>Ga0335085_10000446_pt1 | contig 118377 bp, 113 predicted proteins | sample Lox_Sample_45_FD_206712 | JGI IMG/M metagenome (GOLD analysis project Ga0335085, IMG submission 206712) | Soil microbial communities from Loxahatchee National Wildlife Refuge, Florida, United States - Lox_Sample_4.5 | ecosystem: Environmental > Terrestrial > Soil > Wetlands | place: USA...
CGCTGACCGCCACCGGCAAGGCGATGAGCGAAGGCGGCATGGGCGAAACCGTGACCGTGCTCAATCCGGTTTCCTACCGCCAGGTTTCGGCGGTCGTGACCGGCGCAGGGCAAGTGCGCGCCGCCGATAATTCGCCCACCGTCACCGCTTCCGCCGAACAATAGGGACACGCCATGAACGCGCCGCTGAAATTCGCAGGCCTCGCCTTGATTGCCGCTTCGCTTTCGGGCTGCTCGGCGGTGAACCGTCTTGAAAACATCGGAGAGCCGCCGCCGCTCGCGCCCATCGCCAATCCGGCCGCGCAAGCCAATTATCAACCTGTCTCGCTGCCGATGCCGCCGCAGCCTGTTGCCCAGCAGCAGCCGGGCGCGTTGTGGCATGCAGGCTCGCTCAGCTTCTTCCACGATCCGCGCGCAAGCCATATCGGCGATATTCTCACCGTCGATATCTCGATTGCCGATGCGGCGAAGATTTCAGATACCACCACGCGCAGCCGCAAGAATTCCGACGATGCCAACCTCGCCAATTTCTTCGGGCTGGAAGGCGAGCTTGCCAAAGCGCTGCCGCCCGGCGCCGATCCAACGAAGCTGGTGAATATGGGTTCGGACACGTCCAATGCCGGTTCGGGCGCGGTGGATCGCTCCGAAGACATCAATCTCACGCTGGCGGCCATCGTCACGCAGGTGCTGCCCAACGGCAATCTCGTCATCAGCGGCCATCAGCAGGTCCGCGTGAACAACGAACTGCGCGATCTTCAGATCAGCGGCATCGTGCGCACCGAAGACATCACCAACGACAACACCGTCGATCTCGCCCAGATCGCCGAGGCGCGCATTTCCTATGGCGGCCAGGGCCAGATCATGGACGTGCAGCAGCCGCGCTATGGCAGCCAGCTTTACGACATCCTGATGCCGTTCTGACCGGAATACAGAATACAGAAAACGGGAATCGGAACGGGCATCTTTCCGATCCCCGTTCTCTGTATTCCGTTTTCTGAATCAATCGTCCCGGTAAACCTTCTCGCGCCGCTCGTGGCGTTCCTGCGCCTCGATGGAGAGGGTTGCGATGGGGCGCGCGTCGAGCCGCTTCAGCGAAATCGGCTCGCCGGTTTCCTCGCAGAAACCGTAGGAGCCGTCTTCCAGCCTGCGCAGCGCCGCATCGATCTTGGCGATGAGCTTCCTCTGGCGGTCGCGCGTGCGAAGTTCCAGCTGCCGTTCGGCTTCGGTCGCAGCCCGGTCGGCGAGATCGGCATTGGGTGTCGTCTCGGCCTGCAGGTTTTGGATGGTCTCGCGGCTTTCGCGCAGGATTTCGTCTTTCCAGGCGAGCAATTTGCGGCGGAAATATTCCCGCTGTTTTTCGTTCATGAAGGGCTCGCTTTCGCTCGGCCTGTAGCCTCGCGGAAGTTCTATACCCATGGACGCACCCCGGTTCGACGAGTCAGCCCGGATCGGGCGGGCGGGTTATAGCGGCGGGCGGATGCGGCTTCAATCGGAATCCCGCGGCGGGACGGCTACTGAAATCATTGTCAGTACAAGAGGTTAAGCCGCGGTTTGGTCGGCCTGTTCGAGCTTGGCGAGCTCCACGCGGGCCCGAAGCTCGATCTCGTCCAGCACGTTTTGCAGGCGGGGATCGGCGAAATTGTCCTGCCGTTTGCCGAGGGTTGCGGCCAGACGGTTGAGTGTGTGCCGCGGAACGCCGCCCGCAAGCAGTCCATCACGGATCTGATCGAGCATGTCGAGCAATTGCTCGCCCTGCGCCAAGCCCTTCGAGCGGCCGGAGGTCGAATCGTCGATGCCCTGCAGCATCAGGATGGAATCGACGGCCGCGATAGTGTTGGGCGAAGCGACGGTCTGGGCGTGCGGCAGTTCGGATTCGGCGACCGAGAACGCGCCGCCCGTCTGCGTGGGCGCGCGCGAAACGCGGCGCACGCCGCTCGAATCCACCCGTCCGGGGCCTTTGATTTCCACGGGGCCAGTCCCACTTCGACAGCCCACACTCGCGCGGTCATGGTTAAAATTGAGTTATGCCCGATGATACGGATGCCCGGCCAATATCGTCATGCCGCGATAGATCTGTTCCGCCAGCATCGCGCGCACCAGAAGATGCGGCCAGGTTTGCGGGCCGAAGGCCAGGCTTCGCCCCGGCTTCACGTTCGGGCCCATATCCAATCCATCCGGCCCGCCGATGATGAACACCAGATCGCGCGCGCCCGCATCGCGCATGGCGCCGAGCATTTCGGCGAAGGCTTCGGATGTCATGCCCTTGCCCTTCGCGTCGAGCAGCACGACATGGGCGGCTTCGGGAATGCGCAGCCTCAGCCGCTCGCCTTCCTCGGCGATGCGCGCGCGCGCCTCGCGCAATTTGGATTGCGTCACTTCCTCCACAACGACCGAGCTGAAGCCCAGCCGCTTGCCGAACACGCGCGCGCGGCCCGCATAATCCTCGGTCAGCGCGCCTTCCGGCGTGCCACGACCATGACCGACGGCGAGAATATGAAGCCGCATCTTATGACCTGACAGAATTAGAGTGCCGTGGCGCGTGCGGGTTCGTTCACCGACCACATGCCCTCGAGATCGTAATAATCGCGCACTTCGGGGCGGAAAATATGCACGATCACGTCGCCCGCATCGATCAGCGCCCAATCGCCCTGCATGACGCCATCCACCGGCCGCGTTCCGTAACCGGCTTCCTTGAGGTGGCGGGCGAGATGCTCGGCAATCGCCGCCACGTGCCGCGCCGAGCGGCCGGACGCGATCACAATCGCATCGGCGAGCGACGAGCGGCCCTTCAGATCGATGGTCACGATCTCTTCGGCCTTGTCGTCGTCCAGCGATTTGAGGATGCGCGAAAGAAGGGTGGGCTCGACACTTTTGGGGGGCTTTTTGGCGGGAGCCTTTTTGGGGGTGCGGGTCAGGTTACAGTCCTCCGTTGCCGGGAACGCGAGACTTCGGATCTGTATCCTTCCATGCGAAAAGCCCGCGCTCCTTCGATGCTTATATAGTCTACCACGATGGAATCGCACCTACCAAGGCCTCGCTGAAGCCCGCCTGCGCGCGAATGGCGGTGGCGCTGGCGGCACAGCGCCGCCCGTCGAGAATGGCAAGCGCGGGCGCTTTGGCGAGCGCGAAATTGCGCGAAGGCCGCGTGCGGGCGTCGCAAAGATACCGTGCGGCGGGCGCGGAAAGCGCGGCCGTGGCCGATCCGGGGCGAAGCGCCACCGCAATGGGCACGCGGTTCGCGATCTCGCGCCAGTTCCGCCAATGATGAAAACCCTTGAGATTGTCGCTTCCCATCAGCCAGACGAAATTGACGCCGTGAAAGCGGCGCTTCAGCGCGCGGATTGTGTCGATCGTGTAACGCGTGCCGAAGGTGGTTTCGACATCGACCACGATGATACGCAAATGATGCTCGAATTTGCGCGCGGCATAGGAGAGCCGCTCGCGCAGCGGCGCCATGCCGGCCACGGGCTTGAGCGGATTTTGCGGGGATACCAGCCACCACACATAATCGAGGCCGAGCTGCTTGAGCGCGAGTTCGCTGATGTAGAGATGGCCTTCATGCGCCGGATTGAACGAGCCGCCGAGGAGGCCGATCTTCAGGCCGGGCGAACATGGGCCGGGGGGCGCCAGCCACTCAGTCACGGATTTGTCCCGTTCCGCGCACGATATATTTGAAGGTGGTGAGCTGCTCCACGCCCACGGGCCCGCGCGCATGCAGCTTGCCCGTACCGATGCCGATTTCCGCGCCCATGCCGAATTCGCCGCCATCGGCGAATTGGGTGGAGGCGTTCCACATCACGATGGCGGAATCGAGGGCATTGAGGAAACGCTCGGCAGTCTTCGCATCTTCGGTGACGATGGATTCGGTGTGGTGCGAGCCGAAATTTTCGATGTGATGGATCGCATCGTCCACGCCATCCACCGCCTTCACCGCGATGATGGCGTCGAGATATTCGGTGCGCCAATCTTCTTCGGTTGCGGCTTTCGCATCGAAGATTTTGCGGACGGCTTCATCGCCCCGGATTTCGCAGCCTGCGCTCTTCAGATCGTTGAGGATGGGAACGCCATGCGATTGCAGAACGCTGCGGTCGATCAGCAGCGTTTCCGCAGCGCCGCAAATTCCCGTGCGCCGCATCTTGGCGTTGAGCGCGATCTTCCGCGCCATCGCCAGATCGGCTTTCGCATGTACATAGACATGACAAATGCCTTCCAGATGCGCCAGCACCGGAACGCGTGCTTCTTCCTGCACGCGGCCGACAAGACTCTTCCCGCCGCGCGGAATGATGAGATCGAGCGTGCCGTTCAATCCCTTCAGCATCAAACCAACGGCTGCACGATCCGTGGTCGGCACCAATTGAATGGACGCTTCCGGCAAATTCGCCGCGCGCAATCCTTCCAGCAACGCCGCATGAATCGCGCGCGACGAGTGGGTCGATTCCGATCCGCCGCGCAGTATGCACGCATTGCCGGATTTCAAGCACAAAGCAGCCGCATCGGCAGTGACATTCGGGCGGCTCTCATAAATGATTCCGATGACGCCGATGGGCGTCGCCACGCGCGCGATATCGAGCCCATTGGGCCGTTGCCAGCGCGCCAGCTCGCGGCCCACGGGATCGGCAAGTGCGGCAACATCCTCCACGCCTTTCGCCATCGCCTCGATGCGTTTTTCATCGAGCGCCAGGCGATCTTTCAGCGCAGGCGAAAGACCGGACGCCGCCGCCATGTCTTTTGCATTGGCCGCGAGAATATCCTTCGCATGCGCGCGAATGGCCGTAGCCGCCGCGCGCAGCGCCGTCACCTTCGCGTCGGGCGAAGCCTCGCGCAGAATCGCCGCCGCGTCGCGCGCATGGGCGCCAAGCGCGTTCATCTCCGATTCCAGCGTGGTCTCGCGCAAATTCATCGGTCTTCGCCCGTCATCGCCAGATCGTCGCGATGGATCATTTCGCTCCTGCCAGAATAGCCCAGAATGGCCTCGATTTCGATTGTGCGCCGCCCGGCAATCGCGCGCGCTTCCTCATGCGAATAGGCGGCAAGGCCGCGGGCGATTTCGCGGCCGTCGGCATCGCGCACCAGAACCGCATCGCCGCGCTCGAATTTGCCGTCGATGGCCTTGATGCCTGCTGGTAACAGGCTCTTGCCCTCTTTCAGCGCCTTGGCAGCGCCGGCATCCACCATCAGCGTGCCTTGCGGTTTCAAGACGCCCGCGATCCAGCGTTTGCGCGCGGCGGCGGGCGTCGTGCTCGCATGAAAGCGGGTGCGGCGCGCGCCGTCGCGGATGGCCGACAAGGGATGCGCGATCTTTCCCTTGGCGATGATGACTTCCGCGCCGGCGGCGGTTGCGATCTTGGCCGCGATCAGTTTCGATGCCATGCCGCCGCGCCCCACGCCCGAAACGGATTCACCGGCGAAGGATTCGATTGCCGGCGTGATGGCATTCACTTCGGCGATATGTTCGGCATTGGCATCGCGTGTCGGATCGGCGCTATAAAGCCCGTCCACGTCGGATAGCAGAACGAGTCTATCCGCTTCCATCATGGAGACCACGCGCGCAGCCAAGCGGTCATTATCGCCGAAGCGGATTTCGGTGGTCGCCACCGTATCGTTTTCATTGATGACGGGAACGGCGCCCAGATCGAGCAGCGTTTTGAGCGTGGCGCGCGCGTTCAGATAGCGCCTGCGTTCCTCGGTATCTTCCAGCGTCAGCAGAATCTGCGCGGCGACGATTCCCTCGCCGGAAAGAATATCGGCGTAAGCCTCGGCCAACCGCACCTGCCCTGCCGCCGCCGCCGCCTGACTTTCTTCCAGACGCAGCGCCCCCGTTTTCAATTTCAGCGCGCGCCGCCCCAGCGCAATCGCGCCGGAGGAAACAAGGATGATCTCTTTTCCTTCGCGTTTCAGGGCCGCCACATCGGCGCACAGCGTTTTCAGCCAGGCGCGATTGAGCCCATCGGCATCGATCAAGAGCGACGAGCCGACTTTCACCACGATGCGCTTGGCTTTGGCGAATACGTCACTCATGGCGCCCACGCCTTCTGCGTTTCGCGCTTGCTGCGGCCACGGCGTTTGTTCACTTCGCGGGCGAGTGCGCGCAGCACATCGTCGACGCCTTCGCCGGTGACGCCGGAAATCAGGAATACTTTTCCGCCGCTGGCTTTTTCAAGGCTCGCGCGTTTCTTCGCCACCTGCGCTTTCGCAATCGCGTCGATCTTGTTCAGCGCGACGATTTCCGGTTTGTCGCTGAGGCCATGGCCGTAAGCTTCCAGTTCGCCGCGAATGGTCTTGTAGGCGGCGGCGATCCCGCTTTGCGTACCATCGATCAGATGCAGGATCACGTTGCAGCGTTCGGCATGGCCTAAAAACCTGTCGCCCAGCCCCGCGCCTTCATGCGCGCCTTCGATCAATCCGGGCAGATCGGCCAGCACGAAATCGGTCGTATCGATGCGCACCACGCCAAGCTGCGGCACCAAGGTCGTGAACGGATAATCGGCGATCTTCGGCCGCGCCGCCGACACGCGCGAAAGAAATGTCGATTTGCCGGCATTCGGCAATCCGATCAGCCCCGCGTCGGCGATCAGCTTCAGTTTCAGAATGATCGTCTTGTCTTCGCCCGGTTGCCCCGGATTGGCGTGTCGCGGCGCCTGATTGGTGGCGCTCTTGAAATGCGCATTGCCGAAGCCGCCATTGCCGCCCTTGAGCAGCATCACGCGCTCGCCCGCGCGCGCCAGATCGGCGATCGGCGTCTCGCCGTCTTCCTCGAAGATCTGCGTGCCCACCGGCACCTTCAGCACCGCGTCATCGCCCTTGGCGCCGGTCATTTGCTTGCCCATGCCGCCTTCGCCGTTTTTCGCCGAGACATGCTGGCGATAGCGGTAATCGATCAGCGTGTTGAGATTCTCCACCGCCTCCACCCACACATCGCCGCCCTTGCCGCCATCGCCGCCCCAGGGCCCGCCATATTCGATGAACTTCTCGCGGCGGAACGCGACGCAGCCGTTTCCGCCTGCGCCGGACGCGATATAGACCTTGGCGACGTCGAGGAACTTCATGCCACCGCCCTTTTTCGCCCGAAATTTTCCCGCATCAGCACCATCTGGTGGCAATAAACGGCGTGTCCGCGCGCAAGGCAATCGCGGGGGGCGGTTCCGTTCGCCCGCGCCCCCAGTTTTTCGAGCACATGGCCGGAGGCCGGATTGTCGTGGAACCAGCCCGCCTCCAGCCGCTCGGCCTTGAGATCGTGGAAGGCAAAGCCCGCCAGCCGCCGCGCCGCTTCGGTCGCATAGCCCTTGCCCCAATAAGGCTTGCCGAGCCAATAGCCGATCTCGAACACGCCATGATCGAGGTGTAGCCCGCAGCCGCCGATATAGGCGCCGTCCCATTTGCGCGTAATGGCGAAATTGAAACCGGTCCCTTCGGCGCGGTTGCGCGCGCTTCGTTCCAGATAGACGCGCGCGTCCGCCTGCGTGTAGGGATGCGGCACGCGGCCCAGATTTTTCGACACATCGAAATCGCCGATCAGCATGATGAGCCTCGGAATGTCGGCGATTTCCGGCGGGCGCAAGAGCAGGCGCTCGCTCGGCAGGATACAACAGGACATTTCTTCCTCCTCGCGAGGGAAGAAAAAAAGGGAAGATGGCGGAACCATCTTCCCTCGCCCTGATGGGCCGCCGAAAACATCCGGCGGCCTATGTCTTCAGCCGCCTATTTAGCCCGCGTCCTTCGTAGCCGGGTTGCCGAGCACGGATACATACGTGCGGCGCTTGAGGCCCGTGCGGAAATTGACGAAGCCGTCGGCCTTCGCGAACAGCGTATGGTCCTTGCCCATGCCGACGTTCTGGCCGGGGTGGAATTGGGTGCCGCGCTGGCGCACGATGATGTTGCCGGCCGAAATCGCTTCGCCGCCGAACTTCTTCACGCCGAGGCGTTGGCCGGCCGAGTCGCGCCCGTTGCGCGAGGAGCCGCCTGCTTTCTTGTGCGCCATGGTCCTGTTCCCTTAGCTCGCGCGAATCTCGGTGATCTTGACCTTGGTGAAGGTCTGGCGGTGGCCGCGCTTGCGATGCGTGTTCTTGCGCCGCTTCTTCTTGAAGGCGATCACCTTCTCGCCCTTGGCGGTCTCGAGGATTTCGCCGGTGACCTTCGCGCCGGAGACCAGCGGATTGCCCACCGCGGAATCGAGCATCAGCACGTCGAAAGAGACCTTGGCGCCCGCCTCGCCGTCGAGCTTCTCGATGGCGATCACGTCGTCCTTGGCGACCTTATATTGTTTTCCGCCGGTGCGGATGACCGCGAACATGGGCTCAAGTCCTTGAAATTGCTGGCATCCGCCGGGGCCTGAGGCCACGCGGAAGCGGGGCAATATACTGAGGGAAAGGGCGGGGTCAAGCGGGGGATTTTGCAACCCATTCAGCGATTATGCGATAGACTGAAATCATGAAGAACTCGCAGGCCACACTTTACGACAAACCGGACGCCGAGGCCGAGGCCCGTGCGCTGGAAGAGGCCGAAGCGGACATCGCCGCCGGCCGCACAATATCGCACGAAGCGATGCTGAAATGGCTGCGCTCGTGGGGCAAGAAGAACGAGTTGCCGCCACCCAGCCATATTTGAACATCGCGAAAGCTATTTGCCCTTCGGATGTTCGCGACGGACGCCCTTAAAAGGGTTCTGATCCGCCTTCTGATTGATCCATTGGCCAGTCTTTGTATCCCGCTCGACCCAACGGTCGTTATGGGGATTGCGAACCTGTGAACGATCGCGCACCGCGCCATTGCGGTGCCCATCACCAGTGGGTGGATTTGTTGCCATGCCGGTCTCCACTGAACAAAGCATGAACATCATGCCATGATTCCCTTCGGCGGGCAAGTAATTAGAGTGATGGAATCGAATCTCGGGCGTAGGCATCAGAAGATGCGTGGCACCGAAACCATACGGCGAAAAAATCCTCAACGAGTCGGAGTCGTCGAGCGCGCAATTTCGTAGAAGTGGTGTGCATTACAGGTCCGTTCGTTGCTCACAGCCATATCACAGAGGACACGATGTCTGACTATGTTCTTTGGAAACAACTCACCCGAACGGATTTCAACTCAATGCACGGCACAGCTTCGCCTTTCGGTCGTGGCGGCGGTGCTAGACATATCGCTTTGGGCGTCTCCACGAGACGGTTTCCAATAGAACAATTCTTGAGCGTCGGTAATCGTTCCCGGCTGAGTATTCAAGTCGAGTCAAAGAATTTTGGATCAGCGCCATTGGTGTTCGCGAGTATTCCTGGCAGGAGGCATGGCGAATGGATGATTGCTGATCAATTAAAGCACCGCCATCCTGCATGGACGGAAGATTCTGGGTTTCCAACAAAGTACAATCCAGCGAACCCACCGGTAATTCTCGTCTTTCGAACTGGCGAGAAATTTCATGCCCGGCTAGCTACTCTGAAGCAGTTAAACGCGTTAGCAACCGAATTGCCACATGGCGCCACGCAAAAGGGAATTACACCTGCGACGGATGTTATGTTGTCAAACTTTAACGTGTCGCCCGTAGATTTGATGAGTTCGTTTCAAGAATATCTGACAAATTTTCCACCGGTTACGTTTGATCCTGGCTCATTGGAGGATGCGCGTGAGAAACAACTCGCTGTAATGGTACGAAGGCAGGGTCAAGGGTCATTTCGGAAAGCACTGCTTTCAGCTTATTCCGAACGCTGTGTAATGACCCGAACTCGTACGTCTTGGGTACTCGAAGCTGCGCATATCGTTCCATATCTCGGTAAGAAGACAAATGTGCTGCCAAACGGATTGCTCTTGAGAGCCGATGTCCACACCTTATTTGATCTTGGCCTCATTTCAATCGAACCAAACGAACGTAGAATTACAATATCGAAGGTGCTTCAGCAGTCTCCTTATAGAGGGCTCCATGGAAGGCCGGTGCTTCAACCGAACAGGGCTTCTGCTCAGCCAAGCGCCGATGCATTAGCATATCATTACAGCAGGTTCCGGAAGTAAAAACACATGCTGAAAAAGTTGAACAACGCCGGCAAATTGTATTACGGAGACAACCTCGTCATTCTGAAAACGTTTGAACCAGAGTCTGTCGATCTTATTTATCTTGATCCTCCATTCAATTCGAACGCAACTTACAACGTGCTTTTCAAAGCGCCGGACGGACATGAGAGCCATGCTCAGATGGAGGCATTCGAAGATACATGGCACTGGAACGAGACGGCGGAAAAGGCCTTTGACGAAGTGATGCAGTCTGGCAATGCCGATGCCGCCGAAATGTTGCGCGCAATGCGGTCATATCTGCATGAGAATGACATGATGGCATACCTTTCAATGATGGCGGTGCGGTTACTCCAATTGCATAGAGTATTGAAGCCAACAGGATCGCTCTATCTGCACTGTGATCCAACGGCGAGTCATTATTTGAAAGTCATCTTGGACGCCATCTTTGGCAAAGAGAATTTCAAGAACGAAATTGCATGGAAACGGTCACATCCAAAGGGGCATGCTTTCACTCGGTTTGCAACAAGTCATGATGTGATTTTTTATTATGCAAAGGACCAGAGAAAAACCATCTGGAATCAGACATACATCCCGCATGATCCCATAGAGGTCTTAAAGCAATATTCGCTTCAAGACGCAGATGGGCGGCGATATCAACTCACGTCACTTCTCAACCCAAATCCAGACAGACCGAATCTCACGTATGAATTTCTCGGCGTAACGAGGGTCTGGCGTTGGACGAAAGAACGCATGCAGGCAGAATATGAAAAAGGCCGGATTGTAGTGCCGAGAGGCGGCGAAGGAATTCCGCGTTATAAACGGTATTTGGATGAGCAGGAAGGAATACCGATTGGGGACTTTTGGGACGATATAGAGTTGGCGGCCGGTAATGAACGCCTTGGCTATCCCACCCAAAAGCCTCTCGCACTTTTAGAACGCATCATCAACGCTTCATCGAATGAATATGATGTGGTCCTTGATCCATTCTGCGGCTGCGGCACGACCGTACATGCAGCACAAAAACTCAATCGCAATTGGATCGGAATCGACATCACGCATCTTGCTATTTCGCTAATCCAGAAACGGCTACGTGATGCGTTTGGAGCAATCCCAATCGAGATTCATGGCACGCCGAAGGATTTGGGCGGTGCGCAAGCTCTGTTCGATCAAGACCCATACCAGTTCCAGTGGTGGGCGGTTTCGCTGGTCGATGCTGTTCCTTACGGCGGCAAAAAGAAGGGCGCGGATTCCGGGATCGATGGCTTCATTTATTTCAAGCCGGACGCCAAAGCGACCGAAAAGGCTATCGTTTCCGTCAAAGGGGGCAAGAATGTCGGCGTACCGATGGTCCGCGAATTGATCCAGGTCGTTGATCGCGAGAAGGCGAAGTTGGGCGTGCTGATCTCGCTCGCAGAACCAACCGCACCGATGAAGAAGGAAGCGATTGCCGCGGGTTTCTACAAAACGGAATATGGCGAATATCCGAAGATTCAGATTTTGACCATTGAACAACTTTTTGACGGCAAAAAACCCGACATGCCATGGATCGATCCCACGACATTCAAAAAAGCCAAACGCGAAATGAAGGGCAAGCAGGAAAAGCTGCTCTGAATACACGATATGAGCCGTTCACCGATTAAACGGGGAGGTAGATACCCCCCTCTCACTGGCACGACTTGGGAACTTACATGTTGTTTTTCAACCAAGTCTGACAGTCGCCGCTAAATCCTGCCCAGGCCGATTCATGTGGCTGGTAGCGGACCACCAAAAGCTGATCGTCGGATCGCATATGCTGCCATAAGGCGTCGTGTATCTGGACCGCAGAGTAGTCGCATTTGAGAAGCCAGGTAGAATCCAAACAATGCCACCAGCTCCCGAGGTTCTTAATGGCATCGATTAGGCTTGTATAAGTTTCACCCTGTTTCGGATGAATATCGTAGCCAATAACATAGATAGGCAAGTTGGCCTCCGTGCTATGACGAAGCGCCGCTTGACCGGCCAATTCGAGTCAGATTCAATCTGCTCCGTAAGGGGGCCACCACTGCGGCGCTTCCGCTGTGTGGAACCAAATGGAGGGCGGTGTGATCAGCACCGCCCTTTCCGTTGGTGATCATTAATATTCGGCGCCGATTCGGTTGTTTCCGTCAATCCTTGCCACCATCAATTGGGCAGGAAGAATTTCAGCTACTACTCCCCTTGAACCGTCACGGTCGAATACCTATTTCGCCTATATCCCGACTTTTGCGTATCGAGAGATCGCCCGGCCCTGACAAGCCGGAACGGGAGAGCTGTATTTGCCTTTTCAAAAAAGGCGCAAATGAACCACGGGAGGAGTCTGTCCGAAACGGAGTGATTTTTTCAATCGTATCTGACCGGCTGGTTAGATACTACCGGCAGGAGAATTGATTCGTATGCAGCACACCCGGTATTGGCCGCAAAAATCCCGCGCGCGAAGGGCAATCAGCGTTTGGCTTTGGATTTGTTCAGGGCCACCGCGGCGCGAATGAGCGCCTTTAACGCCTTCTCGTTGATCTTGTCGCCTTCGCGCAAATCGATGGCGCGCCGGACATTGCCTTCGAGGCTCGAATTGAAAAGCTTCGAAGGGTCCTTCAGCGCGGCGCCCTTGGCGAAGGTCATCTTCACGACGGCCTTGTAAGTCTCGCCCGTGCAGATGATGCCGTCGTGTTCCCACACCGGAACGCCACGCCATTTCCACGTCTCGACGATTTCGGGATCGGCTTCTTTGATGAGGACGCGCAGCCGGGCGAGCATTTCGCCCCGCCAATCGCCCAGTTCCTTGATCCGCGCGTCGATCAACTTTGAAGGAGATCTTTTGTCCGCCGCGGCGCTCAAGCTTGCGCCTCCGCCTTCTTGCGCCGCACGAAGAGGCCGAGCAATCCGATCAGCGACATGAAGAAGCCGGCATAGAAGCACGCCATCTTCGCGGTCGTGGCGGCATAGGCGATCTGCGCCAATTGATCCGTAGACTGAGCAACGACCATATAGGTTTCGAGCGCGTTCTCGACGCAATCGAACAGCGCGCCGGCCAGCGGCACGGCGGCGATCAGCGTCATCAGCCGGTGCATCGTGCCGGGATAAGAGGCAAAGGCGTGGCGCGCCGCCAGCGTGCCGTAAAAGAAGGCGAAGCCGTAAAGCGGCATGAAGAGGTAATCGAAGCCGAGATTGAATCCCGCCATCAGCGCATGGCGCGCGGGCGTCCAGGCGGCGGCGATGGCGCGCACGCCGGCCGCCGTCGAAACCTTCTGAAGATCGACGGTGCCGAATCCGCTTTCGGCCTTCAGCTTCAGATCGATGTAAGCCAGCACCGCGAACACCGCGACCGCGGCAAGCGTTGTCCATGCCCAGCGGGCGTAAAGCGTTTTGATACTCATGGGCTTTGCCCCCTCTCCGCGAAACGCCGCACAGGCTAGACCGGGCGGGGCGGGCGGCAAAGGGTTGCGGGGCCGATTTCGCATTCGGCGCGGCTCCATTATGGTCGCGCCCATGCGGCCTGTTTCGGACGTTCTCTACAATTTCCACTGGATCGCGCCGGGCGAGACGGCGCGCTCGGCCCAGGCCTATGCGGGATTTCTGGGACCGTTTCTGAGGAAACATTCCATCGCTTCGGTCATCAATCTGCGCGGACCCAATCCGAAATGGAGTTGGTGGCGCTATGAAAAGCGCGTGTGTGCGCGCGCGGGAATCGCGCATTTCGACGTGATGCTGAGTTCGAAGCGGTTGCCGACGAAAAAGATGCTGGAGAATCTGTTCGAAGCGTTCGATGCGGCGAAGAAGCCGATGCTGCTCAAATGCTCCGGCGGTCAGGACCGCACGAGTTTCGCCGCCGCCCTGTGGCTGATCCATAAAATGGGTTGGAGCGCGTTCGGCGAAGCACAGGCGCAATTCGCGCGCTGGCCCTATCTGCATCTGCCCAAACCGCATCAGCGCTGGCTGAAACTGTTTCCGGAATTCGCGCGCGAAGCGGCGGGCGGAAGGCCGCTCGTGCAATGGGTGCGCGAAAGCTATACGCCGGAATTGCTGAAAGCGTGGCTCGATGCGAAAGGCGCAAGCCATACCTATAAAGGTCTTTACGACAAGCCGGGAACGGCGCCGGGAATCTGATGCGCAAGCTCGAAATCGGCGCGGGCATTTATCTGTGGCCCGGCGCATTCGATGCGGCCGAACAGAAGAAACTGATCGCCGAAATTTTCGCCCGCATCGAAAAAGCGCCATTCTACAGACCGAAAATGCCCGTGTCGGGAAAGCCGTTCTCCGTCGAGGAAACCAATTTCGGAACGCTCGGCTGGTTCTCGGATGTCAAAGGCTATCGTTACGCGCGCGCCCATCCCGTCACGCACAAGGCGTGGCCGGAAATTCCGCGCGCGCTGATCGAATTGTGGAACGAGACGGCGCGCTATCCCGCGCCGCCGGAATGCTGTCTGGTGAATCTCTATCACGGGGCCGCGCGCATGGGGCTGCATCAGGATCGCGACGAAGAGGCGATGGATGCGCCGGTGCTGTCGGTGTCGCTGGGCGACGATGCGATCTTCCGCATCGGCGGCGCATCGCGGCGCGGCCCTACGAAGAGTCTGAAGCTTCATTCCGGCGACGTGCTGACCTTCGGCGGGCCGGCGCGTCTTGCGTTCCACGGCATCGATCGGGTCATCGCGGGCACGTCGGCCCTTGTGCCCGGCGGCGGGCGCATCAACCTCACCCTGCGGCGGGTCGCCACAGCCGGGACAAAAAAAGACGCCCGACCAGGGGGCTGATCGGGCGTCGCATTTGCGCCGTTACGCGCTGGCGCCGGGAGGGGATGACCGGCACCGAGAGAAAAGGTCACCCGGCGTGCGAGCGGGGGGGCAGTGCCTGCCAGGCGGCTCTCTTCTCGCCTAGTAAGCTATGCATTAGGGCAACAGGTTTCAACTATTCTTTTGAACTCCAAAGAAAATGTCATGTTTACTAGTGACAGTGATGTTTATAGCACAGCTTTGGCATGGAATCTCACGGCCTTAGGCGAGCCGCCTGGCGACCGCCTGCCGCCAGTTTTCCGCCAGCGCCGGGGCAGCGTGGACCCGGGCGGCAAGTTCCTTAGGTGCGCGCGGATCGTGGCGAGCCAAAAACGCCTCCCGCACGGTGGGTGCATTGCTTGTGAAAATGCGCGTTATGGTTGTGCCGGAAAGGCCTTCCTGAAGCACGCGCAGATACCAGCCGCAGAGGCCCGAAAGCGTCATGATCTGCGGAGCATCTGGGCGTCTCGTGTGAATGCCGAGCTTGAAACAGGGCCCGCGCGGCTGCGCCACTTCGAGCACGCAATCGCCCCATTGGAATCGGTCGCCGATGCGGATGGCGTTTTCGTCCGCGCCTTCGAGTGTGAGATTTTCGCCGAACGTCGCCGGTGCGCAGGGAAGATTGTGCTCGCGTTCCCACCACGGCCAATTGTCCGCCGGATATGCGTAAACTGCCTTGTCAGGCCCGCCATGCACGGACGGGTCGCCGACTTCATCGCCTTCGATGCCGTTGACGCCGACGAAAACGCGCCCCGTCACCGGCTTCTTGCCGATGGCCGAATAGATCTCTTCGCCATTGATCGTGGCTATGCGTTTGGGACGCGCAACATTCACGGAAAGGAGCTGCATCACATCTTCCCGAAATCCTTCGCCGTGCGATCGATCGCATCTTTCGCCTTGGCGATAATTTCTTCCACTTCCGCCTCGCTCACAATCAGCGGCGGCGCACACACGATCGTATCGCGGATGGCGCGCATGATAAGTCCGCCGTTGAAGCAGTAATTGCGGCAGATCGTGCCGACAGCGCCGGGATCGGGAAAAAAGCTGCGTTCGGGCTTGTTGGGCACAAGCTCGATGGCCGCGAGCAATCCGATGCCGCGCACTTCGCCCACCAGCGGATGATCGGTAAATGTCTCGCGCAAGCGGCGCTGCAGATAAGGCCCGATGTTATTCTTAACTCGCGGGATCAGCGCTTCGCGCTCGATGATTTCCAGATTCTTCAGCGCCACCGCGCTCGCAACCGGATGGCCCGAATAGGTGTAGCCGTGAACCAGTTCTTCATTCGCATTGCAGATCGCCTCTTCCATGCGCGCGCCGAGCGAGATCGCAGAGATCGGCTGATAGCCGGACGACAATCCCTTCGCCATGGTCATGATGTCGGGCGCGATATTATACGTGTCCGCACCGAACCATTCGCCCGTGCGCCCGAAGCCGGTGATGACTTCGTCCAGATGCAGCAGCACATCGTATTTGGCGCAGATGCGCTGCACTTCGGGCCAGTAACTTGCGGGCGGAAAGATCACCCCGCCCGCGCCCTGCACGGGCTCGGCGGAGAAGGACGCAACATAATCCGCGCCCAATTCCAGAATCTTTTCTTCCAATTGGTTCGCCACCACCGCGCCGAATTCGTCTTCCGAAAGATCGCCGTAACCGGCAGCCTTTGCGCCAAACCAATAGGGCGTGGGCACTTTCTCGAAACCCGGCAGCGGCAGGTCCCATTGGGGATGCATCGGCGTCAGCCCCGAAAGCGAGGCGGCGGCCATCGTCACGCCGTGATAGGCGTAATCGCGCGACAGATGGATTTTCTTGTCTGGTTTGCCCCGCAAATTCCAGTAATAGCGGATCAGCTTGAGCGCGCTGTCGTTCGCTTCAGATCCCGAATTCGCAAACAGAACGCGATTATGGCCCGCGGGCAAAATACTTGCGAGTTTCGCCGCCAGTTCGGCGGTGTAGGGATTGGTCGTTTTGAAGAAGTGATTGTAATAGGGAAGCATATGCAATGCTTCGCATCCCGCATCCGCCAGCTCGCGATTGCCGTAGCCCACCTGCACACACCACAGCCCCGCCATAGCGTCGATGATTCTGTTGCCGTCGGAATCCCAGAGATAAACGCCATCGGCCTTGACGATGACACGCGCGCCTTCGCGGGCAAGCGCCGCGGTATCGCTGAAGGGATGGATATGATGGGCCGCATCTAGCGCCTGCCAATGCCGGGTTTGGTTGTGCGTCTGGTTTGCCATCGGCGCCAGCTTAGATCAGTGCGCCGCCGCGTGCGATTCCGATTTTTCGGCTTTGGGCTTGATATTGAGATCGGCCGCAATTGTGCCGCGCGCGGTGAAATCGGCAAGGAAGCCCTCATCGGTCCAGGTGAGCGTGGGCGGGCCGAAGGATTGGATGTCGCCCGCGATGATGACACCGCGCGCCGGCCGCTTGGCGAGCGTCTTGCGCAGATCGTCCTCAAGCTTGGCGATATTCTTCGACACGTCGAAGACGAGCCTGGTTTGCATCGCCTTGCCGAGCTCGTCCCCGGCGAGCGCGCGCATTGCGGCCAGCATCGCGTTTTCGCTGGCGATGTCGTAATGGACGCGGATCACGCGGATTGTCTGCGCCTTGGGATCGAATGTCGGCGCACCGCGCAAATAGGCCGTGCCGCAGGCGTCGAACCAGCCGAACGGATCCCAGCTCTGCGCCACGCAGAAATGCGTCGCCACGATCACGTCCTGTCCGGAGGGAAGGAATTCGAGCTTGTCGAAGCGCACTTTCGCCGCGCCCACACGCGGGGGATGATCGCGCAAACGTTGCAGCGCAAGCGAGGCCGCTTCCGCATAAGGCAAGAGCACCGGCACCGAAACGGCAAACGCATTCGACGCGGCGGCGGCAGGCGACGGGTCGGGCAGCGGTGCGAGCTTCACTCGCGGTTCGCTGTCGGCGATTACGATATGCGCGCGGCCTTGAACCGAGATGGATGCGGAAAGCGCGTTGCTGTTGGTGAACGGTCCGGCGATGGAAATCTTCTCCGGCTCCAGCAACAGCCACGCCGCCGGCGCTTTGCCGACGCGCAGCGGCCGCTGCATCTTCGTCCAGAAGCGTTTGGCCTGATCCTTTATCTTGATGGCGGAGGCGATGCGCCGGTCCACTTCCTTGAAGATGGGCTTGGTGAGCTTGTCTTCGTTCTGGTTCCACAGATTGGCGACATGCATCTTCACCGGACCGATCTTCATGTCGGCGTCGGATAGCTGGATCGTGCCTTGCGTTTGCGGTTCGAGCTTCCAGTCGGGGCCGAGCGCGAGCGCGGTTTCGGTTTGCGCGAGCCCGGTTGCGTCGGCGTCTCCGCCGGTCTTGAGCAGCTTCGATTTGAAGTCGATATGCGATTTCACCGCGAACGGCAGCGAAAGATAAATCTTGCCGTCCGCCACATGGCCGGTGATGTCGCCCCTGCGCGTGGCGTCGAGATCGAGATGGCATTTGGCGATGGCGCATTCGGTCTTCTGGTTCTTCACATGGGCGATGTCGTCTTTCGTTTTCTCGTTGAGGAGCGCCAGGATATCGCTCATCTGCACGGTGAAGGTCGCGCTGACGACGGAAATGGGAGGAACGGGCGCGCGCGGCGCGGGCGTGCGCGCAGGAGGGGGCGCGCTAAAGCCGCAACCCGCAAGGATCAATGCCGAAAGTAAAACGAGCGGCCGGAAATTCATCGCGCGTTGCTCATCGCTGCGCCGAAGGCGGAAAAGATTTCGCGCGACACCGGATTTTCCGCCCAGCGCCATTCGGGATGCCATTGCAGGCCGAGCAGAAACCCCTTCGCGCCGGGCATGGATACGGCTTCGACAATTCCGTCGGGGGCTATCGCATCGGCGTGAAGCGGCGGAGCGAGCTTGTCGATGCCCTGCGAATGCAGCGAATTCACCCGGAAACTTTTTTCGCGCACGATCCGCCCCAGCAATCCGCCCTGCACATGCACTTCATGGGCGGGACCATATTGCGCGTCGAGATCGGCACCCTTGTCTTCGCGGTGATCGCGCTTGCCTTCGATTTCGTGGATGTGCTGATAGAGCGTGCCGCCGAGCGCCACGTTCAACTCCTGAAAGCCTCGGCACAGGCAGAGAACCGGCTTGCCCGCTGCAATCGCCGCGTTCAGAAGCGGAAGGCTGGTCGCATCGCGGTGATGATCCTGCAGCACGCCCTCGCGGGGGCTCGGGCCGCCATAATGATGGGGCGCGACATTTGAGGGCGAGCCGGTGAACAGAAGCCCGTCCACGCTCGCCAGAATCTCTTCCGGCCCGATCGGCGGCTCCAGAACGGGAATGAGAAGCGGGGTCGCGCCAGACGCATCGCGCACCGCCGCGATATATTTCTCGCCCGCAATATGGAAGGGATGAGCGCCCACCGGGCGGCGGTCGCAGATGATTCCGGCGATGGGTTTGCGCGAGCGCATCGGGTGATTTTCCGCCCTTGGCGTAGCATGCGGCTCAATCGGGCGGCAAGAAGCCTATCAATTGATAGCCGAGCCCTCGGGCGCATAGTCGATGGCGCTGTCGCGGCGGATCTGCTCGGCAAAGGCGAAGAGCCGCTCGGAGAGCGTGCGGTCGATCGCGGGATACGCGATCACCACGCGCGCAATGCGTTCGAGCTCGTCGGCAACCTTGCCGAAATAGGCGGAGGGATTTTCGTCGTCGATAGGGCCGGTCATGCGCATACTTCTGGTTACAGTCGAAAAAAATTAGTGTCCTGCGCGCGCCGGAATATTGATCGAGGTCAAATCGGGCGCAATGGCTGCGCCTTCATACGTGTTATCCCTTATCGTCCGCCGCGAGTTTCTTCGGCAGCACGAACAGCGACGGCGAAAGTGTTACGTTCTGCTTCACATCCCGTAACGAAACCGTGGTCGAAAGCCCCTGATCGTCGATCACCGTCCATTGGCGCAGTTCCAATTCGGGCCAGGTGAAGGTGAGCGTGATATCGGCGCGGGAGCGGGTGCGCTCGGAGCGCGCCTGCACGACCAGGAGACCCGTCTGCTCGATCACATCGGTGATGAGCGAATTGTGGCTCAAATTGACATCGTCGGAGAGCAGAAGCTTGAGCGGCGTCGTCCAAAGGGGGTAGCGGTCCAGCGTGTTGAGCCGCTTGTTCTGCACGGCCACCGTCGATCCGTCCGACACGATCAGGATGGGCGCGGGCGGCTCGTATTCGAAGCGCATGCGCCCCGGTTTGTCGATATAGAACTCGCCCTGATCGATTGCGCCGCTGGGATCGAACTGGAGGAAATTGCCTTCCAGCGAATGCATGGAATTCAGATAAGCGCTGACTTTGTCGAGATCGTCCTTCTGCTGATCGCTGAGTTCGTATTGACGCATGGGCGCCATCTGGCCCGCGGCGCCGAGACCTGTGGCGGCGGCAACAAGAAGGGCGGCAAGGCAAACGCGGCGCATGATCGCTTTTCTAGATTCGGTTTGTGGCGAAATTACGCGGCCGATGCCTTGGGCGCTGCGCGAAGCCCGTCGACGATCAGGTGGATCACGCCTTCCAGTTCGCGCTCGAGCTTGGGAAGCGTCAGCTTCGACCAGAGCTGCGGATAGCGGAACTTCATCACCGCGGCCTGGATCATCTCGGCGGCAAAGCTTGCATCGTCGAAGGAGAATTCGCCGCGCCGCTTGCCGTCCTCCAGAAGTCCCACGAGGATTTTGCGCTCGTTGGCGAGCATCCAGTTGGCGTATTCGGGGCGTTCATGGGCGATGACGGTTGCGATCTCGTAGGAGCGCGGGTCGCTTTCGAGTTTGTGATAGGTGCGCCGCAATTCCTCGAACAGAAGATCGTGCAGCCGGTCGCGGGCCGGGCGCGTCTGCTGGGCGGCGAGCTTGCCGAGTTCTTTCAGATGGCGCTCGTAATCTTCGGTGGCGATGGCTTCGGCGATGTCGAGCTTGCCGGGGAAGAAACGGTAGAGATTGCCCGGCGACATGCTGCAATCGGTGGCCACTTCCGCCATGGTCGTTTTCGAGTAGCCGAAATGGGAGAACCGCTTCTTGGCGGCCTCCACGATTTGCGAGCGGACGGAATCCTTGGCAGACATCTGAAGCGTTTCCCGTAGTTTTTTCTTGTTATGAAGCCAATATAATCATTTTTCCTGAATAATCAATAAAGCGTTCAATCTTTTCGGCACTGCACCATGGGGTCGGATTTGGCAGAAAGAGCAGGAAAATCATTGGATTACACCCATATCGGGGTGGTGGGGGCCGGAGTCTGGGGAACTGCCTTGGCGCTTGTCGCTGCGGAAGCCGGCCGGAAAGTGACTTTGTGGGCGCGCGAGGCCGAGGTCGTGGCTTCGATCCGGGACGCGCGGGAGAACGCGAAATTCCTTCCGGGCATCCAATTGCCCAAAGCAATCGCCGCAACCGGCGACATGAAAGAGATCGCGGCGGCCGATGCGCTGCTGGTGGCTGCGCCCGCGCAGCATTTGCGCGAAACGCTGATCCGATTGAAACCGCGCGCGCCGACCGCGCTCTGCGCCAAAGGCATCGAACGCGGCACAGGAAAATTGCTGACCGAAGTTTTGGCGGAATGCGCGCCGCAAGCAGAACCGGCGATATTGTCGGGCCCATCATTCGCGCGCGATGTGGCACAGCATTTGCCGACCGCCGTTACCATCGCCGCTCGGATGGATATCGCGACCGCGCTGCAAGCCGCACTCGGTCACGGCACGTTCAGGCCCTACGCCAGCGATGACTTGACCGGCGTCGCGCTCGGAGGCGCTGCGAAAAATGTCTATGCCATCGGCTGCGGGATCGTGGCGGGGCTCGGCCTTGGCGAAAGCGCGCGCGCGGCGCTGCTCGCGCGCAGCTTCGCGGAATTGTGCCGGCTGGGCGAGGCGCTGGGCGCGCGCACGGAAACGCTGATGGGGTTGTCGGGGCTGGGCGATTTGGTGCTCACCGCGACCAGCCCCACCTCGCGCAATTTCCGGTTCGGGCTCGCGCTCGGCAAAAGCCAATCGCATGAGGCAAGCCTCGCCGAAGGCGTCGATACCGCGCCCGCTTTGGTGGCGCGCGCGAAACGGCATAGAGTCGAGCTTCCCATCGCCGAAGCGATCGCCGACATTCTCGCAGGCACGCTCGCGCTTGCCGATGCCATTCCGCGGCTGATGTCGCGCCCTCTCAAGACGGAGTAAAATATGCTGTTCGTCGTGACCGCTTTGGATAAAGACAATGCGCTCGAATTGCGCATGGCAACGCGTGCCGCGCACTTCGAATACGCCCGCGAAACGGCCTGCATCAAGCTCGGCGGGCCGTTTCTCGACGCCAAGGGCGACATGAACGGCAGCCTCATCATCATCGATGTGCCCGATCTGGATGCGGCGAAGGCATGGCACGAAAACGATCCGTACAAAAAAGCGGGATTGTTCAAGTCGTCAGACGTGCGGCCGTGGAAGCCGACCTTCAACCCCAACAATATGGCGTTCTGACCATGGCGCACTGGCTGTTCAAGACCGAACCGGAAACCTTTTCCTGGGATCAGCAGAAGAAAAAAGGCGCCAAGGGCGAGCCGTGGAGCGGCGTGCGCAATTTCGCCGCTGCCAAGCACATGAAGGCGATGAAGGTGGGCGATCTGGGCTTCTTCTATCATACGGGCGATGAGAAACAGATCGTCGGCATTGTCGAGGTGATCGCGGAATACAAGCCCGATCCCACCGACGAAACCGGCAGATTTGGCCTTGTCGTTGTCAAGGCGGTGAAAGATGTGCCCAAACCCGTGACGCTCGCCGATATCAAAGCCGACGCGAAGCTCAAGACCATGGTACTCGTGCGCGAGCCACGGCTTTCGGTGCAGCCCGTTGGCGACGCCGAATGGAAACACGTCTGCAAGCTCGGCGGCGTGAAGGCTTAGTGCTTCGACGGCCCCCGCATCGCCCGCGGCACAGCGCTTTCCGCCTGCATCCGGGCAAGGCGTGCATCGGCCGGTTCGTATTGCGGCGAAATCCGGACACCTTCGCGCGGCTCGTCGCGGCGAAGCGCAGCCGTGCTCCGTCCCGGAACGAGACGGGCGACCACTTCGCCCTGTTCGGCGATCAGGATGTTTTCACCGGCCCGCGCGCGCCTCATCATCTCGGCGAGTCTGCCTTCGAGTTCGCTACGTTCATAGATATGCGGTCTCATAACCGCCAAACGCGCGAAACGGCAAAAGGTTTCAGCTCCGGCGCTGATAAAGCACGGCGCCGCCCGCGTCCTGCACCGTGAAGAGGCTCACGCATTGGGCATTCTTCAGGTTGTTGCACACGACATCGGCGGCGATCACGTATTTTGTCTCACTCGTCGCCGCGGCGCAGACATAACGTCCTTTTACGTCGCTCTGCTTGGGCTCATAGGCGGCGAGTTGGCCGTAAGGCGGAATGATGCCGTAATTCTGCGCGTTGCTAAGCGCGGTCCTGCAAAGCTGTTGGCCCGCTTGATCGGCCTGCTCGGCCTGGTTTTCCTGCGCCTGCACGGCTTTCACATCGGCGAGCGCTTCCTGGCGTTCCGACGTTACGGTCTGGCGCGCCTGCCAGGCGTAATAGCCACCCGCGCCCACCGCCAGAATAAAACCGACGATAAGAACGATACGGGCAGCCGCCCATTCGCGCGATAAGGAACGAATATCGTGTTGCTGATCGCTCATGTTCCAGCCTCGTTTGAAATTCACTTCATCGTTGGAATGACGAAACTCGGATTCTCGCGCACCCCGCCCTTCGGCCAGCGCGCCGTCACGGTCTTGATCCGCGTGTAGAAGCGCACGCCCTCCGGTCCATGCTGGTTCACATCGCCAAAGGCCGACCGCTTCCAGCCGCCGAACGTGTGATAGGCGAGCGGCACCGGAATAGGCACGTTGATGCCTACCATACCAACTTTCACGCGCGCCGCGAACTCGCGTGCCGCATCGCCGTCGCGGGTGAAGATGGCAACGCCATTGCCGTATTGGTGGCGGGAAGGCAGGCTCAACGCCTCGTCGAAATCCTTGGCGCGCGCCACCTGCAGCACGGGGCCGAAGATTTCATCTTTGTAAGTTTGCATCTCCGGCTTCACCCGGTCGAATAGCGAGCCGCCCATATAGAAGCCGTTCTCATAGCCCTGCATCTTGAAGCCACGGCCGTCGACCACCAGCTCGGCGCCTTCCTTCACACCCATATCGATATAGTTCATCACCTTCTTGCGATGCTCAGCGGTGACGAGCGGGCCGTAAGCGGCTTCCGCGTCGGTCGGAAGTCCTACGCGCAGGGATTCGACGCGCGGTTTCAGCCGCGCGACCAGCGCGTCCGCCAGTTTGTCGGTAACGGGCACCGCCACCGAAATCGCCATGCAGCGCTCGCCCGCGGAACCATAGCCCGCGCCGATTAGTTCGTTGGTCACTTGATCGAGATCGGCGTCGGGCATGATGATGGCGTGGTTCTTGGCGCCGCCCATCGCCTGCACGCGTTTGCCGTGCGCGGTGCCGTGACTATAGACATATTCCGCAATCGCGGACGAACCTACGAAGCTCACCGCCTGAATATCGGGGTCTTCGAGAATCGCATCGACGGCTTCCTTGTCGCCGTTCACCACCTGCAACACGCCCGGCGGCCCACCCGCTTCGATGAAGAGTTCGGCCAGTCGCAGCGGAACGGACGGATCTTTTTCGCTCGGCTTGTTGATGAAGCAATTGCCGCACGCAATCGCCACGCCGAACATCCACATCGGAATCATCGCCGGGAAATTGAACGGCGTGATGCCGGCAACGACACCGAGCGGCTGGCGCATCGAATAGATATCGATGCCGGGGCCTGCGCCTTCGGTGTATTCGCCCTTTTGCAGATGCGGGATTCCACAGGCAAATTCGATCACTTCGAGCCCGCGCTGCACATCGCCGCGCGAATCCGCGATCACCTTGCCGTGCTCGGACGAAAGCATCGCGGCAAGTTCGTCCATGTTCTTCTCGACGAGCGCCTTGAAGTTGAACATCACGCGCGCGCGGCGCTGCGGATTGACGCTCGACCATTCGGGGAACGCCTTGAGTGCGCCTTCGACCGCCTTGCGCACTTCGCCGCGCGTCGCGAACGCCACGCGCGCCTGCACCTCGCCGGTCGCCGGATTGAAGATGTCGCCGTAGCGCCCCGAGCTACCTTTGACCTTTGCCCCGTCGATGAAATGGGTCAGTTCTTTCATGGCGGCGTCCTTTTGAGGCTGTTGGTTTAGCCAAGCCCCGGAACGCCCGCAAATGAAAAGGCCGCGCCCTCTCGAGCGCGGCCTCATCAATTTCCTCTGAGGCTCGTTTAGCGGCTCAGTGCGACCTTGCGGCCATCTTCGACGCGGCTACCCTCATAGGCGTCGCCCTTCGGCTTGAGCAGGGCCACGAGATTGCCGGATGGCGAGAGCAGTTGCAGGCTCGTGCCGACCGTCTTCCACTGGCCGATGGCCGAAAGCCCGCTCGGGCATTCCGGGCCCGCCGCCACGGTGCCGCCCGTCTGGGTGGCGTCGGCGGAGAGGCTCAGCGAACAGGGGGCAGCATTGCCCACGGTCATTTTCCAGGTTCCGGTCAGGGAGGTGTCGGCATGGGCGAGCGAAATGCCAGCCAGCAACAGGCCCGCCATGACGCTCAGGGCGCGAATTCCGGTCATGTGAATATCTCCTTCAGCATTTTGCGTTCAGAACATATAGAGCCCGGCCATGACTTTGAAGTGACAAATCCGCATGGTTGAAATGAATTTACGGTGGGGTCTCGCCGGAGATCGCGCCGGGCCCGAAAATCCAGGCCAAAAAAGGCGTTATCAGAAGCGCGGTGACCAATTGGACGGCCACGAAAGCTGCCACGTCCTGCGGCCTTATGCCCGCGAAGCTGGGGGTGAAGGCCCGCGCGATGGTCACGGCCGGATTGGCGAATGAGGTCGAAGCCGTGAACCAGTAGGCCGCCGTGATGTAAAGCCCGACGGCGGCTGCCACTTCGCGCCGGCCGCTGCAGCCGAAGATGGTGAGCAGCAGCCCGGCCGTGGCGATGGCCTCCGCGATCCAGAGATTGAGTCCGCTGCGCGCGGTGGCGCCCACAGCCATGATCTTCATCGCGAACATCGCATGCGCGGCGAACGTGCCGAGAATGCCGCCCGCGATCTGCACCGAGACATAGAGCAGCGCTTTTCCCGCCGCGATCTCTTTTCTCAATGCGAAAGCCAGCGTGACGGCAGGATTGAAATGCGCGCCTGACACCGGCGCAAAGATCAAAATTAAAACGGTCAGCAGCGCGCCGGTTGCAATCGCGTTACACAAAAGCTGAAGCGCGACATCGTTCGTCAGGCGTTGCGCCATGATGCCCGAGCCGACGACGCCGGCGACCAGCAGCATCGTACCGATTGCTTCGGCAGCCAGTTCGCGCTTCACGACTTGCCGATCTCGTCGAGATGTTTTTGCAGCTTCAGCGTATCGAGCTTTTCGAACGGCAATTGCGTGAAAATCCGGATGCGATTCGAGAGCATGCGGAAGGTATTACGAAATGCGTGCACCTTTTCTGCTTCGCTGCCTTCGACGGCCGCAGGATCTGGCATGCCCCAATGGGCCGTCACCGGATGGCCGGGCCAGACGGGGCACACTTCGCCCGCCGCGTCGTCGCAGACGGTGAAAATGAAATCCATCTGAGGCGCGTCGGGCTTGGCGAATTCGTCCCAGCTTTTAGAGCGCAATTCACCGGTCGGAAGATCAAGCCCCTTCAGCAGCGCAATCGCGTGCGGACTGACTTCGCCCTTGGGAAAACTTCCCGCCGAAAAGCCTTTGAATTTGCCCTTGCCTTCGATGTTCAGGATTGTTTCAGCCAGGATGGAACGCGCGGAATTTCCCGTGCAGAGAAAAAGCACATTATAGGGGCGGCGGTTTTCGCTCATTTCAGCAACACTCGGTTGGCGCCTCGAAGGCGCAAATCTCCGGACGCCCACCGCAGCAATCGCGCATCAAAAAATCGAGCAGCGCGCGCATGCCGCCATATTGCGCGGCGTAGATGACATTACGGCTTTCGCGGTGCTGGCCGATCAGGCCCGCATGTTCCAGCTCTTTCAGGTGAAAGGAGAGCGTGGGCGCAGGAATTCCCAGCGTGGCGGCGATCATCCCGGCCGTCTCGCCCTTGGGTCCGGCCTTCACCAAGCGGCGAAAAATGGCGAGCCGCGTCTCTTGGGCGAGCGCGGACAGGGCGGCGAGGGCTTCTTTTGATTCCATATTTCCAAAATAATAGAAATATGGAACTCGTCAAGCCGTCACGTCGGCGGCGGGGAGTGCATGTAGCTCTCGACGAGCGAGCCAGCCACCAGCCGCCATCCATCCACCAGCACAAAGAAAATCAGCTTGAACGGCAGCGAAATGATCACAGGCGGCAACATCATCATGCCCATGCTCATCAGGATCGAGGCCACCGCCATGTCGATAATGAGAAAGGGCACGAAGATGAGGAACCCGATCTCGAAGGCGCGTTTTAGCTCCGACAGCATGAAGGCCGGCGCGAGCGTGGTGAGTGAAACGTCATCGGCCGTCTTCGGCGTTTTGGCGTGGCTCATGTCGAGGAAGAGTTTCAAATCCGCGTCGCGCACATGGGCAAGCATGAATTTCTTCATTGGCGCGCTCGCGCGCGTCAATGCATCCTCGGTGGAAATCTGGTTGTTGACCAGCGGCACCACGCCGGCCTGATAGGCATCGTGCAGCGTCGGCATCATCACGAACAATGTGAGGAATAGCGAAAGCGAAACGATCACGCTGTTGGGCGGGCTTTGCTGAATGCCGAGTGCTGTGCGCAGCAGCGACAGCACCACCACGATGCGCGTGAAGCTCGTCATCATGATGAGGATGGAAGGCGCCAGCGAAAGGATGGTGATGAGCGCGATGATTTGCATCATGCGGTCGGTGAAAAGCCCGCCGCCGGAAAGATCGATGTTGAGCCCGCTCGCTGGCGCCGCCGTTGCCGCGAACGCAGCACCCGGAAGAAGCAGCATCACAAAGAGAATAGAAAGCCAGACCGCGTGCTTACGCATGGACGGTCTCCGGTTCGCTGCTTTCGATCAGCGTCGTGCCGTCGGGTCCGAGCAACACAAGATGTTCGCGGTCGTCGCGGCGGATGATGATGAGCTTGTGTTTCGGCCCGACCATCAGGCTTTCGACAACGGCCAATCGTTTCGTCACCGTGCCCTGCACGAGACCGGCAAGGCCGTAACGGCGCGCGGCGAGCCACGCAAGTCCGATGAGCGCGCCGACAAGCAACAGCGCCGCGAAATAACGTCCGAAATCGATCACATCCATATGTGGCATTTCACTTCGTCAACCTTAATTGCCAGTTAAGAAGCGGAACATTCTGCCGGGCAAAAAGGTTCGTCAGCGTTAAGCAGGACTTAAATCTTCCGGGGCAGCATGGGCGCGCTTTAAGGCTAACGATTGGTTACCAGCGATGAACCTTGCAGGCATTCCGCTTCTGGATCTGTTGCGCGAGCGCATGTCGTGGCTGAACACGCGCCAGGGCGTGCTGTCGCAGAACGTGGCGAACGCCGACACGCCCGGCTATACCGCGCACGATCTGAAGCCGCAGAATTTCGAAGCGCTGCTGCAGCACTCCACGCAATCAGCCGAATTCAACGGCGGCTTGGCCACCACAAATCCGCGTCACATTGCAATTTCTGGAAGCAGCGTTTCGGGCTTCGACGACGATACGTCCGACGATCAGCAGCCCGATACCACCGGCAATTCGGTGTCACTGGAAGAGGAAATGATCAAGGTCGCCGATACGCAGGCGCAATATCAGGCCGCGGCCAATCTCTACACCAAAGCCATCGAACTGATGCGCACGGCCATCGGCAGGCCGGGCGGTTGAGAAGGAGCAACGACATGGATCTTTCGACAGCGATGGAAGTTGCGGCCTCGGGCATGCGCGCCCAGTCGAGCCGCATGCGCACGATTTCCGAAAACATCGCCAACGCCAATTCGACAGCGCCGACGCCGGGCGGCGATCCTTATCGCCGTCAGATCGCCACCATGCAAAGCGATTTCGACCGCACGCTGGGCGCAATGCTCGTCGAACCGGGAAAGCCCGTTCAGGACATGAGCGATTTCCGCACGCAATACGATCCGGGCAATCCGGGCGCCGACAAGCAGGGCTATGTGAAGTTGCCCAACATCAATCCGCTGGTCGAAATCATGGACATGCGCGAGGCGCAGCGTTCTTACGAAGCCGATCTCACCGTGATGGAAGCATCCAAGACCATGCTCTCGCGCACGGTCGATCTGTTGAAAGGATAGATAAATGGCTATCGCACCCGCGGCCGCATCGGCGGCCTATCAGGCCATCCAGAAGATCGGCAACAACGCGCCGGTAACATCATCGGTTTCCATCGACGGCGATCAATCGGCCGCCCCCAATTTCAGCCAGTTCCTCTCCGGCGCGATGAAGGAAGCCGTCGGCACGCTGAAAGGCGGCGAGCAGATGGCGGCGAAGGGCGCGGCCGGTCAGGCCGACATCGTCAATGTCGTCAACGCCGTCAATCAGGCCGAACTTACGCTCGATACCGTGGTGGCCGTGCGCGACAAGGTGATTGCGGCCTATCAAAGCATCATGCAGATGCCGATCTGACCGGAAACCAGACATGACACCGGCCGATTCCGTCGATTTCGCAAGGCAGGCCATTTACGTGCTGCTGGAAATTTCCGCGCCCGCCATGCTGACGGCGCTCGTCGTCGGCCTCGGCATCGGATTGTTGCAGGCACTCACCCAGATTCAGGAAATGACGCTGGTGTTTGTGCCCAAGATCATCGCGATCTTTCTGGTGCTCTTGATCTCGCTGCCATTCGCGGGCGCGGCCATGTACGGGCTGATGACGGATATAGCGCAGCGAATCGCGGCGTATTAGCCGATGAGCATTCATATTCCCGATCTCTCCGGCACGTTTCTCGTTTATTTTCTCGTCTTCGCGCGCGTCGGCGCGATGATCATGCTGCTGCCTGCCATTGGAGACGCGGGCGTGCCCTCGCGCGTGCGCCTGGCGCTGGCGCTTGCCGTATCGTTCGCACTCGCACCCGTGGTGGCAAAATCCTATCCCGATACCGCGCCCGCCAATGTGCTGGCGCTCGGGCTTCTGATCGCGCAGGAATTGACGGTCGGCGTTCTGATCGGCGCCATGGCACGCATCATCATGAGTTCGCTGTCGGTAGCGGGCGAATTGATCTCGATGCAGACGGGGCTTTCCTACGCGCAAAGCTTCAATCCCGGCATGGGCGGCGAGGATTCCATCTTCTCGACCTTCTTCACGCTTCTGGGCGTGGTGCTGATCTTCGCGACCGATCTGCATCACCTCGCTATCGGCGCGATCGAGGGAAGCTATTCGATGATCCCGCCGGGGGCGGCCCTTCCCACCTCCGACATGGCGGAACTGGCTTTGCGTCTCACCAGCGGCGCATTCGCGCTCGGCTTGCAACTGGCAGCGCCCTTCATCGTGTTCGCCTTCGTGGTGAATGCGGCCATTGGGCTTCTCGCGCGCATGATGCCGCAATTACAGGTGTTCTTCATCGCCATGCCGGTGAACATTCTGGCGGGGTTGTTCCTGCTGCTTCTGCTCATCGGTTCGCTGATGACGCTGTTCCTCAATTACTACGCCACTGAGATGGGCCATCTCACATGAGCGAGGAACGCGACGATTCCCAGCGAACCGAAGAACCCACACAGCGAAGGCTCGACGATGCGCGCGAACAGGGCGACATCGTCAAAAGCGCCGAAGTCACGACCTTCGTGACGCTGGCGGGCGGCGCGCTCGCGATTGCGGCGCTGGGGCAGGGTGCGGCTCAGAATTTCGCGGGCTATTTTCGCGCCTTCCTCGAACAGCCCGACCAGATCGCCGTCAACACCGACAGCATCATGGCATTGATGCGCCATGTGGTGCTGGGTCTCGGCTTTGTGCTGGCGGCACCGCTCGCGCTGATGATGGGCGCAGGCCTTGCAGGCCATCTGCTTCAGAACCGCCCCAACCTCGCCGCCGAACGCATCAAGCCCGATCTTTCCAAGATATCGCTGATGAAGGGCTTCAAGCGGATGTTCGGACTCGATGGGCTCACCAATCTGGTCAAGGGCCTCATCAAAATGTCGATCGTGGCGGCTGCCGTGTGGACGACGCTATGGCCCGAGCGCGGCGCGATCGCGTCCGTGTTCGATCTTGCACCCGATCAGATCGCGAGCGAGATGATCCATCTTCTGATGAAGGTGATCCTGGCGACGCTGGCGGTTCTCGCCGTGATGGCGGGGCTCGATTATTTCCTGCAGCGCTATCAGTTCCTCAAGCGCAACCGCATGAGCCGTCAGGACATCAAGGACGAATTCCGCCAAAGCGAAGGCGATCCCGCGGTCAAGGCGAAGATCAAGCAAATCCGGAACGAACGCGCGCGCCGCCGCATGATGGCCGCGGTGCCCAAGGCCACCGTCGTCATCATGAACCCGACGCACTTTGCAATCGCGCTGCAATACGAATCCGGCAAGACGCCCGCGCCCATCTGCGTGGCGAAGGGCGTGGATGCGGTGGCGCTGCGTATCCGCGACGTGGCGAAGGAACATGGCGTGCCCGTGGTCGAAAATCCGCCGCTGGCGCGCGCTCTCTATGCGGCCATCGACCTCGACGAAGCCATCCCGCCCGAGCATTACAAGGCGGTGGCGCAGGTCATCTCCTATGTCATGCGGCTCAGCGGGAAGTTGAAGCACTAAACGCCTGTCATCCCGGCCAAGCGTTGCGTCGGCAACGCGCGAGCCGGGACCCATCGGGAAAGCGGCTCCGTGGGTCCCGGGTCTCGCGGTGCTCGCCCGGGATGACAAATTTGCTCGTGAAAAGAACGAGCGAAACCTGCCGAATCCCTTTATTGATACCGTCCGATGAATGCCCTTGTTCAACGGCAATACGGCCTCGCCCCCGGCGCCTGGCGCTGGGCGGCGCTGGGTTTGGGCGTATTAGCGATTGCGGCGGGCGGGCTCGCTGCGGCCGCGCCCGGTGCCGCCAATTGGGCCGGTCTGGCTCTGCTCGCCGGAATAGGCGCGGTCGCCTGTCTCTTTCTCTATGCCATCTGGCCGCGCGTGAACGCCGCCGATGCCCGCCGCGTGGCGGAAGCCGCAGCCCGCGCCAATGTCGCCTGGGCGGTGACGGGGCCGGATGGCGCGGTCATCGATTGCAACGATGTCTATCGCCGCATGGCGGGTGTGCGCGACGGCGACGCACCGCCGCCGCCGGAATTGGCGCTCGCCGGCGAGCCTTCCGCCGAAGTGCTTTATCGCCTCGCGCGTCACGCCTCCGAAGGCGCCGCGCGCGAGGAAAGTTTTCAGGTCGGACACGGCATCGAGCTTGTCGCCGCCGTGCGCCCGCTGAAAGACGGCCAGACCGCGTGGTGGATTTCTCCGCGCCTTTCCGCACCCGCAATCGAAACGGCGAAAGCCGCCGAACCGCCGAAGGAAAAGGAAGCGGCCCAGCCCGCGTCGCTTTCGACTTTGTTCCGCGATGCGCCTGTGGGCGTGGCACTCGCCGCAAGCGACGGGCGCATCCTCGAAGCCAATGCCGCGTTCAACGCCTTCTTCGGAGGCGCCGCGCAATCGCGCCTCATCGCCGATCTCACCGATGCGGGCTATCGCGCCAGCGTCGCCGACGCCATCGCCAAAGCGGGCACATCGCACGCGCCCGCCGAAATCCGCCCCGCCAGCAATGCGGGCGGCGAGCGGCTGGGCGAATTGTTCGCAAGTCCCGTCGCCGGCGGGCAAGTGATCCTCTATCTCGTCGATGTGTCCGAGCAGAAGGCGCTCGAAACCAAATTCGCCCAGTCGCAGAAGATGCAGGCGGTCGGCCAGCTCGCGGGCGGCGTGGCGCACGACTTCAACAATCTGCTCACCGTCATCATCGGCAATTCGGAATTCCTGCTGATGCGCCATCAGGCGGGCGATCCGAGCTTCAAGGAGATCAACGAAATCCATCAGAATGCGCTGCGCGCCGCCACGCTGGTCGGCCAATTGCTGGCGTTTTCGCGCAAGCAGACGCTACAGCCGCGCACGCTGAACTTGCGCGACGTCATCGGCGAACTCGCGATCATGCTGCGCCGGCTGGTGCGCGAAGGCATGGAATTGAAGCTCGAACATGGCGCCGATCTGTGGAGCGTCCATGCCGACGAAACGCAGATATCCAACGCCATCATCAATCTGGTGGTGAATGCGCGCGACGCCATGCCGAAAGGCGGCATCGTCACCATCCGCACCGCGAACGAAACCGTGGCGCAGGCCGCCGCCTTCGGCACCGCCATCATGCCGCCCGGCGATTATGTGCGCATCGAAGTGTCCGACACCGGCATGGGCATCGCCAAAGAGCATATCGGCAAGATTTTCGATCCGTTCTTCACGACCAAGCCTGTCGGTCAGGGCACGGGGCTGGGGCTTGCCACCGTCTATGGCATCGTCAAGCAGACGGGCGGTTTCATCACGGTCGATTCCGAAATCGGCAAAGGCACGACGTTCCGAATCTTCTTGCCGCGCCACAAACCCGAAGCCGCACCCGCGCCCGAGCCCGAGCGCAGCACACCCCGCGACATCACCGGCCAGGACACGATCCTGCTCGTGGAAGACGAAGAAGCCGTGCGCAGCTTCGCCGCCCGCGCGCTGAAACTGCGCGGCTACAATGTGCTCGAAGCCAGCGGCGGCGAGGAAGCACTCGATCTCGTGCGCAACCACACGGGCAACATCCATCTCGTCATCACAGACGTTGTGATGCCCAATATGGACGGGCCCACGCTGGTGCGCGCGCTGAAGCGCCTGCGTCCTGATATCCATGTGATATTCATGAGCGGCTATGCCGAGGAAGCCTTCCGCCGCAATGACGAGAAGGCAGAGGATCTACACTTCCTTCCCAAGCCCTTCGGCCTGAAGCAACTGGCCGCGAAGGTGAAAGACGTCCTCTCCGGCGCGCCGCCTGCAAAGAGGACGGAGTAATTTTCCTCTTTTATGCAGGCTTGCAGCGAACAACCGGATTCGTTCGAGAAATACCCACCTGCTACTATCGGCAGGTAGAGACGACAGGCCCCCATTTTGTGACAAACCGGGCCGCGATGGTCTATGCTCGTGCCGCCATAAGGGGGCAGGTCGCCATGACACGCATCCTTCGCACGGGAATTTGCATTCTTGCGCTGACGGCGATTGCGGCAAGGGCGAACACCGCGCCGTATCCGATCGTCGAGAAATCGGCCATGCAGATTTCCGCCGATCTCGCCGCCGGCAAGGTAACGGCGCAAGCGCTCGTTGATGCCTACGAGGCGCGTATCAAGCAGATCGATCCCAAGATTCATGCCGTCATCGGGGTAATTTCCGCCGCCGCTGCGCAGGCCCGCGATTCCGACGCGCGGCGCGCACGCAAACAGAGCAGGGGCCTGCTCGATGGGCTTCCCATCATCGTCAAGGACAATATCGGCATTGCAGGCGAGCCGACGACTGCGGGCTCGCTTGCGCTTGTAAAGAATATTCGCGCCAGCAACGCGCCGGTGATCGAGCATCTGGTGCAGGCAGGCGTCGTGATCCTGGCACGCGCCAATTTGTCGGAATGGGCGAACATCCGCTCAACTCATTCCATCAGCGGCTGGAGCGCCGTGGGCGGATTGACCCGCAATCCCTATTCGCTTGACCGTACAGCTTGCGGATCGAGTTCGGGTTCCGCGGCCGCGGTTGCCGCCAGCCTCGCGGCTGCTGCTATCGGCAGCGAGACGGATGGCTCGGTCACCTGTCCCGCGGCGATGAACGGGCTTGTTGGATTGAAGCCGACCGTGGGCCTCGTTTCGCGCACCGGCATCGTGCCCATCAGCCACAGCCAGGATACTGCGGGCCCTATTACGCACACGGTGAAAGACGCCGCAGCTCTTTTGACCGTCATGGCCGGCACAGATCCGAAGGACCCGGCGACAGTTGAGGCCGACGCTCATCGCACAGATTATCTGGAGGGCCTCGATATCCACGCGCTGAAGGGCGCGCGCATCGGTGTGATGCGCTTCGGCCTCAAAGACTACACGCCGCAGACCGTGGCGATATTCGAGCAGGCGCTGGCTGTGCTCAAGGCGCAAGGCGCGGTGCTAGTCGATATCGACAAGTTTGACATGGGCAAGATCGGCGATGACGAGCAGATCGTTCTGATGACCGAACTCAAGGCCGATATGGCGGCCTATCTCGCAGGCGCGCCACCGAGTGTGAAGCTGCGCACACTGGCCGATGTCATCACCTTCGATAAATCCGAGCCGCGTGAGACCAAATGGTTCGGCCAGGAATTGTTCGAGCAGGCGGAGAAAACAAAAGGCCTCTCCGATCCCGTCTATATAAAAGCGCGCGCCGAAGCGCGCCGGCTCGCCGGTCCCGATGGCATCGACAGCATGCTCGCCAAATACAAGGTGATCGCACTTGTCGCTCCTACTATGGGTCCGGCCTGGGTGATAGATCTGGCCAACGGGGATCCTGCCTCCGTCCCGTCCGACACCACCTTGCCGGCCGTTGCCGGATACCCACATCTCACCGTGCCGATGGGCGAGGTTTTCGGCCTTCCTGCGGGTCTGTCTTTCGTTGGGCCAAAATGGTCGGAACGGCGCCTGTTGTCGCTGGGCTATGCCTATGAGCAGGCGACGCACGCCCACCGCCCGCCGACCTATGCGGCGAGTATTCCGCATCAATGACAGGCGTTAATGCCCGCCAGACTTAAGTTTTTTTGCAAATACGTCACGGTACGCGCGCAAAGGACCGAGCGTCTCGGCTTCATAGACACCCCGCGCTATCGCACGCGCGAGGCAATCGGCAGCAAGGCTTCCGAGATGGAGTACGGCGCGCTCGCGCTCGCCCGAAATCGCGCGTCTGGCGGTGGATACGGCGAACACCGTATCGCCATCGAATTGCGTGTGCGACGGGCGCACTGCACGCGCCATGCCGTCATGCGCCATGATAGCGATGCGCTTGAGTTCGTTGCGCGTGACGACGGCGTCGGTCGCGACAATCGCGATCATGGTGTTTTCGCGCGGGCGTGCCGCGCCTTTCATATCGTCTGGCAGATCGAGCGGAATATTGGTGAAAGAAGGATCGAGCCTGCGTCCGCCGAATTCGCGCTCCTGCTCGAGAGCGAAAGCCCAGAACACATCGGTTCCTGGAATAAGCGGTGAGCCAACCGAATTGGCAGCGACAAGCGCCCCAGTCGTGAACCCATCCGCGACCGCGGAAGCGCTGCCGATGCCTCCTTTATAGATGCCGGCAGCAGCTCCAACTCCTGCACCCGCATTACCGAGCGCGAAGGTCTCGCCCGCGGATTCGGCGGCTTTGATCGCGAGCGCGCGATAGGGCGGTTCGGTGCCCCAGTTTTTGTCGCCGCCATTGACGAGATCGAACAGGATCGCGGCCGGCACGATGGGGGCGGGCGGCGCTTCGGGCCTGAGCTTGTAGCCACGGCCCTTGGCGGCGAGCCAAGCCACCGCGCCACTCGCGGCATCAAGGCCATAAACCGAGCCGCCAGACAGCACGATGGCGTCGGTCATGCCTGCAAGATTGGAGGGATCGAGCGCATCGGTTTCGCGCGTGCCGGGCGCACCGCCGCGCATATCCACAGCCGCGGCCATCGGCGCATCGCCGATCAGTACGGTCACGCCGCTGCGCACACGCGCATCATGGGCCTGCCCCACGCGCAGGCCCGCTACGTCGGTGATCAGATTATGCTTGCCTGGGCGGATCATCGCTGGAACGGTAGTCTCAGCCGCGAATGACCGGAAGAGTGTTCCCATGAAATTGTTGCGATTGCCGATACTGGCATTAGCCGTTTTGCTCGTCTTTCCGGCGGCGGCCGCGCCCGCCCGCCATCACATGATCGCGGTGGACGATTCCCATGCGGCGCAGGCAGCACTCGAAATCATGCGCAAGGGCGGATCGGCGGTGGATGCGGCGATTGCGGCCCAGATGGTGCTGACGCTGACCGAGCCGGAATCGAGCGGCGTTGGCGGCGGCGCGTTCATGCTGCTGTGGGACCCGGCGCATAAGCGCGTGACGAGTTTCGATGGGCGCGAAATGGCGCCGGCCTCCGCCACGCCGGGAATGTTTCTGGATGCAAACGGAAAACCGCGCGCCCATTTCGATGCCGTGCCGGGCGGCCTTTCGGTGGGCATTCCGGGCGTGGTGGCGATGCTGGAGCTGGCGCACAAGAAATACGGCAAACTTCCCTGGGCAAAATTGTTCGAGCCCGCGATCCGGCTTTCCGAAAAAGGCTTTCCGGTAAGTGAGAAACTCGCACGCACCATCCGCGCCTATTCGCAGATGGCGGCGATGCCCGACATCAAAAGCTATTTCTACAAAAAAGACGGCATGCCGCTTTCGCAAGGCGACATCCTGAAAAATCCGGCGCTCGCGCAAACCTTGCGAATGATCGCCAAGGGCGGCGCGAAAGCGTTTTATACCGGCCCGATTGCGCAGGCGATTGTGGATAAGGTGCAGAACGCTCCCGTTAATCGCGGCGGCATGACGCTTGCCGATCTCGCACACTATGCGCCCAAGGAACGAGCGCCGGTTTGCGGCAAGTACCGCACCTATCGCATTTGCTCAATGGGACCGCCGAGCTCGGGCGGAATTTCGGTGTTGCAGATTCTAGGTATGCTGGAGCGCTTTCCGAGCGCGGATTTGCAGCCCGATAGTTTAAGCGAGGTGCATCTCTTCTCCGAAGCCAGCCGCCTCGCATTCGCGGACCGCGCGATGTATATGGCCGATTCCGACTTCATTCCGGTGCCGATCAATGGCTTGCTCGATCCTTCCTATCTCGCGCAACGCTCCGCGCTGATCGATCCCGCGCGCGACATGGGGAAGGCCGAAGCCGGAAATCCGCCGATGAAGCATGCGATGCTGCTTGCCCCGCAACGCTCGCCCCAGCTTCACGGCACGAGCCATTTCTCGATTGTCGATAATCATGGCGAAGTGGTTTCGATGACCACGACGGTCGAGTTCGCCTTCGGTTCGGAGATGATGGCGCGCGGATTCATCCTGAACAATCAATTGACGGATTTCTCCTTCGATCCGGTGATCGATGGAAAGCCCGTGGCCAATGCGCCGGCGCCCGGCAAGCGGCCGCTCAGCGCCATGTCGCCCACGATCATGTTCACCGGCGATGGCCAGTTCAAGATCGCGCTGGGATCGCCCGGCGGGCCGATCATTATTCCTTATGTCGCCAATGCGATCGTCGCGATGGTCGATGGCGGGCTTTCGCCGAAGGACGCGGCAGCCCTTCCTCACCATGCCAATCCGAACAGCTTCACGGTTCTCGAAGAAGATACCCCCATTGTCGCACTTGCGCCGAAGCTGAAGGCGATGGGGCACGACGTGGAGATCGCGCACATGGATAGCGGCCTCAACATCATCGAGAAGGTGAAGGGCGGCTATATCGGCGCCTCCGATCCGCGGCGCGACGGCGTGGCGGTGGGGGATTAACGCCGCGCCACCGCGAACAGGCGCTGGAACGGATAAAGCACCTTGCCGCTTGCGCGCAACGGATAAGCCGCGCGCAAGCGCTTTTTGTAGTCGTGGAGGAAGGCTTCGCGCTCCGCGCCTTCCAGCGCATTGGCGAAGGGGCGAAGGCCCGTGCCGCTCATCCATTTGTAAACGGCATCCTCGTCTTCAAGTGCCTGCACATAGCGCGTTTCCCAGACATCGATATGCGAGGCCGCGGACTCAAGAATGCCAAAATAGTCTTCCGGCTCGCGCACGTTCCACCAATCGCGCACATTTTTGAGTTTTTGCGACCACGGGCCGGAATTGACGACTTCGCGGATCAGCGTGTGGCAGGGCTCGTTGAAATTGCGCGGCACCTAAAAGGCGAGCCATCCGCCGGGCGCGAGAAACGACATCAGCCGCTGAAGAAGCGTGGCGTGATCGGGAACCCATTGCAACGTCGCGTTGGAATAGATCACATCGCAAGCCGCATCGGGCGACCACGACGAAACATCGGCTTCGACGAAGCGCGCACGAACGCCGCTTGCGCGCGCATCGGCGAGCATTTCGGGCGAATTGTCGATGCCTTCGATTTGCGCATCTGGCCAGCGCGCGGCAAGCAGCGCCGTCGAATTGCCGGGCCCGCAACCGAGATCAGCAACGCGCGATGGCGAATCCGTTTCGATGCGCGCGAGCAGCTCGGCTGCGGGGCGCGTACGCTCCGCGCCGAACTTCATGTAGATTTTGGGATCCCATGCCATCAATGCGCCTCGCGGTCGGGAATATCGATACGAAAACGTGCGCCTTTTTCGCTGGTCGAAACAAGCGTGATATCGCCGCCATGCGCGCGCGCCAGATCGCGCGAAATAGCAAGGCCTAGGCCAGAGCCGCCTGGCCGCGCCGACGTGACAAAGGCCTGAAACAACCGTTCGCGCAGCGCCTGCGGCACGCCGGGGCCGTTGTCGGCAATATCGATCAGCACATGACGGCCCTGGCGCTTTGCAGAAACCACGATCTCGGGTGCTCCGCTTTGTTTCTCCAGCGCTTGCGTGGCGTTGCGCAGCAGATTGAGCACGATGCGGAACAATTGCTCGGAATCGGCGTCAATCTCCAGCAGCGGATCGACTTCGTTGATGAGCGTAATCGGCTCACGTGCCGCGGCCGCCGCGAGTGCTGCTTCCGCTGCTTCGTCGATCAGCGGACGCACATGGAAGCGCCGGCGCTCGGGTGGCGTTTCCTCCGCGCGACCGTAGCGCAATGTGTTGGTGGCAAGCGCCACTGCGTGATCGATGGAGGCGACCAGGCGCGGTGCAAGCCGCTGCACCACAGGATCGGAGACGGACGATAAACGGTCGGAAGCGAGTTGGGCGCTCGACAGGATATTGCGAAGATCGTGCTGGATTTTCGCAACCGCCGAGCCAAGCGCCGCCAGACGCGCCTTCTGCTGCAAGAATCCGTAGATATCGCGCTGCATGGCGGCGAGTTCGCGCTCGGCTATGCCGATTTCGTCGCGGCGCGCGGATGGCGCGACGATGCGGCTTGCGTCCTCCGGATTGCTGCGGAATTCGAGCATAGCATGCGTGATACGCCGCATGGGACGCACCAGAATGAGAAAGAGGCTCGCAAAGACGAGAAGTGCCGTGACCACCGAAATCAGTAACGCCAGCAAAATCACGCGGCGCGAATAATCCACCAATTGTTCGTGGATCGCCGAATCACCCACGATCACTTCTATGGCTTCCGCGCCCTTGATGCGCGTGGATGCAATCACATGAAGCGTGCGATTGCCACCTTCGATCAGCGAATCGACCGCTTGGCCCATTTCACCGAAAAGGCCCCTCTTGCGAAGATCGATGGTCACGTTGATCTTCGACGGCATCTCGGAAACGAGGAACAGTTCGCGTTGCTCAGGGCGCTTCAACATCACCGCGTTAGCGCCCGCGCGCTGCAGAAGCTCGTTGCGCAAAGCGGCCGACAATTGTTTCCCCCCCGGTTCGGTGAAGGGAAGGATAGCGATCTCTGCGGATTCGATGTGCTGTTCCAGGAGACTCGAATAATAGCGCCCGATTGAGGGCACAAAAATGAAGACCTGCGTGATCATCACGTAGAGAATCGTCAGGATCAGAAGCCGGCCCGATAGACTATGCGCCGCCAACCGCCAGATATCGCTTCCCTTTATGACCGGTTTTGCCATCGCTTCACCCGAAGAGCGACAGGAGGCGGGCAAGCGCTTTTGCCCGGCGGCTGAAAATGAGCGGCGTGAAATAATTTCCCGCAGCGCGTTTGCCGATTTCGCTGAGCGTGGGATAAGCGACCGTCATCGCCGCGATGGCGGAAAGATCGATGCGGCGATGAAGCGCCACCGCCCAGGGCTGAACAAGCTCGCCCGCATGCGCCCCCACGATCGTCGCCCCCAATATGCGTCCGCCCTTGCCAAGCACGAGTTTGGCAAAGCCCTCGCCCTGCCGCTCGATCACGGCGCGGTCATTTTGCGCGAAATCCGCGCGCGCGATAGTCACGCGTGTGTGACGGGCGCGGGCTTCGTCTTCGGTGAGGCCCACTTGGGCAAGCTCGGGATCGGTGTAGGTGACGCGCGGGATCGCGGAATATTCGGCGCGGATAGGCATGCGGAAGAGCGCGTGGCGGATCACGAGCCCTGCGTGATAATTCGCCACATGCGTGAAGCGGGGCGCCGGCGTGACATCGCCGATGGCATAGACGCGGCTGTTCGAGGTTTTGAGGCGATGATCGACGGCGATGCCGCGCTCATCGGCATTGATTCCGGCGGCGGCAAGATCGAGGTCTTCGATGTTGGGCGCCCTGCCGGTTGCGACCAGCAAATGGCCCGGCTCCAGAACCTCACTGCCATGCTGGCTGATGAGCTGAATGCCGAGGCCGTTTGCGGCCGGTCTGATGGCTGTTGCGTGCGTGTTCTCCAGAATATGAATACCTTCGCGCTCAAGCGCCGCGCGCACCACGCCTGCCGCTTCTTCGTCTTCATGCGGCAGGATGCGCGCCATTTCGATGACGGTCACGTTCGCGCCGAGGCGGCGATGGGCCTGCGCGAGTTCGAGGCCTACCGGCCCACCGCCGATAATCGCCAGATGGGACGGAACGAAATTCTTGTCGAAGATCGTTTCGTTGGTGAAATAGGGCACGCTTTCCAACCCTGGAATCGGCGGGATCGTCGGGCGTGAGCCCGTGGCGATCACAAAGCGCCGCGCACGGATGCGGGTTGCGCCCGCTTCCACCGTATTCGCATCGATGAAATGAGCGAGTGCGCGGATCACCTTCACGCCGAGTTTCTCGAAACGCGCTTGTGAATCGTTCGGCGCGATTTCCGCGATGATCTCGCGCACATGCGCGTGCACGCGCGCCGCATCGATCCTCGGCTCGGCATCGATTCCGAAGGCGGGGGCCTCGCGTATCGTTTGCGCGTGCGCAGCGGCGGCAAGCAAGGCCTTGGACGGCACGCAGCCGGCATTCAGGCAATCCCCGCCCATTTCGCCTTTTTCGATCAGCACCGTTTTGCGGCCGAGCTGGGCCGCGCCCGCAGCCACGCTGAGGCCGCCCGAGCCTGCTCCGATCACGCATATATCGGCGCGAATATTCTCCATCTCAGCGCCTGCGGACGAACACGGGCAGAAGGGCCAGCACGGCCAGCCCCAGAAGCGGCAGAAGAATGCGCGGCTCGAAGATCAAGGAGAGATCGGGCTGAACGCCCTTCTCGAAAAACGCACCCAAGCCGCTTCCCAACCCGGCATAAACATAAGTGGCGGGAATGATGCCGATGAATGTGGCGAGCACATAAGTCGATAGCCGCACGCCCAGAAGCCCGGCCGCAAGATTGACCAGAAAGAACGGAAACACCGGCACCAGCCTGAGCACCAGAAGGTAGTTGAAGGCGTTGGCGCGGAAGCCTTCTTCCATCCTGGCCATGCGCGAACCCAGCCGCGCGCGGAACAAATCCGCCAGCGCGGTTTTCGCGGCGAGGAACAGGATGGTCGCGCCGATGGTGGCCGCGCCCACCACCAGCGAGCCGCCTTCGAACGTCCCGAACAGAAATCCCCCCGCAAGCGTCATCGGCGAAGCCGCCGGTATCGAGAAGGCCACCACGGCCACGTAAGCAATGACGAAAATCAGTGCCGACAATACGGGATGGGCTGCTACCCAGGCCTCGATGGAAGCCCGGTTCTGGCGCAGCGCCTCCAGCGTCAATTGATGCTCCAGGCCCGCCGCGAAGAAGGCCACGAGCCCCGCCGCCAACAGCAAAAGCGGCACAAAACGCCGCCAGGAAGAGGCGGGCGGTGGCGTGATTTCGCTCTCCATGGCGGCCATCATAACGGGCGGGGGCGCGCGGTTGACAGGCCCCAAGCCCCTCTTTAGATAGCCCGCTCCCGGCCGCCGGCCCCAAGGAGCAAGCCATGAAACGTCCCTATCAGCCGAGCCGCATCGTGCGCAAACGGCGTCATGGCTTCCGCGCGCGCATGGCCACAAAGGGCGGCCGCAAGGTGCTGGCGCGCCGCCGCGCTCATGGCCGCAAGAAACTCTCGGCCTGAGCAGCCCGAACTGGTGCTCGATCGCCTGAAGACCCGCGCCGATTTCCTGCGCGCGGCCGCGGCCATCCGCTGCCCGAGGCCCGCGCTGACGCTGGAAATGAGCCCTACTCCGGAGCCTAAATCGGGTCATGCGCGGGTGGGATTCACTGCCAGCCGCAAGGTGGGCGGCGCGGTGGAGCGCAACCGCGCCAAGCGGCGGCTTCGGGCCGCGGCTGCGGCCTTGCTTCCCCTTTTGGGCGAGGCGGGCAATGATTATGTTCTGATCGCGCGCGCGGCGACCCTGAAAGCGCCATTCGATGGCCTTCTTGCGGACCTGACGGCAGCGCTTCACGCGGCCCACGCCAAACTCGGCCGGTCGAAAAGCGGAGGGCTTCGGTGACGAAGCGCCTGATGACGATCTTGCGCGACGGAGCGGTGTCGGTGCTTGTGCTGCCGATCCAGTTCTACCGGTTTTGCATATCGCCGGTGCTGCCGCCCTCGTGCCGTTTCCAGCCGACCTGTTCGGCCTATGCGCTGGAGGCGCTGCATCGCCACGGTCCCGTGAAAGGCCTTGCGCTCGCCGCGCGCCGCATCGCGCGCTGTCATCCCCTCACTTGGCTCGGCGGCTCGTCGGGCTTCGATCCCGTCCCGCCAGTCAGATAGAAATCATGAACGAAAATCGCAATCTGGTTCTTGCAATCGTATTGTCAGCGGCAGTGCTGTTCGGCTGGGAATATTTCGTGGGCATGCCGCAGATGAAAGCGGAGCGCACCCAGCATTCCGAACAGATCAAGACGCCAGAGGCGGCGCCTGCCGCACCGGAAGTTGGCGGGGCTGTCAGCATGATGCGCGCGCAAGCGCTGAAAGCGCAAGGCGCGAGCGTGCGCATCGACACGCCGACGCTCGACGGTTCCATCCGCCTTGCCGGCGCGCGCTTCAACAATCTGAAGCTCAAGAAATATCACGAGACCATCGATCCTAAGAGCGCGGAGATCACGCTCTTTGCGCCGGAAGGCACGCAATATCCCTATTTCGCCTATTCGGGATGGCTCGCCAAACCGGGCTCGCATGTCGCCGTGCCGGGGGACGATACGCCGTGGAAAGTCGTTTTGGGCTCCGTGCTGTCGCCCGGACATCCCGTGACGCTCGAATGGAACAACGACCATGGACTCGATTTCACGCGCACCATTTCGGTGGACGATCAATATATGTTCGCCATTTCGGATTCGGTGAAGAATACCGGCGCCGGAAAAGTCACGCTGTTTCCCTTTGCCTCTGTCGTGCGCAAGGGCGTGCCGAAGACGCAGCATTACTGGGTGCTGCATGAAGGCTTCGTGGGCGTGGCGGGCGGTTCGGCGAAATACACCAAATACGACGCTCTGAAACCCGGCGAGGCGCCGCAAAGTTTCGATTCGACCGGCGGCTGGCTCGGCATCACCGACAAATACTGGATGGCGGCGGCGATCCCCGATCAAAACGCGAAATTTTCGGGCGAATATCGCGTGAGCGGCGAAAAGGGCAACGAGACTTATCTGTCCGATTACCGGCTCGATGCGGTAACGGTCGCGCCCGGCGCGGCCAAGACCGTGACCAGCAGGCTGTTCGCCGGCGCCAAAGTGGTCGCCATTATCCGTGGCTATGAGCAGAAATACGGCATCGAACAATTCGATCTCGCCATCGATTGGGGTTGGTTCTTCTTCATCACCAAGCCGATCTTCTGGCTGCTCGATCTGTTCTACAAATATATCGGCAATTTCGGCGTGGCGATTCTGTTGCTCACCGTCTCCATCAAGATTCTGTTCTTCCCGCTTGCCAATACGTCCTACAAATCCATGAGCCGGATGAAGAAGCTGCAGCCGGAGATGGAGCGCATCAAGCAACGCTTCACGGAGGATAAAGTTCGCCAGCAGCAGGAGATGATGCAGCTTTATCAGCGCGAGAAGATCAATCCGGTGTCGGGTTGCCTGCCGATGCTGTTGCAAATCCCGGTGTTCTTCTCGCTTTACAAAGTGCTGTTCGTGACCATCGAAATGCGGCAGGCGCCGTTCTTTGGCTGGATCCACGATCTGTCCGCGCCCGATCCGACCTCGATCATCAATCTGTTCGGCCTGCTTCCATTTCATCCGCCGAGCTTCATTCCGGCATTTCTCTCGATCGGCATCTGGCCCGTGTTGATGGGCATCACCCAATGGCTGCAGACGAAAATGAATCCCGCGCCCGCCGATCCCGTGCAGGCGCGCATGTTCGCCTATATGCCGCTGATATTCACCTTCATGCTGGCGACGTTCCCGGCGGGGCTGGTGATCTACTGGACGTGGAACAATCTGCTCTCCGTGACGCAGCAATACGTCATCATGCGCAGGCAGGGCGTGCAGGTGCACCTGTTCGAGAATCTGAAGCCGCCCGCGTTTCTGAAGCGGCTGACGGCTGACGAGTGAACACCGAAAAGGATGCGGCGCGGCGGCTCTTTTCGGGGCCCTGCGAATTTGTGTTCGGCGGAACGGATTGCTTTCCTCAAAGCGATCTTCCGGAAGTCGCCTTTGTCGGCCGCTCCAATGTGGGCAAATCGAGCCTCATCAACGCGCTGACGAACCGAAAGACCCTGGCGCGTGTGTCACAGACGCCCGGCCGCACGCGGCAGATCAACTTCTTCCGGCTTGGCGATTCGCTGATGCTCGTCGATTTGCCCGGCTATGGTTTTGCGAAAGCCTCGAAGGCGCTGGCCGAGGAATGGCAGCGCTCCATCTTCGCCTATCTGAACGGGCACGCGCGCTTGCAGCGTGTCATTCTTTTAATCGATGTGCGGCGCGGAATCATGTCTTCCGATGCCGATGTCATGGCGCTGCTCGACCGGGCAGCGGTTTCCTACGCCGTGGCGTTGACCAAGATCGACACGGTTAAATCTGCCGAATTGGCTGCGGCGCAAAAAAAGCTGGAAGCCGCACTCAAGGCGCATGCCGCCGCCTACCCCGCCATTTTCAGCGTGTCCGCGCGTACCGGCGAGGGCCTCGAAGATTTGCGGTTGCACATCGCGGCTATGGCTGCGGCCTGATGTTTGGGTTATAAGGCCCGCGATTTTTGGCAAGACGGCGCCCCCATGGCCCTGCAAGACGATACCACCCAGGACCGGAATCTGCGCGTGATGGCCCGCTGGCGCTCGACTGCGCGCGTGCTGGTCGAGGCGCTGCCCTACATTCTTTCCTATGACGGGCAGACCGTGGTCGTGAAATATGGCGGCCATGCCATGGAAGGCGGTATACCCGAACATTTTGCGCAAGACATCGTGCTGATGAAGCAGACGGGCATCGAACCCGTGGTGGTGCATGGCGGCGGTCCGCAGATCGGCGCGATGCTCACCAAGCTTGCGATTCCTTCCGCCTTCGTCGATGGATTACGCGTCACCGACGCAGCGGCCGTCGAAGTGGTGGAAATGGTGCTGACCGGCTCCATCAACAAGCAGATCGTGAGCGGCATCAATGCGGCGGGCGGCCGCGCGGTCGGCCTTTCCGGCAAGGACGGAAATCTTGTCGTTGCCCGCAAGCTCGAACGCTACAAGCTCGATCCGCAAACGCTGGAGCGGAAGCTTGTCGATCTCGGTTTCGTGGGCGAACCGGAGAAGGTGAACCCAGAAGTGCTGCGCATGATCACGCGCTCCGATCTCATTCCCGTAGTGGCCCCCATCGGCGTCGGTAAGAAGGGCGAGACCTTCAACATCAACGCCGATACGGTGGCGGGCGCGGTTGCCGGTGCGATGAACGCCTCGCGCCTTCTGCTTCTCACCGATGTCGAAGGCGTGCTCGATCGCGACGGCAAGCTGATTCCGCGGCTGACCGTGAGCGAAGCGCGCGCGCTGATCGCCGACGGCACGATCTCCGGCGGCATGATCCCCAAGATCGAAACCGCCATCGATGCGGTGGAGGCGGGCGTCAAGGCCGCCGTCATCCTCGACGGACGCATTCCCCATGTTCTTCTGCTCGAACTTTTCACCGAGCATGGCGCGGGAACGATGATAACCGCCGAATAGCGCCTTCACGCATCCACGCCGAAATAGCCGAGGTGCCAGCGCATCTCGTCTTCGGTGAGCGGGAAATGCACGCCTTCGCGCGCCGGAAGAAGTTCGCGGGCCGGCAATCTGAGCAGATAGGTTTGGATCTTGAACGCAACGCGCATGCTGAGGCCCGCGCGCCAAACCAGCGCCGTCACCGCCTTGGCCGAGGCCGATTGGAAAATCCGGTGCACCATATCGGCCGACACGTCGCTCAGAAGCGACAGCCCCGCCACTACGATCTCGCGCTGGCCATCTTGCGCTGCTTCGATGACATAGCCGTCGTCGAGCTTGCCCGCCCGGTAGCGCGCCTGCACCTCGCTGACCGGCGCATTATCCGCATCTTCGTTGCCGGGTTCCTCCGCGGCAAGGCGCTCCTTCATCTGCTTGCGCAAAAAGGTTTGCGTCTGACCGTCGAGCTTGTGTGTAGCCGACAATTGTTCGATCAGCGAAGCGCTCACGAAACTGGCGATGCGCTTGACCGCGCGCTGGGAGAGATCGTTGCGCAAAACCAGCGGCTCGTGCCAGTCGCGAATCTTTTCGGCATGATCGACGATCTTGTCGAAGGTCTGCTGCCGGATTTTCGCGTGGCTGTTCGCAAGCAACGTGGCCACGGCAGGAATATCCAGGGCATCGGCGATCGCGCCCGAAACATCTTCGCTCAGCGGCTGGCGCTTGGCGATGGCCGTGAGCGCATGGCGCGCCTGGGCCGTCGTGACGATGTCGATCAGATCGGAATCGGACAGCAGCGGCGAATATTCCAGAATCGGCGCAGACACGATTTCCACATCGCGCGCCAGCTTGTCGATGATGTGCTTTGGCACGCAATCGAGCGATTTGATCTCCTCGGCCAGCATCTGGCGCACGCGGGGAAGTTGATCCTGCGCGAGGCATTCCAACGTCTCAAGGGTCAGATCGCGCAGTTTCTGGCTCTGCTCCTTCGAAAGCTCCGGCAGTAGCCGCCCGATCTTGCGCGCAAGCTCCATGCGCACGTCATCGTCGGTATCCTCGGCGAGCATGCGGTTGGCGTGCGGCGGCGTCGCAGGATTGCCGGCAAGCGCGCGGCGCACGACCGGATTACCCTCGGTCGCCAGCACGAACAGCACTTCCGGCCCGATGTCGTTGCGCCGGGCAAGCTCTTCGCTCGAGCGGTCGCGCGCGCGAAGAACGCGCAAAATATCTTCCTGGCTCAGCACCTGGGGCGAGTCGTTCTTCCGGCGGTAGATCGTGTTCATGGCGCGCGCCCCTTCGGTCACGGCCCGCATTTTCGGCAATCTTCTCTTAATGAGCGTTAAAGCGGGATGGTTAGCGCAACGTTGCGCGAATCGCGGGTATTTTCGGGTGGACTTGCTTAACGGCGAGCTTTTGACCATGGTCTCGCCGCCATGCAGACCGCCCGAAAAACCCCGGATTCCGCGCCCGATTTCCGCCATGTCGAGGGCTGGATCTTCGACCTCGACAACACGCTTTATCCGGCGCGCGCCGATCTCTTCGGCCAAATCGACCGGCGCATGGCAGCCTTCATCGGAAACTATTTCGGTGTGGATATGACGGAAGCCGGCCGCATCCAGAAGACCTATTACAGCGAGCACGGAACCACGCTGAACGGGCTGATGACGGAGCACGGGATCGATCCCGAGGATTATCTGAATTTCGTCCACGACATCGATCTTTCGCCGCTCGCGCCGGACGAAAGCCTTTGCGCTGCCATCGCGCGGCTGCCGGGCAAGCGAATCGTGTTCACCAATGGCTGCGGAGGCCATGCCGCGCGCGTGCTGGAGAAGCTGTCGCTCGGTGCCCATTTCGATGCGGTGTGGGACATCCGCAAAAGCGCCTTCAAGCCCAAGCCCGATCCGGAAACCTACCGCGCCATGCTTTCCGCCAACGGGATCGCGCCCGCATCTGCCGCCATGTTCGAGGATGTGGCCCGCAATCTCGTGCCCGCCCATGGGCTCGGCATGACGACGGTGTGGTTGAAGAACGGCTCGGAATGGTCGAAACAGGGGCCCGAGCATCCCAAAGCTGATCCGTCTCATATCCACTATGAAATCGAAGACCTTGCGGAATTTCTTCACGCCATCAGGATTTGAAAAATGGAACTTGAGCAGATCATCGAAGAGGCGTGGGAACGGCGCGACACGCTGAATGCCTCCACCAAAGGCGAGGTGCGCGAGGCGGTCGAGGCCGTGCTCGATGCGCTGGATGCCGGGCGCTTGCGCGTGGCCGAGAAGTTCAAAGACGAATGGGCCGTGCGCCAATGGGTGAAGAAGGCGGTGCTGCTGTCGTTCCGCCTGAACGATATGGAAGCGATTGCCGGCGGGCCGGGTGGTACTGCCTGGTGGGACAAGGTTCCTTCCAAATTCATCGGCTGGGATGCGCAGCGCTTTCGCGCGGCCGGATTCCGCGCGGTGCCCGGCGCGATCGTGCGCCGCTCGGCTTACATTGCCAAAGGCGTGGTGCTGATGCCGAGCTTCGTGAACATCGGCGCCTATGTGGGCGAGGCAACGATGGTCGATACCTGGGCGACAATCGGCTCCTGCGCGCAGATCGGAAAGCACTGCCACATCTCCGGCGGCGCTGGAATCGGCGGCGTGCTGGAGCCGCTTCAGGCCGCGCCCGTCATCATCGAAGACAATTGCTTCATCGGCGCGCGCGCCGAAGTGGCCGAAGGCGTGATCGTGGGCGAGGGCTCGGTGCTTTCGATGGGTGTCTATCTCGGCCAATCGACCAAGATCATCGACCGCGCGACCGGCGAAATTCTTTACGGCCGCGTGCCGCCCTATTCGGTGGTGGTTTCGGGCGCGCTGCCGCAAGGCGCAGATCGGCCCTCGCTTTATTGCGCGGTGATCGTCAAGCGTGTGGACGAAAAGACCCGCGCCAAGACCTCGATCAATGAGCTGCTCAGGGATTAGGCCGTGATCGATGCGGTGAAACTCGCGCAAGACCTGATCCGCTGTCCGTCGGTGACGCCCGCGGATGGGGGCGCGCTGCGCGTGCTGGAATTGGCGCTGGGGCCGCTCGGCTTTCAGTGCTATCGCCTGCAATTCGGCGATGTGGCAAATCTTTATGCGCGCATCGGAAACACGTCGCCCAATTTCTGCTTCGCCGGACATACCGATGTCGTGCCGCCGGGCGATGCGAAACTGTGGAAGAGCGATCCGTTCGCTGCCGAGATCCGCGATGGCGTGCTTTACGGCCGCGGCGCGGCGGACATGAAATCGGCGGTGGCTGCGTTCGTTGCGGCGGCCGAACGTCATATCGCCAAGGGATTGAAAGGCTCGATCAGTTTGCTCATCACCGGCGATGAGGAAGGCGTTGCCATCAACGGCACGAAGAAGGTGCTGGAATGGATGACGCAAAAAGGCGAGCGCATCGATCATTGCCTTGTCGGTGAGCCGACGGGTATTGCGCGCGCAGGGGACACGATCAAGATCGGCCGGCGCGGTTCCATGCGCATCGAGCTTCGCGCCCACGGCGTGCAGGGCCACACCGCCTATCCGCAGAATGCGCTCAATCCGATTCCGATATTGGCGACGCTGGTTTCGCAGCTTGCGGCCGAGCCGCTCGATGCGGGCACGGCGCATTTCGAGCCATCGACACTTGTGTTTACGACCTTCGATGTCGGCAATCCGGCATCGAATGTTTCGCCCGCCGAAGCGTTCGCCGCCTGCAATATCCGCTTCAACGATTTGCACACGCCGGAATCGCTGCTTGAACGCATCGAGCAGAAGGCGGCGAAGATCAGCCATGAAATGGGTGGCGAGATTGCAATCCAGTCGAGCGTCAGCGGCGTTGCCTTTCTCACCGAACCGGGACGTTTCACCGAAGTGCTGAGCAAGGCGACGGCGCGCGTGACAGGTGCCGCCCCCGCTTTTTCCACCGGCGGCGGAACCTCGGATGCGCGCTTCATCAAGGATCATTGCCCGGTCGCGGAACTGGGATTGGCAAGCGCGACCATGCACAAGGCCAATGAATGCGTGCCGGTTGCGGAGATCGCGCTGCTGGCCGATATCTACGAAGCGATATTGGGCGATTATTTCGCGTCGCCGCCGTAATCCACGCGCACCAGATAAAGCCCGTCGGGCGGGGCGACTGTGCCGCATTGCGCGCGGTCGCGGGCGGCGAGTGCATCGGCGACCATCTTCGTGTTCCATTTGCCTTCGCCCACCAGTTTCAGCGTTCCCACCATCGAGCGCACCTGATGATGCAGGAAGGAGCGCGCCGATGCCTCGATGCGGATGTGGTCACGATCGCGCGTCACATCAAGCCGGTCGAGCGTCTTGATGGGCGATTTCGCCTGGCATTCGGATGCGCGGAAGGTGGTGAAATCGTGCTGACCGATCAGCGTTTGCGCCGCTTCGTGCATCGCTCGCGCATCGAGATCGCGCACCACATGCCAGGCATGGCCGCGCTCGAGTGCCAGCGGCGCACGGCGGCAAACAATCACATAAAGATAATGCCGCGCGGTGGCCGAAAAGCGCGCGTGAAAATCGGGCGCCGCGATCTCCGCATCCAGAACCGCGACCGGATCGGGCCTGAGAAAATGATTGAGCGCATCGCGCACCGTATCGGCCGGAAATTCCTTTTCGAGATCGAAATGCGCGGCTTGACCAAAAGCATGCACGCCCGCATCGGTGCGGCCCGCCCCTATCACCGTCACGCGCTCGTTCGAAAATTTGAAGATCGCGTCTTCGACCGCGGCCTGAACCGAAGGACCGTTCTCCTGCCGCTGCCAGCCCGCGAACGGGCCGCCATCATATTCCAGCCGCAGGCGATAGCGCGGCATCAATCGCGCTTCCAGAGCGTGACGAGAATATCGTTGTGTCCATGCGCGCGATGCAGCTCCAGCCATTTCTCGCGCACGGCGGGAAAGTGCGCCTGGACCGCATTTTCGAGACCGGCGAATCCTTCCGTGAATTCGTCGATCTGCCAGCGCAAGCCCGGCGCCACGATCACGACATAGAGAAGATCGCCCGACACCATCGCCAGCACGCCCGCATCGATCTCGGTGATCGCGTCCCAGGCAATGCGCTGGGCTTTGCGCCGCCTCGTATAAACGATCTCGTCGCCCTTGAGATCGACGGTGGCGCGCTCGCGCCTGCGGCGGCGCTCGATGCTCCATTCGCGCAGGAAACGTTGAATAACGTGGGGCATTTCAATTCCTTCAGAGTTTCGTTCCGGGCGCGAGCCTGAAGCCGCGCGAAAATTCGCCCGCCTCCATGGGCGCACGGCCTGCCCGCTGCAAGCGTAGCAGACGGATCGCGCCTTCGCCGCACGCCACGGTCAATTTATCGTCAAGCACTTCGCCGGGCGCGCCTTTTCCCGCCGCGGGTTCGGCATAGAGCACCCTGATGCGCTCGCCATTGGCCTTCGTCCACGCGCCGGGCATGGGCGAAAGCCCGCGGATCAGGCAATCGATTTCGCGCGCGGATTTCGTCCAGTCGATGCGGGTTTCTTCCTTGGAGATTTTCTTCGCGTAAGTCGCGCCGTCTTCGGCTTGCGGCGTTTCTTCGATGCTGTCGCGTTCGAGCGCGGCGAGCGCGCGCGCCATCAGATCGGCGCCCAATCGCGCAAGCTCGTCATGCAATTCGCCGAAGGTCTTGCGCCCGATTTCCACGCGCTCGGCCATCAGCACCGGGCCGGTATCGAGGCCTTCCTCCATGCGCATCACCATGACGCCGGTTTCCTCGTCGCCCGCCATGATCGCACGTTGCATGGGCGCGGCACCCCGCCAACGCGGCAGAAGCGAGCCATGCAGATTGAAGCAACCAAGCTTCGGCGCATCGAGGATCGGTTTCGGCAGCAGCAACCCATAAGCCACCACCACCGCCGCATCGAGATTCAAGTCCGCGAATTCCTTTTGCGCATCCGCATCTTTCAATGTCGCGGGCGAGCGCAATAGCAGGTCGTAAGCAGCGGCAAGTTTGGCGACCGGCGAAGGCTCTGCCGCCAATCCCCGCCCCTTGGGCCGCGCCGGTTGCGTGTACACAGCGGCGATGTCGTGGCCTTGCCCCACCAGCTCGGCAAGCGTGGGCGCGGCGAAATCCGGCGTGCCCATGAATGCCAGCCTGAGCATCAGCCCGCGTCTTTCAGTTTCTTGGCCTTGGTGAGTTTCTTGAGCGCCATCGACCGCTTCAGCCGCGACAGATGATCGATGAACAGCACACCATCCAGATGATCCATCTCGTGCTGCAGGCAGCAGGCGAGCAGCCCCTCGGCCTCGATCGTGTGCTTGTGGCCATGCTCGTCCTGATATTCGGCGCGGATACGGGCGGGGCGTTTCACCTCGTCCCACACATCGGGCACGGAAAGACAGCCTTCCTCCATCGTGGCGAGTTCCTCCGAAGCCCACAGGATCTTCGGGTTGATATAGGCCTTCGGCTCCTTCTTGCCCTCCTGCTGGGCGAGATCCATCATCAGCACGCGCTTGGGCACGCCAATCTGGACCGCCGCCAGCCCGATGCCGTTGGCCGCATACATGCTGTCCTTCAGATCGGCGACCAGTTTGCGGATCGAATCGTCTACCTTGTCGACGGGCTCCGACACCGCTTTGAGGCGGGGATCGGGCGCGGTAAGGATTGTGCGTATGGTCATGGGCCGGAGATAGGCGAGGCTCCGCCGCCGGTCAAGGGAACGCTTGAAACATGGGTTTTGCCACCATCATATTCGGCGCGGCGCTGGTGATTGCGGCGGCGATTGTGGCGCTTGCGTTGCGGCGCGCGCCTGCCTCGCAGGCCGATCCGCGGCTGGACAGTGTGATCGCCCAGCAGGGCGCGATTGCCGAGCGCTTCCAGCAGACCATCGAAGCGCAGGCCGCGTTGCAACGCACGCTGACCGAGCGGCTCGATGTGTTGAACAAACGCGTGGGCGATTCCTTGCATGAATCGGCGGAGAAAACCGCCGCCACGCTCGGCAGCATCGGCGAGCGGCTCACCGTCATCGACGAAGCGCAGAAGAATATCGCAGCCCTTTCCGGCCAGGTGGTTTCGCTGCAGGACATTCTCTCCGACAAGCAAACGCGCGGCGCCTTCGGGCAGGAGCGGATGGAGGCCATCGTCGCCGACCAGCTTCCGCCCACCCATTACGATTTCCAGTTCACGCTTTCCAACGGCAAGCGGCCCGATTGCATCATCCGCCTTCCCAATGTGAGGGGCGTGGTGGTGGTGGATTCCAAATTCCCGCTGGAATCCTTCGAAGCCCTGCGCGGGCTTGCCGGCGAAGACGAGCGCAAATCCGTGATGACGCGGCTGAAGGCCGATGTGCTGCGCCACGTGAAGGACATCGCGGAGAAATATCTCATTCCCGGCGAAGTGCAGACGCCCGCCATCATGTTCGTGCCGTCGGAATCGGTTTATGCCGAATTGCATTCTTCGTTTCCCGACGTGGTGCAGCAGGCCCGCCGCATGCAGGTGGTGATCGTTTCGCCGCATGTCTTCATGCTCGCCATCAACACGATCCAGACGCTGATGCGCGACCAGCGCATGCGCGAACAGGCGCACAAGATTCAGGCCGCCGTCGGCGAATTGCTGCAGGACGTGAAGCGGCTGGGGGAGCGCGTGGCCAATCTGCGGGCGCATTTCGACCGCACAAACAAGGATATCGTCGAGATCGAGACCTCGATGAAGCGCATCGAATCGCGCGGAGGGAAAATCGCGGCGGCGGAATTATCCGGGCCCGAGAGCGAGCCCGCACAGCTTTCAAAGCCGTCCTGACGCGCGCCACCATCTCGATCCTGACGATCAGCCGGCCGGTTTCCGCGATCAGCGCGCGGATTTCGGCGCGCCGCGCCCGGCCCGCATCCGAAAATGCCCCGTGTTTCAGCCGGTTCCTGTTGCCGGGTTGGCCGCCGCGTTTGCGCGCAGCTATTCGAACCTCGGAAATTGCGAGGGGGGTGGGGGGTGCGCTGGTTTCTGCGTCCGTCTTCATGGAACGCATTATACGGCCGTTCCGGAGAGCGGGGATAAACTGCGACACACTGATGTCTGAGACATCAGTTCGGATCAGCGGCTTCGCGCGCCGTGGGAGATGGACAGAACTGTCAATGCGCCACGGGCCTCATCGACTGAATAGACGACAATATAGGGCAAATTGCGTACGACCCATTCGCGCGTTCCCGGCATTTGTCCGATACGCCCCATGTGCGGAAACTGAGAGAGACTGTTTTCGATAGCATACCGAATGCGTTCGATAACGGAATTCGCATTGGCAAGGCTGTCTTTTGCAATCCAGTTGTAAATATTTTCGAGGTCGGCATAAGCCGATTCCCGTATGATGATTTTCACGATATGAGCTTCCGCACCCGTGCATTAAACTCTTCGAGTGTGATCGTTTTAGCATTCTTGTCCTGAAGCCTGCGCCGGACTTCCGCCACTTGCTCGTCGGTCAAATGGACCTCGGGAGTCTGTGCGGCATAGTTGAGAATAGCGTCCGCCATCCGCTCCTGCTCTTCAGGAGGCAGTTTTTTCAGGGCCTGCCAGGCTTCATCGATCTTGTTCATGGTCCGACCTTAGCACAAAGGCAAAATCAAATCGACCGCCGCGCCCGGAAAGCCGCGGAAAGCGTGCCTTCGTCGAGATAATCGAGTTCGCCGCCCACCGGCACGCCATGGGCAAGGCGCGTGACCTTCACGCCCGACGCGGCCAGCGCATCCATCAGGTAATGCGCAGTCGTCTGGCCTTCGACGGTCGCGTTCATCGCGAGGATTACTTCGTCCACGCCCGCGCCCACGCGATTGAGCAAGGCCGCGACGTTCAGTTTTTCCGGCGTCACGCCGTCGAGCGCGGAGAGCGCGCCGCCCAGCACATGATAACGCCCGCGATAGACGCTCGCGCGCTCCAGCGCCCAGAGATCGGCCACATCCTCCACCACGCACAGCACATGGGAATCGCGGCGCGTGTCGCGGCAGATCGAGCAGGGCGACACCGTGTCGAGATTGCCGCACACTTCGCACACGCGGATCGCGGCCGCCGCATCGCGCATCGCGGCGGCAAGCGGCTCCAGCAATTGCTCGCGTTTTTTCAGCAGCACCAATGCCGCGCGGCGCGCCGAGCGCGGGCCCAATCCCGGCAGCTTGGACAGTAGCTGTATGAGACGCTCGATTTCGGGACCGGCAGGAAGCGAGGCCATCTATTCCGCTTCTTCTTCCGGCGCGGATGCGATTTCATCTTCGGCCACATCGCGCACGGCGACGATCTCGGCGCCGGGAAAACGATCCAGCACCGCGCGCACCATCGGCTCCTGCATCACGCTTTCGAGCTTGGCCTGCGCCGCCATTTTCTTTTTCTCGGCGATGGTGGGCGCGCCGCCTTCGCGCGCCACCGTGACGACCCAGCGCGCGCCCGTCCATTCCTTCAGCTTCTGCGCGAGATCGCCCGCAAGGCTTTTGGGCGCGCGCGCCGAGGGGCGGAATTCGAGCTGGCCCGGCTCAAGGCGCACGAGATGGATGTCGTTTTCGATATTCACGCGCAGCACCGGCGCGCCGTGCGATTGGGCGAGAGCGGCGATGTCTTCGAGGGTGCGTAGTGTTGGCGATGGCGCGTGATGCAGTGCAGGCGCGGTTGCGAATTCCGTTTTTGACGCAGGAGCCGGCGCGCGCGGACGCACCCCCTCATCCGCCTTCGCTAAAGCTTCGGCGGACAGGCCCCGGCCCTCTCCCCCGGCGGGGGAGAGGGAACGCGTTTTATTTTCATTATCGAGAACATCGCGGACCAATTTGTCCGTAGGCGGAAGATCGGCGGCGTAGGCGAGGCGGATGAGCGCCATTTCGCACGCCGCCAGCGGTTTCGCTGCGTCGCGCACTTCGATGAGGCCCTTCAAAAGCATCTGCCAGGCGCGTGTGAGCGCGGAGACGGCAATTTTCGCGGCCATGTCGGCGGCGCGTTTGGCTTCGGCCGAACCACCGTCGAAAAATCCTTCCGCGGCAGGGGCGACTTTCAGGCGCGTGAGAAAATGCGTGATCTCCAGAAGGTCCTGCATCACGGCGAGCGGATCGGCGCCGCGGTCGTAGAGTTCGGACAATTCGGAAAGCGCGTCCGCGATTTTTCCGCCCATCACTTTTTCAAACAAATCCAGCACGCGCCCGCGATCGGCCAGCCCCAGCATGGCGCGCATGGAATCGGCATTGATCGCGCCTTCGTCATGCGCAATCGCCTGGTCGAGCAGCGACAGCGCATCGCGCACGCTGCCCTCCGCCGCGCGCGCGATCAGCGCCAGCGCGCCATCTTCGATCTCCACCTTTTCCTTTTCGGCGATGGATTTCAGATGCGCGACAAGCTCCGCCGTTTCCACGCGGCGCAGATCGAAACGCTGGCAGCGCGACAGCACCGTCACCGGCACTTTGCGGATTTCGGTGGTGGCGAAGATGAACTTCACATGCGGCGGCGGTTCTTCCAGCGTTTTCAGCAAGCCGTTGAACGCCTGTTTCGACAGCATGTGCACTTCGTCGATGATATAGACCTTGTAGCGCGCGGATGCTGGCGCATAACGCACGCCTTCGATGATCTCGCGGATGTCGTCGATGCCGGTGCGGCTGGCCGCGTCCATCTCCTGCACATCGACATGGCGGCTTTCGGCAATCGCCACGCAGGGCTCGCACACGCCGCAAGGGTGGATTGTCGGCTCCTTGCGCTTGCCATCCGGCCCGATGCAATTGAGCGCGCGTGCGATGATGCGCGCGGTGGTGGTCTTGCCCACGCCGCGCACGCCGGTGAGCATGAAGGCGTGCGCGATCCGGCCCGTGGCGAAGGCGTTGGAGAGCGTGCGGACCAGCGCCTCCTGCCCGATCAGGCCGGTGAAATCCGACGGCCGGTATTTGCGCGCCAGAACCCGGTAGGCTTCGGGCTTTCCGGGCGCATCGAGGCCGAGGCCGCTCTGTTCGTCCTTGTCCATGCTCCGACTATAGCAAGCCCACGCGCCACGGGGCGCGGGATTCGGCGGTTTCTGTGGAAAGGTGGGAGGCTGGCACGACCCGGAGCGGATTCGTTACGGCTGCTTCCTTCCGGACCTGACCGGGTTGGCGAGTGCTTCGTCCGCGCCAACCTCCCGGCCTCGATATAGGCCGGATGGGTGGAGATTGCGAGAGGGCCTATTCCTTGAGCGGGCGGCGCCGGTGCTTTCCCTTCGCCAGAGCCACGATCACGCCGCGCAGCGTCTGCACGTCCTGGCTGGTGAGCTCGGCCCGGTGCAGCATGGCGCGCAGATATTGCACCGTCTGCACCGCCTTGCCGGGCGGATAAAGAAAGCCCGACGCCCGCAGCTCCGTCTCGAAATGCTCGAAGAGCCGCTGCATTTCCTCGCCGGTGGCGGCCTGCGCAAGCGGGCCATGATCGATGCGCGAGGCAGGCGTTTCGTCACCGCTGCGAAACCATTCATAGGCCATCAGCAGCACGGCCTGCCCGAGATTGAGGGAGTGGAAATCCGCGGTCGGGATGGTGACGCAGGCTGAGCTGAGCGAGATCTCTTCGTTGTCGAGACCGGCCCGCTCATTACCGAACAGGATGCCGCATTTCGCGCCGGACCCGCGCATGCGCCGTGCCGCTTCGGCAGGCGTCAGCACCGTCTTGGTGATGCCGCGGTCGCGCGCGGTGGTGGCAAGCACGAATTGCAGATCGGCGAGCGCTTCGCCCAACGTGCCGAAGACGCGCGCCTGCTCGAGAATTGCGCCGCCGTCGGCGGCCATGGCGGCAGCCTTCTTGTTGGGCCAGCCGTCGCGGGGGGCGACGAGCCGCAGATCGCTCAAGCCGAAATTGGCCATGGCGCGGGCGGCGGCGCCGATATTTTCGCCGAGCTGGGGCTTGGCAAGGATGATGGCGGGGGCGGTCATGTGCGGCTTTGACGAGGGACGGACGCCTCGCTATAGCCTGCCGCGCTTTCCATTCCGAGGCCCCTCATGGACAAGATCAAGGTAGCAAACCCGGTCGTCGAACTCGACGGCGACGAGATGACCCGCATCATCTGGGACCTCATCAAGAAAAAGCTGATCCTGCCCTATCTGGACATCAAGCTGGAATATTACGACCTCGGCATCGAAAACCGCGATGCGACCGATGACAAGGTGACGGTTCAGGCGGCGGAGGCGATTCTGCGCCATGGGGTGGGCGTCAAATGCGCCACCATCACGCCGGACGAGGCCCGCGTGGAGGAATTCCATCTCAAGAAGATGTGGAAATCGCCCAACGGCACCATCCGCAACATCCTGGGCGGCGTAATCTTCCGCGAGCCGATCATCTGCAGGAACGTGCCCCGCCTCGTGCCCGGCTGGACGCAGCCCATCGTGGTCGGCCGCCATGCCTTCGGCGACCAATATCGCGCCACCGATTTCCGCGTGCCCGGCAAGGGCAAGCTCACCATCAAATTCGTGGGCGAGGACGGTAAGACGATCGAGCACGAGGTGTTCGATTTCCCCGGCGGCGGCGTCGCCATGGCGATGTACAATCTCGACGAATCCATTCGCGAATTCGCGCGCGCCTCGATGAATTATGGCCTTGCGCGCAAATATCCCGTCTATCTCTCCACCAAGAACACGATCCTGAAAGCCTATGATGGCCGCTTCAAGGATCTCTTCGCCGAAGTTTTCGAAAAGGAATTCGCCGCGAAGTTCAAGGACGCGGGAATTACCTATGAACACCGCCTGATCGACGACATGGTGGCGAGCGCGCTCAAATGGAGCGGCGGTTATGTCTGGGCCTGCAAGAATTACGACGGTGACGTGCAATCGGACACGGTAGCGCAAGGTTTCGGTTCGCTGGGGTTGATGACCAGCGTGCTGATGACGCCGGATGGCAAGATCGTGGAGTCGGAAGCCGCCCATGGCACCGTCACGCGCCATTATCGCGAGCATCAGAAGGGCCGCGCGACTTCGACCAATTCCATCGCGTCCATTTTTGCGTGGACGCGCGGGCTCGCGCACCGCGCCAAGCTCGACGGCAATGCCGCGCTCGGCAAATTCGCATCGGCGCTGGAAAAAGTCTGTGTCGAGACGGTCGAGGCCGGTTACATGACCAAGGACCTCGCCCTTCTCGTCGGACCCGACCAGAAATGGCTCACCACCGAAGGCTTCCTCGATCGCGTGGACGAGAATCTGAAGAAGGCGATGGCCGCGTAAACAGGAATTTGATCCGCGGTTCAGGTTTCGCTCAACGCAACCTGCCTCGGCCACCGCTCATACGGCGAATTGCAGTTTCCGCCCCCGCACTTTTATGAAAATTGCTGGATCATGCAAGAACACGCATGAAGCTATCGCGCATCCCTCATCTTCCATACATGAATTGCATATAAGCCCCGCTCGCGCACGCGTGCCAAATCGCGCGCTGCTTAACGCTTCACTCGCATTGCCCGTTGTCGATTGCCCGCCTTTGCAGCAATATTTGCATGCCGCAAGTACCGGCTCGCGGTTGCTTGGCGTTATGCCCGTCTCGTCTTGAGTTTGTTCGATACCAAACAGAGTCCGGTATCGCACAGACAGAACCGGCGCGGAACGCTCCATTGCAGCGAGTTTCCGGAACGATCGAATCTTTTTGTTCGTGACTTCGGAAACATTTCAGAGCGGGATATTGCGCACGATGGTCCATGTCAGGAATGAGCCGGAAATCGAAAACCGGTTTCTTTTGGCGTTACCCGATGCCTGCCTCAAACGCCTCAAACCCCATCTGGAATTTGTCGAGATCAAGCCGCGCGACGTGCTGATCCGCGCAGGGTCCGCGATCGAGCATCTCTACTTCTTCAACCGCGGTTTTGCGTCGCTCGTCAAAGCCATGCGCGACGGGCGCATGGTGGAGATCGGCGCGGTGGGACCGTCGAATGCGGTGGGATTGTTTTCGCTTCTGGGAATCGAGCGCGCGGTCTGGGAATCGGTCGTGCAGGGACCGGGCACTGCCTTGCGCATCGCGCGCGGCGCGCTGGCCGCCGAAATGGACAGAAGCCACGCGCTCTCCGATCTCGTGCACAAGCGCGCGGGCCTTTTCCTCGGTGAGCTTGCGCAGACGGCGGCCTGCAACCGGCTTCATTCGCTCGAGCAGCGCTGCTGCCGCTGGCTCCTGATGGCCCATGACTGCGCGAGTACGGAGACTTTTCCGCTGACGCACGAATTTCTCGCGCTGATGCTGGGCGTGCAGCGTTCGGGGCTTTCGATCGTGGCGGGCGCGCTGCAACGCGCGGGGCTCATCCGCTATACGCGCGGACGCGTGACCATCGTGGACCGTTCCGGTCTCGAAAAGGAAGCGTGCGAATGCTACAGCACCGCGCGCGCCCAGCTCGATCACCTGCTGCGCAGGCCCTAATCCTTCGGCTCGTCGCGCCAATACCCCGCGGCATCCACTTCGGCCTGTGCGATTTCGTCGGCATCCGAAAACGCCTTCACGGTGTAGCGCGCGGCATGGCGCATCTTCTTTTCGAGCGCGGGATGGCGGTGCAACAGATGCGCGAAATCTTCGGCCGATAATGTGAGCAGCCGGCACTGGCTGAGCGAAACGATCGTGGCCGAGCGCATCGTATTGCGCAACAGCGCAAGCTCGCCGAAGAAATCGCCGGCGGAGAAGCGCAGCGCGCGGTGGTCGAGCTCCACTTCCACATCGCCCGAAACGATGAAATACATCGCCGCCGCGGGCTCGCCGCGCGCCGAAATGATCGTGCCCGGCGGCACCAATTGCGCGCGCAACAGATTCATGATCTCGGCCAGAATCTGCGGCTCGAAGCCCTGAAACAGCGGCACGCGCGACAGCATGCCGAAGGTGATGACGAAATCGCGGCGATGGATGGTGGTGACGAAAGCCGTGGCCACGATGCCGACGGGCAATGCGAAAAGGCCGAGGCCCACGATCATCGTGATGCCCGCCACGATCCGCCCCAGCGTGGTGATGGGAACGACATCGCCATAGCCCACCGTCGTCAGCGTGGCGATCGCCCACCACATCGCATCGGGGATCGTGCCAAACGCCTTGGGCTGCACGCTGCCTTCCACCGCATGCATGGTGGCGGCGGCAAACACGGTTGCGCACAGCAGCAGCAACAGCGTGCCGATCAGCGCGCGGCGCTCTTCGTTGATGACGTGGCCGAGCGTGGAAAGCGCGGGCGAATACCGCGCGATCTTGAGCAGCCGCAAAAGCCGCACCAGGCGCAGCACGCGCAAATCGAGCAAAGGAATGAAGAGCGCGAGATACGCCGGCGCGAAGGCGAGGAAATCGATCACCATCAGCGGCTTCAGCGCATAGCGCAGGCGGCTCATCAGCGGCCCGCCTTGCGGCACAAGCGGGTCTTCCGGCGCGGCCCACAGGCGCAACACATATTCCACCGTGAAGATCGCGACCGACACAAATTCGAAGCCGATCAATTGGCGCCAGAAATGCCGCTCGATCGCGGGCACGCTTTGCAGCGTGTAGCCGATGACATTGGTGATGATGAGCGCGATCAGCGTGATTTCGATGATGGTGCCGGGGCCGCCGCCGGCGTGGCTTCCTTCGAGCGCAACGAAAACGCGCCGGCGAATGGATTCGCGCGGCCGTTCGTCCGTCATGCCGCGGCCAGTTGCGCGAGCTTGCGCTCGATGGCCGAGAGCGCGTCCGCCGCCTTTTCCGCATCGGGGCCACCGGCCTGCGCCATGTCGGGCCTGCCGCCGCCGCCCTTGCCGCCGAGCACTTCCGCGCCGAGCTTGACCAGATCGACGGCGTTGATGCGGTCTTTCAGATCGTCCGTCACGCCGACGACGAGCGAAGCCTTTCCGTCCGCCACCGCCACGAAGGCGACGACGCCGGAGCCGATTTTGGCTTTGGCATCGTCGGCGAGACCTTTGAGGTCTTTCGCAGCCACGCCTTCGACCACGCGCATGACGGCTTTGACGCCCGCGATGTCCTTTGCGCTATCGCCTTCGCTTCGCGCAGGGCCTGCGAGCGCCAGCGCCTTTTTCGCGTCGGCCAATTCGCGCTCGAGCTTGCGTTTGTCGTCTGCCAATTGTGCCACGCGCGCGGGCAATTCGGCGGCACTCGTTTTCAAAGCCGCCGCCGCTTCGCGCGCAAGCTCCGCCTGATCTGCGAGATAACGCCTGGCACCTTCGCTCGTCAGCGCCTCGATGCGGCGCACGCCCGCGGCCACAGCACTTTCCGACAGGATCGTGAAGAGGCCGATATCGCCCAGCCTGCGCACATGCGTGCCGCCGCAGAGTTCGACCGAATAGGCTTTGGATTCATCCTCGCCCATGGTGAGCACGCGCACTTCGTCGCCATATTTTTCGCCGAACAAGGCTTCGGCGCCGGCCTTGATGGCCTGATCGGTGGGCATCAGGCGCGTCAGCACATCCGAATTCTGGCGGATGATTGCGTTCACCAGATTTTCGATGACGAAAAGTTCGTCGGCGCTCACGGGCTTGGGATGGGAAAAATCGAAACGCAAACGGTCGGGCGCCACCAGCGATCCTTTTTGCGAGACATGCGGACCCAGCACGCGCTTCAGCGCCGCATGCAACAGATGCGTGGCGGAATGGTTCGCGCGCGTGGCGCGCCTGCGTTCGCCATCCACGCGCAACTCCACCGTATCGCCGACGCGGAATTCGCCGCCGGTGATGCGCACGACATGGACATGCAGCGCACCGAGTTTTTTCTCGGTATCGGTGACAGCGCCTTGCGCGCCTTTCGCCGAGAACATCGCGCCCTGATCGCCGATCTGGCCGCCCGATTCGCCATAGAACGGCGTCTGATTGGTCAGGATGAGCGCGGTTTCGCCGGCCTTCGCGGAATTCGCGCGCGCGCCATCCTTCACGATGGCGACGATATTGCCTTCGGCTTCCTCGGTGTCGTAACCGAGGAATTCCGTCGCGCCCAATTCCTCGCGCAGCTGGAACCACAGCGATTCATCGGCCGCCTCGCCGGAACCCGCCCAGGCCTTGCGCGCTTCCGCGCGCTGCTTCTGCATCGCGGCGTTAAAGCCATCCGTATCGACGGCAATGCCGCGCGCGCGCAGCGCATCTTCGGTGAGATCGAGCGGGAAGCCATAGGTGTCATAGAGCTTGAAGGCGACTTCGCCCGCGAGCCGGTCGCCCTTGCGCATATTCGTCGTGGCTTCGTCGAGCAGCTTCAGCCCGCGCGCCAGCGTTTCGCGGAAGCGGGTTTCCTCGAGCTTCAATGTTTCGGCGATGAGCGCTTCGGCGCGCTTGAGTTCGGGATAGGCCCCACCCATTTCGGCAACAAGCGTGGGCAGGAGCCGGTGCATCAGCGGCTCTTTGGTGCCGATAAGATGCGCATGGCGCATGGCGCGGCGCATGATACGGCGCAGCACATAGCCGCGGCCTTCGTTGGACGGCAGCACGCCATCGGCAATCAGGAACGACGTCGAGCGTAAGTGATCGGCAATCACGCGGTGGCTTGCGGCATGATCGCCATCGGCGCGCGTGCCGGAGGTTTCGGCCGACGCCGCGATCAGATGGCGGAAGAGATCGATATCGTAATTGTCGGTGACGCCCTGCAGGATTGCCGTGATGCGTTCGAGCCCCATGCCGGTGTCGATCGAGGGTCGCGGCAGGTCGCGGCGCGTGTTCTCGTCCACCTGCTCGAACTGCATGAAGACGAGATTCCAGAATTCGAGGAAGCGGTCGCCGTCTTCGTCGCGGCTTCCGGGCGGGCCACCCATGACCTTTTCGCCCTGATCGTAGAAGATTTCCGAGCAATAGCCGCAAGGGCCCGTCGCCCCCATCGCCCAGAGATTGCTTTCATGGCCGACGATGCGGTCGTCGCTCAATCCGGCGATCTTCTTCCACAGCGTGCGCGCCTGTTCGTCGCTCGGATAAACGGTGACCCACAAACGGTCCTTCGATAGCCCCGCATTATTGCGCACGAAATCCCACGCAAACGCGATGGCCTCTTCCTTGAAGTAATCGCCGAAGGAGAAATTGCCGAGCATCTCGAAAAAGGTGTGATGGCGCGCGGTATAGCCGACATTGTCGAGATCGTTGTGCTTGCCCCCGGCGCGCACGCATTTCTGCACGGTGGCCGCGCGGGAATAGGGCCGCTTTTCCTGCCCGGTGAAAACATTCTTGAACTGCACCATGCCGGCATTGGTGAACAACAGGCTCGGATCGTTGCGCGGCACGAGCCCGGAGGAGGGCACGATTTCGTGGCCGCGGGCGCGGAAGAATTCGAGGAAGCTGGAGCGGACTTCTGTCAGGCTTTTCATGGGCCGCTTGTAGCCTTTGAGGCTTTTCACTGTCCATGCCCGCCCCTGAAACGCGCCCCTAAAACGCGAAGGGGCGCCTCAAGCGAGGCGCCCCTTCTGGAGCCGTTCCCATGCCAACAGGAACGAGCTTTAGTCTTCCGCCGCAGCGGCTTCCGGTTCGTCCCCGCGGACGAGGCTCTGGCCGAGCACCCCGGCATTGCCGCGGATGGCGGCTTCGATCTTGGCGGCCACATCGGGGTTCTGGGCGAGGAAAGTCTTGGCGGCTTCGCGGCCCTGGCCGACGCGCTGGCCGTCATAGGAGAACCACGAGCCGGACTTTTCCACGATGCCCGCCTTGACGCCGAGATCGATCAGCTCGCCCGTCTTGGACACGCCCTGGCCGTACATGATGTCGAATTCGACCTGCTTGAAGGGAGGCGCGACCTTGTTCTTCACCACCTTCACGCGCGTCTGATTGCCCACCACTTCGTCGCGATCCTTGATGGCGCCGATGCGGCGGATGTCGAGGCGCACGGATGCATAGAATTTCAGCGCATGCCCGCCGGTCGTCGTTTCGGGATTGCCGAACATCACGCCGATCTTCATGCGGATCTGATTGATGAAGATGACGATGGTGTTGGATTTGGAAATCGAGCCGGTGAGCTTGCGCAGCGCCTGGCTCATCAAACGCGCCTGCAGGCCCGGCAATTGATCGCCCATTTCGCCTTCGAGTTCGGCCTTGGGCGTGAGCGCGGCCACCGAATCCACCACCACGATATCGACGCCGCCCGAGCGCACCAGCGTATCGGTGATCTCGAGGGCCTGTTCGCCGGTGTCGGGCTGGGAGATCAGAAGCTCGTCGATATCCACGCCCAGCTTGCGCGCATAGACGGGATCGAGCGCATGCTCGGCATCCACATAAGCGGCGATGCCGCCCTTCTTCTGCGCCTCGGCCACCGCATGCAGCGCCAGAGTGGTCTTGCCGGAGGATTCGGGGCCGTAAATCTCGATGACGCGGCCGCGCGGCAGCCCGCCGATGCCCAGCGCGATATCGAGGCCCAGCGAGCCGGTGGAAACCGTGTCGGTCTGGACGGTCTCGCGGCTGCCCAGCTTCATCACCGAGCCCTTGCCGAATGCCCGGTCGATCTGGGAAAGCGCCGCCTCCAGCGCGCGCTTGCGCTCGGTATTTTCCGCCTTTTCCACCACCCTGAGAATCGCTTGTGACATGGCCTCTCACCCTCCTTAGTCGATAGCGGCCGGAGCCGCAATGAGGCTAATGTGCATGTTTTGTTCTTATTGGCAAGGGGGCGTTCAATTGTTTGATATTACTCATATATTTGATATGCGTTCCAATCCCGTTCCAAAGATTCCAAGAGCGGGGATTGTCCGGCAAGGCCGGTCAGGGCAGCGCCCCTGATAGCCATCATTCCGGTCATGGCCGCAAGCAGGGCGAATGCGCGGGAAAACATGGGCATGCAGCCGCGAAGACCCAAAAGCAGCCGTGAATTGCCGTGTCTTGCGCACTTGCAGGATCAAAGGCCTATCGCTACTTCTTCTAATGAAAATCAACTGGCCTCGTTGCATCTGGCAAATGCACGCCGCCAGCTTCAAGGATTGTCATTCCTGATGCCTACGCTTCCTACGAAGCTCAAAAATGACGCAATATCTGAAGCGGTTTTTGAAATCCGTTTTGACCTTGGAAATGCAATACCAGAAATTGCTGTTGGGCGACTCGCAGATTCCGATAAATGGCCTAAATTTGTTGTAACTCGATTGCCATTTGCTGATCTACCACAACAACTGCGCATAGCTAGCCCGTCTCTAATATATCAACCGTTGTTCGAACTGAAATTGCGCGATGACAATTCGCGCATAATCAAGGTAGGCACACAGACAGTGATTTGTGCTGTAACCAAACCATATCCGGGGTGGGACGAATTTAACCGGCTTCATATTTTGGCGATTAACAACCTTTTTGATGCAATCCCAGACGTCACCGTGCGCAGGCTCGGTCTCCGATACATCAATGCATTGAACACCGAACTGCATCACGTAGCCGCAATTTCCGATTTGCAATTGGGCGTATCGGTAGGAGGAGAAAACCTGACGACTAACTACAACTTGAATTTTCGCGTGCCGGGCAACGAGACCACAGAATGTCTTATTCGTGTAGCAACAAAGGACTTTGCGATGCCCCCCTTAGATGGGCCGGAACATACACTCATCGATATCGATACCTATACACCGAGTAGTATTCAAATGCATTCCAAGAACGAGATCATAGAATGGCTGCGGAACGCTCACGAAATAAAAAACAGGGCCTTTTTTAACTTGTTTAGCTCTGAACAAATTGAAGTTATGCGGGAGAAATAGAAATGCTAGCGATCGATGGAACGGCGCATAATTCTCTGGCACACCAAGTCTGTATCATCGAAACGATGACACACACAACGCGTGCCGCGATTGCCGAAGTTATGCCGCCGCCGCTTCCTTCTGCTCCCGAGGTTCCCAAACTTTCGACTCAGGATAGCAGTATCCCTTTGGCGCCTCACCGCGCTGATATACTTATGAATCTCGGTGCGTATTTATATGATGATTGGGATTGCGAAGGTGCGCGCGGCATCACACAAAATGTGATCGATTGGTCCAAATCTGTTTTAGGTATGCTCCAATCGACTGCTCCAAACCCGAACATCGCGCCCGCTGCCGATGGGTCTATATGCATGGAATGGATAAGGGGGGATGATTTTTTTTGGGCGGACGTTGAACCAGATGGAAAGCTGCTGACACTTGTAAAAATAGGTGGCAAAAAAACCGAATCAGCATTTGATATAGAAGACAAAAGAATTCAGCTCCACCTTGCGATAGCACTTACCCGTTTATACGCATAATCGCTCATAATATGAGGGTAACCTCTGCTGCGTGGTTGGCTTGACAAGATCTGGCGTGGGCGCGTAGCGGGCCAAGACATTTGGCATCGCACAATAACGAACAGGCGGCATCTAGACAAAAGCACGGGAAAGCTTAGTCATGCTGCGTTCAAGGGAAAAAATGCTATTGCGTCGCCAGAGAGGTCTTATTCGTCTTGGAAATCAGAAATTTCGGGCAGGTTACGGTCAATTGTAGTATCTGTCGTTGATGTCAAGTCAGAAGCAGAGACACGCGTAAATGCGATCCGTGCAAGGGCACAAAGTAACGGGCAGAGTGGCAAAGATTTTCAGTTTATGGGTGTAGCTTATGTCAAGGCATCCCATGTCCGAGCGTGGCGATTCGAGCCTAGCGATATTTTGTACGATCCGAGACTAAATCGTGCGGCAAATGACTTTGATCTTGCGCATGCAAATTTGACTTTTTCCAAAAGTCCTCCGGCCCAATTGAGCCTTGTTGCGTTATCCGAAATCATAGAAGAACTTCAAATCATAGCCGCAAATAAATTAGACGACCTTCCCGCTGCCGCCTGTTGTCCTCCGTGGGGATATCACTTATTGCGTGTCGTTTTCGGAAATGATTGAGCGCCAGCGAAAAAACGCACCTGCCTTCTGCTCAAGCGTGCGCGGCTTCACCAATCCGCCGATAGGTGAGGCGCTTGCCCTGAATGCCCTTGAGGGCTTTTAAGGTGCGCTCCACATCGTCAATTTGGTTTGGGAGGCTGCGCCCGGCGGATATGCGGCAGGGCGGCCGCCCTGCCGCGCCGCCCTTACCACTTGAATGCGATTCCGCCCGACAATTCGAGGCTCTTGAACTGGCTGCTGAACTTCGCGCCGCCGCCGAGGAAGCCGGACCAGCCCGTCTTCTTGTCGTCGATGTTCAGCTGGCCGCTCACCTCGCCGTAATGCTTCTCGCGCTGGTCGCCGAGCGTCAGCGCCGGCGCGCCCGATGACGTCAGCATCGTTGCGGTCGTATCGTTCGTGAATTCGTCCCAGTAATTGCCCGTGACGGATACGTTGGCGATCAGGCGGCCGGTGTCGAACAGCCCGCTGCCGAGGCGTGCGCCCGCAGCGCCGCGGAACGTGTCGCTGTCGTTGAACTGCGCCATGGCGCCTGTGGCTGCGAGGTTTCCGAAATTGCTCTGCGTGTAGGCCAGCGTCAGCAGCGGCTCCAGGAAGGGCGCGTCCACTCCCGCATGGCTGCCGAGATTGATGTGATACCCGGTGCTGGACAGAACGCCCCACGTATCGGCCTCGACGGTTTGCTCGTTGATGCCGAAATCGGTGAGCGTCTTGTATTTCAGCGTCGTTTGCAGAAAATCGGCCTTGAACGCCGTATCCCAGAACCAGCCGCCCGCGAGCAGATCGGTGCTGAGCCCGACGGTCACGCCCGAATAATCGAACTCGTTGATCGACGTCTTGAATTTGAGCGCGGAATTCACAAGGCCGATGGAGGCGCCCAGCACCAGCACGCCGTCCTTGCCGAACGCCCCGTTGAAGCCAACATCGGTGCCGGCTTGCGCGGAATAGGTGTCCTGCTTGAAGCTCGTATCGAAGCCCGCGAACTGGCCGGGAACCGGGATGTAGGGATCGAGGCTGTTCGTGCTGGTGCGGCGGTCCCAATTGCCGGTCGCTTTCGTCCAGAACACGAATTTGCCGTCGCCATAGGTGTCGGCCGCGCCATAGACTTGCGGCCAGCGCACGCGCAATTCGTCCTGGCGCTGGGTCCAGCCGAGCGCCGTGTCGTACCAGATGTCCTCGGCGCCGGTGATGGCGAGCGGTGTCTGGAAGACTTCCACGTCGGGCAGGCCGTAAAGGCGATACTCGCTGGAGTTCGCTCCGGTGAGACCATCGGCGAGTGCCGTTGCGTGCGAGGTTTGCAGCAGCGGATAGAACCAGAAGCCCGTCTTGACGGCGCCCAGCGGGCCGCGACCCGATTGCAGGACGCCGCCGCCCGTGCCGCTCACATCTTCCAGATAAAACGCGTTGCTGCTCGCGCCGTTCACGGCGACAAGCGTGATGCCTTGCGGATTGTAGGCGCCCGTCGTGCTGGTGTTGTCGAGCAGGATGCCGGTCGAGCCGGTGGCCGTGCCGGAAATCAGCAGGCGGTCGGCGGGCACATCGGCGCCGGAGGACGGCGTGCCGCCAAGCGACGCATCCAGCCCGATCTCGCTGCCCGCGCCGCCGATGAAATTGTAGGCAACACCGGGCGTGTAGGTATTGCCGGAGACCGCGATGTTGAGAGACATGACATCGTTCGTCGCGTGACCGGCCGCGCGCATGTCGATCAACCCGCCGGTATTGTCGAAAGTCGCATCGCCCTCAAAGCTCACCGCGCCGTTCACATTGATCGTGCCGGAATTGACGACGGCATCGACGCCGGTGAAGGTCGCCGTCGCGCCGGGGGTGAAGTATCCCGCGTCGATGATGCCGCTATTGGTGAGCGTGTTGCTGCCGCTGGAGCCGAACGCGGCGGCTATGGTGCCCGCGCCCGCATTGTCCTGCACATTCCAGGTTCCGGAATTGTCGAGCGAGTTGGCCTGGTTGGACAGGCTGATTTCGCCGATCAGCGTGCCGGCGTTGACGATGTGATCCGCACCCGTGGCCACGGTGGAGCGAATGGCCATGCCGATGCCCGTCGCATTGCCGGTCGTATCGCTGGCGTTGATGATGCCGGTCAGCGTGTTGGTAATCGTCGTGCTGCCAGCATTCGTCGTGGCGATCGAGATGACGGGGTAGGCCTGCGTGCCGACGCCGAACATTCTGGCGCTGTTGGTGATGCTGCTGGAGCCGGTCCCCGTTTGATTGAGCACCACGGCCGGTCCTGTCACGCTCGTGCCGGTGCGTCCCACCGTGCCGGTGTTGATCACGACGGTGAGATTGCCCAGGCCGGATGCCGACGAATTGATGCCGGCAAAACCGTTGGTATTGCTTCGGACGTTTCCCCCGTTGATCGTAATCAGCGTGTTGCCGTCGACCGCGGAGGTGTGAATGGCATCGCTGCCCGTGGCGGTGACGCCCGATGACGTGACGGTGACCGGCGTCGAGCCCGTAGCCGTGATGTTCGTCGCGGCAAATGCGGCGTCCGGATGGATCGCAAGCATCAGGGCGGCAAGGCCCGTGGTCGCAAGCAGGCCCGCCCGCGCGGAGCATTTGCCGTTCGTTTCGATGGATTTGCTCATTATCTCTTCCCCCCTCACCAATTCTTCGTGATGCGCACGCCGAACAGGCGCGGATCGGTGATGAACACGTTGGTCGTCAGCCCTGCATCGTCGGAGTTGAGGAAGGCGCCGGTGATCGATGTCGTGTCGAAGACATTCTTCGCGTACAGCATGCCCTGCCAGCCGCCGGCGCTCGTCAGCGTGAATGCGAGATTGACGTTGGCGTAGCCGCGCAGCTTGTCGTATGGCCTGTCGTTGAACACGCGCGCGAAGCTTTGCGATTGCCAGTAGAAATCGGCGTGCCAGGTCGCGGCCCAATCCTCGCCGACGGGCACCGTGAATTCCGAGCTCGCCGCCACCGTCAAATGCGGCGCATTGGGAAGCTGGTTGTTGGAGATATCCTTGGAGAAACCTTCGCCGAGATTGGGCGCGGCCGCGGGATTGAAGCCGCTATAGCCGGGATATTTCACCGGATCGGGATTGGCCACATACGTATCTTCGGTGATCGGATCCAGGCCCTGCGTATAGGCATCGAAGCACGCATAGGCGATCGAGCCCGACGCGCCTTCGGACAGGATTTCGTTGATCACGTCTTTCGGCAGAATGCAGTTCGATGTCTCGGTGACGAAGGGCTTGACGACCAGCCAGTTTGGATCGCCGGCCGTGCGGTCCATGATGTCGATCTGCGATTGGCCGCGATTGACGGTGGCGTTCTCATAGCCGCCGGTGAGGCCCAGTTTCAGCCCCGGCAAAGGAGACCAGGTGGTTTCGACTTCCGCGCCCTTGACCGTGGCGTCGACGTTGAAATTGACGGCGGTGCGGTCGATGATCTGCGAGAGCTGATAATTGCGGTATTTGTAGAGGAAGAGGTCCGCATTCAGCGTCATGCCGCCGTCGAACAGCGTGTTCTTCGTGCCGAGCTCGAAGGCGTCGTTGAATTCGGGCTTGAACGTCGTGGGATGCGTCAGATTGCTCGGCGAATCCACATGCGCGCCGGTGTTTGTCGTCACGGGAATGACGCCCGGCGGATTGGCGCCGCCGCCCTTGTAGCCGCGCGCATAGGATGCGTAGAACAGCGATTGATCGGTGAAGTCGAGCTTGGGCGTCCATGTGACGTTGGCGCGGCCGGTGAATTCGCGCCATTCCTGCTGGATGACATTGGTGATCGGATATCCTTTTTCGGCGATCAGCGCCCAGCTCGGGATGACGTCGAAATGCTTTTTGTCGTCGGTATAGCGAAGCCCGCCGGTCAGCTTCACATCGTCGGAGACGTTGTAATAGACCTCTCCGAAGCCCGCCCAGGAGCTCACCCGGTAGGGATTCTGGCTGCGGAAATAATTGTGGCCCTGTCCGTCGATGCCGGCCAGGGGATTGGGATCGATATAGGCGCAGCCCAGTCCGAGGAACGTGGAGGTGGCAAGCGTGCTCGGATCGGCAGGCTGCGGTCCGCAGGCATTGGCGATTGCCGCATCGAACGGAATATGGGCGGCGTCGGGGGGCGGCGTGCCGCCGAAATTGCTGTTGAAGGTTTCCGACAGCAGCGAAATGGCGTTCGCGAAAATGTAGAAATTCTCCAGCGTGTGATAGCTGAGATAGTTCGCGCCCGCGAGGAAATTGAACTTTCCGCTGAACGACGACGCCACGCGCACTTCCTGATAGATCTGCTGCGCGGTCTCCTCGGACACGTCCTGCGCCACCAGGCGGCTGGAGCAGCCGAGTTGCGGGTCGCAATATTGCTGGTCCTGCCCGATGAGCGTGTTTCCGCCCGGATCGAGGAAAATTCCCGCCGCCGTGTTGTAGCGGTTGAAATCTTCCGTCGAATAGAGGCTGTCCTTGTTGTATCCCGTCTGCGAGGAAAGGGTGAGCGTGGGGCTCAGCGCATAATCGAGATTGAATTCGAGCGTGTCGTTTTTCGCGGTGTATTTCGGATCGAGAAGCGAGCTGATGACGCGAAGATTGGGGGACTGCGTCAATCCCGCATACGGATCGGTTCCGGGCGTCATATAGCCGGTCAAGAGCTGCAGGCCCGCGATGAAGGGAACCGATGCGGCGTTGGGCGTCTCGAAGGCGGCGGCGGAATAAAGCGATCCGGGCGCGCAGCCCTGCTCGAGCCAGATCGCGCCGTAATTGCCGTTTTCACTGGCATCGGGGATTTGCGGACCCGTCGGCCCGTCGACGAATGCGGGCGCCACATCCTTCGTGCAAAGCTGCTTGGTGGAGCGCGTGCGGTCGTCGTCTTCCTGGAAGTGTTCCCAGATCGCGGTCGCCGTCACGCTCTGGAAGGGATGCAGCAACAGCGACACGCGGCCCGACCACAGATCGCGCCCGTCGGTGGGATGATTTGTCTCTTCGTTGAACGAATAGCCGTCGCGCTTGGTCCATTCGCCGGCGACGCGCAGATCGAGCTTGTCGCCCCAGATGGGAACATTGACCATGCCTTCGAAGCGGCGGTTCTTGTAATTGCCGATGTCGGCGGAAGCCTGTGCCTCGAATTGATCGGTGGGCTTGGCCGACACCACATTGACCACGCCTGCCGTCGCGTTGCGTCCGTAGAGCGTTCCTTGCGGCCCGCGCAGGACTTCCACCTGGCTGACGTCGAAGAATTCCTGCTCGAAGAAATGATTGCGCAGGAAGGGAATGTCGTTGAACGAGACGGCCACCGCCGGATCGGTGCTCACAGAAATCGCCTGTGTGCCGATGCCGCGGATTTCGATGTTGTAGCCGGTGAAGTTGGTTTTGGAGAAAGTGAGGTTGGGAACTTCCTTGACGAGATCGGGACCGCCAGCGATCTGGCGCGACGTCAACTGTTCTTGGCTCAGTGCGGTGATGGCGATGGGAACGGTCTGGATGTCGCCCTTGATCTTGGACGAGGTGACGACAATGGTTTCGACACTCGCCGATGCGGCCGCCACGCGCCGCACGGGCATGGTCTGATCGATGTGCTCGGTTGCTGCGGCGGGTGCAGGCGCGTCTTCGTCATGAACGACGGCCACGCTGCCGTAAGCCGTCGGATGGGCGCTGAAGCCCGTGCCCATCAGAACGCGGCCAAGCGCGACCTCCGGCGACAAATTGCCGACGACGCCACGTGTGCGCGCGTTCTTCAATTCGTCGACCGGATAAACGAGCGCCACGCGCGCCTGCAGGGCATAGGCATTGAGCGCTGCCCTGAGATCGCCGCTGGGAATATTGAAATCCTCGGCGGACGCGCTCGCCGACAAGGCGAGGGCCGACACGCCGCCGGCCAGCAGAGACATCGTATATCTGGATCTTGTCATTACTTCCCCCCGATTGCGGTCGCCATTGATGGATGCGCAACCCCGCACTTTGCTCAGTGCGAGATCACGATCTCGTTGCCCCGATTTTGAACATGCATTCCGAACGCAAGCTGGACGGCGCTCGTGAAGGCATCGACATTGGTTGCCGGAAACGTGCCGCCGATCATCTGATTGGCCGCGCGCGCATCGGCGATCACGATCTTCCTGCTGTTGTAGCGATTGAACTCGCGCGCGGCTTGCGCCAGCGAAACGCGGTCGAAGACAAGCGTGCCTTGCCGCCAGCTCAATTGCCGCGCCAGCTTTTGCTCGCTTTCCTTCCTGACCGCGAGCGAATTTGCCGATGCGATGGCTTCCTCGCCCTGCGTGAGAAGCGCGGTCTGATCGGAGGTGCGCTTGCCGGATGCATCGAACCAGACGCGGCCCTGCATCACCGCGACCTCGAAGCGGTCATTGTCCCTGCGCACGAAAAATTTCGTGCCCAGATCGGTGATGCGCCGGTTGCCCGCCATCACGACGAAGGGATGCGCCGGATCGTGCTTGACCTGGAAATAGGCTTCGCCTTTTTCCAGCCACACCACCCGCTCGCTCGTCGTCATGCGCGCGCGCAGAACCGTGTTGGTGTTCAATTCGATCTTGCTGCCGTCGGCGAAGCTGACGAGTTCGTGTCCGCCGATTGCGGTTGCATACGTCTTCACCCGCGGCTGCAACGCAAAGAGCCCGCCCGCGCCGAGAATTGCGGCGACGCCCGCGGCCGCGGCAACCCGCATCAGGATCAGCGGCCAGCGTTTGGCAGGCGCGCCGGGCTCGGCAATTTCCTGCGGCGAAAGCGCTTCGAGGCGATAAGCGCGCTCCCACGCCGCATCCAGGCGCAAATAGGCGATGCGGTTGGAAAGCGAGCTTTCGAGCCAGGCATCGAGCGCGGCCTGATCGGCATCGCTCCAATCGACCGAAAGGCGGCGCGCCAGCACCCGGTCGGCGGCCTCGACTTCGATTGCGTCCGCACCGGATGCGGTTTCGTGAATGTCCTTGCCCAGATCGCTCATGATTTTGTCCGCCGTTCTGGAGGATCGCGATAAAGAGCGTTCGCGAGTGCGCGCAAACCTTCATTGAGATGCCATGTCACCGCGCGGTCGGTGATGCTCATCCGCGCCGCGATCTGTCGCACCGGCAATCCGTGGACGTGGTGCAGAAGGAATGCCTGGCGCGCGCGGGGCGGCAACTTGTCCACCGCGGCCTGCACGATGCGAAGCTCGTCGCGCGCAATCGTCTGCGCTTCGGGGCCGGGCGCTTCGGCGGCGGCGACGAGCGCCTCGAGATTTTCGGCCGCCTCCAGCGGAATCACTTTTTCCCGCCGCACGCGATCGACAAGCAGATTGTGCGCAATCGTGAAGACGAAGGATTTCGTGGATTTGGGCTGTTCTTTCAGCGCCGCTTCATAGACGCGCAGATAGACATCCTGCAAAAGATCGGCGACGCCCGCGTTGTCGCGCCAATTGTGCCGAAGGTACTGTGTCAGTGCCGCTTCCAATGGTAAAACCTCGCGCACGAACCAAGCATCTATGCCGGCGCGCACGGTCATATTCCGGCGGTGCGCGCCAGCATTTTCGCGTTCGGGTTCATACGTATCCGTCATCCCCCTGCAGCTTCCCGCTTTTGAGGGTTGAAACCTATTTCCTATGCTTATTGAGACGCGGCACGCCGCGCGATCGGTAGGTCGCAGCCCCGTTTTCCGGCAATTATTTTAATCTTGCCGGGGGTGGCGGAAAACGGCCGGAACAGGCGTAAATTCGCCTTCCGGCAGAATTGTGCGTTTGCAAAAAACAACGGGCGGCGGATCGCTTTGCGGCCGGTCTCCGGCCAAATTCGGATTTGACGCGGCGCAACCTCGTCCATCTCGTTATTTTCAGAAATTGGCGGTTGCCGTGACATAGATGCGGCGCTCGACATCGGGCGCCGAGGTTTGTTTCTGCGGCGACTGGAGCAGGTTCTGGCCCGACAGCGCGATCGTGAAATTGTCCGAGATATTGTAAGCGGCGCGCGCGTCCGCCGTGACATAGCCCGGAATGCGAACCATCGTTCCGCTGAGAAAACTCGTGCTGCCGCCCTCAATGCTTTCGGTCCTCGATTGATAGCGAAGGTAACCGTCGATTTCCCAGGGGCCGCGCGCCCAGCCCAGACTGGCCTTCGCGGCATGCACGGGATTGGTATGTTCGAAATCGACCAGTACGGTTGCGGCACTGAAACCGGGCTTAAAATGATCGGTGATGATTTCGGGCGTATAGCTGATGCCCCAACTCCAATTATTGGAGAACGTGCCGTCGAGCGCCAGTTCGAGACCGCTCGCCTGAGAGTTGCCGATATCGACCGGAATCGAGACCAATCCCTGCGCGGGCAAGGAGCCGCCGCCGTCAGCCGTTATGCCGCTCGTGGTTTGGTGATAGGCGCGAATGTGAAGCAGCGCATTCCAGTCCGGAAGTTTGCGATCCCAATCGACTTCGTAGTTCATTACGACTGTGGATTTCAGCGTTGGAATTCCGGATACGTAATCGGCATAAGGTACGGATATCAGCAATCCGCCGAAGTCGAGCAGGTTCGGAAGCTGGATGCCGCGCGCAGCCGTGAACCGGAACGTGTTGCCGTAATCGGGTTTCCAGACGGCGCCGCTGTTGAAACTGATCTCGGTCAGCGAACTTTTATTCCAGTCGTCATTCGTCAGGCCGAAGCCGGGCGGAACGGGACCTGTGCGCCCCAGCACGAGATGATCCACGCGCACCGCATTGGTCAGCGACAGATCATGAGCCGCCGTCCAGTTCCACATCGCGCCGCCGGAAAGCACACTGTAAAATACATGGGCGCCGCCCTGCGGCGTGGTCTCCATATCGTTGTGGCGATATTCGGCCGAAAAGCGGAAGGTGTTGTCATTTCCCGCTTTATAGATATCGCGAAGCTGCGCGACGGTTACGTGATTGTCGATTTGAAAGGCGGGCGAAAACATATCTGGAGCCCGCGAAGTCGCCTTGAGCCAATTTTCATAGGCGGTTGCCTGGACGATTCCGAGCCCGGTTTCCGCCGAGAAGGTTCCTTTCAACGAACTCGTGCGGTAATTGACGAAGAATGCCGTGTAGAGGGGCGTGACTTCGGGTTGCCGGGTTTCGCTGTGCGACACTTCAAGACTTGCGTCGATGTCGTCCGCCAGCAGCGCATGGCCCAGAATATCGACGGCCTTGCGGTCGTCGCCCTGTCTTGTGCCGATGTCCAGAAGGTCCTGCGGCGTCGAGAAATCGCCGTTGCGGCGGCCGCCGAGCGAAACGTTCACACCCGCATTGTCGCCGAATTTGAACGTGCCGATTCCGGAACCCTGAATGAGACCTTGCGTTCCGCCCGTGATCGAGCCCGTGTTCACATCGTCGTAGAGCGGATCGTAGGTCACGATATTGATGACGCCGCCCACCGCATTGAATCCGAACAGCGCGCTGTTCGGTCCCATGACGATTTCGATCTGGCGGATGGCGGACAGTTCGATGGGCAGCGTGCTCCACGGCGTATAGCCGTAATCGTCGGCATAGACCTGCCGCCCGTTGACGAGCACCAGAATGCGCGGCGAATAGGCCTGATTGTATCCGCGCACGCCGACATCGGCGTCGTCATTGGTCCATTGCAGCACGCTGAGGCCCGGAACATGGCTCAGCACGCCGGGAATGTCGCGCGCGCCCGAACGGCGGATGTCGTCCTGCGTGACGATGACCATGCTGGCGGGCACGTCGCTCGCGCGCTGCGGCGAGCCGGTGACGGAAGTCGTGACCGGTTCGCCGAACATGCTCTCCAGCGATCCGTAATCGATCAAATCGGCGCGGGCATTGTTGCTGCCGATCAGCACCACGGCCGCCGCGAAAGCAGGCAATGGCCAGCGATATATCGATCTTCCCGTCCGGTGGTTGCGGTGCATGGCTCTAGATCTCCGTAATCATGATGCGGAAAACGCCGGCCAGATCCGTGCCGCTATCTTGAGCGGCTGCGCGGTTGACGAACACTTCGATCTTCGGTTGCGTCTGCACACCGATGGTGCAGTTCGCGTTGCGCACCTGGGCCAGATCGTAAGTGATGCAGGGAATTTTGCGCGCGCGGCTGGCGCGGCCGACATTTGCCGCCTCGGCGCCGGCGCCTTCGGTGAGAAAAAACAAATCCGAATTGTCGCCGCCGAGCTTTCCGATGGGCAGCATGACCGGCTTCAGCACCAGATTTCCGATGCGCAGGCCGCCGCCCATCATCGTGCTCAGTTCGGAGGCCTGTTGCGCGGATTGCGCGACGCCGGGATCGTAGACGATGCCGACGCGCAAATCGCCGCGCTTCAGATTGTCGATGAAGCCGATGGCGCGGCCGGCGACCAGAAGGTCGGTCTCAGTGACCTCGGCCGCGGCCGGCATCGCCAGCGCCGCGAAACCGGCAATTAAAGCTGCGAGCGCAATGCGCCTCACCTGCGTGGCTCCTTCGTGAATGTGGACATGATTGTCATGGCGTTCGAACCTTTGCGCCGCCTTGGCCGCGCGGTTTGGTTTCCGGGTCCGTTGCGCCGGGCAAGGGCTTGATGCGCCGCTGATGCAGCAATTGTCCGGCGTGCGCGGCATCGACCGGCTCGCTGAAATAAAATCCTTGCGCCTTGGTGGGCGAACCCGTGGAGATGAGAAGCGCGCGCTGCTGCTCGGTCTCCACGCCCTCGGCCATCACGCCGATGCCCAGCTCGCGGGCGAGCGCGATCATCACCCGGATCATGTCGGCGCGTTCGGGATCGCTGACCGCCTTTGCGATCAGCGCACGCGCGATCTTGAGATGGCTCACGTGATAGGATTTCAGATAATCGAACGACGAATATTCCGTGCCGAAATCGTCGATGGCGATGTTGGCGCCCAGCCTGCGCAATTGCGTGAGCACGTCGTTGTGCGTCCATTTCAGCTGCGCGAGCGTGGCTTCCGTGACGTCGAATTCCAGGCGCGAAGCGGGCAGGTCCCATTTCTTGAGAACATCGGCCACGTCGGCCACGAGATCGCGGGCATTCTTGAGCTGGATGAGCGAGAGGTTGATCGTCATGACGGCCGGCGCCACGCCTTCATTGGACCATTGCCGCATCTGTCCGCAGGCGCGATCGAGAACCCAGTGGCCGAGCGGCATGATGATGCCAGACTGTTCGGCAGCGGGCAGAAAATCGGCGGGAACCAGAAGCCCGCGGGTGGGATGCCTCCAGCGCAGCAGCGCTTCCACGCCCACGATCAGGCCCGACAGCACTTCCACCTGCGGCTGGTAATAAAGTTCGAGCTCGCCCTTTTCGAATGCCCGGCGCAATTCGATGGTGAGATTCACGCGCTCGTGAACCTGCGTGTCGAGGTCCTGGGTGTGGAAACGGTATTGGTTGCGGCCCTGTTCCTTGGCGCGGTAGAGCGCAAGATCGGCCTGCGCGAGAAGCGCGTCGGCGTCGAGCGTCTCCGGTCCAAACGCGGCGATGCCGATGCTGACGGTGACGTGCACGTCGTTGCCGTTCAGCGGATAGGGTTCCGACAGCGCATGCAGAAGCTTGCCGGCCAGCTCGCCCGCGCGCGCCGGATCGTCCATATCCGTTTGCAGGATCGCGAATTCGTCGCCGCCGAGCCGGGCCACGACATCGCTTTCGCGCGTGTTGGCCTTCAGCCGTTCGGAAATCTCCTTGAGCAGCAGATCGCCGACAGGATGGCCGAGCGTGTCGTTCACGTCCTTGAAACGGTCCATGTCCAGATACAGCACGGCGAAGGGATGGGCGCCGCGCTTGGTCGCCGCGAAAGCCTGGCGCATGCGATCGACGAAGGTCGTGCGGTTGGCAAGGCCCGTGAGCCCGTCCGTGCGGGCGAGCAGCGCGATCTTTTCCTCGGCGATCTTGCGCTCGGTGATGTCGATGATGATGCCTTCGATCTCGACGAGGCGGCCGAGCTTGTCGCGCACGGGATTGTAGCGGTTCTCGACCCAGCGGCGCATGTCGTCGCCGGTGCGCAGGCGGAATTCGATGGCGCCTCCGCCGGAGCCTTTTTGCAGGGCCTTGGCCATCGCTTCGCCGAATTTGACCTGGTCTTCCGCATCGATCAGCATTTCGGACCAGTTCGGCGCGGCGAGCAATTTGGCGGAATCGTGCCCGAACTTCGCGATGTTGGGCGAGATATAAACCAGCGGCAGCGAAGGCTCGCCGCGCAGGCGATAAAGAATGGTCGGGCTGTTCTGCACGATCATATTGGCGTCGGCCAGATCTTTCACATATCGCGCGCGAATGATGGCGACGCCGATGAGGCCCGCCAGCGTCTTCAGCGCATCGGTTTCGGCCCAGCTCCATTTGCGCCGCGCTTCTTCGGAATCGACGAAGCTCAGCGCGCCCCACAATTTTCCCTCGATCATCACCGGGATTTGCAGGAAGGAGCGCATCCGCGCTTCGAGATAGGGCGGCCGGCAATCGGGCGCGATGTCGGTGACGTAATAGGAATGATGCTCGCCGCTCAGCATCGGCGCGACGGCCTTGGGAAAATGCGCGGCGAAGTCCACGTCGCGAAAGGCGGGCGTGCCCAGCGCGGCCTTCTGGCCCGGCGCGCACCATTCCTGCGTGATATTGGCGTGCAGATGTCCGCCTTCGCCCGGCGCGATGGCGCTCAGTTGCACGCGCGAGACCGCCATTGTCTGGCCGATCAGTTCGAGCACGACGGCGATCGCCTCTTCGTAGCCGCGCGAACCCAGAAGCTCGGCCGCGCTCTTGGTCACCGCGTTGAGGAGTGCGTCGTGCTCGCGCAATGCCTCTTCGGCGATCCGGCGTTCGTGCAGATCGACAACCATCCGCGCATTGGCTTCGCGCAATTCCTGCGTGCGCAGGGTGACGGTCTGCTGCAATTCGGCCTGAAAGGCGGTGAGCTGGGCCGCGCGATCGAGCGCAAGTGCGGTTTCCTTCTCGGCCGCGTTGCGCCGGCGGATGGCGCGCGCCAGAAACTGCGTCAGAAACAGGAAGGCGAGCGAGATCGCCGCCAGCAAGCCGCCGCCCCATGTGTTCTCCCAGCGCCAGCTTTGCAGAGCGTCGGCTTCGGGCAGGGCCGCATGGACGGCAAAATCGCTGCGTTTTTCCTCGACAAATATATAGGGGCCGCGCGTGCCCGCCGGCGGCTGACCATCGATGATCCGGCCGTTCGATTCCACCCAGATGCTGGCGGTGGGATATTGCAGAAGCGCGCGCCAGATTGCGGCGGTGCGTTCCAGCGTCTGCTCATCGGACGCGGCGGGCGCCGATTTCTCCGCGAGTTCGCTGAAATCGGCGAGCGTCGAGACCGTCGAAGCCAGTTGCGTTTTCGCCTGTTCGAGATCGTTTGCCCGTTCGTTGATCTTGAAGACAACGGCCACGCCCCAGACCACCACCAGCGCGCCGGCGACGGGCAGGAATATCAGGCGGTCCATTCGCCTGCTTTGCGCGGGTTTCAACTGCGCTTCGGCCATCCATATCCCCGTTCGCGCGCCGCGCGATCTCAACAGGCAAGTGCGTGGGGAAGATGTTCTTGTGTTCCCAAAATAATCCCTTGCGGTAAATCAAAGGAATACAGGATAAAGGCCGGAATTCGCGGACGATGCCCAAATCTAATCATTGATTTGCAGGATATGGACTTTGGAGCGTATGGCGCTTTTCTGTCTCTTCTTTGGACTCCCGTCAGGCGTGAGGCGGCCGGCGGCCCGCCGCCGTCGGCGCGCGGTTATTTTGCGGCTTGCGCGCCGCGGGATCGTCCAAGCGCGCGGCAGCGTGCGCCTTCATGCGCAATTCTAATCCTGAGGATCGCGATGATGCCCGCACGCATCCCAAACCGGCCATGCAAGAATGATCGGGCCGTTCGCGGCCGTGATTGTTCTTTCATAATCCCATGGCAACGCTTGCCAGCCCCGTGCCGTTGGTCAATCGTGCCCCGTTATTCCACCGTGCCCCCGCCCAGGCCTGCCTCATGCGTTTTTCTGCACTGATACCCCCGGTCTCGATCGAAGCCCGACGCTTTCTGCCAAGCCGGTGGGATGCCCTGGCGGCAATTCTCGTGCTCGGCTTCATCGTGCTCTTTGCGGACGCCAGCCAGATTCTTCTGGAACCGCTGGCGAAGCTCACAAGCACGCCGATTTCGCTGTCGCCGTCCAGCCTGCCGGAATATGCGCTGCGCACGTCTTTGCGCATGCTTATCGCGCTGGCGGTGTCTCTCACCTTTACATTTACCTATGCGACATGGGCCGCCAAAAGCCCGCGCGCCGGATCGCTGCTCATTCCGCTGCTCGACATTCTGCAATCGGTTCCGATCCTGGGCTTCATCTCGATCACGGTGGTGTTTTTCATGTCGCTGGCGCCCGGCCGCGTGTTCGGCGCGGAGCTCGCGGCCGTGTTCGCCATCTTCACGAGCCAGGCCTGGAACATGGCGTTCAGCTTCTACCAATCGCTGCGCACGGTTCCGAGCGAACTGACGGAAGCCGGAAAATTGTTCGGCCTCAACGGCTGGGCGCGGTTCTGGCGGATCGATGCGCCTTTCGCCATGCCCTCGCTCATCTGGAACATGATGATGTCGATGTCCGGCGGCTGGTTTTTCGTGGTGGCGTCGGAAGCCATCAGCGTGGGCCACACCACGGTGACGCTGCCGGGCATCGGATCCTACATCGCGCTCGCTATCGCTGAGCGCAATCTCAGCGCGATTTTCTGGGCCATCGGCGCGATGCTGATCGTCATTCTGATCTATGACCAGTTGCTGTTCCGCCCGCTGGTGGCATGGGCCGACCGCTTCCGCTTCGATCAGGAACAGGGCGACGGCAGGCCGCAATCCTGGGCGCTGACGATGTTCCGGCGCTCGCGGCTTCTGGCCGCCGCAACGGCGCCGTTCTCGTCATTCATGAGCTGGACGTATCGTCTGGCTCCGCCGAAGCCGATCTTGACCGCCGGTCCCGGAATGGCCGTGTCCCAACGGGCCGCCGATTTCGTCTGGTACGCCATTCTGGGCGCCATCGGCGCCGTCGCGTTGTGGAAGATCGCCAGCTTCGCGGGCCCCATTTCCGTGGCCGATATCTTGCGCGTCCTGGGCCTCGGCCTCATCACGATGGTGAGGGTGCTGCTGCTTATCGCGCTTGCAAGCGTGATCTGGACGCCCATCGGCATCTATGTCGGAATGCGCCCGTCGCTTGCGCGCATCATCCAACCCATTGCGCAATTCCTGGCGGCGTTCCCGGCCAATCTCCTGTTCCCGGTGGCGGTGTCGGCCATCGTCACGTTTCAGCTCAATCCCGATGTCTGGCTTTCGCCGCTGATGGTGCTGGGCACGCAATGGTACATTCTCTTCAACGTCATCGCGGGCGCCTCCGTGCTGCCGCACGAGCTGCGCGACGCCAGCACCAATTTTCAGGTTCGCGGCTGGCTGTGGTGGCGCAAGGTGGCGCTTCCCGGTGTCTTTCCCTTCTACGTCACGGGCGCCATCACCGCCTCGGGCGGATCGTGGAACGCCGCCATCGTCGCCGAGGTCGCGACCTGGGGCACGCACACATTGCGCGCGCACGGCCTTGGCGCATTCATCGCCGATGCGACGACGGCGGGCAATTTTCACCGGATCGTGCTCGGCATCGCGGCGATGAGCTTTCTGGTGACGGTCATCAACCGGCTGTTCTGGCGGCCGCTTTACTGGTACGCCGAACGCAAATTCCGGCTCGGCTAGGGAGGCCCGGATGGAAAGCGAGATGCTGTTGGATGTTCGCGATGTCGGCCGCTCGTTTCCGCGCGCCGGCGGCAGCGAATTGCTGGTGCTGGAGGATGTGAACCTCACCCTGCACGATTGCGAGATCGTGGGGCTCCTGGGCCGTTCGGGATCGGGCAAATCGACGCTGCTCCGGATTATCTCCGGCCTCTCGCCGCCTTCGCGCGGATCGGTGAATTATATGGGCCACGCCGTCGACGGCCCGGCCAGCGGCATCGCCATGGTCTTTCAGAGCTTCGCGCTTTTTCCCTGGCTCACGGTTCTGGAAAACGTGCAGCTTGGGCTTGAGGCGCTTGGCCTTCCGCCCAAGGAAATCCGCGCGCGCGCGCTTTCGGCCATCGACCTCATCGGTCTCGACGGTTACGAATCCGCCTATCCGCGCGAGCTTTCCGGCGGGATGCGCCAGCGCGTGGGCTTTGCGCGCGCGCTTGTGGTTCATCCCAACATCCTGCTCATGGACGAACCGTTCTCGGCGCTCGATGTGTTGACGGCCGAAAATCTGCGCACGGATTTTCTCGATCTGTGGGGCGAAGGACGGCTGCCGATCAAGGGCGTGATCCTCGTCACCCACAATATCGAGGAAGCGGTTTTGATGTGCGACCGCGTGCTCTTGTTCTCGACCAATCCGGGCCGCGTCGTCACGGAAATCAAGATCGATCTGCGCCGGCCCCGCGACCGGCAGGACCCCGCCTTCATCTCCGTGGTCGATCGCATCTATGCCGAAATGACGGCGCGGCGCGCCGATCGTGTGGCGCAACGCAAGGAGCGTTTCCCCGGAAGCGGCATCGGCACGCAATTGCCGCGCGTTTCGGCGAACCTCATCGCCGGTCTCATCGAGGCGGTCGCCGCGTCTCCCTATGACGGCAAAGCGGATTTGCCGGACCTCGCCGCCGATCTGCAATTGGAAGTCGACGAATTGTTCCCCGTCGCCGAAACGCTCCAGATGCTCAGGCTTGCGGAACTGGAAGGCGGCGACATCAAGCTCACCCACATGGGCAAGCTTTTCGCAGAGAAGGACCTCAACGGCCGCAAAGAGATATTCTCGCGCGCGCTGGTCAGCTACGTCGCACTCGCGGCCCACATACGCCGCATCCTCGACGAACGCCGCAGCCACACCGCGCCCAAGAGCCGGTTTCTCGACGAGTTGGAAGACTTTATGGCCGCCGAGGCGGCGGAAGAAACCTTGCGCGCCGTAATCAGCTGGGGCCGCTTCGGCGAACTCTTCGCTTACGACGACGAGACGGCGATGTTCAGCCTGGACAACCCGCGTTAAGAATTAAGCAAATCGATGCAGCCGGTAATCCTTTAACCACGGCAAAGCGCCAATAAGAGAAATCCGCCGTCCGGCTCGGGACTGGCGCGAGCGCCGTTCGGGGTTCACACTACGTCACGTTGATGGAGCGTCGCGCATCCGCCAAGATCGGTACCCGGAGCGGGGGCATGTCCGCCTGCCGTGTCTTCCGGCCGGGCGCCTTCGGGCGGGTTTTGGCGGATGAGATTTCTGCGAAGAAAATCGCCGCGCCGGTGGGGTTACGGGCATGCGGCGGCGTCATCCCCTAGGTGGGTTTTGCGGCTGGCGTTGCCGGTTCTTTTCGGGGTTCGGATGGTCTTCTCTCCCGTCGCGCCTGGGCGCGCTAGCCGCCTGCGCGGCATCGAACAGGCGCATTGGGCGCTTTATCTGACGGGCGGGCTGATCGCGCTGCGCTTTGTGGTTGCGGTATATTTGCCGCTCTCCTTCGACGAGGCCTATTTCTGGCTTTGGTCGAAGCATCTGGCGGTCAGCTATTACGACCACCCCCCATTGATCGCGTTTGCCATAAAAGCGGGCACGCTCGTCTTCGGCGATACGCAATGGGGCGTGCGGGCGGTGTCGTTTTTGGCCTCCATCGCCGCGAGCTGGGCGGTGTGGCGCGCGGGCGCCCTGCTGCTTGCCGATGAACTGGCGGGTGCCGCGGCTTGCGTCTTCTTCAATGCGACATTGATGATCGCCTCGCAATCGATGAGCGCCACGCCCGATGCGCTGGTTCTGGCGGAAGCGGCGCTTCTTCTTTTCTTCGTTGCGAAATTGCAGGTGAGCGGCGATGGGCGCTGGTGGCTTGCAATCAGTGCGGCACTGGGCGCTGCCTTTCTGACCAAATACACCGCCTTCTTCCTGGGCGCCGGTGTCGCGCTCTGGCTGATCGCGTCCCGCCAAAACCGCGCATGGTTCAAGACGCCATGGCCTTACGCGGCCGCGGCAATCGCGATTGCCTGCTTCGTTCCCAATCTTTGGTGGAATGCGGCCCATGACTGGATATCTTTCAAATTCCAGTTCGGCCGCGTTGTCGAAGGCGGGCCCTCGCTCAAGCATCTCGGCGAATTTCTGGGAAGCCAATTGGCGCTTGCCTCGCCGTTCATTCTCATTCCCGCGCTCTACGGGCTCGGGCGGCAAACGCGTCCGCTTTCGATTGCGGCGGCGCTTGTCTGGCCCGCGCTCATCTATTTTCTCGTTCATTCCATTCACGCGCGCGTGCAGGGCAATTGGCCGTCCTTCGTCTATCCCGCTCTTGCGGTGCTTGCGGCAGCCGCTTTGCAGCATGCTTCGCACAGCCGGCTGCTGTCGTGGTCAAGTGCGCTCGCGCTTCCCGTGGCCGGATTGATCCTCGTCTTCGTCTATGCCCAAACCGCGTTCGGATTTCTCAATTGGGGCGAGCACGATCCCGTCGCGCGCATGACGGCCGTGGACATCGCGCCGGTCATGGACGAAATCGCAACGCTCGCCGCGCGCACGCATGCCGAAGGCATTCTCACCGCGGAATACGAAACGACCGGATGGCTTTCCTTCTATCTGCATCCCCATCTTCCGATCGTTCCGGTCTCGCAGGATGAACGCTATCCTCAGGCCCCGCTTGCCGGCGTGGAATTGCTGCGAAAACCGCTTCTCTATGTGGTGCGCAGGCCGGCATACCATTTGCCGGCGGTTCAAGCGCATTTCTCGAAGGTCACGCTCGAAAAAGTGCTGCCGCGCGTGCGCAACGGCGCGGTGGTGGAAAAATACTACGTCTATGCCGTGTCTGGTTTCCATGGCGCGCCCATCGGGCGCTTGCCGGATTGAGGTAACGATGAGTACCTGGCCATTGACTGCCGCCCCCATTCGTCCCAACGCGCCGTCGCGGACCATCTTGTCCGTGCTCGATCCGCCGCGCGCGGTTCTTGCGATCATCCTGATCGGCACGGTCATCCGCCTCGTTTTTTCCGCATCGGTGGGGCTGGGCAGCGACGAATCCTACACCGTCGCCAATGCGCGCCTGTTCGCGCTCAGCTATGTCGATTATCCCCCGCTGCATGCCTGGCTTGTGGGCGCGTGGTCATGGCTGTGGGGATCGGAAGCGCCGTTTGTCGTGCGTCTGCCGTTCATTGCGCTCTTCGCGGGCTCGACATGGATGATGTTCCGGCTGACGGCGCTTCTCTTCGGCGCGCGCGCGGGCGCATGGGCAGCGCTTCTCTTCAATCTCGCGCCCGTCTTCACCTTGCCGCATGCAAGCTGGGTGCTGCCGGACGGCCCGCTCATCTTTTTCATGCTGTCATGCGCGTTCGTGGCAGCGCGATTGCTGTTTGAAGATGCGCAACCTTCGTCCGCGATCGCGGGCTGGATTTTGGCGGGCGCGCTTGCCGGTCTTGCCATGCTTTCGAAGTATCACGGGATTTTTCTTCTCGCCGGCGTGTTTATCTTCCTCGCGAGCTGGAAGCGGGGCCGGCGCGTTCTGGCAACGCCGGGACCGTGGCTGGGCGCGATTGCGGCTCTTGCGGTTTTTGCGCCCGTTCTCATCTGGAATGCGAACCACGATTGGACCGGACTCTTTTTCCAGACACACCGATTGAAGCACGCGCATCTCGAATTCGGCCGCGTGTTCGCAAGCCTCGGTGCGCAGGCGGGCTATCTTGCACCGTGGATTTTTGTGCCTCTGGCTTATGTGTGGGCCGTATCGCTCGCGCGCGGGCCATCAGAGCCGCGGCGCTGGCTTTTCGCCTTGCTCGCAAGCGGGCCGATCATCGGCTTCACGCTTGCCAACATCGCAGCGCCGGGCCTGCCGCATTGGCCGATGCCGGGCTGGCTGTTCGTTTTTCCCATTCTCGGCGCGGAGGCGGCGCGCCTCGCCGGGACGCATCCCAAAAGCATGTCCGGCGCAGCGATTGCGGCGGCGGCGGCTTTGATGGGCATGATCGTATTGTTCGGCACGAACGCACGTACCGGATGGCTGGCAAACGATCTGCCGCCGCGTTATCAGCACGCCGATCCCACCGCCGATCTTCTGGATTGGAACGAACTCGATGCGGTTCTTGCCAGGCGCCATGTGCTGACGCCCGCCATCGCCGCCACGCATTGGAACGACGCCGGAAAGCTCAATTACAGCATGGGCAGGCGCATTCCGGTGCTCTGCCTTTGCACCGATCCCCAGCAATTCCGCTATACCCAGACGCTCGGCGCCTTTGCGGGCAAGAACATCATCATCGTGGGCGCCCATCGCACGCCCGCCGAAATCGAGCACGCGCTTGCGGGCCGTTTCGACCGCATCGAAATGCTGAGGCCAATCGTGCTATACCGCGCGGGCAGGCCGGCGGTCGAACTCACGATCATGCGCGGCATCGGCTTCAGGCCGGGAGAGCAGGGATGACGCAACAGCTCCTTTCCATCGTGGCTGCGTTCTACAACGAGGAAGAAGCAATTCCCGCCTTCTTCCGCGAAATCGAGGCGGCGGTGCGCGCGCTCGATGTTGGCGTGGAATATGTCTGCGTGAACGACGGCAGCAGCGATGCCACGCTCGCGCTGCTGCGCCGTCAAATGGCGGCGACGCCCAATATCCGCGTCGTCAATCTGGCGCGCAATTTCGGCAAGGAAGCCGCGATCTCGGCGGGGCTCGCGCATGCGCGCGGAAGCGCGGTGATCGTGATAGACGCCGATCTTCAGGACCCGCCTTCGCTGATTCCGGCTTTCGTTGCGAAATGGCGCGAGGGCTATGATGTCGTCTATGGCGTGCGTGCCTCGCGCATGGCGGACAGTTTCCTCAAGCGCGTGACGGCGCGGATGTTCTACGCGCTGTTCAACCGGCTGACCGATGTGCAGATCCCGCCCGGCGCGGGCGATTTCCGGCTGATGAACCGCCGCGTCGTCGATGCGCTGCTGGCGCTGCCCGAGCGCAACCGCTTCATGAAAGGCCTGTTCGCATGGGTCGGATTCCGCCAGACGGGCGTGGAATTCGTGCGCGAGGCGCGCGTGGCGGGGCGCTCGGGCTGGAGCTATCGCAGACTCACCGATTTCGCCATCGACGGGCTCACCAGCTTTTCCATCGCGCCGCTCAGGCTGGCGAGTTTTTCCGGCGTTCTGGTTTCGCTTCTGGGTTTCGTCTACGCCGCATTCCTGGTTGCGCGCACGCTGATCTTCGGCGCGGACGTTCCGGGTTACGCATCCGTCATGGTGGTGATGATGTTTCTGGGCGGCGTTCAGCTGTTCTGCCTCGGCCTGATCGGCGAATATCTCGGCCGCCTTTATATCGAGGCCAAGGGCCGGCCGCTTTATATCGTGGCCGATGTTTTTTCCGAATCCGAAGCGCCGGAAGAGGAGACGTCTTCACTGGCGGCGGAGTGACGGGATGAGCTTCGCGGCGTGACGGCAGAGCGGCAAACAGAACTGATCGCAGCCTTTCTTTCCGGGCGCGACGCGATAAGGCGCTTCCTCATTGCGCGCCTCGGCAATGCGGAAGAGGCCGAGGACCTTCTGCAAGAACTTTACCTGAAGGTGGAGCACGCGGAGCCCACAGACGTGCGCGAGCCGGCGGCCTATCTCTTTCGCATGGCGCAGAATCTTGCGCGCGATCATCGCCGCGAGCGCCAGCGCACGCGAAAACGCGAAGCCGATTGGGCATCCATGCAGACCGTCACCGCCGGAACGCAGGCCGTCGCCGATGCGCCGTCGGCGGAATCGGCCATCGCCGCGCGCCAGCGCCTCGCCGCGATCCGCGCCGCGCTCGAGGAATTGTCGCCGCAATGCCGGCGCGTTTTCACGCTGCACAAATTCGACGAGCTTTCGCATCAGGAGATCGCCAAAAAGGCCGGGATTTCGCGCAGCACCGTGGAAAAGCACATGCACACGGCCTTGAAACATTTGATCGCGAGGTTGGGGCGTGACTAGAATACAACATTCCACTTCACAATTCGCCATTCCGATTCCGCTGCATGGCGGCGCTCCGCTGACGGGTCCGTCTATGGTGGAAAGGAAGTATGCGAGACGGCGCCCGCGACGCGCCGCAAGGCGGATTTTATGACGGACACGGCCAATACATCCCGCGCGCTCGATGAAGCGGTCGCCTGGCATCTGCGCCTTGGCGAAGCGGACGAGAAAGACTGGGCGGAATTCACCGCGTGGCTGCAAGCCGATCCGGCCAATCGCCTTGCATTCGATCGCGTGGAAGACATCGATGCCGAACTGGACGATGCGGATTTTGACACCGCACCTGTGCCAAACCGGTTCATGTTGCGCCGTGTTGCGCCGTGGATCGCGGCGGCGGGAATTGCGGCAGCGGCCGTGCTCGCCTTTGCGCTGCTGTGGCCTCAGCCGAAGGCGGTCGAATACGCCACGCGCACGGGCCAGATCAAAAACATCGTTCTCGCCGACGGCACGCATATCGAACTCAACACCGCAACGGCGCTTCTGGCCGGTCCCGGCCGCCGCGTCACGCTCGAAAAAGGCGAGGCGCTGTTCCATGTGACGAAGAATGCGGGTGATCCCTTTATCGTCATTGCCGGCGACAGGACCATCCGCGACATCGGCACGGTGTTCGATGTGCTGCGCGATTCCGGCGTGCTCACGGTCGTCGTCGCCGAAGGCCGCGTGGGCGTGTCGCCGCCCGGTGGCGCGAATGAAGTGGCGCTCACGCCGGGCGACAAGCTCGTCCATTCCGAAACCACCGGCTCGATCTCCATCGAAAAGGTCGATCCGGAGCAGGCACTGGCCTGGCGGCAGGGCTATCTCGTCTATCGCAACGCGCCGCTTTCGGCGGTGGTGCGCGATCTCAACCGCTATTTCCCCGTGCCGATTGCGCTGGACCAAGGGGCGGCAGCCCAGCGCTTTTCAGGCGTGCTCAAAATCGACAGCCAGGATGCGGTTCTCGACCGCCTTTCGCGCTTCTTGCCGGTCAAGGTCGACCGCTTGGATGGCGGAAAGATTACCTTGCGGGCCATAGCCGCGCGGCCTTAGGAATTGACGGGTTCATCCGGGGGCGTTGCGTGCGGCAGTTCACCAAGACCGGGCGATTGCTGCTCTGGCTGGGGCTGTCTTTCGCGTCGCTATGCGCGGGCGCGCGCGCGCAGAATGCCATCGTGACCGTGCACATCCGCTCCGAGCCGCTGGCCGAGGCGCTCGTGGATTTCGCCATGCAGGCCGGCCTTTCGATCAACGAAAGCGGCGTCGATTTTCGCGATGCCGCGAGCAATGCAGTGGATGGCAGATTCACCAAACAGGATGCGCTCGCGCGCCTTCTTGCCGGCACGGGATATGAATTCCAATTCGTCACGCCGGATACCGTCGAGATTCGCGTGGCGAGCCGGGCGCAAATCCGCCCCGCGCCCGCAATCGAGAAAGTCATCGTGACGGCGACGAAGCGCCGGGAAGTGGCGCAATTGCTTCCCTATTCGATTGCCGTATCGAAGGGCACGGAGTTGGAAAGCATGGGCGTGGAATCTTCGACCGGGCTTACGCCCTATATTGCCGGCCTGACGGCAACGAATATGGGCGCGGGCGAAGACAAGCTCTTCGTCCGCGGGCTGACCGACAGCGTGCTGCCCGGATTGAGCGAATCCGTCGTCGGACTTTATCTCGACGAAACCCGCATCGCCGGCGACGCGCCCGATCCCGATCTGCAATTGATCGACATCGACCGCGTGGAAGTTTTGCGCGGGCCGCAAGGCTCGCTCTATGGCGCGGGTTCGCTGACGGGATTGGTGCGCATCGTCACGCGCAAGCCTGTGTTCGGCGAATTCCAATCGACAATCGGGGCCTCGCTCGCCACCACCGCGGGCGGAGAATTGTCCGGCAGCGTCAACGCGATGGTCAATCTGCCCATCGTGCCGGGCGAATTGGCGTTGCGTCTTGCCGGTTATCTCGACCGCAAGCCCGGCTATGTGGACGACCTCGCGCTGCACGCTTCCAACACCAACCGCACGACCATCGCGGGCGGAAGAAGCGCGCTTGCCTGGCAGCCCGATGACGCGTGGACCATCACCGCCAATGCGGCGTTTCAGGAAACCAGGGCGGAGGATTCGCAATATTATCTGCAGAGCCTCGGGCCGGACGATCGCAACAATCTCCTGCGCGAACCGCATTACGACCGCATTTTCCTCACCGGCGTCACGGCCGAAGCCGGCTTCAGCGGCGTGGATCTTGTTTCCAACACGAGCTTTCTCGACCGGCGGCTGAGGACACGCTTCGATGCCTCGCAAGCCTGGCCGGCACTCACCGGCTTTGCGCCGGGACCTAGCCCGTTCGATTACACGCGCAGCATCATCTCCTTCACCCACGAAACGCGGCTTTCCTCCGCCGATGACGGGCGCTGGGATTGGCTGTCGGGCCTTTATCTTGCGTGGCGCGCGGAGGACTTCATGTCCACGCTGATTGGGCCTGACGCGGGCGGCGCGCCCATTCTCGGCCGCATGGAAACGCGGGACGACCGCGCCAACGAAGTGGCCCTCTTCGGCGAAGTGACATATCGATTCACGCCCGAGCTTTCGCTCACCGCCGGTGCGCGCGCCTTCTATGCCGATCACATCGTCAAGGCGGATCGTTCCGGGCTCCTCGTCAGTGGAACACCGATTTTCAGAGGCAAGAGCAGTCAGTCGGGTATCGCGCCCAAGCTGGTCTTGAGCTACCGGCCTTCGGACACGCAGACATATTACGCGCAATTCTCCGAAGGTTACCGGCTCGGCGGCCTCAATGTGGACGGGCCCCCCGATGCCACGGGCGAACCCGAACGCAGCTTCGATTCCGACAGTTTGCGCAATTACGAGATCGGCGCGAAGCTCGATCTGTTCGATGGCACGATGGTCGCCAACAGCGCGCTTTATCTCGCGAGCTGGAGCAACGTGCAGACCGATCAGATCGCGCCCGACGGCGCCTTTTATATTCTCAACGCCGGCGATGTGCGCGATCTCGGCCTCGAACTCGATCTGGCCGCGCAGCCGCTTGCGAATTTGAACGTGCAGGCCCATGGCTTCTGGAACAACGCGCGGCTTTCGCACACCAATCCGCTTCTGGTGGCGAATGGCGGCGGACTTCCCGGCGCGCCGAATATGAGCATCGGGCTGTCGGCGCGTTACGACATTGCGCTCGACGAGCTGGGCAACGCATATCTGGGCGCGAGCTTCGATTACGTCGGCACCTCGCATCTTGGCTTCGGCGAAAACACGCCCACGATGGGCAATTACCGTCTTTTGAATGTGCGGCTGGGATGGACGCGCGGGCACTGGCAGGCCGTGCTGTTCGCCGACAATCTGACCGGCGACGTGCAGAACACGTTCGCCTTCGGCAATCCGTTCAACATCGAAACCGAGCGCCAGATCACGCCGCCGCGCCCGCGCACGATCGGGCTTTCGCTCGTCTGGACGGAATAAAAAGCGCGCAGGCGGAGAAGAGTTGGACGCTGCCTTCAATGGCGTGCGCGCCAATTCGCCGAGGCGGAAAAGGGTGGCGCACCCGGCAGGATAAAACTGCGAACCACGCGGCCGAGCAAATTGGGTTGGCGGGCGGCAATTTGCGAGGCCGCTCAAATAAAATGTGGCGCACCGGAGAAGATTCGAACTCCTGACCCCCAGATTCGTAGTCTGGTGCTCTATCCAGCTGAGCTACCGGTGCGTGCCGTTTCGCGAAACGGGCGGTGAACCTATTCAGACACATAGATAATGGCAAGCGTGGGTTGCCGCCAATTTGGCCCCCGCCGCGGGGCCTGTTTTCGCCCCATTTTGGTTCCCCCGGAGGGGCCCTTAGCGGGGGCGGCGCGATGCTTTTGCGGCGCGCCGGGCCCTGATGATTACAAATGGCGTAAGGCCCGGTGTGAAACGGCTTTTTCCCCGATTTGCCGCATCCCATACACTTGTCGCAACGAGCCTGCGTGGTTAAGACTTTCGGCCGCAGCCGTGATTTTGGGGATGGGCTGCGGGCATTGGCGCTGGGACGGCGGGGGTTGGCCGCCGGAGCGGAGAGATCGAAAAAATGTCGGTAATTTCTGGGTCCAGGCGGTCTGCGGCGATACTGGCTGCCGTCCTCGTGATGGGCTTCGGCCTTTCGGGCTGCGGCGGTCTGGACGACCTGCTTTTCGGCGGCTCCAGCAGCGACGAATCGGCCTCGAACGCCAATCAGGGCCTTGCGCCGGCGCCCGAGCAGCAGATCGAGGGCGAGAATGGCGGCCAGCAGACTTACGGCCAGCAACCGATCTACGGCCAGCCGCAGCAAGCCGCGATGGTCCCGGGCACCTCGATCACGCCCATCGCGATCCAGCCCGGCGCAGGCACAGGCACTGCCGTCAGCACGCAGGTCTCCGGGCTCAGAAGCGATCTGATCGCGCTGCAAAATCACGTGATGGGCAGCGCGCGCCGGCTTAGCGATCTGCGCAACATGGCGGCGAAATCGGCCGGCTATTATCACGATTCCAAGGCCCGCATCACGACGCATCTGCAATTGGGCACGACGCGCGGCAATCCCGATCTCGTGCGGGAATGGAACATCGCACAGACCGCGCTCGACACGCTCACCACCAACATCAACGCGCTCAATGCGCTGGGCACCGATATCGCCAACGATTCCTCCAAGGCCCATTTCGAGCTCGACACGATCCAGGCGACGTTCAACGTCTCCGGCGCGGTGGACGAGGATCACCGCCAGCTCTCCGTGCTGGAGGACGAAACCGGCCAGATCATCGTGCTGATCGACCGGCTTCTGAAGGAAGTGTCGGATGACGTGCAGCGCCAGACGACCTATGTCGCCAACGAGCGCGCCGATCTCACGGTGCTCGCGTCGGCCATCAAGAACGGCCAGCTTTACGGCGCCGATCTGGGCTCGACCATGCTTGCCACCGGCACGCCGAGCGCCGTGGGCACGGTGTCCACCGGAACGCCGCTCGTCACCATCAAATTCGATCATCCCGACGTGCAATATCAGCAGATTCTCTACACCGCCGTCGCGCAGGCGCTGCAATCGCGGCCCACGGCGGCGTTCGACATCGTGGCGGTCTCGCCCACGCGCGGAACGCTCGCCGCGGTGCAGACCGCGCAGACCAGCGCCCAGCGCCACGCGCAGGATGTGTTGCGCACCATGACCGATATGGGCGTGCCGGCCTCGCGGCTGGGGATTTCATCCTCCACCGATCCCACCATCACAGCCAGCGAAGTGCGCGTGTTCGTGCATTGATGTCATCCTTCGGGGGCCGCTTGCGCGGCCACCTCAGGATGACGAGAACGGCACAATCGCCATCCCGCGTCATGCCGAGGTGTGAGCGAAGCGAACCCCGAAGCATGCGCAATCAGGCGCTCCGTCCGGCCTCAAAGAGAAACCAGATGCGCCGTTCGGCCTCGTCGATCCAGACTTCGATCAGGCTCGCTGTCGCCACATCGCCATATTCGTCGCAAAGATCGTGCAGCGCGCGCATTTCGGCCACGACCTGCTTGTTGTCTTCCTGCAACTCGGCGAGCATGTCCTGAGCGGTCACATATTCCTCGTCGTTGTCGAGCAGGCGCTGCACGCGCGCGATATGGCCGATGGAGCGGATCGTGGTGCCGCCCAGCTTGCGCGCGCGCTCGGCGATGACGTCGGTCGTGTCGTAGACCTGCGTGGCCTGTTCGTCGAGCAGCAGGTGATAATCGCGGAAATGCGGGCCCGAAATGTGCCAGTGGAAATTCTTGGTCTTCACGTAAAGCGCGAACATGTCGGCAAGCAGGGCCGTGAGCGCGGCCGGAATATCGCGCATGGCATTGGTGCCGAGCGCCGAAGGCGGATTGGATTTCGCGGAACGTTTGGGTTTCTTGGCCATGGCTTTCTCCTTGATGAATCTAGACGAAACGCGGGATCGGCCCGCGCTGCGGCGTTTTGCGACCGGAAAGATCGAACATCACTTCGTCGACGTAACACCAGCCCCATCCTTCGGGCGGATCGTAGCCTTCGATGATGGGATGTTGGGTTTTGTGAAAGTGCTTGGTCGCGTGCTTGCCCGGCGAGGAATCGCAGCAGCCGACATGGCCGCAGGTGCGGCAGAGGCGCAAATGCACCCAGGGCGAACCGGTCTTGAGGCATTCCTCGCAGCCGAGCGCGCTGGGCGTCACCTCGCGGATAGTGTCGAGATGCGAGCATGGTTCAGGCACGCGCGGGCTCCGTTCTTTGCGTTTGCGAATCGGCGAAATAGGCGTGGATCGCGGCCACCACTTGCGCGCCTTCGCCGACCGACGCCGCCACGCGCTTGATCGAGCCCGCGCGCACATCGCCGATGGCGAAAATGCCGGGCCGGTTGGTCTCGAAGGGATGCTTGCCGCCGCCGCCGAGGCTTGCGCCCTGCACGAATCCCTTACCGTCGAGCGCGATGCCGGAGCGCGCAAGCCAGCCCGTGTTGGGCGCAGCGCCGATCAGCAGAAAAAGATGTTCGAGCGCGTGCGCGGTTTCTTCGCCGGTCTTGCGATCAAGCAGGCGCACGCCTCTGAGCGCGCCGCTTTCGCCTTCGAGCGCGGTAACTTCGGTTTCGAGCAGCACTTCGATATTGGGCTGCGCTTCGATGCGCTCGATCAGATAGCTCGACATCGTGGCGGAAAGGCTTTTGCCGCGCACGATCATCCACACTTTCTGCGCGATGCCGGACAGATAAACCGCCGCCTGTCCTGCGGAATTGCCCGCGCCCACCAGCGCCACCTCGCGGCCCGCGCAAAGCTGCGCCTCCAGCGGCGAGGCCCAGTAATGCACATGGGCGCCTTCGTAATCGGCGAGGTTGGGAACGTTGAGGCGCCGGTATTCCGCGCCCGACGCAATCACCACCGCGCGCGCCCGCAACGATTGATCGCTCGCCAGGCACAGCACATAGCAGCGTCCGTCTTCGCCCGATTGATCTTCGAGGCTTGTCGCTTCCTCGGGCACGGCGATTTCGGCGCCGAATTTCTGCGCCTGATTGAAGGCGCGCGCCATCAGCGCCATGCCGGAAATGCCGGTCGGGAATCCCAGATAATTCTCGATGCGCGCGGAGGCGCCGGCCTGCCCGCCGAAGGCGCGGCAATCGAGAACGATCACCGAGAGCCCTTCGGATGCGGCATAAACCGCGGCCGCAAGCCCCGCGGGCCCTGCGCCCACGATGGCGACGTCGTAGATTTTCGCGGCATCGAGCGGGCGCGACAGCCCGATGCAGCGCGCAAGCTCGCTCTCGCTCGGATTGCGCAGGAGCTCGCCCGTCACGCATAGCACGATCGGCAGATCGGATTGCTTGAGCGCGAAACGCTCGAGCAGCGCGCGCGCGCTTTCGTCGGTTTCGGGATCGAGGCGGTGGAAGGGATGGCCGTTGCGGCGCAAGAATTCCTGAAGGCGCAGCACGTCGCGGTTTTCCTCGTGTCCCACGATGGTTGGCCCGCCGACATTCTGTTCGAGCAGCCCCACGCGCCGCAAAATCAGCGCGCGCATGATGCGCTCGCCGAGCTCGGCTTCCTGCACCAGAAGATCGCGCAGCCGCGCGGGCGGCACCGTCAGCGCTTCCACATCGGAAAGCGCGATGCCATCGACCAGCGTGGGCCGCCCGGAAAGCTGCGCAAGCTCGCCCAGGAACTGGCCCGGCCCGTGCACGACGATGGGCTTTTCGTGCGTTTCGTGCGGCTCCATCGAGATTTCGCCCGAAAGAATCAGCAGCAATCCGTCGGCCTGCGCGCCGGCGCGAACCACGAATTCGCCCTTCGCATAGCGATGCGGCCGGCCGAAACGGCTGAGCCGTCCGATCTCATGCGGCGCCAGAACGGGAAACATCTGATCCCGTCTCGTTTCGAGAATGGAATGTTCGGGTCCGGCCATGGACCTTCATACTAGCAGGTCCGGCGCAGATTCCGACACCCGCAAGCAGCCCTGCTTTTAAGCAATCGGAGCCGGAAACCGGGTGCGCCTACGGCGTCACCACCGTCACGGTCGGCACGATGGGCATCTCGGCTTCTTCTTTCTGCAAGCCCCAGATCTGGCCGAGCAGCGAGAGAACCTGCAGGCTGCGCTGGCGTTCGTCCGGCTCGGCGCAATTGCGCGCGTCTTCGCAATCCGACGGAATGTAATAGGTCTCGCCGCGGAAGCTGACATCGACCGCGCTTCCCGATGGCGGCGAGCCTTTTTCGGCGACGAAGAGTTTCCATTCGGCCTCGCGGCCTTCCGCGCCGTTCCACGCCCAGATCGATCCCGATCCGCCCGCCGCATCGCTTTCGGCGCGCAGGACTTCGCCCAGGAAATAGATCATGCCGTCGAGCGAGCGTGTGGTGAGATCGATGCGCGGCGCGGTTGCGCGGCCCACCGCGCCGCAGCCCATTTCGGGCGAAGCCGATTTGCCGAGCACCAGCGGGATCGCGCTGCTGTCGTGTCCGGAGGCGTCGGCGGAATTTTCCGCCGGGGGATCGTTTGCGCCGGCGGTCACGGAGCCGTTGAAGCGCAAGAGCTGCAAGCCCGAAACGGATTTGCGCTTGCAGAGCGTAACATTGCCGCCTTCGCCCGTCGCCATCACCATGTCGGCCTTGTCGAGATCGGCGAAGGTGGTGACGCTTTTCAGGTTGCCGAGCGGAACGTCGCGCGCCACCACCTCATAGCTCGCCGATTTGCCGGGCGCGGGATCGAGCGCGATCAGCACGCGCAGCATCCATTGGAAGCAGCGCATTTGCGCGGCGTCTTCCGGATAATTTTCCAGAACCATGGTATCGCCCGCGCCGTGCACGTAATCGTTCTGGTCCGTGAGGCAGGCTTTCAATTGCTGCGTCACATATTCGCCGCTCGAAGGCGGCGTGACGTCGTCGGGAAGCACCGCGTTGCAATAATCCGTGTTGGGCTGCTTGCGGCATTGCGCATCGAACGCGTCTTCGAGCGCGGCCGCCGTGTCCGGCGTCACGCTGATTTCGGCGATGGTGACGGTGAGAAGGACTTCTTCCGGCCAGCCCTGCCGCAAATAATAGCCCAGCACGTCCACGGAAACGGGCGTCAGCACGCCGCGCATGAATTTCTGGTCGTCCAGATTCTGCAGCGAGAGCTGGTTCTGCAGGGTCGATCCGATGCTGACATTCGGAAAAAAGCCTTTGACATTGGCGCCGGGCCCGAGCGGAATTTGCATGGAAACCGAAGGCGAGACCGTCGAATTCGCCGTGTCGGAGGAAACGCGGGTGTAATAGGTCGGCATCCGGTCGCGCGCGCGCAGCGCGTTGAGCAGGATTTCGCTGTTGGTGGATTTGGCGATGGCTTCGTTGAACGCGGTGGCGCGATCCACGATTCCCGGCGAATAGGCGCAAGCGCCCGCGCCCAGACAGATCAGCGCGGCGGATACGAAACGTATTGCCCTCATCGGCCCCTCCACCGATCGACCCCGGTTGAATGTACGCCAAACGGCGGCCAGGGGGAATGTTTCAAATCGCCCGCCTTAACCTTTCCGGGAGATTGCGATGAGCGCATCGGCCGACCAGCTCCCGCTTTCGATGAGCGCGGCATGCGCCTCGGCCAGCGCGATAAAACGCGGCCATATCGTGCGCCCGGCTTCTTCGGCGTTTCCGTTTCCCAGAAGATCGAAAAGATTGACGCCTGCGCGCGCGGGATCGAGACCGGTTTCCTTCTCCCGCCAGCCGGGATGCCAGACCGGAAATTGCGACTTGTATTCGGCGAAAGATCGCTGGGGCGCTTCTTCGGCAAGGAGCCGCAACGCGTTGTCGAGAGTCATGCCGCCCGCGCGGTAATCGGCGCTCTGGATGATCCATTGCTCGATCAGATGCGCGCGAAAGCCCGCCTGCGCCGAGCCGTAGAGGCCCGGTATCGCCTTGATGATTTTTTTGGCGAGACGGATTTCGCGCTTCAGCCGCGTTTGCATCTGCGGCGAAAGGCTTTCCAGGAAGCGCTGAAACCAGATTTCGTAGCCGGTCAGTTGCGGCAGGCGGCCGAAGGTGATGTCGAGCAGATTGTGGCGGGCTTCGCCGATTTGAATCTCATACCGCGCGACGAAACTTTCCTTGCCGCGAATGCCGATGCTGGCGAGCGCGAGTGAACCTCCGCCGATGCGATTGCGATACGCGGCGAAGGCGGGATGAGCTTCGACCACGCGCGCGATTTTCCCGGCTGCGTCCTGCATGGCTTGCGGATCGAGCTGCGAGGCGGGAACCGATGTCTCCACGACCGGATCGAAATCGACGAGCCCGCCCAGATATGTTCCACGCGATGTGGAGCCGGAATTCATCACGCGCACCACGCCCCATTGGCGCGCGAATGCCGGTTCCAGCGCAACGGATTTCACGATCTCCAGAATTGCCGCGCCCAGCGCATCGATCGGCGCGGCGGTTTCGGAATCGGGATCGGTTGCTTCGAGCGCTGCGAAATAGCTCGCAGGTAGCGGCGGAGAAACCGGCCTGCGGGCATCGAGCAGCGGTTTCGCAAGGCGAAATTCCATGGCTTCACCCAGAAAACGCGGCGGCGCTTCGAAGGCCGGCGCACGTCCGTGCGAAATCCAGATTTGCGCAAGGCCGTGGCGCGCCGCCGCCAGCACGTCCCAATCCCAATTGTCGCCGATCATCGCGCTTCGTTGCGGATCGAGTGCGAAATGCGCGATCGCCGCTTCATAGGCCGAGCCGTCGGCTTTGCGGTGACCATGGCCGAAGGATGCGAAGAGCGGAAACCGCTTCAAATCGAGCCCGAGCTTCGCGGCAACCGCGTTTTGAATGTCGGGATAGCCTTCCGTCATGATGATGACGCGATAATTCTGCGCGAGGTCTTCGAGCGCGGCCAAAGCGCCGGGAAATGGCGACACGGCTTCGAGCAAAGCATTTTCCAGCGTCGCGGCCAATTCTTCGACGGGCAGCGGCCTGTTCAGGTCTTGGGAAAGCCGCGTCAGCCGCCGCCGCCGCGCTTCGCGGCCGCTGGGTGCGATGTCCGTCATTTCCGCCGCTGCGCGCAGATAGGCTTCGAGCGCATCGTCTGCGCCAATTCCGGCCGCATCGGCAATGGCACGCACGAGTTTCTCGCGCGCAATGGCGGCGGCGCGGTTGTAATCGTGCAGCGTGTTGTCGAGATCGACGAGTGCTGTCGAAATGGCGCGCGTCATTGCGCGCCCGCAAGCAATTCCGCCAGAAGCGCGTTCAGCCCTTCGCGGTCGAGCTCGAGAATGGTCTGAACCGGCCTGCGGTTTGCGGAAGGTTCGATCCTGCACGCGCCGAAATCGGCATTGTGCGCGGTTTCGACCCGCAGGCGCAGATCGGCGGAGCGGCGGATCAGTTTGGGCCGCAACACGGCTGCGGCAAGCGCTTCGTCCCACAAGGGGCGCTCCGCGCCTTTCCATTTCTCCAGATATTCGCGGATATAGGCGGCCTGCGGCGAGGCGGATGCGGCAATCGTTTCGCGCGAATAGGTGAGTCCTTTCGCGGCATCGAGCGGCAGCAAGGTGAGCGGCACACCGGCTGCGAAGAGCGCCTCGGCGGCTTCGGCGTCGAACCAGATGTTGAATTCGGCTTGCGGCGTCGCGTTGCCGCCAACATGCACCGCGCCGCCCATCGCAAATACGCGCGCGATGGCAAGACCGGGACGAAGCGCCAGCGCCGCACTCAGGATCGTTGCGGGTGCGAGCAGAATGATATCGGGTTTATTTGAGCCTTCGATTGCCGCGATGAGGTTATCGATGGCGCCGTCGTCCGCGGCCGGATCGGATTTGGGCGCAGGCATGCGCAACGCACCGGCGAACCGCACATCACCGCGGCGGGATTCGGCTTCTTCGAAGAAGCGCAGGCGCGCCCGGTTTCTTTCCGGCGACAAGCCTTGCAATACCGAAACATTGTGCACTCCGAACCGCGCGGCGATATTTTTCAGATTGACGTAGGCTTCGTCCGCCCACACATTGCCGCTCGCCGCCACGAGCGTGATGTGCGAATAGGCGCGCGCTGCGAACAAAAGCGCAAGTGCCGCGCCATCGTCGCCCAGCGCCTGCGCGTCGCTGATGACGATGACTGGGCGGGCGGCGTGCATGGCGTTCAATCCAGACGGGCGATGAGATATTCCACGGCCGTCAATTCTATCGTCTTTGCGGTCGGAATGAAGCTGCGCGGGCCGGCCGAAAAATCCTGGGTCAGCGAAACCGGGCCGCATGTGCGCTCGACGCGCCAATGCCGGGCCGGAAAGGCGCGATGAAGCGCGGTTTCGAAATCGGGAATGCCGATTTCGAGGCGTCCATCGGCGGCGGGCTTGCCGTCGAAGCGCATGGAGAACAGCATTTCGATATAGACCTGCGCGCCCGGCGCATTGGCGAGCGAGGCGATGAGCTTCAGCTTCCGGTCGAGCTCTTCGTGCGTTTCGACATGCTGAAGAACGCCGGTGGCGATCACCAGATCGGCGTCGCTGTAATTGTCTGCGTCCAGTCCGGCGTAATCGCCCGCAATCACGACCGCGCGTTCGCCGGGCTTGCCGGAAGCCGCGATGGCCTTGCGCAAATCGTGCAGCGTTTCTTCCTTGCGCTCCACCGCGATCACGTCATGGCCTGCAAGCAGCGTATAGACGGTGTGCCGTCCGCGGCCCGCGCCAAGGTCGATCACCGTGCTGTTCGGCGGCAGATGGTCGATGACGTGGGCGAGCGAAGGCAGGGTGCGCGCGGCCAGCATTTTCGCATCGCCGGCGCTTTCCAGATTGTGCGTGCGATTTGCGATTCGATTGTTTCCCGATGTCAATTCCAGTGTCCTCACTCTTGCTTTCACCAAAATGCGCGCCGCGCCTTCGCGCGTTTCCGCGGCAACCACGTCTTCCACGTCGCACCAGCTCAGAAGTCCCGCCTCGATGTGGCGTGCGCGCACGCTTGCCAGCCATTCGCCCAGTTCGCCTCTGTCGGAGGGCGATGTCAGGCTGACGATATGCATCGCATCGGGCCGGATCGAATCAAGAAGCTCGTCGGCGTCGCGGCGCACGGCCTGGTTGATGATCTTGTCGCCCGTCACGGCGGCGATCAGCACGACTTTGCCGCCGGTGGCGGCGGCCAGGCTCGTGGCTTTCGGACTGCGCCAGCCCGTTTCGCGCGGAACGTAAATCAGCTGATAGACGAGCTGGCCGAGGATGCGCAGCTTGCCCGCGCTTTCGCTCAGTCCGCCGGCCAGCCGATCGACCAGCAGCGACAGGAATTCCGCGGCCGGCTTGACGCTCGTCACGTCCATCCAGCGGTGCAGCGCGGCGATGTGTTCGCGCGCGCCGATATAGCGGTCCACGAATTTGCGGTTCTGGATCGAAAAGGCGAGCAGCGCATAGAACACGACGCCGAAATAAACCGCGGTCGCGATGACGGTGGTAAATTCCTTGCCGATGGGCCAGAAGGCGATGCTGAGGATCAGCCCGTAGATGCGCCGGCCTTGCGTCAGGCGCAGATCGAGTTCGCGTCTGGCAAAAATCCACGGCGTGGGCGGCTCCAGTTCGCGGTAAAGCCTGCGCCGCGCGATGCGCCGCGCATTCATCTGGCGGCCATAGGTTTCGGAACTGTCGAAACTCAGAAGCAGATAGGCCGCAAGCGCCAGCGCAATGGGCACGTAAAGCCAGGCGATGACGAGCGGATAATGCAGCCATTCGATCGGATGATCGGCGGCCATAAACTGGATGACGGGCTTGGCGAAGCGCGCGGCCGTCAAGTACAGGCTGTAAACGATGGCGAAGGAGAAGATCGAAACGACGTCGGATTTGAATTTCTCCATCCCCTTCGGCGCTTCGAGGCCGAGCGGCACGACGGGAATAAGCAATATCCAGAAAAACGCGCCCGCAACGCCGATGGCCTTGTCGATCAGGTCGCGCAACAGATCGCCCGCGAACATCAGCTTGATCTCGCCGCCTTGGCCGGCGAAAACGGAGAAATGGCGAATGAGATCGTAGGCCGACCCATGCGTGAAGGGATGGTGCATGGACGGATAGAGAATGAGATGGGTGATGCTGGAGCCGAGCCCGCCCACCACGCCGCCGATCAGCACATATATGAAGTAGAGCCTCGCGATTTCCCGCCACGGCGCCGGTTGCTCGGCGATGCGCACGCGCATGTTCGTGGCGGTGGCGTAATAGCCCCACGCGAGCCCGCCCAGAATATTGACGACGCCGAACGGAAAATAGGCGTCGTAATAGCCGCCATTGATGGCGTTGCTGACGACGCCGACCGCCGCCGCCCACCACGGCCCCACCATCACCGCGGCATAAGCCGTGCCGCCCATGTCGAGAAACGCCTGATTGCCGAGCGAGGCGATGACGCCCTTGTCGGAATGCAGGAAAATCTCGTTGAGCCATGTCATGAACGGCTGCAGCGCATGGGCGCAGCCATAACGCCCGAGCAGATTGAACAGAATGCCGACGACGAGAACCGGCAGCACCTCGGCCCGAAAATCGTATGCCTGCACGACGCGCCGGTGCATGGACTCAGCTCCGGTTCATCAGATAGACGCCCGCGCCCACAAACGTGAGCGAGATCGCGCGCACGGCGATGGTGCGCCTGTTCCAGTTCATCGCCGCAGCCGTGGCCTTGTCGCGCCGGAAGGCGTAGCCGGTCAGTTCCACGCCCAGAAGCATGAGCGGCGAGAGCGAGGCAATCGGCTCAACGGTCGAAAGCTCGAGATGGCTGAGCACGGTCATGTAGATGAGTGAAGCCACCGTCTGGAAAAACCGTCCCGTCACCAGAAGCCGCAAATGCAGGATGCGCCGGTAGCTCATCGCCAGGCTGCGCCCCTTCATGTGCAGCGAAAGCATGGCCAGCATCTGGAACAGTTTCAGGAAAAAGAAGATCGAGAACAGATCGACGCCGCCGTTCATCAGATATTTGTAGCTGACGGCGATCGAGGCGGTCGAAATCGCCGTCATCAGAACGAGAACCGCGGCCCGATTGTATTCGATGAATTTGCGGATGCTTTCGGCCGGATTGTCGAGCGTCATCAGCAGCGAGCCGCCGATCATCAAGAGCCCGCCGAGCCCCTTCACGTATGTGAACGGTTCGCCCAGCAGGAAAAATGCGCAGCCAAGCGAAATCACACTCGACAGACGCAGGAACGGGCTCAACCGCGACAGCGTCTGGCCGTGCGCCGAAATCGCGCGATACCACGACACCCGCGAAAAGGCGCTATAGAAACCGACCAAGGCGCACAAAACGTAAGCCTCGATCGGCATGGCCTTGACCAGCCCGATCAGCGGCAGGATCAGGAGGAATTGGATGATCATGGTCCACAGCGCCAGCGCATAGAAATCGCCGCGCTGGACGGTCCGCCGATCCATGAAATCGACGGCCATGTTCAAGCCCATCATCCCGACGAGCAATAATGTGTACATGAGCCCCCTTCCGGCGGATGTCACACTAGCTACACGGTCCTAGCACAGCCAGTCCCGCGGCAACGTTGGCTCTTTTTAAGACACTTAAAGGTGACGAGCCGTCAGGATTGAAAACCCGCGGCGGGGGCTGCGGCTTCGGCCGTGCGGGCGGCCTTTTCTTCCTCGGCAAGCGCATGGACGAGTTCGATGACGGAGTGGCGCGCAAGCGGGCTGCGCACGCGCATGAAAAGCTTCAGAAGCGCGAAGCATTCCGCCGTCAGATCGGCGGGCAGGTTTGCGGGCACGCTCAAGGCCGCGGCGCGCACGGGCTCGGGCAATCCGGGCTCGGGCAACCCGTCGTAGAAATACGCGATCGGCACGTCGAGCATCTTGGCGATCACGGCGAGCCTTCCGGCGCTGATGCGGTTCTGGCCGGTTTCGAATTTCTGGACCTGCTGATGGGTGATTTCGAAGGCGCGCGCGATGGCCTCGCGCGACAGCCCGCGAATTTCGCGCAAGCGGCGGACCCGGGCGCCCACATGGGCGTCGATTTCGGAAATGCGCCGCACCATCGGAATATCCTTTTCGTCAGTGCAATGATTTTCCGGTATGCCCGGCCAGAAGCCCGCGGAATTTCGCGCGCCAATCCTCGCACGGACATTCGAACGCATCGGCGAACCAGGGCATGCGCCTGCGGTCGAACACAACGCCTTTCAGGAAATCGATCATCAGCCGCACTTCGGCGCGCTCGGCGGAGGTCTGCGAATAATTCACATAGATGCCCATCTGGTAGTGATGATCGGCGAGCACCGGCACGAAAGCCTGCGAGGTGAGATAAACGTAAGTGGGTAGAAGCGCGATGACGGCGCCCGCCTCCACCGCATTGGCCATCGCAAGTCCCGAATTGGAAATCAGCGAGGCGTGGCTATAGCCGGAAACATTGGCGTAGGTGGACATCACGCCCTGCTTGGCGGTGAGCGACGGCATGGCGTCGGCAAAGCGGTGACGCGTCAGATCGTCCTGCGAGAGCGGAACGCCGTAGCGGTCGAGATAGGATTGCGAAGCGAAATACATCATGTGGAACGTGCCCACGCGCACGGTGTTCAGATTGCCTTGCGTGGCCGGGCCGTACTGAATCTGCAGATCGAAGGGCGGGATCGCGGTGTCGCCCGTTTCGGGCGAGGTGCCGAGCCGGATCGTGGTGCCCGGCTCGCGCTCCAGAAACAGGTTGAGGAAATTGGGCACGAACCAGCGGTCCGCCAGCCCCTCGCTCATCATCACCTTCACTTCGCGGCGGGTTTCTTCTTCCTGCATGTTGCCGCGCCAGGCCGGGCCTTGCATGATCATCTCGATTGACTCCACATCCGCGAAGATGCGGCGGCCCGGCTCCGTCAGCAAGAGGCCGCGCGGCGTGCGGTCGAAAAGCTTCAACCCGAGATTGTTTTCGAGCGCATCGATGCGCCGGCTCAGCGTCGGCACCAATATGCCCGAAACCTCCGAGGCTTTGCGGAAACTTCCCGCGCGCGCGACGATTCCGAATATCCGCAAATCGTCCCAGTTGCGCGAACTCCTCAGTGTGTCGATTTCGGCAACACCAATTGCGTCTTTCGCGGCTTCCTTACTCATTTGATGCGTTCCATTTTCCCCTTCGCGCGCCGGACCGGCAAGGCGCCATCGCGGCAAGCAAAGGAGAGGAAGATATGACCCATGATTTCGGGGTCAATCAACCGCCCAAAGGTTCGGAAGCGGAGTGGAATAGATTCAGGGGAATTTCGCCCGGCTTGGCCATTGGCCGGATTGGCCTTCACTGGTTCGAAGAGATCGGCGAGATCGTGCGCGAGCGAATCTCGCCCAATACCGCCTCGGCAGAGACCATGCGGCGGGTTCAGAGCCTCAATCCCGATTCTTTCTGGGGCCTGTTCCGCCAGAAAGAAGGCGGCGGGCACCTTCTGGAAGGCTTCTACGGCCAGCTTTTGCTGAGCGAGGAGGGCCAGGCCGCCCTTGTCGGGCGCACGCTGAACCGTGTCGATCCGCCCGCGGAATGCCTGGCGCGGGCCGGGGAGCGGCCGGCCGCCGCTTATATGTGGTGCGCGGTGGCCAAGAAAAAAGCGGCTCTGATGCAGGCCACGATTGCAAGCGAGTTGCAATATCTTTCGGGCATTCCCTATTACGCAGCACTCGCCACCGAAGACGGCCTTAGGATCGGGCGCAATCTCGGCATGAAGCCGGTGACGCCGGAAGACGACCGCGCGGGCGGATTGTTCCGGCTGCCGCCCGTGCTGCCGCGCATGCAGATGTCGGGCTCCAACAGCATCATTCGCGTGAAGGTCGTCGCCAATGCGGAGGAACTCGATCAGGCAAAGACGATTCGCGCGGCAACTTTCATGTCCGAACAGGAATGCCCGTTCGCAGAGGAATTCGACGGCAACGATTTCAGCGCGCAGCACATTGTGGGTTACGTGAACGACGAGCCCGCCGCCACCATCCGCATCCGCTATTTCGCGGCCTTCGTGAAGTTCGAGCGCTATGCGGTGCTGAAGCGATTCCGCAAGACCGGCGTGAAGGACGAGCTTCTGGCGTTTGCCGCCGATCTCGTGCGCCGCAAGGGCTACACGCAGATTTATTTCCACGCCGAAGCGCGCCTCACCGATTTCTGGCGCGAGCGCGGATTTACGAAATTCCCGCGCGACGCCAAGATCCGCTTTTCCGATCACGAATATATCGAGATCTGGAAGGCGCTGGCGCCGCATCCCGATCCGCTCACTATGCACAGCGATCCGATGGTGCTCAACCGCCCCGAAGGACGCTGGGAGGTGGAAGGCATTCTGGACAAGTCGGCGGTGCGGCCGCAGGCAGGAGTGCTATGATGGGCATGATCGCCAATTCGCGCTGGCGGGAATATCGCTGGCGCATCCAGCTCGACGCGTTCTACGCCTCGGCCATGTCGCTGCTGGAATCGCTCGGCGAGGACGACGGAATCGCCGATCTCGAAGCGCTGCGCCAGAGCAATATCGATGCGATGGCGCGCATCCAGAACGCGGCCTATCGCAATTGCGCGCAAAGCCTCGTGGAAACCGGCTGAGGATTGCGCGCCCACATGCTGATGCGCAATCCCCAAGCGGCGTGGAGCGTGCCTGCGCTGCGCCTGCCGTCCGCGCCGGAGATCGCGGCGTTCCGCGCGCGCGGTTTCGTGAAGCTGGAAGGCTTTCTCAACGCGCGCGAAGTGGCGCAATTGCGCAAGGCGATGGATGAGGCGCTGGCGGCATTCTCATCGAGCCCCAATGCCTTCGATGTGACCGCAACCGCCGATCTTCTGTGGCAAGATAAGGCGCATGCCTCTTTTGCGCCGCCGTTTCTGAAGAATCTCGCAAGCGCGGCGCGGCGCTCGAAGCGGCTGCGCGAGCGGGCAAGGCCTGCGCGCCGCCGCGGCAAATTCCTGATCGACACGAGCATCTGGCGGCGCAATGCGCGGCTTTCGGAGTTCGCGCAGCACGGGCCGCTGGGCGCAGCGGCCGCAGCACTGCTCGGCGCAAACGAAATCCGCTTCTTCGACGACCAATTGTTCGTCAAGGAAGCGGGCGCGCTCGACAGGGCGGCGTTTCATCAGGATCTGTCCTATTGCCATCTCGATGCCCCGCTCGGATGCGCGGCATGGATTGCGCTCGATCCCGTGCGCCGCGGCTCCGGCGCGATGGGCTATGTGCCGGGCTCGCATCGCTGGCCCGGCGTTTACAATCCCAACATGCTGGCAAGCACGCTCGCGCTTCCGGGAAGCGACGGGCCCGATCTTCCCGATATCGAATCCAATCCCGAGGCGTTCGGCGTCACCTATATCGATGTTGAGCCGGGCGATGTCGTGTTCCATCATTTTCTCACGGTGCACGGATCGGAAGGCAATACGAGCCTGAATGCGCGCAGGGCATTTACGTTGCGCTATTGCGACGGCGAAGTGCGTTATCGCCGGCGTGCCGGCGCGCCCGATCAGCCGCTACACCCTTGCGGCATGAAAGACGGCGCCAGGCTCGACAACAAGGTTCACCCTATCGTCTATCGCAAGCTCGGGCTTCCGCCGGGCAGCGCGCTCCGCTGATGTCAGGGCGTATGGCACACCGAGGAATCGATATCGGCGATGCGCGTCTTGCCGATCAGCGCCATGCTGGTGCGCAATTCGCGCCGCATGGTTTCGATCACGGCGGTGACGCCCTTTTCGCCGCGCGCGGCGGCGCCATAGGCCCAGGCGCGCCCGATCAGGCAGGCTTTTGCGCCGAGCGCGAGTGCGCGCGTCAAATCCTGGCCTGAGCGGATTCCGCCATCCATCAGCACGGTGGTTTGCGAGCCGACCGCATCCACGATCTTCGGCAAAACGGAAATGGTGGATGCCGCGGCGTCGAGCTGGCGGCCGCCATGATTGGAAACCACGAGCCCATCCGCGCCCGTCTTCACCGCTTCGCGCGCGTCATCGGCATCGAGCACGCCTTTGAGGATCAGCGGGCCTTTCCACACCTCGCGCACCCATTCGAGGTCTTTCCACGTCACGCTGGGATCGAGCGCGGTCGCCGTCCATGCGAGTTGCGTGGCGAGCGAGCCCTTCACGGCATTGTTCAGATTGCCGAACATCAGCGGGCGCCCCTTCAGCGCAACGTCGTAAATCCACGGCGCATGTGTGGCGAAATTCCACGCGGAGCGCAGGCGCGAAATCCCGGAAAGCTTCTGGCCCATGCCGTTTCGGATGTCGCGATAGCGCGTGCCGAGAACCGGCAGATCGACGGTGAAGAACAGCGCGCTGCAACCGGCGGCCTGCGCGCGGGCGATCAATTCGCGCACCACGCCGCGGTCGCGCATCATGTAAAGCTGGAACCAGAAAGGTTTTCCGGCGGCTTCTTTCACTTCCTCGACCGGGCAGATGCCGACCGTCGAAAGCGTGAACTGGATGCCCGCTTTATGGGCCGCGCGGACGGCTTGCGCTTCCGCGCGCCGCGCCATCATGCCGGCAAGGCCCACGGGCGCCAGCACCAGCGGCAGCGAAAGCTTGTGGCCGAATATCTCGGTCGATGTGTCGAGCGCCGAAACATCGCGCAGCACCTTCTGCTTCAGCGAGAGCTTCTGCAGATCGGCCGAATTGGCGGCGAGCGTTTCTTCCTCGAACGAGCCGCCGTCGAGATAATCGAAGATCATGCGCGGCAGGCGCTTTTTGGCGAGCGCGCGATAGTCGGAAACGGAAGCGGGCGTCAGCATTCTATGCACCCGCGCCGTTCGAGAAGATTTTGCCGGGATTGAGGATATTGTTGGGATCGAGCGAGCGCTTCAGCGTGTGCATCAGCGCGATCTCATGCGCATTGCGCGAGAAGGGCAGGTAGGCGCGCTTTTCGAGTCCGATGCCATGCTCGGCCGAGACCGAGCCGCCGCGCGCCGTCAGCGGCTTATATATAATGTGTTCCACTTCGTGGCGCACTTCGTTCGTGCCGTCGCCGACGCCGGCGATGAAATGCAGATTGCCGTCGCCCATGTGCCCGAAGATCATCAGCTTGGTCTCCGGCCATTTCGCGGTCAGCGCGGCTTGCACTTCGCTCACATAGGATTCCATTTCGCCGATGGGAATGCTCACATCGAAGGTGAACACCGGCGCGATGCGCCAGGCTTGCAACACGTCGTCGCGCAGCGCCCAGATGCGGCCGCATTCGGCCTTGGACTTGGCGATCACGGCATCGGTTGCGGTTCCGCTTTCGAGTTCGCCCGCAAGAACGCGCTCGAAGCGCGCGCTGTCATCCGCCTGATCGCCGCCAAGCGCTTCGATCAGCACGTAATAGGAATGATCCTGCGGCAGCGGCGGCTTTCCTTGCGCGGGCGGCGTGGTGACGAGACGATAAAAATCGCCCCACATTACCTCGAACGCCGAAAGCGTGCCGCCGAGGCCCTTCTCCACATTGCGCAACAGGCGTGGCAATTGCGCGAATTCGTCCACCGCCACCAGCGCCACGTTCTGGCTCACCGGCTTGGGGCGCAGCCGCAACACGGCCTCGGTCACGATGCCGAGCGTTCCTTCCGAGCCGATGAACAATTGCTTGAGGTCGTAGCCCGCATTGTTCTTGATGAGATGATTGAGCGAGGAAACGATGGTGCCGTCGGCCATCACCGCTTCGAGGCCGAGCACCAGATCGCGCATCATGCCATAGCGGATCACGCGATTGCCGCCGGCGTTGGTGGAGATATTGCCGCCGATGGTGGCGCTCCCGCGCGCGCCCAGATCGAGCGGGAAGAACATGCCGTTGGCATCGGCCGCTTCGCACACGGTTTGCAGAACGCAGCCCGCTTCCACCTGCATGGTCGCGCCGTCGGCATCGATAGTCTTGATCGTGTTCATGCGTTCGAGCGACAGCGCAATTGCGCCGTCTGCGAGCGTGCCTTCCACCAGCCCCGTGCGCCCGCCCCACGCCACGACGCCCTGTTTCGCCTCGTTGCAGAGGCGCAAGATCGTGGAGACTTCCGCCGTGTTCTTCGGCTTGATGACGGCCAGCGGCGCGCCGAGGCGATTGTAACCGCCGCCGATGGCAGGCGCTTCGCTGCCGGGCTGAATCGCGCCATCGCCCAGTTGCGCGGCAAGCGTGGAAACGAGATCGGTCATGAAAATCTCCGGACTATAAAACCACTTCGATGAGGCGGGGCCCGCGTTGCTTCATGGCATCGCCGAATTGCGCGGAGAATTCTTCCGCGGTTTCGGCGCGCGTGGCTTCCACGCCCATGCCTTGCGCCAGTTGCACCCAGCCGAGTTGCGGATTGCCGATATCGAACATCGAAAGCGCGCGCGGACCGGGATTGCCCGCGCCCACGCGCATCAATTCGATTTTGAGAATCGCATAAGAACGGTTGGAGAAGATCACATTGGTGACGTCGAGCTTCTCGCGCGCCTGCGTCCATAGCGATTGCACGGTATACATCGCTCCGCCATCGCCATGCAGGCAGATCACCTTGCGGTTGGGACAGGCGATCGCCGCACCCGTCGCCACCGGCAAGCCTTGGCCGATCGAGCCGCCGGTTAGCGCCAGATGATCGTGGGGATGCGAACTCGCCGTGAACATGCCGATGGAGAGGCCGCTCGTCGCCGATTCATCGGAGACGATGGTGTTTTCCGGCATCAATTGCGCAATCGCCTGCGCCGCCGAATAGGCATCGAGATTGCCGGTGGGAAGTCCCGGTTGCTTGAATTCCGCGCGATTGGAAACGTCTTTCGTCGCGCGCACGGCTTCGACCAGCGCATCGAGCGCGGCAACGCCGTCTTCATGCGGATGGGCGAGCGTGTGAATCTTGCAGCCTTCGGGTACGCACCAGCTCGGTTTGCCCGGATAAGCGAAAAACGACACGGGCGGCTTGGAACCCACCAGAACCAGATGTTCGAGGTCTTTCAGGAAATCGACGATCTGCTCGGCGAAATAGGGAATGCGTTCCACCGCCACGATGCCCGCGCCGCGCGCGATCCTTGGCGCAAAGGTATCGCACAAAAGTCGCGCGCCGGTTTTGGCGGCGATGCGGCCGGCCGCTTCGAGCCCATGCGGCTGCAGCGCCGCGCCGCGAATTAAAATCGCGCTCTTCTTTCCGTCGAGCAGCGCCTTGGCGATTTCATCGACGCGCGAAGACGAAACTTGCGCGGGTGCAAGCGGCGCAAGCGGCGTGGCAGCACCTTCGGCCTCTTCCCATGCGGAATTGGCGGGCAATATCAGCGTCGCGATCTGCCCTGGCGGCTCCATCGATGCCTGCACCGCGCGTGCGGCATCGGATGCGGCCGTGCGCGCGCTCGGGCTCGAATAAACCCAGCCGGAAACCGGCCGCGCAAATCCCATAATGTCGGAGGCGAGCGGCGCATCGTATTGCGCGTGATAGGTCGCGTGATCGCCCACGATGTTCACGATAGGTGTGGACGCGCGCCGCGCGTTATGAAGATTGGCCAATCCGTTCGCCAACCCCGGCCCCAGATGCAACAACGTCGCCGCCGGTTTTCCCGCCATGCGGCCATAGCCGTCGGCCGCCCCCGTCACCACGCCTTCGAACAGCGCCAGCACCGCGCGCATGCCGGGCACGCGGTCGAGCGCGGCCACGAAATGCATCTCCGACGTGCCCGGGTTGGCGAAGCAGACTTCGACGCCGCAGTTCACCAGTGTCTGGACCAGGCTTTCTGCGCCGTTCATGAAATCCCCCATCGCGCTGCTACCCGGTCTTTTACTAAGCCTGCGAGGCGCTTAGCAATCGCAATAGAGCCGAAGGCGCGCCCGGAAAGGGCCGATTTGGCGGGTCCGGCGGCGGAAGGGGCCACATATATATTAAGTGAGCGGCTCGGCCCCGAAAAAATTTTCGCCGATCCCTTCGCGCGCGCAGCACCGCATGCGGCCGAAGCTCTTTGAATCTCTGACTTTCGCGCGCTTCGCAGCGCAGCAGCGGATGCGGCCCCCCGTTCGCATCCCTGCTTCGTCGGAACTTATGTAGCCCTAAGCTCTAACCCTCAAGAAAGGGCGATGGCGGGGGATGGTTGAAGCTACGGACACCGGCCGTGAAGACGCCTGTCTGCTGCACGCGGGCGGAAGCGTGATTGCGTCCGAAATTTGCGAGTGGTTCGTGCGCGAAGTGCTGCCGCTGGAGGCCGCGTTGACGCAATACCTGCAACACAATTGGCGCAACCGCGGCGACATCGAAGATCTGTTGCAGGATGTCTATATCCGCGTGTTCGAGGCGGCGCAGAAACAGATTCCCGATCGCCCGCACGCATTCGTTTTCACCATCGCGCGCAATTTGCTGATCGATCGCGTGCGGCGCGAGCAGATCATTCCCATCGAAGCGGTTTCCGATCTGGATGCGCTGAACATTGCGGCGGATGCGCCGGGGCCCGAGCGCTCGGCGATGGCGCGCGACGAGCTGCGCCGCTTGCAGGCCGCACTCGATTATCTTCCGCCGCGCTGCCGCCAGGCGGTGGTGCTGCGCCAGGTCGAAGGGCTTTCGCGCAAAGAAATCGCCGGCCGCATGGGCATCGGCGAGGAAACGGTGAAGGAATATCTCGCCGAGGGCGTCGTGGCGCTGGCCGACATTCTCTACGGCGAAACGCGGAGGCGGCCATGATCCCGCACGCGAAGGACGTGAAGGCGCAGGCCGCGCGCCGGCTCGTGGAGCGCCGGCTTGCGGAAAACTGGGGCACGGACGATCAAGCCAGGCTCGATACGTGGCTTTCCGAATCTCCGGCCAATCTCATCGCCTATGTGCGGCTCGAAGCGGCATGGAGCCGGACGGATCGCCTGGTCGTGCTGCGCGATCCCGCCGCCGACGGCGAAAAGCCCGCGCGCGCCTCGCGCACGTTGATCCTGCAAATCGCCGCGGTGATCGGCGTGGTCGCGGTGCTTGGCGTGAGCGCGGCGAACGCGCTCCTGCACAGGAACGAGCGGGTGTTTTCCACGCCCGTGGGCGGCCATGAAACCGTTGCGTTCTCCGACGGCTCGAAGATCGAGCTCAATACGAACACGTCGCTGCGCGCGGAAATGACGAGCACGTCGCGCACCATCTGGCTCGACCGCGGCGAAGCCTATTTCCAGGTCAAGCACGATGCGGCCCATCCCTTCACCGTGATGGCGGGCAATCAGCGCATCACCGATCTGGGCACGAAATTCCTCGTGCGCCGCGATGCGGCAAAGCTCGAAGTGTCGCTGGTCGATGGCAGCGTGCGCATGGGCGCGGAAGGCCGCAAGCAGGCGGTGCTCACGCGCGGCGATGTCGCGGTTGCGACCGCCAATTCGCTTTCGGTGCGAAAAGCGCCGATGCAGGCGATTTCCAACCGGATGAGCTGGCGCCGCGGGCAGCTCGTGTTCAAGCACACGACGCTCGCCGAGGCCGCGGCCGAATTCAACCGCTACAACCAGATGAAGCTCGTGATCGCGGACGATGCGACCGGCCAATTGAAAATCTACGGCACCTTCCGCGTGCAGGATGCCGCACTTTTCGCGCGCGTTGCGCAGGACGTTCTGGGACTGAGGCTCGAAACCGATCCCGGCGAAATCGTGATTTCGCGCTGATCAACGAAGGGCATGCGCCCGCATACGGGGGGACAAATGAAGCATACGGCATATCTGAAATCGGCTCTGATCGGAAGCGCGAGCGTATTTGCGCTGGCAAGCCCTGCGCTCGCCGACCGCTTCGACATTCCCGGCGGCGATCTGGGCGCGGCACTCGATGCGTTCTCCGCGCAGACGGGCGTCGAGCTCATCATCGCCGACGATGCGGTGAAGGGCGTGCGCACGCATGGCGCGCATGGCGATCTCACCGCCACGGCGGCGCTGGACAGCATCCTTTCGGGCACGGGCTTTGTGACTCACAACCAGTCCGGCGCCATCGGCATCGTGCGCGCGAGTGCTGCGCCCAAGCGCGCCGAGGAAACGGTTTCGCAAGCACAAGTGCGCCTTGCGTCCGCCGCGGCGGCGAGTGTGGAAACGGTGGTGGTGACATCGTCAAAGATCAAAGGCGATATTCAGACGGTTCCGATTGCGATTACGGCGCTATCGCAGGAGCAACTTACGTCGCGACAGATCGCGGGCGGGCCCGATCTTGTGAAGGAAGTGCCGAACCTGACGTTCTCCAAAACCAATTTCACCGGCTACAACATCCAGATTCGCGGTATCGGCACACAGGCCATATCGGTAACAACCGATCCGGCGGTGGCGGTCGCGTTCAACGATACGCCCTTTATCCGCAATCACTTCTTCGAACAGGAATTCTACGACGTTTCGCAGGTCGAAGTTTTGCGCGGCCCACAAGGCACGCTTTATGGCCGCAATGCTACAGCCGGTGTTGTGAACGTTATCTCCGCCAAACCAACCGACCAATTCGAAGCCATGCTGTCGGCCGATTGGGGCAATTATCTGAACCGCCGCTACGAGGGCATGGTCAACATTCCCATCGTGGACGACCGCCTCGATCTGCGCGTCGCCGGCGAATGGACCAAGCGCGATGGCTATGTATTTAACGAGACATCGGGCCAGCAAACCGATGGCCGCGATCTGTGGTCGGGCCGTGTCACGCTCGGCTGGAAGCCGGTGGAGAATGTGCAGGCCTATGCCGTCTGGGAACATTTCTCGGAAAACGACGATCGCCTGCGCTCCGCCAAGCAGCTTTGCAACAAGGATTCGGGGGCGACATCGGTCGATGGTCTCGCCGTTTCCTCACTTCCGTACCCCGGCGCGGATTACAGGTTAGATCAGCCCGCGTCTTTCACCCAAAGTTTTGTGCAAACCTGGTTGAGCCAGGGCTGCCTGCCGGTGTCGCTTTATGACAAGGGTGACCCGAGTCACGGTTACTATGGCGCTTTCGGAACGCCGAACGGCAAGATTTTTCCGTTTGTCGAGCTGGGTATGTTCCTCAATGGCGATCTGATCCTCAACGACGTCGATCCCTATGCGAACCAAAACCAATCGACCGATCTGCGCGTCATCCAGTCGCTGGTTAAGCCGCATTATCGCGCCATGAACGACACGCTGGAGTTCAATGTCGATTGGGCGGCCACGCCGTCGCTGACGGTGACCTCGCAAACCGGCTACAATAAGGATTTCCTCTATTCCACCGAAGACCTCAACCGTTTCGATGCGGCTCCCGGAATTTTCAGTTCGAATTTCGCCACCGCACCAGACTGGAACGGCTCCGATCCTCTCCAGCCGGACGGCAAGACATATTGCGATCCGCAGCTTGGCTGTTCCCAGAGCATGGTGGGTCAAGATATTTCGCAGGAACATGCCTGGCAACTCAGCCAGGAATTGCGTCTGGCTTCCAATTTCAGCGGCCCGTTCAATTTCAGCGTGGGCGCCAATTACATGCACTATCAAACGATCGAGGATTACTACATTCTCTCCAACCTCATCACGGCCCAAATACAGGAGTTCGACGGCCAGGACGCCGGCCAATATGCCTACTGTAACAGCGGGACGAACTTCGGATCGCCATCTCTTATATCGCCCGAGCCGTTGTACACGTCATTCGCTTCATACCAACACACGGCATGGCCATCGCCCCTGGGCTGCAACGGTGTTGGCTTACCCGGCACCAGAGCGCTCGGCACCTATATCGATTCCAATCCGCTCGGCAGTCTCAATGGACAGGGGCACAATTATTTCCGCAGCGAGAATCCCTATAAGTTGAATTCCTATGCCGGGTTCGGCGAGGCCTATTATCAGGTCGCGCCCGATCTGAAACTGACCGGCGGCCTGCGCTGGACCGACGACCAGAAAACCTTCTGGAACATTCCAAGCTGGGTGTTTGAGGCGGGCGGCGGATATCCGGTCACGGGCATCGTCAAGCAGGAATGGAAGGAATGGACGGGGCGCTTCGTCGCCGACTGGACGCCGAAGCTCGATTTCACGGATCAGACGCTCGTCTATGCATCCTATTCGCGCGGCTACAAGGGCGGCGGCGCCAATCCGCCGGGACCGATCAATGACTTTTCGAGTGCGCAGACTTCCGCCACCCATCCGCTGACTTTCGCACCCGAATTCATCAATGCCTACGAATTGGGAACGAAGAACACGCTGCTCGATGGCGGGCTCACGCTGAACGGCGATGTCTTCTATTACGATTACAAGGGCTACCAGATTTCGCAGATCGTGGACCGCACCTCGATCAATCTGAACTTCGACGCCACGGTGAAAGGCGCGGAACTGGAGGCGATGTACGAGCCGATACCGGGCCTGAAATTCAATTTCGCCGGCGGCTACGAAGATACGCGCGTCAACAACGGCCAATCCGCCATCGACCTGATGGATCGCACGGCCGGGCATAGCGGTTGGATGG
>Ga0335085_10000447_pt1 | contig 117953 bp, 87 predicted proteins | sample Lox_Sample_45_FD_206712 | JGI IMG/M metagenome (GOLD analysis project Ga0335085, IMG submission 206712) | Soil microbial communities from Loxahatchee National Wildlife Refuge, Florida, United States - Lox_Sample_4.5 | ecosystem: Environmental > Terrestrial > Soil > Wetlands | place: USA...
CGCCTGGCGGAAGCAAGCGAAGCGGCATGAACGTGCCTACGAACATTTTCGGCTCCCCCTCGGAGGAGCCGAGCATTACAACCAGACCCATGCCTCATCAAAAGTGCGAAAAAGTCTGGACACTACCTTCAGTATACGAAGGACGTCGAGAAAGGAAGGGTGTCCTCATGAGAGAATGTACAAAACGGTGCGTCAGTTACCCTCGGAGCCAACCCTGACCAGGGAAAGCCTAAACTGGACTTTTGCGGACTTCCGAAAGGTAGCGGAAACCCGCGCTTCTAGCGGGTTTGTGAACAGGGTTTCGTTAGTGGATTTTGCCTAAATGGGCTAACTACGTGCTTGTATTATAATTCGAATATCCGGTCCCGTCAAAATGACCTGGTTTTTGTAGGAACGCGGTAGCCGAAAAGATTCTCCTTTTTCTAGACTGTTCTCAGCGGTTCTCAGCACAAGCCGAATCTCTCATTTGAGACCAAGCTCGGATTTGTAATATTCCTTCCTGGCCTTCTGACGGGCATACCAGGCTCTTTGGCGTGCCGCGTTCGAAGCGTGGATCCTGGGTCTGCCTCCTCGCCTCGACTTGGACAGTTCTTCGCTAGTGAATATCCTTTTGAGCCGAGGGAACCTAGGGACAAGGGAGCTTTTCAGGCGGCTGTAGAGTATTCCGTCGGACAATACTTCAAAAAACAGCTTTTCCCGTTTCACGGATTCCTCCACCGCAGACTTGTATCATGGGACGATGTGGGCTGTAGAAGGCAATGGACGAAGCTGAATCCCCTGAAACCACTCTCCTCGGGTGAGGAACGTCCTGCCTAGCTGCCTAGCCTATATGGGTTAGGCAGCTAGGCAACATCTCGGCTACTCGTCCATTTCATCTAGCAGCTTATACGTGATTTTTCCTTTGTGGCCTTTGGAAGCTTCCCAATGTTTGCCGATGCCCTCCTTCAACAGCGATTCTGTCCTATCTCGGCCAATGCCGCTGGCTGCAGCCAACTTCGCTAGTTCTCTCTGGGAAGCTTCTGGATTTTGCTGAATCAGTTGGCGGAGTATATTCCGCTGTCTCCGTTTCTCGTCCACCACCGGATCACGCGCCGCCAATTTGAAACCAGCAATGTGCCATTCTCCGTTTTCGTCTTTAGAACTTTGCACCTCTGCCGCGAACGATCCAACGCCCGGCGGGGCATATCGCTTCAACCAGGATTCCACGCGCAGGATTGGGCTTTGCGGCTTCAACTTGTTCTCGTGAACTATGAAATTGTGGATCGTGTCAGCTTTGGCTTCCTTGTCCTGGCCGCCGTAGATGATGTCTTTCGTGTACTTGCGGGTGTGATCTAAAACCGTGACTGTGGCCCCTAGGTCGCACAGACGACGAATGTGGGTATCGATGGGAGCAATTTGCCCGGTTGTTTCCCCACCTTCGCCGGGCCGCAAGAGGCTTGACCAGCTGTCCAAAATTATCCACGGCTTTCGATGAAGCTTCCTCACGCAGTGCTTCACGAACCGCTCTAACTTTGGGTCCCCTGGTCTTGGTGGAGCCAGGCTACCGAATCTATCCCATATCACAAGGCGCTTGTTTCTTGGGAGATTCAAATGCAGATCTGCGTCACGGTTCTTGATCACGTCCGGCGGATTTTCGTAATCTAGATATAGAACTCTGCGACGCCGTGTTTCCATTCCGAGAAATTCTTCCCCTTTGCTAACTGCTCTAGCCAGAGCAAGAAAGAACGTGCTCTTGAAGGACCCTCTTGGCCCGTACACCAACGAAATGGTGCGGTCGGCGATGAAAAGCTCTGCCAGCCACTTGGTTTTCCGAGTAGCAGCTGGGTCAAATCTAGGAAGAGTGTCCCATGTCAAATCAGAGCTGACGTGGGCATCGACATTCACTTCGACAACCGAAATGCTCCGTTCTCGGCGAAATGTGTTCCAGTTGCCATCCCGCCCACAAGCAAAGCAAATCCACTGGCCGGTTCGTAAGTTCACTGAAAAGGACGGGTTGTGGTCATCGTGGAACGGGCAAAGCCCAGTCGCTTGATCGCCGCCTTGCCGGGTAAACTTTTCAACGTGTGGATTGAACAGGTCGAAGTAGTCTAGTTTTTGTGCCACGCCTTCACTACCCTGTTTCCCTTCTTCGCCTTTTCCGCTTTCAACAAGGGCGCTGATCTTCAGACCGTAGCCTTCGGCTAAATCGGCATAGTCGTAGGTCGGTCCCTCGCCCCCGTACAACCCTGTTGCGACTCGCGGCATGTCTTTCTTCCAGTTGAAGCCGCCTGGTACACGCATTACGCGGGCCACTTCCGCGCATTTGGGATCCCCTCCGAAGCGCTCGGTCAGCCATCTCAGCAACGCTGTGTCACGCGCCTGCTCAATTTCGATCGGCTGATTCATTAACCAAAAGAGCTGAACGCCGTGGCCGGACGCGAGAGTATAGGTCGGCCTAGGTTTCAAAGGGCGAATCCGAACAAAGGCGCGGACCCAATTCTTGTCGTCCTTGTCTGGGCCAGCATCAACGTCACCCCACAAGCATGTCAGCAAGACGGGCCTGTGACTCTTGGTGTCTCTGACCGCGCAGCCCCAGTACAGATTGAAACCGGATTCATTTCTTGCTCTCAGATAGTGTTCGTCCTTCCGGAGGCGGCTAATGCTTCCGTAGAACCTCTTTTGTGCTTCGCTGGTTTCGGGGTTCACGAGGCGAATCTCAAGTTCGTAATTCCCAGATCGCAAGATGTTGCCGAGTACTCGTTCGAAGAATGCGATGTCAATGTGCATTGCCCACACTTCCTTCGAACGCGAGCCTGGATGTCTGGCTGATATTTCGGACAGCTTGTTTTTGGAGAATTCTTCCAGGGAAACGCTTTAGAAATTCCATTTCCATCCCTCCGCAGGATTCGGAAGTTCCGGGTGGCCGCCACCTGCGGAGGCCACCGTGCGGTGGAGGAAGGGCTTCCTCGACGGCCAACGCCGGAACTACCTGTAGTGATTTACCCACCAGACTCGCGAGCTTTGATTTGTTCGGAGAAATATTTGAGTTTGTAACTCTGGCAGAGACACTATGCTCACCTGATTGTCCCAGGTGCAACTGGCTGGATCGTTTGCCGGAGCGGCGGTCCCCGTGTGCCAGCCACGTGCCACGATTGAACGGATTCTGCGTTTTTGGCGGTTTCAGCGGGACGGAGAATGAGCAACTTGCGTGCTGTCAATGACCCGCAGCAACCCGACTCCCCCCGCCTCCACCATTTCGCTTCACGAAAGCCTTGGCGGCGCTGGCCCGATCTCGCCCGCGGCTATTTGCGCCTCTAACCCCCCCACGTGGCACTAGCGCCTACCTGGCTACGCGCCGCTATTGTCGCTGTTGACAATGCTTTACGCCGCTCACAATAATGCCTTTATGCGCCCATTTTGGCGGCGGTCCGCATGACGCCAGGTAACGAGTCGGAAAAGGCCGTTTCTCGAACTCTGCGCGAGACCCTGAATACGCTCCAGCGCACTGCCGAGGAGTTGAATCAAGCTCTTAACGATTTGGTTGCCGCTTGCGGCAGCAGCCGCCCTTCGAATTCGCTTCCGCCTATTTTGCGCGCCCAGACTTCTGCCGCATCCCTGGCTGCTTCGCTCGAGGTCCTTTCTCGCTTTGTGTCCAACTCCCTGCAGTCTGGATATGGGGGCGGCATTGCCGAGCCGGAGCCAGTCCCAGTGCAGCCCAGCAGGCGTCCCGTAGCGGTTGTTCCCGTGCCCTCCTCCCAGGCGGAGATTCCGGTCGAGCAACCCCCGGCGGCCCAGTTGACGGCCCCCGTCGCCTTGCCGGACATGGGCGAAGACCTCGCCCCGGTTCAGGAACCTGCCGTCAAAGATTTTGCTACTAGTCCCATCGGCGCCCCGTTACACTCCCCTCCGGCGGAAACGATTGGCCAGCCTCATGCATCTGACGGGGCGGGGGAGCGCACGGAGTACTTCGCGGAGATTTCGGTTGAATCGGCGGGGCATCCGCCGCTGAACCCCATAGAAGAGCTTCCTTCCGCCGCAGCGTCTTTCGATGTCTCGGCGCTGCTTCCGGAGGAACAGGACCTGCACCGGCGAGCCAATCGCGTCGCCAAAGTTTCCATGCAGGACATCAAGATGCTCCGCCCCAACGAGGTTCGTTTGGGACGCGAGCATAGAGACATTTGCCTACGTTTGCGAGATGATATCGAAAAGGCTCACAAGGAATATGGCAGGCGTTTTCAGTCGATTCTTGGCCATCCTGTCGATTACTTCTATGACTGGATGGTGCAAATCTTGGGCGATGGCGATCCGCAGGCCCTTGGCGAATATCCGTATCCCTCTCCCGCTTTGCGGCGCTAGCTTGCCTGCGGTCGCGTCAGGCTTGACGGCACCGTCGTGCTTGTCTGTCCCCCCGCCTCCAAAAGCCATCCCCTCGCGCGGCATCAAGCGATTCTGGACGCTGCTCTTGGCGGGCATGTTCTGCTGCTGTTTCTCGATTCCGGGCATGGCGGCGCCGCAGCAGGCCAGCACTCCAAAGAGGCCCGTAGCCAAGAAGAAGATAATACCGGCTAAGCCCCCCGTTACCTCGCCGAGCTCCGCGCAGCAACTCGAGCGCCTCGCGCGCGATCTTCACGACCATCCCATGGGCGTCGCTTATGAACGCCTGGTGCAGTTTGCGGATCGCGAAAAGGGAACGGCCGTAGGCGCGCGGGCGGCGCTGGCCTTGGGTTATTACGACTACACCCGTACGCATTTCACCGAATCAAGAAGCTGGCTGGAAAAGGGCGCCGCGGATCCCTTGCTCCCCGATTATGCTTTGTATTGGGAAGCGCAGAACGACCGCGCCTCCGGAGCCGTGGACATCGCCCTCGCCGAATTGAAGCGCTACCGGGAACTCTATCCCGGTGTTGCCATGAGCGATTCTGCCGTCGAGGCCTTGGCCCAGGCGGCGATCTCCGCGGGTCAGCCTGCTGAGGCCGTAGCCGCTTTGGAAACGTATCCGAAAGTGACCGCGAAATCTTCGCTTTTGCTCCTCCGTGCGCAGGCCAAGGAAAAAACAGCTCTCGCAAATGGGGAAAAGCCCCTCGCCGCGGCCACCGACTACCTGGAGGTCATTTACCGCTTTCCGCTGAACAATGAGGCCAAGATTGCCGTTGACCGCGTTCCCTACCTTCAGGCAATCCTGGGCGAGCAGTTTCCCGGCACGCCCGTGGAAACAGAGATCAGCCGTGCGGAGGCGCTCTACGACGCGCGGCGTTGGAAGGATGTCCGCACAGCCTACCAGGATCTGCTCCCAAAGCTCTCCGGCACAGCGCACGATCGCGCCACGCTGCGCCTCGCACAGGTTCAAGTGCAATTGGGCGGCAGTGCCAGCGCCCTCGAATCTCTCAGTCTCGCCGATCCCGAACTGGATGCCGAGCGCCTCTATTCACTTTCGCAGGTACAGCGAACGGCAAAAGTCGAGGCGGATATGGTCGCCGCCGTCGAACGGGTCGTCTCCGGCCATCCTCAAAGCCCCTGGGCCGAGGAGGCTCTGTTTTCCGCGGCCAATTTCTATTGGGTGAATGTCGATCGCGCCCGTGCGTCCGAATATTACCAGCGGATTTTGGCGGCCTTTCCCGCCGGAAAGTATGCAACGACAGCGCAGTGGCGGCTGGCCTGGACGGCTTACATGCTGCGGCAGCCCGACGCCGCCAGCCAGTTCGAGCAATTTCTGACCAAGTACCCGACGGCGCCCCAAGTCGCGAATGCGCTCTATTGGCTGGGCCGTTCCTATGAGCGTGCGGACAATACTCCGCATGCCCGCAGCTTCTATCTGGCCGACGTCGAGCGCTTCCCGCAAACCTATTTTGGCGAAAAGGCCGCCGAGCGCCTGCATGAAATCGGCTCCGAACCTACTAATCCTGCCGAGATCGTTTCCGTGATTCCTCCAGCGCCGCCCTTGCTTCCGTTGGACGGCCCCTTGCCGGCCGCGGCCACCCAGCGTTGGACGCGCGCTCAGGCGCTGCAAAGCATCGCTTTTGATAGCTCTGCCGAACTGGAATTGCGTGCGGCTTATGCCGATACCCATGCTGGCGGCCTGCTCATCGCCATTGCCAAGGCCGCTGAACAAGCGGGGCACTACGGTGCGGGAATCGTCACCACTCGTCAAATCGTCACCCAGTTCGAAGCGCGTCGCGTCGAAGAAATCCCCGATGAGGCTTTGCATACCGCATATCCGTTGCCGTACCGCGATCTGATCGAGCGGGAAGCCCTGCATTTTCATCTCGACCCCATGCTCGTCGCCGGCCTTATCCGGCAGGAATCGGCCTTTGCGTCCGACGTCGTGTCGTACGCCAATGCGGTGGGCCTGATGCAACTCGAGCCGTACACGGCCGTAAAGCTGGCGCATACTCTCAAGTACAGCTATGCTCGAGGACGCCTGTTCGATCCGGAGTACAATGTGAAGCTCGGAGCGTTGTACTTGTCCCAACTACTCTCTGCCTATGGCACGCCGGAGGCGGCGCTGGCGGCCTACAACGCTGGTGAGAGTCGCGTGGATCAGTGGACTGTGGGTCAGAACTATGAGGAGCCGGCCGAATTTGTTGAATCGATCCCCTTTAACCAGACCCGAGAATACGTCCAGATCGTGGCCCGCAACGCCGAGCTTTACCGTCAGATCTATCGGCGCGGCTCCGCCACGCTGGCCAAAGCGTCCAACACGGCGTCCGATTCCGCTTCACCCGCTTTGCCCGATGGTGTTCGTCCGTAAATCCCTTCGCCTTTCCCAAAACCACTAATGACCCGTTCCGCTGAAGCCAAACCGACTGCCAATAAGATTGCCGCAACGGCCCGCCTGATGCTCTCCGAAAAGGCCGAATACTTTACCGAATCCGTGATTCGCGAGATGACCCGTCTCGCCCTGCAGCACCACGCCGTCAACTTGGCGCAAGGCTTTCCCGATTTTCCTGCGCCCGCTGAAGTGAAAGAGGCCGCTCGCGCCGCCATCGCCGCGGATGATAATCAGTACGCCATCACCTGGGGAGCGAAACCCCTGCGCGATGCCATTGTCGCCAAGTTCGCCCGCACGCAGGGCGTCACTGTGGACCCGGAGCGCGAGATCACCGTCTGCTGCGGTTCGACCGAAGCCATGATTTCGTCCCTGATGGCCATCATTAATCCGGGCGACGAAGTCGTTATTTTTGAGCCCTTTTACGAAAACTACGGCCCCGATGCCATCCTCTCCGGCGCCAAGCCTCGCTTTGTGCGGCTGCATCCCCCCAATTGGGAGTTCGACCGCCAGGAACTGGCAAACGCCTTCGGCCCTAAAACCAAGGCCATCATCGTAAATACTCCCAACAATCCCACCGGCAAGGTTTTCACGCTCGAGGAACTCGAATTTATTCGCGACCTCTGCCTGCGCTGGAATACCTTTGCCGTCACCGACGAGATTTACGAGCACATCATTTACGATGGCGTCCGGCACATCTCCATGGCCTCGCTCGAGGGCATGCGCGACCGTACCATCACTATCAACGGCATGTCCAAAACCTATGGCGTTACGGGATGGCGCGTCGGATGGGCCATTGCTCCGCCCGCTGCCACCGAATCCATTCGCAAGGTGCACGATTTTCTCACCGTCGGCGCTGCGGCGCCGTTGCAGGCTGCGGGAGCTTTCGCGCTCCATCTGCCCGATTCTTACTACCAGCGCCTAGCCGAAACCTACCGCGTCAAGCGCGATCGCATGCTCGGCATTCTGGAAAATGCGGGCTTCCAGTGCTTTCGTCCTCGCGGCGCCTACTATGTCATGACCGATATCTCCCGGTTCGGATTTCCCGATGACGTCGCCTTCGCCCGCGATCTGGTCCAGCGAATTGGCATCGCCGTGGTCCCGGGATCGAGCTTTTACAACGATGCCGCCGACGGCGCCCGCCAGGTTCGCTTCACGTTTTGCAAAAAGGAAGAGACGCTGGCCGCCGCCGCTGAGCGCCTTTCACGCCTGCGTCCATCCTGATCCGCCAGGGGTTGTGTTAAAATCCCCGAGCTTCAAGGAGAAAAGCTTAAATGGCCATGGAGTTCAATCTGATTCCCCTCGACACCAAAGTCGAGGAGAACGGACAAGGCGAGAAGGTCGACGTCAGCGCCACTTCCACGCGCACTTTCTTTTGCATCATGCTCATTACCGACCAAATTGAGCAGGAGTCCATCGACGTTTCCATTTGGGGCTCCGCCGACGGCGAGAATTGGGGCACGCACCCGATTCTCAAGCTGCCGCAGAGCTTCTACCGCGGCGAGACGCGCGCCGTGCTCGAGCTGGTTCTTCGGCCCGAGGTGAGATTTATTCGCGCCCGTTGGGACCTCAACCGCTGGGGACGCGTCGCGCCGCTGCCGATGTTCAGGGTCGGCCTCCACTTGCAGGAAGTTCCGGCCATGCCGCAGCAGGTCAGCCCGGCCAGCGTAACCGCGTAACCGCGTAAGGCTAAATTCTCGCCTCGGGGGCTACATCGTTCATCCCGCGTTAAGCTCGAGACTCTGCAGATAACTCGCTACCGTCACATTCCAATGCAGTTCGGTCTTTATCGCCGCTTCCAGAGCTTGGGCTGCCGCCGGCTCTCCGTGCACGAGAAAAATCTGCCGCGGCGGCGCTGGAATTCCGCCTAACCAGCGCATCAGTTCGCTGCGTCCGGCGTGCGCCGAAAATTGCCGCAGGTTGACGACTTCGGCCCGCACCGGCACGTCCTCGCCATGAATTCGGATCAACTTCGCGCCATCCTCTAGCGCCCGCCCCCGCGTGCCTTCGGCCTGAAAGCCAGCCAGCAGCACGCAATTGCGCGGGTCCGGCAGGCGTTGCGCCAGATGATGAAGCACGCGGCCCCCCGTGGCCATGCCGCTGGCCGAGATGATGATGGCCGGCGTATGCACTTGATTAATCTGTTTCGATTCCTCGGGGCTGCGCATCACGTGAACCGCCTGCATGGAGGAAGCGTTGGCGCGCATCTCCTCCATTCCAATTTTCAAATCCTCGCGATGCTCCCGGTAGATCTCCGTGACGCCGATAGCCATCGGGCTATCCATATAAATGGGCAGCGGAGGAATACGCTGCGCCCTTTCCAGCCGTCGTATGTCGTAGAGCAGCAGTTGCGTGCGGTCCACCGCGAACGCCGGCACCACAATCACTCCGCCCCGGCGCGCCACGCGATTGATCACCTCGGCCAACGCTTCGTCGGGTGGCGGAACGCTAGGATGATCGCGGTCCCCATAGGTCGATTCGCAAAGCACGAAATCTGCCCGCGGCGGGCTCTCCGGATCTTTCATCAGCGGCTGGCCATAACGTCCAATGTCTCCCGAAAAAAGTATCGTCGTGTTCTTGCCGTCCTCCGTAATCACCAGTTCCAGGCTCGATGAACCCAGAATATGGCCGGCGTCATGCGACCGAATCAGGAACTCGGGACAGATGCGGCATTCGCCCAACCGCGGCAGCGGCGCGAATCGCTGCAGCGTTTCCGCCGCCTCATCCTGTGTGTAGAGCGGCAGGGCCGGCTTATGCGAACTGTAGCCGTGGCGCGTGGCGTGCGCAGCATCTTCTTCCATCAGGTGTGCCGAATCCGGAAGAAGCAGCCCGCACAGTTCTTGCGTCGCAGCGTTGGCAAAAATCGGCCCTCGAAACCCGTCGCTCACCAGCCGCGGCAGATAGCCGGTATGATCCAAATGCGCATGCGTAAGCGCGACGAAATCGATGCTCGCCGGGCTTTGGGGCAGGGGCGCCCAATTCCGTTGCGTTAGTTCCTTGCCGCCTTGGAATAACCCGCAATCGATCAGCAGCCACTTCCCCTTGGTCTCGATCAGATACTTGGAGCCCGTAACCGTTCCCGCCGCACCCAGAAATGTGATTCTTGGCATAGGCGGGTTATTGTAATCGCGGGGCATCTCGCCGCAAGCGAAAGAATCTAAAAGAATCCCTGCTGTTTGACCTTATCCAAACTGGGTGCTATAAGAACTTCATCCCTCCGGTGGGGCCGTGGCGCAGTTGGAAGCGCGCCTCGATGGCATCGAGGAGGTCAGGGGTTCAAATCCCCTCGGCTCCACCAATCTTATGGCCTTTTACGTTTATGTTTTGCAGAGTGAAGCTACAGGCCGCTATTACGTTGGGCAGACTAAGGATTTAGAAGAGCGGGTCGCGTATCATCGTGCAAACTATTCCAAAGCGCTTAAGAACCGGGGACCCTGGATGCTAGTTTACTCAGAGAAATTTGAGACCCGCGCCGAAGCCGTGCGACGAGAGCGGTACATCAAGCGGCAAAAGGACCGCCGATTTATCGAGGTGCTGGGTAGCGCGTCCCGGTGAAACCGGGAAGGTCAGGGGTTCAAATCCCCTCGGCTCCACCAATCTTTATCTGTAAGTTGTCGTTCCTCATCTGGCCCGTGAGACGTGCCTCCGATACCGGTTCGAGAGGAGAAGAGTGATGTGTGACAGATGGACAAGAACATCGATGACTCTAGCGTCGTTGGGTCTCTTCCTGATGACGTTTTCGGCAGCCCGTGCGCAATCAGGGCCTGTCTATAAGGTCGATCCATTCTGGCCAAGGCCTTTGCCGAACAAATGGAGCATGCAGCAAGTCGTGGACATGGGTGTCGATAAAGAAGATTACCTCTGGATTATCAATCGACAGTCGGATGCCAGGCCTGACGAGCTAGGCGCTAGCCTGACGCCTCCGCGCCAAGAGTGCTGTGTACTCGGACCCGAAATAATTGAATTCGATCAGCAGGGAAACGTTTTGAGAGGTTGGGGCGGACCAAACTACACTCCTGGCTGGCCGGGCAGACTGCAAACCATGTTCGTTGATCGGGACGAAAACGTGTGGCTGTCTGGAACGAATCCAGGCGATGGGATCATCGAGTACGACAAGGATGGCAAGTTTGTTAGGGATTTTGGCCGCCGCGGGCCAAAAGTGCCGGCCAACCAGGTGAAGCAGAATAATCAGCAAACCGACTCGTTCCCTGGCGGAATCGGCTCATTCCACTTGCAAGAAGACGATCGAGAGATCTACATCTCTGATGGTTTTCTGAACAAACGAATCCTCGTCTACGACCTGGATACCGGCGCCTTCAAGCGCGGCTGGGGTGGGCACGGCATTCCCTTGAGCGAAATCGACAATGATCCTACACCGAATTACGACATCTCCGGGCCGCCCCCGGACCAAAAGCAGTTTGCGCCGGCGCTCCACTGTGTTCACCTGTCGAACGATGGTCTCGTATACGTCTGCGAGCGAGGGAGTGACCGCGTCCAAGTATTTACAAAGCAAGGCGCCTTTGTGATGCAGTTCTTCGTTCATCCTTCGACTCAATCACGCGGTGCAAACTGCGGCGGACCCTGGAGCACAACCTCACCCAGCTGTGGAACGGTCTATCACCTAGCGCTCTCAAAAGACCCGCAACAGAAGTTCATTTTCGTTGCAGACGGCACAAACGACATGGTGTGGATTTTCAATCGCAAGGACGGAACGCCGGCCGGTTCGTTCGGCGGCAACGGCCGTTACGCAGGTCAACTTCATTGGATAGATTCGGTTGTCGTCGACTCCAAGAACAACGTTTATACCGGAGAAGTCGAGGACGGAAAGCGGGTTCAGAAGTTTGTGCCGGTAAGCGGGGTCAACTGATGGATCCGTCCCAATTTGGCAAGCCTGACCGGGCCAAATGCCCCATTTGCAAATAAGCACTCGTAGCGGGAAAATACAAAATACGCGGGGAACATCCCTGCCCCATTGGTGTCTAACCTTGCAGGTGGAGAGAGGTGGCTGTGTCTGACTTGGCGCACGTCCTAACCTGGCCTCAGGACGAAGCCGGGATGATGGAGGAGTTACGCAGCGGCTCCGAAGCGGCCTTCGACTGGCTCGTCACCTATTACCACGCTCCGGTCTACGGCGTTATCTTTGGGATTCTGCGTGATCCGAACGATGCGGCCGACGTCACCCAAGAGGTCTTTCTGAAGGCATTTCGAGGAATTCGCCGCTTTCGTGAAGGCAGTTCGCTGAAGACCTGGCTCTATCGCATCGCTGTGCGCGAGAGCCTTAATTACAAGCGTTGGTTCTGGCGCCATTTGCGCTTTCAAACCTCCATTGACGAGGAGCAGGACGGCGCGACGATCGAGCTTGAAGATTCCGGGTGTTCTCCCTTCGAGGAACTCGCCGCTCGTGAAATTCAGCACGTGGTCCAGCACGCGCTCGGAGAAGTCGCCCCCGTCTTCCGCGCCGCGGTGATTCTCCGCGATTTGGAGGGACTCTCTTACGAAGAAGTGGCCGAGGTCCTGGACGTTTCCGTGGGTACCGTCAAGTCCCGGATTTTGCGCGGCCGCCGCATGCTGCGCGAGATTCTCGAACCTGTCCTGGTTCCGCATAAATCGGCCCCCAATGCGGCATTTCTGTCTCTGCCCCGGGTGAAGTGTGGAGATTAAAAAATGACCTGCGCTCGAGTGATACGCTTCCTGCCAGGATACCTTGACGGCGCTTTGCCGGACCGTCTCGGTTCCGATGCGCACGCGATCATCGGATCGCACTTGGACGCCTGTCCCTCCTGCCGTCGGGAACTGGATCGCTATCGGCGCATCCAGCGGGTCATGTCTTTGGCCCCCCGACCGGCGCCGCCCCAGGATTTGGGTGTAAGTATCCGTTTGGCTGTCTCCGATGCCCGCGCCTTAGGCGGATTGCAGGGACGCATACGCCGCGCCAAAGACCGCATGGAACTTGTGCTGAAGAATATATTTGAACCGCTGGCATTGCCTGCGGCTGGTGGCGTAGTTTTTGCCTTATTGGTTTTCGCCGTGGTTTATCAGGTTCTGGGTCCTGGAATGCCTGTCTCCGCTGCCACACCCGATTCGCCCACGAATCTGCTCCAGCCAGCTCGCCTCGAGGTGCTGGCCGGCTTTGAGATGTCCCGGCTTGAAGAGGCCACTCGCACCGGCGGAGAGCATCCGCTTCTCGTCGAAGCGATGGTGAACGCGGATGGGCAGGCCGTCAGCTATCGCGTCATTTCCGGCCAAGTAGATGCGAACGTGCAGCACGAGTTGGATCAGGTTTTGCTCTTCTCCCGCTTCCGTCCCGAGATGAACTTTGGTCGGCCCACCTCCGGCGGCCACGTCGTTCTGAGTTTCAGCCAAATCCGCGTCCGCGGGTGACCTCCCTCCGCCTCCTTCCATTGGCCTCAAAGCTATTCCGCTTGCCTTGACACGCCTTCCGCCTAGCTGTTAGCTTGGAGTGTTCTTGGTAGAGGTGCGGAGGCCACCAGTAGCCGGGCCGGCATTTCCGAGGCGCTTCGGAGGCCCGTGCGAAAGGGGCTGGGATGCAGCTAAACCCTGCTACCGCCTAAGGTTCCGCCGAAATCGCTCCCGGAGGCGTTCTCCCGGGCGATTGGGAGACGAGTCCAAGGCTCGTCGACTGTCATCCGGCCCTGCGGCTTTGCCCGCTGTGCGGATGGAGCGCTATCGGGAAGCGCAAAGACTGCGATTGGTCTCCTCGCCGGCTTTCCTTCTCTAACTCCATCCACATAAGTCGCAACAGGCCTAAGCGGTCGAAGCTGGGCGATATGGTCTCAAAGGGCACAGTACCGGTTTGTGGGTCAGGGCTTTGGCCTTGACAACAAACCTCGGAAAATCAGGGGCTTTGGCCCCTGAGAATTGCTTCACCGAATTTGCAGGACGTTGCAACTAGAAAGTGCCATGACAGACATCTTCCTGCTCACGCGCCAACTCGTGGATATCGAGTCGGTGACCAATAACGAGGCTCCGGTCGGAGAGTTTCTCTTGGAGGCGCTTTCCCGGCTCGCCGGCCGCTTTTCGGGTCACGTCGAGCGCTGCCCCGTCAAAGCGGATCGCTTCAACGTCTTCGCCCACTGGGGAGAACCGCTGGTCACCCTTTCCACTCACATGGATACCGTCCCTCCGTTCTTCGCCTCTCGCGAGGATGCCGATTTCATCTGGGGACGCGGCTCCGCCGACGCCAAAGGCATCATCGCCTCCATGATCGGGGCGGCTGAGGGGCTGCTCGAAAGAGGTGTGCGCAATTTCGGCCTGCTCTTCGTCGTGGGTGAAGAGCGCAATAGCGCGGGAGCCTACGCCGCGGCGAGTGATCCCCGCGGATCGAAATTCCTGATCAATGGCGAGCCCACCGAAAATAAGCTGGCGCTGGCCAGCAAGGGCGTCCTGCGCTACGAGATTGAAGCCAGTGGCAAGCTCGCGCACTCCGCTTATCCCCAACTGGGAGAATCCGCAATTGACAAGCTTCTGGACGCCCTCGAGAAAGTACGTAAGCTAAGTCTGCCGACAGATGCGCTCCTGGGACCAACCACTCTCAACATCGGTGTTATTTCCGGCGGCCGGGCGCCAAACGTCGTTCCTGACGCGGCCAAGGCTGAAATTTCCATCCGCCTGGTTGGCGATCCCGAGCCCGTACGCAGGGCAATGATTCAGGCTGTCGGCGACCGCGCCCAGGCACGGGAGATTCTTTGCATTCCCGCGATCAATTTTGATTCCCTCGACGGTTTCGAGACCTCTATCGTCGCCTATACCACCGACGTGCCGGCATTCGGCTTGAGTTGGGGCAAGCCTTTCTTGCTGGGTCCCGGAAACATTTACGTTGCCCATACGAATGAGGAGTGTGTTTCCAAGAGGGAGCTCCTTGCGGCCAGGGAAATCTATCAGCAGATGGTGAGAACGCTTCTCGCGCGTGCATGAAGATGCCCTGTATGAAGATACCCAGTATGAAGATGATCGATGGCGCGGGGCAAAAGGTAACAGCAAAATGATCGTAATGAAATTTGGCGGCTCGTCTCTCGAATCTGCCGCGGCCATCGAGCGCGTGGCCGGAATCGTCGCCCGTGCCGTTCCCCGCAGGCCTCTTGTCGTGGTGTCCGCGATGGGCAAGACCACCGAGCAGCTTCTGGCCATGGGCGAGGAGGCCGCGGCCGGCGAGAAAACTCACGCACTCGAAAGGCTGCGCCGTCTCCGCGAAATGCACGAGCGGGAAATCGGCGCATTGCTTCTGGACGCCGCCCGCGAAACTTTCCGCCTGATCCTCGACTCTCATTTTCATGAAATGGCTGATTTAATCGAGCAATTGGCCGACCGGGGTGAATTCTCGCTCGCTTCCTCCGATGCGCTCGCGAGCTTTGGCGAGCGCCTCTCGAGCCAATTGATTGCCTTGGTCTTTTCCAATTTGGGAATTAATGCGGACGACGTGGATGCGCGCTGCGTCGTCCTTACCGATGGCCGCCATCAAGCCGCTGCGCCCTTATATCCGCAGACTTACGCCCGCATTCGGGATAAGATTTCGCCGCTGATCGAGGCCAAAAAAGTACCTGTGCTGGGCGGATTCATCGGCGCCACCGAAAAGGGCGTGACCACCACGCTCGGCCGCGGCGGCTCCGATTTTAGCGCCGCCATTTTCGGCGCCGGTTTGGGAGCCGAGGAGATTCAGATTTGGACCGATGTTGACGGCGTAATGACCTGCGATCCGAAGCTCGTGCCCGAAGCGCATCCGGTGAAGACGATCTCCTTCGCCGAGGCGGCCGAGCTCGCCTATTTCGGCGCCAAGGTTCTCCACCCTTCGACGCTGCTGCCCGCCGTCGAAAAAAACATCCCTATCGTGGTGCTGAATTCGCGGCGCCCCGAGGTTCCTGGCACGAGAATTGTGGCCGAAGCCGTGCCTTGCGCCAACGTGATCAAGGCCATCTCCTGCAAGAAGGGGATCTCGATCGTGAATATCCGCTCCACTCGCATGCTTATGGCCCATGGGTTCCTCCAGCGCATCTTCGAGAGCTTCAGCCGGGCGGAAACGGCCGTGGACATGCTCGCCAGCTCCGAGGTGAGTGTTTCCTTGACCATCGATAACCCAGCGCGCCTGCCCGAGATTTGCCAGGCCCTGCGTGAGTTCTCCGATGTTACTGTGGAAGAGAATCACGCCATCGTTTGCATTGTCGGCGATAATCTTCGCCATACGCCGGGTGTGGCTGCGCGCGCCTTCGGCGCTTTGAAAGGCGTAAACATTCGCATGATTTCTCAAGGGGCTTCCGTGCTCAATATCGGCTTCGTCGTCGCCGCTGGCGACGCCGAAAAGGCGGTAACGCTGCTGCACCGGGAGTTCTTTAGCAGCGTCGATCCGGCAGTCTTCGATTAGGGACTATGAACCTGGCGATCATCGGATACGGCAAGATGGGCCATCTGGTGGAGCAGTTCGCTCCCGAATACGGCTTTGATGTTCCCCTGCGGATTGACATCGCGGAAAATGAAAATGGCCAGGGCATTACGCGCGAGCGCTTCCGCCGTATCGACGTCGCCGTCGATTTCTCCACTCCCGCTGCGGTTCTCACCGATATCGAACGTCTTTCCTCCGCTGGCGTCAACGCCGTGATCGGCACCACGGGCTGGACCGAACAAATGGATCGGGCCAAAGCGGCGGTGGAAAAGGGAAGGATTGGACTGGTATGGAGCCCGAACTTCTCCATCGGCGTTAACATCTTTTTACGACTGGTCGCCGAAGCGTCGCGGCAATTTGCGCCCTATAAAGAATATGGCGCCTGGGCCTGGGAGATTCATCACATCACAAAAAAGGATGCGCCCAGCGGCACGATGCTGAAAATGGTGGAAGAGATGAAAAGGGCTGATCCCAACCGGCAGGTGGATGTAAGTTCCAACCGCGCCGGGGCTCATCCTGGAACGCACGAAATCGGCTTCGATTCGGGGGCCGATACCATCACGCTGCGGCACACAGCCCGAAGCCGCGAGGGTTTCGCCCGAGGCGCGCTCAGTGCGGCCAAGTGGGTTGTCGGGAAAAAGGGTTGGTTTGAATTTAGCGAGGTTTTGTTCGACGGCCATTGAAGGAGGCGCCAGATGTTTTCCGGATGCGGGACAGCTTTAGTCACTCCATTTCGGCGCGATCTTTCGCTCGACGAGCCGGCCATGCGCAAGCTGGTGCGCCGCCAAATCGACGCGGGCATCGATTTCCTGGTGCCCTGCGGCACCACGGGCGAAAGCCCCACGCTCAGCGAGCGCGAGCATCTGCGCGTCGTGGAGATCACCCTGGAAGAGGCTTCGGGGCGCGTTCCCGTGCTCGCCGGAGCCGGCGGCTACAACACCGCCGAGGCGATCGCGATGGTGAAAGAACTTCAATCCATGCGCGTCGATGGAATCCTTTCTGTCACTCCCTACTACAATAAGCCCACGCCAGAAGGGCTCTACCAGCATTTCAAGGCCATCGCCTCCGCAACTTCGCTGCCCTTGATCGTTTATAACGTGCCGCGCCGGACCGGCACAAACATCGACCCCGCCACGCTGAAAAGGCTCGCGGAGATCGACAACATTGCCGGGGTGAAAGAAGCCTCCGGCGACCTCGGCCAAATCGCTTCCATTCTTGCCCACTTGCCGGAAACTTTCACGGTGCTTTCCGGTGACGATTCGCTGGCGTTGCCCACCATCGCCCTGGGCGGAAAAGGCCTGATCTCCGTGGTCTCCAACGAAATTCCCACGGAGATGACGGAACTCATACGCTTGTGCCTGCAAGATCATTTCGAGCCGGCGCGGCGCTTGCAGCGCCGATTTCTGCCTTTGATGGAAGTCAATTTCATCGAATCCAGCCCGATTCCGGTGAAAGCGGCCATGGCCGCGATGGGTCTGCTCGAGGCGGTTTGGCGCCTTCCTCTTTGCGCGCCGCGGCCCGAGAACGAGGAGAAAATTCGAGGCGTGCTGGAATGTCTGGGCCTGGTCGGAGAGCGGCATGTTGCCAGAGCAAATTGAATCGCTCTTCGATAAGCCCCCGGAACGCTATAGCGACGAGCATTCGCGCCTTTTCCAGAAATTAAAAGACGGCTTGAACGACGGCAGCATTCGCGCCGCCGAACCGAATGCCGCTTCTGCCACGGGCTGGCGCGTGAACGGCTGGGTCAAAAAGGGAATTCTGCTGGGGTTCCGCATGGGCGCGGTCGTCTCCATGTCGCATGATGGCGCCGGCCAGGCATTCTTCGACAAAGCTACTTATCCGCTCAAAAGCTTCACGCTGGCGAACGCAGTGCGCATTGTTCCGGGAGGATCGAGCCTGCGCGACGGATGCTTTCTGGGCAAAGGCGTCACCTGCATGCCTCCGATGTTCGTCAACGTGGGCGCTTACGTTGGCGAGCAGACCATGATCGATTCGCACGCGCTGGTGGGGAGTTGCGCGCAGGTGGGCAAGAGTTGCCATATCTCCGCCGCCGCGCAGATCGGCGGAGTTCTCGAGCCGGTTGGGGCGATGCCCGTGATCATCGAAGATGAAGTGCTGGTCGGCGGGAATTGCGGCGTGTACGAAGGCACAATCGTAAGGCGGGGAGCCGTTCTGGGGACGGGAACGATTCTGAACCGATCCACGCCCGTTTACGATCTTGCCAGCGGAAATGTGCTGATGGCCAGCGACGATCAGCCGCTGATTATCCCAGAAAAAGCAGTGGTCGTGGCCGGCTCTCGGGCCATTACTCGGGGGCGTGGCAAGGAATGGGGGCTTTCTCTTTACACCCCGGTGATCGTGAAGTATCGCGACGCCAAGACGGACCTGCGCACGCAACTCGAAGAACTGCTTCGCTGATTCTATTTTTTCGCAACACGCCTTTGCTTTTCTTTGTGGGCGGTAAGGCGCGTTCCCGCCAACCGATTCGCCGCCGGCTTTCTTGATGAAGACGAACTGGAAAGGCGCGCGCCGCGATTATCGGCCTTCAGCAAAAGAGCGCGGGCCTTCGTTCCTCTGCGCCGAAATTCGCCCACCAGCGCCTCGCCAATTTCCGCCGCGCCGCGCCGGGCAATGGCCATCACGGCCGATCCCGCTCCGCTGAGGAAAACTCCCGCCAGGTTCCGATGCCGGAACGCCAGACAATCCGCGATTCCGGGAACCAGCGCGCTGCGATAGGGCTGGTGCAGCCGGTCGGCAAATAATTCCGGCGAGAGTTCGCCGCCGGAGAAGAAGCTCGCCGCCAGCAAGGCGGTGCGCTGCAAATTGCCCACCACATCGCGGCGCGAGTATTGCTCCGGAAGAACGGCGCGCGCTTTCTCGGTTGGCAGCGGAATTTCCGGGATCACTGCCACGAAATTGAGATTTTCCGAAACGGCGGCTTTGGCGACGAGCACGCCCGGGGCGCTTCCCGCGGAGGCGGCGACGACGAATCCGCCGTGCAGCGCGGCAGCGACGTTATCGGGATGGCCTTCGATCTCGGATGCCAGGGCAAGAGCCTGGTCCGGCGGGAGCGGGCCTCCGCAGAGAGCGCTTCCCAGGAGAACGCCGGCGACGATGGCCGCGGAGCTGGAGCCCAAACCGACGCCCAGCGGAATATCGTTTTGCACGTCGAGCCGCACGGAAGGCAGCGGCGAATGCTTTGCGGCAGCGGCGCGGCGCATGGATCTTAGAATTAGATTGTTTTCGTCGTGGGGAACTTCATTTTCATTGGGGCCGCGATAAGCGATTTCAAAACCGGATGCGACCGGCGTGGCCGAAGCGCGCAGATATAAATTCAGGGCAATCGCGGCGCAGTCGAAAGCGCACCCCACGTTTGCGCTGGAGGCAGGAACCACAACAGAAAAAGTGCGCCCGGCTGAACTAGAACGCGGCGGCACGACTAGGACACGGCGGAAACGGCCATTGCGTGCCCCATGAATTTTTCAAACGCGGCCAGGCGCGGCTCGATGGCTTCCTCGACGGCATATCGCCCGGCGAGCGCATCGGTGGTCTTCAGGCCATTGCCGGTAACGCAGATGACGGTCTCTTCGTCGGGGCGAATGCGACCTTGCGCGATCAGGGACTTCGCGCATCCCACGGTGACGCCGGCGGCCGTCTCTCCGAAGATTCCTTCGCTAGTGGCTAGAAGCTCCATGCTGGCGACGAGCTCGGCGTCGGAAACATCCTCGGACCAGCCTCCGCTGGAGCGGATGATGCGGCTGGCGTACATCCCGTCGGCGGGATTGCCGATGGCCAGGGAGCGCGCGATGGTAGCCGGCTTTTGCGGATCGATTTCGTCCGTGCCTACTTTGACGGCGCGGGAGATGGGCGAGCAGCCGGTGGCCTGCGCGCCGAAGAACCGGACCGGCTTCGACTCCACCAATCCGAGCGTAATCAATTCCTGGAAGGCCTTATGAATTTTGGTGATCAGCGAACCGCCGGCCATGGGGACGACGACGTTGTCCGGCAAGCGCCAGCCAAGCTGCTCGGCGATTTCGTAGCCTACCGTCTTTGAGCCTTCCGCGTAATATGGCCGCAGATTGATATTCACGAAGCCCCAATGGAAGCGCTCGCCGATCTGCGAGCAGAGCCGGTTCACCTGATCGTAGTTTCCGGCAATGCGCACCAGGCGCGCTCCAAAAATCTGCGTGCCAAGAATCTTGGCCGGTTCGAGATCGGCCGGGATGAAGATCCAGGCGTCAAAACCCTGGCGCGCGGCCTGGGCGGCGACGGCATTGGCCAGATTCCCGGTGGAAGAGCAGCTGACGGTTTGGAATCCGAAGGCTTTAGCCTGCGCCAGCGCCACGGCGACGACGCGGTCCTTGAAAGAGAGCGTGGGGAAATTGACGGCGTCATTTTTGACGTAGAGGCGGCGCGAACCAATCCGCGCGCCGAGGCGCGAGGCGGCGACCAGCGGCGTCATGCCCACGGGAATTTCGGGCTTGTATCCTTCGGGAATCGGCAGCAGTTCGGAGTAGCGCCAGATGTTGGCGGGGCGCTTGGCGATATTGTCGCGAGTGAAGGTGGAGCGCGCCGCGTCCATGTCGTATTTCACTTCGAGAGGCGCGAGGCAATCCTCGCAGATCGAGCTGGGACGATTGCCCCACTCGCGATTACATTCCCGGCAGCGCAACGTATAGTGCTCAGTCATAACGATCTCCCAGGCTGCGCTGGGCCCTGGCGCGCGCCAAAAAAAATGCCTCGCTCCGGGTATGGGGGAACGAGGCGAAATGCCGTTGCAAACGACCCTTCATGTCCCCCGCAAACCGGGCGGGAATTGGCACCTGCGACCAGAAAAAACCCTGGTCCGGTTGTCGTGGCGTCGTCGGGCCCGAACCCCTCAGCCACTCTGCATGAAGATCGCTCCGCGCGACTGCTGCGCGGATGAACAATGGTATCTATCCGGTGGAGCATTCGTCAAGCCTTAACTGGTGCTGGCCGCACGGGCTCAGGTAGCCGCACGGGCTCAAGAGGATCGTTCAGCAAACCCATACCCCTCGGCTCTTCTCTCGTGACTCCTCATTCCAAGCGGCGTTAAGTCCAATATCATCTTCGGATCGCTATGGCTGCGGCGCTAAGGGCTGCGGCGGTACGTTTAAACCTAAGAGCAGCCGGAGGTCGTTTGGCATAGAAAGTGCGCCCCCCACCCCTCCCCCCACCTTTTTTTGCAAGTTTGCAAGGATATCATTCCAAATGGGTTGCTGGCGCTCGTTATGCAAGGATGTGATTCTAAGGCGTTTAGCTGGAATTTAGTCGGATGCGCGATTCGGGACGGCAAATAGGCGGCTGCACAAAGAGAATATGGCTCTGCGCAAAATTCGAGCACGTTCTATTTTAACATCTCAGTAAAGCTCGCTTGCGCGTGAAGCCGCGGCGGAAGATTAGCGATGGTCCCGGACTCTACAAGAATTCTCGGAAGGCCGGGCCACCCGTGGGCTAATCGAGAATGCGTTTGTCGGGAGGGATCCAGGACTCCCGCGCCGCTTGGCTCTTTGCCACGTCAAAGGTGTAGTAGATCTCATAGAGATTCTTACGCTCGGCAAACGCTACAATCACTTGTTCGACCGCACGCACTCTTGGGGTTCCCCGAGGCAAAGCATTCAGAAAACTCCTGAGCACGAGCAGCCAGAATCGGGTTAGCGTCTCGTGGTATCCGCTATCCTTGGAGTTGAGAGTACCGTGGCAGTCATTCAGAAAGCGGATGCGCCTTCGTAGCAGATTGAGAGTTTCGTCATCGGAATACGAGAGTAGGTAACAGGTGGCTACGCCCAAGTGTGCCGCGTGGGTCCATTCACGCTTCGACAGGCTCCCGACCTCGAACTCGGTCAGAAACTCATCGAGGTCTACGTCGTTCTTCATCCGAAGGGGGATCGCCGATGTCACGCTTTTCATTCGCGCAGAAACTTGAAGAAAATCGTAGTCGCGCAAGGCCTCCCATCGGGCCACAGCGCGTAATGCGGAATTTGCCCGCAACGCTGCCAGCCTTGTCGTGCATACAATCGCTCGGCATCACCGCCGGTGGCTGTATCGAGCACCAGCAGGGTCTTGCCAGCGTCGAGAGCACTATGCTCCGCGGCAGCAAGCAGCGCTGCGCCAAGGCCACGCCGACGTGCTCGTCGATGCACAAGCATTTTCGCAATGTCCGCGCGATGCGGCTGATTCTCCGGCTGATTCAAGATGACCTGAACAGTGCCGACAATGCCCCCCTCGGAATCTTCAGCGACGAGAACCGCTCGCTCGCCACGAGATACACTCGCGGAAACGTTGTGCCAGAACGCCTCCGCTTTGGATCGCGACATTGGCAGCATGAAGCTGACGGACGCACCACCTACGACACAGTCGATTAGTACGTCGCTTAACCCTTGGATCTCACGATCACCAATGGCCTGAAGACATCGAATCGGAATAGCTCCCGGCATTTTCATCTCCTCGACACACGCGGCCGCTGAGTTGCTACGATCACGATATATCGCGCGGGCTTCCGCATACGGTTACGAAACGTCGTTGGCTCATTGAGCTGCATGGCGAGGCAGTCGTCCTCCGAGAGGCTATACAAGACGTTGCCAAGCGTCAGTTCAATGCTGCCCTCCTGCACCCAGATCTGCTGATAGATACTCACATCGCGCGCGCCAGTTTCGTAGGCCACCCTAGCGCCGGCCGGCAAAACGACCTCGACGATCCGTATGGGTGAAGGAAAGTTGGCAGGAGAAATGTTGCGCCGCACATAGCCGGACTGCGGGTCGCGCCACGGTGTCCGATCAATGCGCCTGGACACGGGGTTGGCAGGAGCACTCGAATCGTCAAATAGCGTTGCAAGCGGCACACCGAGGCCCGCGGAGATTTTCTCCAGCACGACCGCAGTGGGACTGCTTTCTCCACGCTCGATCAACGAGATCATTGAGCGGCTGACGCCGCATGTCGCGCTAAGCGCATCGAGGCTAATACCTAGATCCATTCGGAGCGACCTTACGCAGCTTGCGATGCGAGAATGAATGTCTTGATTGACGTGACTCGGAGTGCTCTCCCTCATAGTGGACAGAGTGTCCATTATAATAGATGGGATGTCAACTTAGCATCTTCGTCTATCAAGTCCCGCTAAGTCCCGTTCTCCGAAGTTGACCCGCCTCGGAAAGCCGGTTGCCGAAGATGCCGTGACGATTGCAAAAGGGGGATATCGGCGATAGAGTTTCGGCTATTCAGAAGCGTGAAATAAGAATTCACTGAGGCTCTAGTCCATTTGGTCACGTTCGTTAAGAGGCCCTCGGCACCTTTTTGGGTTAGGCCAGCACGTTCGTTGAGGGCGCATTGGTGGGGAGCCGCTCGCTCTGGGGCGGCGGGAGTGGCGCGATGAAACATTTGATCAAGCAGTATTTGGATCATGGAATCTCACGGCGGGAACTGCTGACGGGCTTGGGCGCGCTGGGCATGAGCTCCGCCGCCGCGAAATCGCTGGCGCGGTCGCTGGCATCTCCTCTGCCGCAAGAAGGGGAAGAAAGGGGAGGTGCGCCGCAGACGGTGGCGAGCGGAACCGGCGGGGCGCTGCTGGTGGCGCAGCTGAAGGCGGCGGGCATCAGCCACATCTTCTTCAATCCTTCGTCGGGCGCGGGACCGATCTACGATGCGCTGGTGGATGAGCCGGACATGCACCTGATCAAGGGGCTGCAGGAAGGCTCCTGCGTGGCGATGGCGGACGGGTATGCCAAGGCTTCGGGCAAGATCGGTGTGGTGATCATCGCGCATATCGGGCTTCCCAACGGGATGACCCAGATGGTGAATACCTGGCGAGACCAGATTCCCATGCTGGTGATCGTGGATGCGACGGCGCACGGCGCCATGGGCGAAAACGCTTTTCAGGAGTACGAGCACGCCGACGATATCACCGCGCCGATCACGAAGTGGCATTGGACGGCGCAGTCGGCGGACAAGGTGCCGGAATTGGTGCGCAGGGGAATCAAGCTGGCCACCACGCCTCCGTGCGGTCCCGTGTTTCTGGCGTTTCCCAGCGACACGCTGCACGATGAAGCGAAAGCCGCCATCATCGACCAATCCAAGTTCGACGTGGAGATGAAGATTCGGCCGGACAAGGACCAGATCGAAGAAGTCGCGCGTTTGCTTCTGGACGCGAAGAATCCTGTGCTCACCGTGGGCGACGATGTGACCTGGTGCCGCGCGCAGAAGGAGGCCGTCGAATTGGCCGAACTGCTGGGGCTGCCGGTGGTGGGAGAGACCGGGAACGGTTTCTGGTCGATGCCATTCCCGACGCGGCATCCGCTCTACGTGGGCGCGCAACTGGGCAAGCTGCGCTATCCGGGGCAGCCGGACCTTCTGGTGAACCTGGGCACACGCAACGGGGAACGGGCCAGCGCGGAGATGAAGCTGGTAACGATTCGTCTCGATCCGATCAATATCGCCCGCACCGCGCCGGCGGAAGTGGCCATGGTGGCCGACCTGAAGCTGGCGATTATCGATCTGATCGCGGCGCTGCACAGCATGGCCAGCGAAGAGCAATTGAAACAGATGCGCGAAGCGCGGATGAGCAAGACGCGCGAATATTCGGCCACCATGCATGAGTTCCGCCAGATGGTGGGGGCGGATGCGGCGGGCCGGTCGACGATTACGATCGGACGGCTGGGCGTGGAGCTGGAAGCCACGCTCGAGAAGGACACCTGCTACGTGACGGATGCGGACTCCGGCAAAACGATGGACACGTTGCTTTCGTTCGGAGGAAGCGACAAACAATACTTTGGGACCTCGCCCGCGGTGCTGGGATGGGGCGTGCCGGCGGCATTTGGCGTGAAGCTGGCGCATCCGGACCTGCCGGTGGTTTCCGTGGTGGGCGACGGCAGCTTTCTCTTTGGCGGGCCGCAGCCTTTGTGGAGCTTCGCGCGCTATAAGGCGCCTGTGATCCACATCGTGATCAACAACCGGAGCTACAACAACGAACGGAACCGCATCTGGAACGACGGAGGCAGGCAGTTCGCGGCGGGGCGCGATATGGTCTGCTACAACGGAGATCCGGACATCGACTACACCAAAGTGGCGGCGGCGTTTGGCGTGGACGGCGAGACCGTGAGCGATCCGGCGAAGCTGCGCGAGGCGCTGGAGCGCGCCAAGCAAGCGACCGCGAGCGGGCGGCCGTATCTGCTCGACATTCACGTGCAGCGCGACGGCATCGGCGCGCTGTCCGAGTGGTATCCCGCGTATTCGGTGGCCGATTTGCGCAAGAGGAAAGTGTGAACATGCGGCGCGCTGCGAATATTGCTGTGATTTTCGCTCTTGGGATTTTCGTTCTGGCTGCGGCGAATGGCTCGCTTTACGGGCAGGCCACGGCGGCAGGCGCCGGTAACGGATTGCCGGCGGGCGACGGCAGGGATTTTGTGGCGGTGGCGTGCAGCCAGTGCCATGGCCTGAAAACGATCATGGCGCTGCGGGACGGACCGGTGGGATGGAAGATTCTGGTCGACGACATGATTTTGCGCGGCGCCCAACTGCGACCGGAGGAGGCCGCAACGGCGATTCAATACCTCTCGAAGAATTTTGGCCCGGCTGCCGGTCCGATGCAGGTTGGCAAGGGTGAAGGGCAGCCGCTGCCGAGCGGACCGGGGCAAGAGCTGGTGCAGACGCACTGCACGGTCTGCCACGATCTTTCCAGGGTGACGGGATCCAAGAGGAGCAAAGAGGAGTGGAGCATCGCCGTGAATGGAATGATGGCCAAGGTTAGCGGCATGGCCACGCCGAACGAGATCGACACGATGACGGCCTATCTCGCGGCGCAATTCGGCAAAGGCGCGAAGTAGGTCAAAAACCGCACCTCTTGGAAACGAAGGGTGCGGCACCCGCAGAACCTCTTTCGAGCTCCTGGGTTGCGCGACCCGGCCGAAGTAACCCCCGCTATTCCGCCCCATCATCTTGCTGACGGCCGGTTACAGTACTACTAGGGCGATTTGCTTATTGCCTGCCCATAAGCGCCTAGTGCTAGAATCGCCCGCTTCTCGGTTCCTCAGCCCAAGTTTCGAGTGCGGATGTAAGTGGGGTCCCGGTGACGGAAAGACGCAGAATCCTCCTCTTCGCTTTAGGCGCGATGGCCATCGCGCTAGTAACGCTGCCAGGCAGGGCGCAGGTGACGGGTCCGACCACGCCGTCGCGGCCGCTGGTCAAGCCGATTCAAATCAACGTGGAGATGGTGCTGGTGAACGTGGCGGTGACGGACTTCGAGGATCGGCTGGTTCTCGGGCTGCACAAAGACAACTTCCGGCTGTTCGAGAACGAGGCCGAACAGGAGATCCTGACCTTTTCGCAGGAAGATTCGCCCATGTCGATCGGGCTGCTCTTCGACCTGAGCACCAGCATGATCGACAAGATCGATAAGGCCAGGCAGGCGGCGCTGCAAATCCTGAAGACGGCCAATCCAGCCGATGAGTTCTTCCTGGTGAGTTTCAGCGATCATGCCGAATTGACGAGCGGCTTCACGTCGGACCTGCAAGAGTTGCAAAGCCGCATGCTGCTGACCGTGCCCAAGGGCCACACCGCGCTGCTGGATGCGATCCATATGGGCACGCAGGAGATGAAGAACGCGCGATATCGCCGGCGAGCGCTGCTGGTGATCTCCGACGGCGGAGACAATCATAGCCGGTACCACGAATCGCGCATCCGAAGCGAGTTGAAGGAAGCGGATTGCCAGCTTTATGCCATGGGAATCTATAACGAAGCCGATATGAAACGGACGCCCGAGGAACGCAAGGGGCCGGCGCTGCTCGCCGACCTGGCCGACATTACCGGGGGCCGCGCGTTCCGGGTTTCCAGCGTGGAGGAACTACCCGAGGTCGCCGCCAAAATCAACATGGAGCTGCGCGACGAGTACGTCCTGGGATACAAACCCATCGGGCATCACGACGGCGCGTGGCGAAACATCGAAGTAAAAGTCGACGCAAGCGGAAGCCAGGCGCCGATTCACGTATATAACCGAAGCGGATACTACAGCCGCGCCGATTAGCGCGACCGCCTCGCGGTCGATTGGCGCGATTGCTTCGCAATCGACTGGCGCGCCCGCGTCAGGGACGAGTGGACCGCAGGCGTCAACCTCGATTTACCCGGCAAGCGTTGGCGGAAATCAGCGCAGGGCGGGCTGGCGGGAAAAAGGGGCATCGCTGGGCACGTCGTCGCCGCGCGGCACATCGCCGCTTTCGTTGGCGCTCGCTAGGCTCACGGACGCGGGGCTCCTGCGAAGGATGGCGATGAGCGAAAGCGGGGGCAGAGGGAGCCAGCGGTCCAGCAGGCGAAATGCGGGGGCGAGAAGATTCAACATTTTGATCTGCCAAAGGCCGAACGAGGTCCTGCGCAAGACGCGGCCATTGAGCCACCAGGCCGCGATTCCCACGCGATTAAAAGGGAGCACGTCTTCCACGGTGAATCCCGCGGAGACGGCGAGACTCCTTAGCTGGTCGGGCGAATATCTGCGTTGATGCCCTAATACCGTATCGAGCGTACCGAAAAGCCATTGCCCGCAGGGAACCAGGATAATGGCGCGTCCGCCGTCTTCGAGGACGTTATAGATATTGCGCAAGGCGGCCGAATCGTCGGCGAGGTGCTCGACCACGTTGAGGCAGACCACGGTATCGAAGCGATTTTGAGGATAGGTGTCGCCCTTTTCGCCATCGGTGAAGCAGACCTGAAGGTAAGGCCGATTGAGAGCCAGCTTGCTGAGATGGTCGAGATACAGGGGATTGATATCGCTGACGCAGTAGAGCGGACGAGGGATCAGCTGCAAGGTCAGGTTACCGGTACCCGCGCCGATCTCGAGGACTGACTCGCCCAGGTAAGGGCGGATCACGTCGGCCATCCACTTGGTGAAACGCGGAGCGCGATTGAGCCGGCCGAGAATCTCGCTGCCGGTCTCGTCGCCGGAATAGACGTGATCGGAGAGAGCGAAATGAACGATCGCGCCGATGCAGCGAACTCCGTCCCGCCAGCCGATCTTCTTGCCTTCCTGATAGCCGCGGCCGGCATAGCGAATGGGCACTTCAAAAATTCGCGCGGAGCGCTTGGCGAGCTTGATGGTGATCTCGGGCTCGAAGCCGAAACGCGTGCTGACCAGAGGGATGCTCTTCAGCAGGTCGGTGCGAACCATCTTGTAGCAGGTTTCCATATCGGTGAGATTGAGATCGGAGACCACGTTGCAGAAGAGCGTGAGGAAGCGATTGCCCAGTTCGTGGCGGAAGAACAGCACCCGGCGGTACGGGCTCGCCAGGAAGCGTGAACCGAAGACGGCGTCGGCATCCTCGGCAAGAAAGACGGCGGCCATTTGAAGCAAGTCTTGCGGATGATACTCGAGATCGGCGTCATGAATGACGGTGAGGTCTTTGGTGGCATGGGGCAAGGCGGTACGAATGGCCGCGGATTTGCCTTTATTGACCGAGTGACGGAGGAAGAGCCACTCGACCTTGGGGTCTCCTCGACGCTGAGCGGCAAGACGGAAGCGTTCAAGGGCCTCGGGCGTGTGGTCGCTCGAGCCGTCATCGACCACGATCACCTGAATCGATTCCAGAAGGGGTGAATCGGCCAGAAGAAAGAGGCGGTCAAGGCTAGCCTCAACCAAATACTGTTCGTTGTAAACGGGAACAACGATCGTTAATGATGTTTGCCGCGTCATCTGGAAACGATCAAGAAAGCAGCGCTCCCTGGCATTCCTAGCGCGTGGAGGGCTGCCCTGCGAAACATCTCCCAGCGCCCGTCTGGAAGTATAGGACAATGATACGGTGCGGCACAGCGCCCGCGGGCGGCCTTTTGCCCTTTGTGCAACGGCGGAGACACCGGGAATCGCCGCTGCCCATCCAATCAGGGCAGCCAGCGTGGGGCAGGGTGTCCGGAATGCGCAAATGGCACCGAGTCCATGTTCTGTGTTCGGCCCGAGTAAGGCAGCGCCGGCGGCGATGGGAATGATGGCGAGATCGGCATGGATGGGCGGAGATAAGAATCTCGGTTGGGCGGGGCGGTTGATAGAATGCTTGGTGCTGGCCGCACGGGCTCAGGGGGTGCTGGCCGCGCGGGCTAACAGGAGGCTGACATTTGTCTAAGTTGGCGGAGCATACAGGGGCGGGAATGGGACCGGAACCTGTAACTGGGACGGCGGCTGGACCTCCTCGGTTGGAAGTGGAACTCGAGGTGCTGGCCCGGGCGGAGCACGGCGAAGCTTTTCGCTTGCTGGGACCGCACATGGTGGAGCGCGAGGGCGGGCGGCGCATTCTGGTGCGCACGATACAGCCATATGCGACGGCCGTGAGCGTGGTCCTGAGCAGCGGAGAGACGATCCCGGCGAAACGGCTGGAGCTTGGCGACGGAGCCGACGGAATTTTCGAGGCGCTGATGCCGCCCGCATGCCAATACCTCGAGGCGCGGGACTATCGCCTGAGGATACAGTGGGACAACGGCAGCGTCAGCGAAATTCCGGACGCGTATGCCTTTTCGCCGGTGCTGACGGATTTCGACCTGCATCTTCTCGGGGAAGGGTCGCACTGGCAAGGCTACGAAAAGATGGGCGCGCACGTGCGCGAGATCGCCGGAGTACGAGGGGTCCAGTTCGCGGTGTGGGCGCCGAACGCGTTGCGCGTGAGCGTGGTGGGGGATTTCAACCGCTGGGATGGGCGCGTGCACGCCATGCGTGCACGGGGAAATTCGGGCGTGTGGGAGATTTTCGTTCCAGAGCTGGTTGAGGGAGTAATCTACAAGTACGAGATTCGCTCGCGCCTGGGGGAGCTTCCTTTTCTGAAGGCCGATCCTTACGCTTTCGAGGCGGAACTGCGGCCGAAGTCGGGATCGGTGGTGGCGACGCTCGACGGATATGGATGGAACGACAACGACTGGATGCACGCGCGGGCGAGGCGGGAGTGGCTGGCCGAACCGATTTCGATCTACGAAGTGCATCTGGGGTCGTGGCGGCGCGTTCCGGAAGAGAACAACCGCTGGCTCACCTACCGCGAGATCGCGGACCAACTGATCCCCTACGTGCGGCAAATGGGCTACACGCACATCGAACTGCTGCCGGTGATGGAACACCCCTTCGACGGCTCCTGGGGTTATCAGACGGTCGGCTATTTCGCGGCCACCAGCCGCTACGGCAAGCCGAAGGACTTCATGTATCTGGTGGACCGCTGCCATCAGGAAAATATCGGCGTGTTGCTGGACTGGACGCCCGCGCATTTTCCGGCTGACGCGCATGGCCTGGCGGAGTTCGACGGCACGCACCTCTACGAACACGCCGATCCGCGGCAAGGCCGGCATCCCGATTGGGGCACGCTGGTATTTAATTACGGGCGCTCGGAAGTGCGCGGATTCCTGATGGCCAGCGCGCTCTTCTGGATGGACAAATATCACATCGACGGACTGCGCGTGGACGCGGTGGCCTCCATGCTGTATCTGGATTACTCGCGGCAGCCCGGCGAATGGATTCCCAACGAGTTCGGAGGCCGCGAAAATCTCGGGGCCATATCGTTCTTGAAGCGGCTCAACGAAGTGGCCAACGAGCGGCACGCGGGAGTGCTGATGGTAGCCGAGGAATCGACGGCCTGGCCGGCGGTTTCCCGGCCTACATATCTCGGCGGCCTCGGGTTCACACTAAAATGGAACATGGGCTGGATGAACGACACGCTGGACTATTTCGCGCGCGAGCCCATCCACCGCAAATTCCACCACAACCGCATGACCTTCTCCATGCTGTACGCGTTCACGGAGAATTTTGTGCTGCCGCTTTCCCACGATGAGGTCGTGCACGGCAAGGGTTCGCTGATCAATAAAATGCCGGGAGACTTGTGGCAGCAGTTCGCGAACTTGCGGCTGCTGTATGGGTATATGACGGCGCATCCCGGCAAAAAGCTGCTCTTCATGGGCAGCGAGTTCGGGCAGCGTTCGGAATGGAACCACGACACTAGCCTCCAATGGGATTTGCTGCAATATCCCGAGCATCGCGGAGTGCAACGGATGGTCGCCGATCTGAACGCGCTCTACCGACGGGAGCCGGCGCTCCACCAGGTGGATTTCCAGTGGCAGGGATTTCAGTGGATCGATTGCAACGACGCGGACGCGAGCGTGCTGTCCTTCATACGTCGCGCTCGAGAGCAGTGGGACGCGGTCATTGTCGTGGCGAATTTCACGCCCGTGGCTCGCGAGAAATATCGCGTGGGCGTGCCCGACCCGGGCTGGTATCGCGAACTCTTCAACAGCGACGCCGAATTCTACGGCGGAAGCAACTACGGGAACGCCGGCGGAGTGATGGCGGAACCGGTGCCGTGGATGGGCATGAACTATTCGCTGCCGTTACGCCTGCCGCCGCTGGCGACGCTGTACTTCAAGCGCAGCTGAGCGAAACCCGCCAGATCTCTCGCTTTTCCAAGCGCGCGGCGATGCTTGTTCGTTCTGAGCGCCCTCCACGCCAAATTTCCAATCGTCGCTCGGGATGACCATCCTGAGCGGATGTTCAGATCGAGGCGGGGACGCCGAGAAGTTCGTGATGCTGGCGCAGCAGGAAATGATCGGTCATTCCCGCGATGTAATCGCAGACGACGCGGTGAGGCGGCTCGCGCAGGGCCAGCTCCGAATAGTAGGGAGGCATGGTTTCGGGGTGCGCGAGATAGTAGCGAAACAGGCGCTCGAGGGCATCCACCGAGCGGTCCCGCTCTTCGACGATCGTGGGGTGGTCGTAGAGCCGGCGATAAAGGAATTTTTTTAGCGTGCTAGTGATTTCCGCCACCGGCGCGCTGAAACCCGCCAAGCGCTCCGGAAACCGGCGAACGTCTTGGGTGTTCTTTATACCGCTCTCCACGGTCTGCAGGCGCGTATTTTCGATCAGGTCCGTGGCCAGGTGATCCAACAGCCGCTTGATGGTCTCGTCGATCTTGAGTTTCGTGCGGCCAGTGGGATGGCGGCGGTCGATGTCGTCATAGATATCGGCAAGGAACGGGGCTTCTGCGCGGAGCATCTCGACGACGAGCAGGCGCGCCTCGAAACCGTCGTCGAGATCGGCGGAGTTATAGGCAATTTCGTCCACCGCGTTCATCAACTGCGCTTCGAGGGGAGGACGTAGTTCCAAGTCATATTCGGCCAATTCGGGAAACTCGGCGGGCGGATAGTCGCGCGAGTGTTTGACGATGCCCTCGCGAACCTCAAACGTAAGGTTCAATCCGGGAAAATCCAGGTAGCGCTGCTCGAACTTCTCCACGATGCGAAGCGCATGCAGGTTGTGGTCGAAGCGGTCTCCGTGGGCACGCATCAGTTCGTTGAGCCGCGCTTCTCCGGCGTGTCCGAAAGGAGGATGGCCGATATCGTGCGCCAGCGCCAGGGCCTCGGCAAGATCGGTATTCAACCCCAGCGCTTGCGCCACGGTGCGGGCAATCTGGGCCACTTCAATGGTGTGAGTGAGGCGATTGCGGAAATGATCGGAGTAGCGCGTGGTAAAGACTTGAGTTTTCGCCTCGAGGCGGCGAAAGGCGCGCGAGTGAATCACGCGGTCGCGATCGCGCGCGTATTCACCCCGATAGGGATGGGCAACCTCCGGCCAGCGGCGCCCGCGCGAGAGCGCAGCGTCCATGGCTATCGGAGCCAGATTCATGCGCTCATTTTATGTCAGGGCGCCGTGGCGAGAAAGAAGGCAAGAGCCGAGCGATTCGGCGGCGATCGGAATCGACCAAAGCGGAGACGACGAAGCTCAGCCCTTGACTTGAAGCAACTGCAGCCGCTCGTCGGCTTCCTGAGCGGCTTGGGTATCGGGGAATTCGCTCTTTACCTGGTTGTAGAGCTTGGAGGCCTGAGCCGGGTCCGAGCTGCTGTAATGATCGGCGAGGGCCAGCAGGACGACAGGCTTGGGCACGAAAAGAGAGGGCTTATCGGCAAGCTCCTTGTAGAGCTCAACCGCCTGCGGCCCTTTTCCCGCCTCGTCGTACACTTGCGCGAGCTTGAAGCGGGCCAGAGCCGAAATGCTTTCGTCCCTCGAGGACTCGAGAGATTTCAGGTCGTTCTCGGCTTCGTCGTAACGGGCCATGTGTTCTAGGCTTAATGCCGCGTAGTAGCGAGCCAACTGGCCGGGCCGCGTGCGGGGATAGCGGTTGGCAACCTCCATGAACTTCTTATCCGCATCGCCGTATTTGTTCTTTTCGTCCAGATAGGTGATTTCGTCGGGTTGCGCGGGCGCAGCGTCGGTCCGAATGCGGGCCTGGTAAATCTTCATGGCATCGGCCAAGGCTGACGATGCCTTGGCGGTTTGCTGTTGGGTGTAATAGCGCCAGCCCAGCACCGCCAGCACGGCCAGCAAGGCAACGCCGCCGTACATCCAAATCTGCCGCTGATGCGAAGCGATGGCCTCAGCGCCGTGGGTGAAAGTCTCACGGATTTCGTCCTTTTTTAGTTCTTTACGGGTAATATGCCGCGCCAAACGAGTGCTCCTAAAGTGGTCTGGAATCAGAATCCTACCATAATCCCCGGGCCAGATCGACCCACGCGGAAACGGGCGGGGGTCTCATGGCTAAGATAAGCAAAAGGCCCCGTCCGCTGGCGAACAGGGCCTCGAGTGATCACCGAAATGACAGAACGCGAACGTCTAAGGCAAGGTAACGTTCTCGGCCTGGTAGCCTTTCGGCCCCTGTTTGACCTCGAACTCTACCATTTGTCCCTCCGTCAGCGATTTGTAACCATCCATCTGAATCGCGGAGAAGTGGACGAAGACGTCCTCTCCCGACTGGCGCTGGATGAAACCATACCCCTTTGCTGCGTTGAACCACTTGACCACACCTTGTTCTCTGCTCAAACTCTTCACTCCTCGTTCATGATCTTTTCCATTTGCCGGGTGTAACGCCAGTCGGTGGAGCTCGGAATGACCCTGGTGACGGGCCCTTGCACCACTACGGGATTACGAGACCCAATCAAATGCGGCGCAATGCTGGCACAAACTGGGTTTGCTGTCCAGAGGGTTTATCGAATAAACCACCGGTTTCAAGGGCTTTGCTGGCGAACGCGTAACGTTAACGGGTGGAGAAAAGTTCGCGCGGGGCATTCACTTTTCGCCGATGCGGGAGCTCGCATCGGGCGAGCAGGCGAGCTTTTTTGCCATGACCAGTTCCGCGCCGCCGCAGGTGGATCGGCGCACATCGAATTCGTCCATGAAAGTGCGCATCAGGAAAATGCCGCGGCCCGATGTTTTCAAGAGGTTTTCTTCAGCGAGGGGGTCGGGAACCTGGCCTAAGTCAAAACCGTGCCCCTGGTCCAGGATATGGACCACGAACTTCTCCTCTTGGACTTCGAAAATGAGTTGAATTTTCTTATGCCGCTGTTGTTCGTTCCCGTAGCGGAAGGCGTTAATCACGCCTTCCCTCACGGACATGCCGATCTTCAGGCAGTCGTCATCGTTGAATCCGGCGGCCCTGGCGACGCGCTCGGTGATGCCTTCGGCGAGGGAGACGCTGTCGAGCAGCGTCTCCAGGACCACTTCGATGCGGTTGGCGTCACTGGACATGAGGTTTATGAACCCACGCAAGGCTCACATCATTTAGGATAGCGCGTTTTGCAGGCTTCACAACAGTCGCAGGACGCAGGCGGTCCGCAAGCGCCAACAAAACTGGAGGAGTCTGCCCGCGGATTCCAGGCGGGTGGGCGTGGCGACTAGGCGAGCACCTATAGCACCGGAACGGTCCCCAGCGATAAATCCCTCCCAGCATTTGTCCCATTTCAACGCCCTGCGCCCTTGAATGAACAGGCTCAGGCCTGGATTCGCAGGATAATGACTTATTAACACCGAGTTAACAGAAAATGAAGGCAGATTAAAGACCCGGCACCGAAAACACACTTTTTTTAACAAAGCGCTCCCGATTGAAGCCGGATTCCACAAAAACACTGGCCATTGTGCGGAAATCTGGGTTGTAGGGATCTGCTGCAATTTTTACTTTTCGTTAACAAAGTCGCAATTTATGTCTGACTAAATTCTCCCCCGCGTCCCCAGTAAGTGACTGACCATTTTACGTGGAGGAATACATGCGCATTCGCCGTAGGCGGTTTGCGGCTGCATCGATCTTAGCGGCAAGCCTGATTTTCTCTCTAGCTCTTCGCACCAACGCAAACGATGGCGACAAGGATCGGGATGATCACTGGTATGGAGGAACGAAGACACCCATTCAACACGTGGTGGTCATCTTTCAAGAGAACGTCTCGTTCGATCACTATTTCGCGACCTATCCGCATGCTCTGCCAAACACCGGGGCAGGCCAGCCGGCTGTATTGTTCAAAGGACCCAAAGACGATACGCCACGCGTCAACGGCCTGGAACACGGCGGCCTGCTGACCGCCGACAATCCTAACGCCAAGAACGCCCTGAACGCCCCCAACAACATTCCTCCCTTCCGTCTGGATCGCTCGCAGGCTTCCACCTGCGACCAGGGGCACAACTACGGCCCCGAACAGCAGGCCGCCGATCAGGGCCTCATGGACGCGTTCCCGAAGTTTACCGGGTCAGCGAGCTGCGGCGCAGCGTTTGCATATGGCAAGAGCACAGGCCTCGTGTTGGGCTACTTCGACGGCAATACCGTCACCGCGCTGTGGAATTACGCCCAGCATTTCGCCATGAGCGACAATTCCTACTCCTCGACCTTCGGGCCCTCTACGCCCGGAGTTTTGAACCTGGTTGCCGGCAACACTTACAAGGCGACGACGACGGGTACTGCTTCACCGAAGATCGTGCCGAACACCAATCCCGCCACGATGACGACGGGTACGCTTGTGGGCGATCTTGACCCGACGGGTGACATTTGCTCGGCTGGCACCACCGTGCAGTTGAGCGGGCCGAATATCGGCGACCTCCTCACTGCCAAGGGCGTGACGTGGGGCTCCTTTATGGGCGGGTTCAACTTGCAGGGCATGGGGCTTGCCGGGTGCGCTCTGTCCCACCCAGCCTCGCCTGCTAACGGTGGGCCAACGGCCGACTACATTGCGCATCACTCCTTCTTCAATTATTTCGCTTCGACGGCAAACTATCAGCACACGCGTCCCGCGTCGATATTTGAAATCGGGAACGCCGGCCCGGCGAATCATCAGTATGATCTGCAGGACTTCTACGCTGCGTTGAAGGCGGATCGCCTCCCGGCCGTGAGTTTTCTGAAAGCCATTGCCGCGCAGGACGGGCACGCCGGCTATTCCGACCCACTCCTGGAACAACAGTTCCTCGTCACCACGGTCAACGCCATTATGGAATCCCGATACTGGCAGGATACCGCGATCATCATCCTCTATGACGATTCCGACGGCTGGTACGATCACCAGATGGCACCGATCGTGAACCCTTCGGCCGAAATTGCGGGAGGAGCGAGCTCGAGCACCAGCGACCAGTTGAACGTGCTGACGCCGATTGCGATGCTCCCGCCAACGATGGTGTGCGGCCACGGCGCGCCCTTGGCGGACACTACGAACACTCCCATACAGGGACGCTGCGGCTACGGAATGCGGCAGCCGCTCCTGGTGATCTCGCCTTACGCCAAGGAAAACTTCGTCGATTCCACACTTACCGACCAGTCTTCGGTGATTCGATTCATCGAGGATAACTGGCAGACCGGACGGATCGGCGGCGGCTCTTTCGACGCCATCGCCGGCAGCCTTCGGAACATGTTCGACTTCGATGACCGAGTCCGTGCGGAAGAGAAAGAGCTGTTGCTCGACCCAGGCACCGGTCAAGTCAAGCCGGACCACGACGACCACGGCCGCTGGTAACCTCCAGCGCTCGCATTGCTGAACCCACCACGCCCGCCCCGATCCTGGGCGGGCTTGGTGTTTTGAGCCGAAAGATAAGGTGTGCTGCCTGCCGTGATCGCTTCGCCCGCCTTGCAGGCGTGATCGGGCGAGATGAGAGGCCGGCAGAAAGATCCATCTGAAATCAGGAAGACCAGAGTCCGGGGAGCTGTCTCGGGGACAGCTGGAGGAAGCTAGCGCCTCCCGGAAGGGGGGTCGATCCGAATCGTACCCATCATGCCGCCGTCCTCGTGATCCAGCAGATGGCAATGATAAACAAACGTTCCGATGATCGTGGGATCGCGGAAGTCCATGCGCAGCTTGACACTGGGATACGCCCCCTGCCCACTCCAGTAGTCCACACTCACGGTATCGCGCAGGTACGGCTCATTCACCGGCGCATTGTTTGACGCCAGCAGCAGGAAGTGCAGCTGATGGATGTGAAACGCGTGCAGCTCTGGGGTCCGGTTCTCGATGATCCAATCCTCTACGTCTCCCTGCTGCGCCACGATATTGGGAATCGTGGAATTGGGATCATAGGGCATCGGCTTTTGGCCCTCGACGGTGAGCATGAACACGGTCGGGCTCTTCGGATCCTTTGGGTCCGACGGCTCCTCGGAGAAATAGAGCTTTCGCTCGCGCACCGGCTGGACGTCCCCGAGCCATGTGGAGGTCCGTGACATCGGCGTCGAGGGCGACGCCGGGAGGACCGAAGGCGCGTCCGGCGCCTTGGCCGTGGCCATGATCGTCGCCAGGGGCCTGTCTGGATCATTCTCTCCCGCCGCGCCTGTATCTACGAAGCGCGTGATCAACTGTGCCTGCATGCCTTCCGCCGGGCCCTTAAGCGCGAATTCCACCCTTCCGCCCGGCGGCACGTCCAGGTGCGTTGACCAGCGAACGCGATTCACGGCGGGGTTATCCTCGTTCAGGGGTACGCCGTCCATTGAAACCACCGCCACAGGCTCAGGCTTCCCGTTGAACAGCACCTCCAAGCCAAGATACGTGACTGCCGAGGCGTTCAGCACGCGCCACAATTCCAACGCACCCGGCTTCATCGCAATCAACGCCGGGGGATAATCCGGGTAGGGCACCGGCACAAAATTGATGGAAAGGTCCTTCGCCGGCTTTCCTCCTCCCGAACGCGTGTTCAGCACATCCCCCTCGGGGTCGAAAACAACGGGAGGCGGTGGCACCGCCGACGTCGTCGCCGGCTGCGCGTCTGGATGTAGCAGCTCCTGATCGCGCACGACGAAGACCCGCTCTGGCATGCCGCCCAACTGAAGATTCGCCCGCTCAATTCCTTCCACAATCAGAGCCCCGGAGGCTCCTCCCTGCACTTGCGCGTTCGTGTATCCGTGAACGTGCGGGTGATACCAATACAGCCCCGGAGGCTCGTCAGCTGGAATTTGAAGGCGATATTCAAATGGCTTCCCACCCGGCGCAATGTACGTGTCGAGCACGTCGTCCTGGTGACAAACGGGCGGCAAAGTCAAACCATGGAAGTGCAAATTTGTCGCCCACGGACCCATCGTGCCGTCTCCGCACCGATTGGCTACCGTGGGCATGGACATAGCCGAGTGATCGTGCGCGGCGCTGCCTGCCGGCGGCCTCAAGTCGTTCCTTAGCCTCAAAACGAGCCAATCGCCCGGGTGCAGGCGTAAGGTCGGAGCCTGGCTACCGTCCTTGTACTGATAGCAGTAGCGCATTTGTCCGTTGGCGTCGACGTAGTTGCGGTAGGTGAAGTCAACCTCAAGCACTCCATTTTGACTGCGGAGGTCTTCCGGCTCGGGAACGACACTTCCGGCGGCCGGACGCGGACAGACCTCTGGGGCAGTGGGCTGCCCAAATGCACAGGGCGATGCCCAGCCTAACGTCGTTAGAGCACAACACAGGAACAACAACACTCGTATTCGCACACTTCCACCCACGATCTTCAATAGGGACTAAGCCATGCGAGTTATTGCTATAAGTCCGCCGGGCCAAAAATTGTGCAAAGGCCCAGCTGTTCCAATGATGAACAACAGATGAATTTGCGGTTACAAATATGTGAGGGGCGAAGGATTGCCGCTCGAAGCCATTAAGCCCAGTAGGTGCGGTCGAGCGTGCGGTATTGGATGGCTTCGCTCAAATGGCGCGGAGCGATGTCGGTTGAGGCATCGAGATCGGCGATGGTGCGAGCCACCTTCAAGATGCGGTCATGGGCGCGGGCCGAAAGCCCGAGCCGGGCCACGGCCGTTTCCAGCAGCTTCTCGCCGTCGGCGGAGATCGCGCAGAACTTGCGGATGAGCTTGGGAGGCATCTGGGCGTTGGCGTAAATGCGCTTTTCGGAGGCGAACCTTTCGAGCTGCCGGGTCCGCGCGCGCATGACGCGATCGCGAACGGCGGCCGAATCCTCCACGGAAGCCTCGCCGCGCAACTCCTTGTACTTGACCGCAGGCACCTCGATGTGAATATCGATGCGATCGAGGAGCGGGCCGCTGATTTTCGAGACGTAGCGCTGAATTTGCGGCGGCGTGCAGTGGCACTCGTGAGTGGCATCGCCGAAAAATCCGCAGGGGCAAGGATTCATGGCGGCGGCGAGCATGAATCGCGCGGGAAAAGTGACCGAGAGCGCCGCGCGGGAGATCGTTACCGCGCCTTCCTCGAGAGGCTGGCGCAAGACTTCGAGGACGTTGCGCTGAAACTCCGGGAGTTCGTCGAGAAAAAGGACTCCATTGTGGCCCAGGGAAACTTCGCCCGGCCTCGGCGTGGCGCCGCCGCCAATCAGACCGGCGTCGCTGATGGTGTGATGCGGGGAACGAAAGGGCCGCGTTCCCACCAAGCCTCGGGCGTCCTCGAGCAATCCCGCCACGCTGTGGATGCGGGTGGTTTCGATGGCCTCCTCGAGCGACATGGGAGTCAGAATCGTGGGAATGCGCTTAGCCAGCATGGTTTTGCCGGCGCCGGGCGGGCCCAGGAAGATGATGTTGTGGCTTCCCGCGCAGGCCACTTCCAGAGCGCGCTTGGCCCCCTGCTGGCCGCGGACGTCCCGGAGGTCCAGCGGATATTGGGCGGCTTCGGCGAGCAAGGCACGCGCGTCCAGGCGCACGGGCTGAAAAGACTCGGGAGCGTTGACGAGGTCCACGGCCTGAGGCAAGGAGCGGATGGCATACACCTCGATGCCTTCCACGACGGCGGCTTCCCGCGCGTTGGCTTCCGGCACCACGACGCTGCGGATGCCCTGGTCTCGCGCGCGCAGGGAGGCGGAGAGAGCCCCGCGCACCGGCCGGACGCCGCCGTCGAGCGATAACTCACCCAAAAACATCTGGCGATCGAGAGGCTTTCCGAAGAAAGCGCCCTGGCAACCGAGTATTCCCAGAGCCATGGGAAGATCGAAACCCGAACCTTCCTTGCGGATGTCCGCGGGAGCGAGATTGATGGTTACGCTTTGGGGGTTGGGAAATTCAAAGCCGCAGTTCTTCAGCGCCGCCTTGATTCGTTCGCGGCTCTCCTTGACGGCGACGTCGGGCAGGCCCACCACATTGAAATCGCCCATGCGGCCGGAGCCCACATCCACCTCGACTTCGACGACGTAAGCGTCTATGCCAAACACGGCCGCGCTGAGCGCTTTGAAGAGCATACTAAAAGGAAGCCCGGCTCCGGCCGCCAAGGGTAGACCAATTGAATAGACCACGCCAGAGAAGCTTTTTCCCGGCGCTTTTTCGCCCAAAAGGTAACGTCTTGCCTCTTCGGATGCAGCGGCGGCCTGGGCCTATTTACACGATTGTAGCCAGGACCCATATTGGGAATACGAAATCCGGCGTTCGCCGCGATTCGCCTATAACGTCGAAAGAGGTCAGCCAATGATCGTCGCGCTCGTCGTCATCGCGCTGCTCGCGTTATCGATTGTGTTTACCTACAACGGACTGGTGCGGCTCCGCGTGCAGTGTGACAACGCCTGGGCCGACATCGACGTGCAACTCAAGCGCCGCTATGACCTGATACCGAACCTGGTGGAGACGGTGAAGGGTTATGCCACCCACGAGCGGGGCACTTTCGAGGCGGTGGTGGCGGCGCGCAATCAGGCCATGTCCGCGCAAGGACCGATGGCCAAGGGCCAGGCCGAGAGCATGCTGAGTGGCGCCCTGCGGCAGCTTTTTGCGCTTTCGGAAGCTTATCCGCAACTGCGCGCGGCGGAAAATTTCGCTCAGCTTCAAACCACGCTGGGTCAGATCGAAGACACGCTGCAGAACGCACGCCGCTATTACAACGCCGCGGTTCGCGACCTCAATACGCGTGTCGAGCAGTTCCCGTCGAATATGGTCGCCGGAATGGGGAATTTCAAGCCCCGCGAATTCTTCGAGATCTCAGCGCCGGCCGAGCGGGAAGTGCCGCACGTGAGCTTCAGCGCCACGCCGACAGCCTGATCGCCTCCCATGCTTTCCGTTGGCATCAGCCGCGCGCGGGAGTGGCGGCGAAATGAGCGTCCCGCCAATCCGTTAAACCGAGGCGGCTTGCGCCGGCTGACGGTGGCATTCGCGGCGGTCTTCGTCTCAGTCTTCGCCGCTTTCTTCGCAGCGCCCGCTTCCGCACGTACGCTGCGCATCCGTGAGTTCCATGCGGAACTCGATGTTTTGCCGGACTCCTCGCTCGACGTCACGGAAATCATTCATGTCCAGTTCGACGGAGCCTGGCAGGGAATTTATCGCACCATTCCAGTCGAATACGCCGGACCCGGCGGCTTCAACTATTCGCTCTTCCTTGCCGATTTGGGCGCCACGGATTCCGACGGCGCAGCGCTGCGCGTGGAAAAACAACGGCGCGGCGGAAATCTGCAGCTAAAAATCTACGTTCCCGCGGCCGACGGAACTTCGCGAGAGATTTCGCTGCACTATCGCGTTCGCAACGGCCTGCGTTTTTTCGAGGATCACGACGAACTCTACTGGAACGTCACCGGAAATGGCTGGGACGTTCCCATCGAATCGGCGAGCGCCCACGTCATCCTGCCCGAAGGTGTAACCGGGCTGCGCGCGGCGAATTACACCGGTTTTTTCGGTTCGCGGGCGCAGGATTCGCGCGTGGACATTCTGGGCAGCAACGTCGATATCCAGACGCAGCGCCCGCTCACGCTCCACGAAGGCCTGACCATCGTTGCGGGATGGGACAAGGGGCTGGTGCGCGAACCGCGCGGAACGGAGAAAGTAGCGCAATTTCTGGAGAGTAATTGGCCGTTCTTCGTCCCCATGGGTGTGTTTGCGCTGATGTTTTGCCTCTGGTACGCGCGCGGGCGCGACCCACGCGTGGGCGCCATTGCCGTGCAGTATGAACCGCCCACGGGCCTTTCCCCGGGCGAGGCGGGCGCGCTGGTGGACGATCAAGCCGGAATTCGCGATATTACCGCCACCCTGGTCGATCTGGCCGTGCGCGGATTCGTCGTCATTGAAGAGAAGGAAACGTCACACCTGATGGGCCTCTATTCCAATAAGGAATATGTTTTTCACCTCAACAAGAAGCCCACGGAATGGACGGGCGCAAAGCCTCACGAACTGCTCTTGCTGAATGGGATCTTTGGGGATCCTGTCGTGGGCATGCGGGATGAGGTTGCTCTCTCCGAATTGCAAAACCGGTTCTACAAGAATCTGCCGGGAATTCGCAAAGCCATCTTTGAATCCCTGGTGCACCACGGCTATTTCGCGCACCGGCCGGACATCGTTCGCCAGGCATACCTCATTGTCGCCGGCGTCACCGGCGCTTTGCTCTTCCTCTTCGGCCAATACCTGGCGCAACACACTGGCATGCAACCGCAGGCCTTTTCTTTCGCCGCAATTTTGACCGGCGGGGTGATCGCCGGGTTCGGCTGGTTCATGCCTACGCGAACGGTGAATGGAGTGCGCGTGCTCCACGATACCCTGGGTTTCGAAGATTTTCTGAGCCACGTCGAGGCGGACCACCTGGCCCGGACGCCGCAATCTCCCGCGAATTTCGAGAAGTACCTTCCGTTTGCCATGGCGCTGGGGGTGGAGAAGAAGTGGGTCGGCGCGTTCGACGGAATGTTGACCCAACCGTCCTGGTATCTCGCCTCCGGCGTGGCCGTGTTCCATCCCGTCGGCTTCGTAAACAGCCTGGACCAGATGGCCGCGCGCACCGGCCAGGTGATGGCTTCGGCGCCAAGAAGTTCGGGCAGTTCGGGATTCGGCGGTGGCGGCGGGTCGGGCGGAGGATTTGGCGGCGGTGGCGGCGGAGGATTTTGAGCCGATTCGGTGGTTTGCCGCGCTGGCGCATTGCAGGATCGCGCGCCTTGCGCCAGTCGCTGAATCTATACTCCATGCGATGTATCGTGCCGTGATATACTCAATCAGGTTGTACGTCTACGTCGCGTCAGAAATGGGGTTGTGGTCCGAGTAGTTTTGCTCTCCTGGCGCAGATTGCATGAATGGCTGATCGGCTCAAACACTCCAGAATTCTCGACCATCCTCTGCTCAAGAAATATTCGGCTCTGGTTCATGAGGATCTTTCGGAGACCTATTCCCGCGACCTGCACAAATGGCTTTTTGTCGCGCCCCTGATCGGCATCACCACCGGGCTGCTCATCACGCTGATCGCTGAGATCATCCTGCAATGGATGTGGCCGCCCATCCTTGGGTACTTTCTGGCCCATCGCGTGGCGATTATTCCCGGAATAGGGCTTGGCCTTCTGATCGCCGGGCTGATCATGCAGTACGCCACGCCAAACCCAAACGAACATTCCACCGAAGAGATCATCCGCTCTTATCACGAATACCAGGGCGATATCCAGATGCGCCCGTTCGTTCCGAAACTGCTGGCCGCCATCGCCACGGTGGGTTTCGGGGGCAGCGCCGCGCTGGAAGGTCCCAGCATTTACGGCGGCGGAGCGATCGGCTCCTGGCTCTGGACCAAGGTGTCTCGATTCCGGATCACCGCGCGCGATCGCCGCATCATGCTAATTTGCGGAGCGGCGGCGGGAATGGCGGCTGTGTTTCGAGCGCCGCTGACGGGACTCGTCTTCGCGCTGGAGATGCCTTACAAAGACGATCTGGCGCACGAGGCGCTGCTGCCCTCGCTGCTCGCCTCCGTCGCTTCCTATGCGACTTTGGCTGCGATACTCGGCGCGCAGCCGGTGTTCAACTTCGCGGCCGGCACCACGTTTCAGGGCAAGGACCTGCTTTGGTCCGCGCTCCTCGGCGCGATCTGCGGGCTGGTGGCCATGGTGTTCGCCATCACTTTCCGCCGGACGAGAAACTTCGTCTCGGCGGCATCGATGCCTCACTGGGTGAAGATGACGGCGGGGGGAATTCTCACCGGAGTGTGCGGCGTTGCTTTCCTTTCCTGGTTCAAAGGACCGCTCGTACCGATCGGGCCAAACTACGAAGCGGTGGCCAATATTTTGCAGGTCCATCACAGTTCGCTGGAGCTGGTCGTTTTCGGAGTATTGAAGCTTGCCGCCACGCTCTTCACCCTGGGAGTGGGCGGCGTAAGCGCCATGTTCGTTCCTTTGTTCCTAACCGGAGGAAGCTTTGGCGTGGCGTTTGCGAACTCCGTAGTGCACAGCCCGGAGGTGCACCTTTACGCGGCGGTCGGCATGGCTGCGTTTATCGCCGGGGCGTACAAGACGCCGCTCACAGCGGTGGTGTTCGTTGCCGAAGCCACGGGCGGCCATGCCTATCTTGTGCCATCGCTCATCGGCGCGGCGGTGGCCTACGCGGTTTCGGGCGAAGCCTCGGTCTCAGGAGATCAGCGGCTGCATGAGGGAGTACGCATTGCCGAACTGAGTAACGTTTCCGTGCGGGACGTGATGCAGAAGCAGGTCATCCTCGCCGAAGGCGACGCCACCTTGAGCGCGTTTACCGAAAGCGTCAGCCGGCAAGAGCTGCACGCCGCGTATCCGGTTTCGGAGAATCGGCAGGTGGTAGGAGTGATCGCCATGCGCTCGCTGGGGGCGGTGCCCGTGGAGAAATGGGAATCTACTCGCGTCAATGATCTGGCCGACCGGCAAGCTGCGCGAATTTCCGCGGATTGCGACGTGTCCGAGGCATTGCGGCTGCTCACGCAAGAGCGTCGCCAGCATATGCTGTTGGTGCAATCTTCCCAGGGCGAATTGGAAGGCATTCTGACGAAATCGGACTTGCTCTCCGCTCTTACGCTGCGGGACGGCAACGGTCGAAGAAGACATTAAGCGCCGCTGAATTGCCAACGATTATTCGGGTGTCGCGGACCTCTTTGGAGAGGAGCGGCGCCGGTTTCGCGTTTTGTTTGGCGAAGCCGCGCTCAGGACGGAGTGCAAAGCCCGGGTGAGAGCCGGCGCGACGACGCGAAGCTCGTTGATGCGGTGCCGGACGAGCCGGCTGAGAAGCGCTTCTCCATGCGCCGTAACGTGCACGATGACGTGACGCCTGTCTCGCTTGGAGCGTTCCCGCCGAAAAAGCCCGCGCTTTTCCATGCGGTCCACCAGCTCGACGGCGCTGTGATGCTGGATTTGCAGCCGTTCGGCGAGGCAGCGGATGGTTGGTTCTTGGTCGGTGGGCAGCCCGCGCAACGCCAGCAAACTCATGTATTGTTGCGGCTCGAGTCCAACCGACCGGGCGGCCTTTTCGCTGTTATTGATGTACCGCCGGATGAGAAAACGAAATTGGGCGAGGGCGCGGTATTCAGCAATGCCTGCGGAGCGAGTCATCGACGTTATTATATCGTACACCACCCCTTATATCGTATAGCGATTAGGTCGTGTAGGTGAGAAATAAAGAGTGGTGCTATTTGCAAACGAAGAGGCGCTGCCGGTCGTTGATCTCAAAATATGTTTCAAAATGGTCCTCAAAATAGTTTCTCCGAATCCAGGAGGATCGTGACGGGCCCGTCGTTTTCCAATTCGAGTACCATATGGGCCTGGAAAATACCCGTTTCCACCTGTATGCCGAAAGAACGCAGGCGGACGGCGAATTGTTCGTAGATCTCTTTCGCTTCCTGGGACGGGGCTGCACGCTCGAATGCAGGCCGGCGGCCGCGCCGGACGTCGCCGTAAAGAGTGAATTGAGAGACGACCAGCGCAGCCCCTCCCCTTTCCAGCAGAGAGAGGTTCATTTTCCCGGCCGCATCGTCGAAAATGCGCAGGTTGGCGGTCTTTTCAGCCAAATAGCCGGCTGTCTCGGCGGCGTCGCCCTTGCCGATGCCCAGCAAGATCACGAGTCCAGATTCAATCTGGCCCACGACGCGACCGTCGACGGTCACTTGGGCGCGGCGAACTCGCTGGATCACTGCGCGCATGTGCGCTATCCCGCCGATTCGGAGAAGAGTCTTAACACGGCCATTGAAAGTCTCAAGAGGTTGGCCGCCGGCGCGTTCGAGCGGATGTAGACCGAGGCCGTGGTTGGCAACGCGGACAAAAAAAGCTGCTTCGTCCCGCAATGATCTCTCGTTTGATCTTCGTTCCGCAGCGAAAACAGGGTTTGCTTTCGCGGCCGTAGGCGCGGTGTCGCTGCTGATATTCGCCGGGCTGGCCTTCCGCGTCCACAAAATTCGAAATCGAGGATCCGCGGTCCTGGATGGCGTGCTGGAGGACGCGCCGAATGGCCGTCCGAAGGCGGGCAAGTTCGGCTCGATTCAACCGAGCAGCGAGCCGCGCGGGATGAATGCGCGCCTGCCACAAACTTTCGTCGGCGTAGATATTGCCAATGCCTCGGAAGACGCGCTGATCGAGCAACAACGCTTTGATTCGGGCACGGCGGCCCGCTAGCCGCTTGCCGAACTCCGCGGCGGAAATCTCCAGCGGCTCTCTCCCCAGCCGTTCGCTAAAGGCGCTCTTTCCTTCGGCGGGAACCAGGCGAATTTGCCCAAAGCGCCGAATATCCGTGTAGCGAAGCTCGTGGCCGTTTTCCAACTCGAAAAATGCGTGGGTATGCGGCGCGACGGGATCGTCGGGCCGGCGCACGCCCAGCCAGCCGGTCATACCGAGATGCACGATCAGGTCGAACTGTCGTTCGGGGTTCTTGGCCTCGGGCCCGGCGCTCAACTCCAGCGAGATGAACTTTCCCATGCGCTCGATTTTTTCGATGCGACGTCCGGGAAGCTCTTCGGCCAGCGCTGGCGGATCTTCGATGAAATCGGTCTTCCCCAAGCGAACGGATACAATCGTGCGCCCGGGCAGCACGGTTCGCAGCCCGCGCACAATCGTTTCGACTTCAGGCAACTCCGGCATGGCAAGGGTGTGGCTCGAAAATTGAAAATTAAGGAAGGGGCAGGCCGGGAGAAGCCACGATGCCGGCCATACGCAGGATCTCCTGGTACTCTTCCTCACTCACCGGAGAAATAATCAGCCGGACGTTCTTCAGGAATTTCACCTTGCGCAAGGCGGGATTGGCGCGAAGGTCGGCGAGAGTGACCTGGCGCGGCAAGCGTTCCAGGGCCCGCAAATCGGCCACCAGGCTCTTATTTTCCGGATCGTGAGGATCGGGATACGGATCGCGGGTAACTTCCGCAAGCGCGTACAGAGAGCGCTCGGGCGCGGCATGATAGCAGAGCACGCGATCGCCGCGGCGCACCTGCTTGAGTTGTCGCAAAGCGTCCTGCCGGCCGCCGGCGCCGCGCCACATCTCTTTACCCTTAACAAATAGCGTATCCCAATGGTAGTTGTGCGGGTCGACGCTGAACAGCCAATGGCCGCGTTTGGACTCGGGGCGGTTCGTTTGCGGAGTGGAGCTGGTCAAGGTTCTCGGTTATTCCCCTCGTAACAAATGGGCGCGCCGGTTGGGGAACGCGCCTTTGCTGGTAAAAAATCCCTGAATAAAGGCAGCACTATACACGCGAGTACCACGCCGCGGGAGCAAAAAATTGACTTAGTTGCTTGTTTTCCGATGGTTGCGGCATCGCCAGCGGACAGGACACCGGCCGCCGCACAGTAACTTCTTTATTTTGTGTTAAATGACCGTACGGCGCGCTCTCCTGGGGAGTTGTCGCCCAAGTTAACCGCAATCGACCCAGATATCTTCGCCCCGCACCTCGAGCGGAAAGCAGGCGACACCTACAGCGGGGTTCATGGCGGCTTTGCCGGTGGTGACGTCATATTGCCAGCCATGCCACGGGCAAGTGACGACCTTGCCCTTCAGCTCCCCTTCGCCGAGCGGTCCCCCGCGATGCAAGCAGGTGTTCAGAATGGCGTAGAAGGTTCCCTCCACGTTGGAGATTGCCAGGGTCTTGCCATCCACTTGGAATTCGCGGATGGAGCCGGCAGGTATCTCATCTTTTCGCGCCGCACGCAGAAATGCCATAGATCGAGCCTCCTGTTAGACCAGTTCGGTTGGACGTGGCGCTCGCGCAGCGCTTAGCGCGGCGAGGGAGTCTGCGCGACCATAACGCCGCGCTTGAATTGATCCACCATTTCGGGTTGCAACCTTACTTCGGTGGGCCGCTTGGCCAGCGACATCTGGTCGATTTTATCCTGGAGCTTCAGCAAGGCGTAAAACAAACCTTCGGGCCTGGGGGGGCACCCTACCACGTAAACGTCGACCGGTACGATGCGATCGACGCCCTGCAACACCGAATAGGCGTTGAAGGGACCGCCGACGCTCGAGCAGGCTCCCATGGAGATGCACCACTTGGGATCCGGCATCTGTTCCCAGACGCGCTTGAGCACGGGACCCATCTTCAGCGTCACCGTGCCGGCCACGATCATCAAGTCCGCTTGCCGCGGCGAGGGTCGAAATACCTCCGCGCCAAAACGGGCGATATCAAAGCGCGCGGTGGTGGAGGCGATCATTTCAATGGCGCAACAGGCCAGGCCGAAGGTGAGCGGCCAGATCGCAGACTTGCGCGCCCAGTTGAAGACGTAGTCCACCGACGTAATCATGAAGTTCTTTTCAAAGCGCTGATCGAGAACGCCCACAGGTCTCCCTCTGGCTTCAAAAAACAGGCCAGTATAGCGCCGGCCCCCTATGGAGTCAAAGACCGCAGGGGGTATATGGCGGCACCCCCCTGTTTCTGGTACACGCGTGCCCGCAACTAGGTATCCAATGCAGGTAGAGATAGGAGAGTCCGGCGAACGGCTCGAACAGAGGAATCTAGGCGGCCTTGGAGCCCGAGGGCTTATTGTCATCGCGCGCGTCAATAAGCACTACATTCTCCTTATCGTCGAGCTTGAGTCTCTTGAGAATAGACTCGACACGGTCCTTTTCAGCCTCAGAGAAAAACAGGATCGCTTTGATAGATTTCTTTGCATCACTTGCCTTTTCATATATCAGAGTTTGGTGTTGAAGGTTTTTCTCAAGTTGCGGATTGCTGGCAAGTTTGAATTCAACTATCGACTTGTCCCTGCTACCACGGGATATCTTGTAATCCGCAGGGCCGCGACCGTCGTTTACTTCGCGACTAACGTCGGACGCGGTTGCGTACCACGTGAATCTGTAGAGAATGTGAGCATCACTTTCACGCTCTAGCAGGCGACCTTTCACGTAGAAAATCTTATGACCACCCTTGTTTTCGATTACATCCTTGAAAAAATGCACGCGAGATAAAGCTTCTTGATAAGTGCGTCCGCTTGTGCGGTAAAAACCAGAACGCTTAGCGAGCAAGGCAACCAATTTCCCGAACTGTTCATGATAGAGAGTTTCAGACAGTTTTACTCTTCCAGAGCTGATGTTTTCGGCCTGACGTCCCTGTTGTTCTTTGCGGCGAATGAAGTAATCGATGATGGCGGGAAAGTGCCGGATAGTTTCAGTAGCCGCCTCGCGTCGCTGTTTGGCCGTAGCATCCTCAGGGAGAACCTTAATTAAGTAATTGTTAATTTTCGCCCGTAACTCCGCATTAGAAACGGAATCACAGACCGCGTCAAAATCGCTAACAAGGTCTGCTCGGTTTATCCACGTGTCCTCCTTTGCTAGCATATCTTTCGGAGTCAGGAGAACGTAGTCGTTGCCAAAACACGGCAGTACAAACGCTCGCGAACGCCAAGTCTCAGTGCGGTAATCGAAGCGCACTCTAGGAACAGGAAACCTCCTTTTTAGCCCCCTACGAATAAAACGTTTAGCGAATCCGTGCGTGTATTCGAGCAAGAAGCGTTTTATCAGATTCGTTGTAAAATCGCTGATATTGTCCTTTCCGACTCCACTGTCAATCAGACACAATTTTTCGAGATGACTGCCACGGGTGAGTTGTTCGTCTCCAAACGACGAAAGCATGCGGTGTAGGTTTCTGTGAAGCGCAGTGGCAAATTTGCTACCCAATCCATGTCCCTTGTTACCCTCCGTCGTGAACCCCAACCAATTTTGATCAACCTCTGGAAAACGATACAGTGACTGTACCAAGTGCGGGTCCAGATGCAGATTCGTGGACTTGCCCTTCAGAAATCTAAGACACTTGATTATCTCGTCGTGAAGGCTGCGATATTGCGGTTTTCTGCTGTTGAACAGAAGAAAGGGGTCAATAGGGGAGGTCCGAAACAAGCGAAATGTTAAATGCACCGTACTTCTTCAGTTCGTAAGCGGCGACGGCGTACCTACTGGCCGACAATCAAACCACCATTTTGGGAGGCTGGAACGATGACGAGCTGCAAGAAATCATCGCCTCGCTCGGCGCACAAGATGCACTTGCCGGAACGGGATTCGAGGAGCTTTTCGAAGAGACCGAACTAGAGCAAGACGATCCGACTCCCCTAATTGACCGTGCCGCGGAGTTGCAGAAGAAGTGGCAAACCGCCCATGGTCAGTTATGGCTGATCGGCAGGCACCGGCTTCTGTGTGGGGATAGCACGTCACAAGAGGATGTCCGGAAGTTAATGAACGGGAAGCGAGCTTGCCTGTTCGCCACCGATCCCCCGTACCTGGTGCAGTATGACGGTACGAATCATCCGCACAAGTGGAACCATTCGGCGGAAGCCGAAAGGCGGAAAAACAAGGATTGGTCCGACAAGTATTCGGATGTCGACAGCCCTGAACAGGGCGAGCGACTCTATGACTCGTTCGTACGGACAGCCATCGAACACGCCATCGCACCCAACGCGGCCTGGTACTGTTGGCACGCGAGCAGGAAACAGAGTCTGCTCGAAAGCGTCTGGGAAAAACATGGTGCTTTCGTTCACCAGCAGATCATCTGGGTGAAAGACCGGCCCATACTCAACCGCTCCTGGTACATGTGGCAGCACGAGCCGTGCTTCTTCGGGTGGGTAAAGAGCCGGAAGCCTAAGCGCACCGCCAAGGACTACCCGCCGAGCGTCTGGTCTTTTCCAACCCTTAAGCCCGGTGAGCCCAGCATTCATCCGACAGAAAAGCCCATTGAGTTGTTTGCCATCCCCATGCGTCAACACACCGAACGAACCGACATTTGCTATGAACCGTTCTCCGGAAGCGGAACGCAGTTGGTGGCGGCCGAGATGCTCGGACGTGTGTGCTACGCGATAGAACTATCGCCGGCTTTTGTAGCGGTAGCCCTGGAGCGCCTCAAACAGAAAGGAGCCCACCCCAGGCTTGCCTGAGGTCGGAGGAGGATGCATATGAACTACGCGAACTGGTTCAGGGTACGGCTGAAAACACCCCATCCACGGCAAAGGGCCTTCTTACGCTCGAAAGCGAAACGCAAGGTCATTCGTGCGGGACGCCGCGGCGGTAAGACCACCGGTGTTGCGATCCTAGCCGTCCAAGCATTCCTTCAAGGCTGGAGGGTCCTCTACGCAGCGCCCACAAGCGAACAGATCGCGCAGTTCTGGAAGGAGGTGACGACCGCTCTAGCTGCCCTGATCGACGCCGGCATCTTCTCCAAGAATGAAACCGAGCATGTCATCGAGCGCCCTGGTACCGACCAGGCGATCAAGGCAAAGACCGCATGGAATGCGGACACGCTTCGCGGCGACTATGCCGATCTACTGATTCTCGACGAGTGGCAATTAATGGATGAGACCACTTGGGAGGACGTTGGCGCTCCCATGCTCCTCGATAACAACGGCGACGCCGTGTTCGTCTATACCCCGCCATCGGTCCGTTCCCAAGCACAATCTAGAGCGCGCGATCCACGCCATGCCGCCAAAATATTCAAACAAGCCCTGGCAGAGCAGGAGGCAGCGGCAGCCGAAAGGAGGCAACCCCGCTGGGAGGCCTTCCACTTCACCAGTAAGGAAAATCCGTACATTTCACGGGAGGCGCTACGCGAGATCAGCCGCGATATGACCACCCTCTCGTACCGGCAGGAGATCCTGGCTGAGGACTTGGAGGAGGTGCCGGGTGCCTTGTGGTCCATCACGCAATTTGACACCGGAAGGGTCCACCAGTTTCCACGTCTCACCCGCGTGGCGGTCGGTGTCGACCCATCTGGCGGTGTCGGGGAATGCGGAATCGTTGTGGCGGGGATTGGCCCATGCCCTTGCAAGGGTACCTCCGAAACCCATGGTTTCGTCCTGCAAGATCGAAGTCTGAAGGGCGCTCCCGACAAGTGGGCGAGAGAGACTGTTGCCGCATATCACACTTCTCGCGCCGACCGCATTTTCGCAGAAAAGAACTTCGGTGGGGATATGGTCGAGGCTACGCTGCGCACGGTTGATCCCTCCATTGCTTTCCAGAGTGTCAGTGCCAGCCGTGGTAAGGACGTTCGCGCAGAGCCCATTGCTGCCTTGTATGAGCAGGGCAAAGTGCACCACGTCGGGCGCCTCGACGCCCTCGAGAACGAGATGATCTCCTGGCAGCCCGGGAGCAGTTCCTGGTCTCCCAATCGCATCGATGCTCTGGTGTGGGTACTGACCGAGCTCATGACAGGCCAAGCCAGCTACAAGCCAATATTCATGGCGGTCGATCCTGAACAAGAACCACGCCGCAGCGTATTCGACGACAGGCCCAATGAGGACTGGCCCAAACATTTTAGGCTCCGCCGAGACGGGATTAGGGGTAGGAAGCTTTGGTAGGGGGAACCGAATGACAGAACGGCAGCCGCGCAAGAATGGCCGTCCATTACCGCCGGTCGAGACTCGCTGGAAGAAAGGAACGAGCGGCAACCCGCGCGGCCGCCCCAAAAAACAGGATTGCCTCACCCATTTGCTCCGAAAGGAGATCCAAAAGATCTGTCCGGCTGATCGAGAGAAACGGACGTGGAGAGAGCTCATCGTACGCGCCACTTTGCAACTGGCAATGAAAGGGAACGCCACGGCGCTCAAGGAGGTTTGGGAACGCCTCGATGGTAAGGTGCTACAAAGCGAAAAACTGCAACTGGGTGGAGTAGGCGGCAAACAGGTTACGATTGAGGTCGTGTATGCGGAGCAGCCGAACGAGTCGAGCTGCGGTCGAGTTACTAAGCCGCCGAGAGAAAATGAACGGCTCGGGCTCTAGGTGTTCCGAAAACCCCATCTTCGCAGACCTTCGCAACTGATTGAATCCGTGACGCTCAGAAATGGCTGATTTGGTGTTCCGAAAACAGAGGTTTTTCGCTCACACCCAAGACTGCTGAACCTCTTTGGAGCGGGAAACGGACGTGGGCGTCGCGCTCTAACTCGTTCAATACCGGTTCTGTATCGTAGAAGCCGCGAGGAGTTGCACGCAGTAGTGTTCGGTGCCCTTGAAGTTAAGTCGTAACGTGAGCGAGACAAGCCCTCGGTTGCACCTGGATCAGATTCCGGGCCCCTAAAACAATCGCCGTTGTCTGATCTCACTTCGGGAATCCTGGCTCGAATGCGTTCGAGACATTGGACCAGCATTTTCTCTGAGCTCAAGCGCTTGACGCGTTAGCTTGGCAGACATACCATCCTGACCCAAGAAAGAGTTGAAATCGACAATTCGTGGCTGACCGTTCCGAGCCGGGCCGTGTCGCAAACCGCGACCCTAGAATCAAGGCTGAATTCCGGAACAACAATATGATGCGAACGAATGTACGGTTGGGAATTGGCAGGCTCGGGTTTTACGTTGGCGCCGCGGTACTTGCAGGCGTGGTGTGGATCATCGAAGTTTATATCCAGAGCAAGCCCCAAGTCTATGGAGCAGCGATTTCCTCATTAGATCCGTTGCAGGAAAAGCAGTTAGGAGCCTTCTTGCAAATGAACCAGCTGCTCATTGCTCTGGGAACCGCGTTGCTGGGAGCCATAGGTTTCTTTTTGGACAGGAGGAGGAAGTCGTACTCTACGCCCCGGCAACTGTGGGCCGCTTTCGCAAGCGCCCTGTGTGGGGGGCTCTCCCTGTACTTCGGGTATCGCGCATATGAGGACGTCGTGCTTATGCTTGAACCTCCATACCCCACTTTCGATCTCACGGGTTCCCTGATTTTGTGGGATCGCTATGCCCATTTCGGTACATTCCTGTTGGGTGTCTTTTTCTTTGCCGACTTCGCTTTTCACGAGCTGACCGGGGAGAACAAACATGAGTACCCGCTCGACGTCCGCAGTCGCTAAAATACTTCTCTTTGTGGCTCTCCTCTTGGCACCCATATTGCTGTCACAAACGCCTGCGAAGCCGGGCATCCTGCAGATCGATTCAAACCCTGACCAAGCGAATATATTCGTCAACGGCAAATCTATGAACCAGCTAACACCGGCCACACTCGTTGTCTCTCCTGGCACTTACGCGGTATCCGTAACTGGTAAGTCTGGAAACCCTCGATGCCCAACCACACCTTCTTTCCAAGTATCTTCCGGACAAACGGTAGAACGCTATTGCACCGGGACGACTTGGGGTGTCAAACCAGAGTAAGATTAGGCCATGAGCACATCGCTCGGAACCGATAGGCATAGAAATATACATAGACTTTATATTACCAGTTATGAATACGGTTTGACTGAGCACAGTCGCGTGGCCTGTTGGAGGGCATCTATCCCGTTCCTAGCCGCGTCTGCGGCATCTTGACTGCGTCCGGCTTCCGCAATTGCTTCAGGAGCGGATCCAATTGACGGTTGTATCTGCGCCTGGCTTTTTCGCGGAGAGATTCATAGGGGTAACCTGCTTGAAACGCGGTCAATAGACGTTTGTGATTTGATGAAATGGTGTCGAGGAAGATGGCGACCAGGATCGCCACGCCGATCAATTGGTGCCACTCGGAGAAGTAGCCCGTTGCCGCAGCAAGACTGCTGCCGCCGGCGATGATCTTAAGGGCGTGTGCGAGAACCTTTCTTCCTCGGGTGACTCTCGGACCGCGGTTTTCACCGGCTCGGACCTGAACATAGAGCGTCTCGTTGGTCGTAATGCCACTTCTCTCCAGAGCCAAACGAAAGGTCGGAGCCCCGAACCTCAACATGGTCCGTGGGCTCAGCTGTGGAGTGGCCTACTGGGGAGCAGCCGGAATTTTGTATTGAACGTCTAGAAGGCCCGTCGGCGACAGCTGAAGAACCAAAGCGCCGTCAAAAGCTTCTTCCGGGTGATTAGGATTCGGTTCCAAATCTTTCGTAAGAACGAGAGCGCCTGACATATCTTTGAAATCAACGCGAGTATGCAAGGTCGGATTCACACAACTGCCCGTCGCAACAGAGGCATCAAGCGCTAATTGCATTTCCTCTCCGGGTTTGATTCTCTTCGTAACCTGCACTGGCGCATGACAGGAATCCACGTTCACAGTCCTCTTCTCCCGCACTAACACGTTTGCGATGTAGACATTTGATGATCCGTTTCGCCCATCACAGTAGAGCCGTAAGCATCCCCCCGGTAGAGCCGAAACCTCCCAGTAATTCGAACCGTTGGCAGTCACGTGGGCTCTGTCCGTCATTCCGGAAGCAAAGCCCTCGAAAGGATCGGAATCGATTTCCCAGCCGCCCTCAGCCAGTGGGCAAACATCCGAGTGACTGTTCACAGGACCTGCATTGGATTCTATGTAGAAACTATGCGGGCCTTTGTCACTATCCTTGGATAAAGGATGCGGAATGGTTTTTCTTTCGATAAGGCTGCCGGAAACGGCCATTGATGCACTGATGTCGTACGGTTTCCCCAACGACGGAATGGATAAGTGCAGCTTGGAATCAGGTGAGGAAGCCGTGACTAGTTTTGCGGGGTTAAACCAGAAGATGAGAACGAACAAAGCGAGCGCACCACCGGCCTTAATAAACGGGCCTGCAGTAACTGAGATCAACCCAGGCAAAAGCGCTCCTATGCCGGCGGCGGCGAGGGCCAAAACCACCCGAAAAGTAAACCATTGGGTCGCCGTGGGATTTGGCACGAACAAAGCGATAGCCAGCATAACGACGACGAAAACGACGCCAAATCCGAATGCGAGTAATCGCTCGTTGGATTGAGAATTAACTTTCACGTTCCCTCCACCAGCGATTTTGTTGTTGACCTTCATTTCATTCTGCATCGAGGCGCGATGGCACGAACTGTTGGGTTTAAGGCTCTTCGATATCAACAATCGGTGTATTAGGGCCGTTTCGTCTTGATCCGCTTCTGTTTCCTCTTACGATTAGTCTTCTTGTACGCGGTCGCCACGTCAGTCGCAGCTTCTTGTCCGCTGTCGACCGCACCGTCCATGAATCCCTGCTCGTCCGCAAGGTGTTCTCCAGCAAAATAGACTGAGCCGTGATTCTTGCCGAGTACATCACGAATAGGAAACCATTGACCGGGACGATAGAAAGCGTACGCCCCCTGTGTGTATTTGTCCTCTTGCCAAGCGTATTTATCGATCGCTATGGGAGCGGTATCCTCTCCGGGGAAAAGTTTGGCTAAGTCTGCGGCTATGAGGGCTCGTAGCTCCACCGGACCTCGCGCGGCCAGATCGTCTGCTTTGTCTCCGATTGCATAACTGCAGAGGATCCCTTGCGTCCCTAGTTGTCCAAGCGAAGCCGCAAATACGAAATCTGACGTGCCATCGGTGAAGCAAGAGAATTTCTTTCCTAAGCGTTTTTCCCAGAAGCGATTGGGGAACAGCAGAACTGTCTTCATGATCCTGGCGTACTGCAAATTCCTCGCGGCGAGACGCTGTGCGTGCGGCAGCTTCGGGACGAAGTCAATCGAGTTTAGAACCCGTGCCGGAACAGTACAGATACAATATCGGGCTATGAATCTTTGAGTCCGGGTGGGAAGTGCACGTCGCGACGCCTTGCGTTTCGGTCGTGAGGGGGGAAACAACTCGGTTCGATTGTCTTCCGCATGAACAGTTACGAGTCCATTCAACTGCTCAACTCGCTTCACGTCCATACTGGTATGAATGGCATGCAGGCCAACACGCTCCGCGAGAGCGTTCACCAAGCGGCTATTTCCACCGACGATACGCCAATCCATTTCGTCAGTGGTGTTACTTCCAGGTCCATAATATTCCGAGGCAGATGAGTATGCTCCTGAGTGTCGAATGGATTCGCCAAAATCCGTGCTGTCCATTAAATCTCTTCGCAACAAGTCTGAACCCGAAAAACCTAAGCACTGCAAATACGTCCACCAGTCCTGCTGGTCAAACTCATTCTGTTTGCCAGATTTGGAATTGATCGCGCTGCGCACCGCTGTTTGCAGTTTCTTTTGCAGCTGCTTTTGAAACGGCCACTCCCCCACTTTTAGGGTCTTTGTGATAGTGCCTAGTTCCGCAAATGAATACTCGAACTGGTGCTTGATCAAGTCCAGTTTCAGTTCGCGGCACAATTGTTTGATAGCGTCATGATCATTTCCCACCCACTCTCCACCGAGTTCGCAATATAGTTCGGGGCTTTCGCGGAAATGGTGCGTGAACACGCGTCCGCCAATTCTGTCGCGAGCCTCAACTATAGTCACCGCCCAGTTTTTCTTTTTGAGCCGGTACGCGGCACTCAGGCCCGCCAAACCGGCTCCGATGATCACGCAACTATTTTCTGGCGGCGTTTTATTGTGTTTGACTTCACGCATTTATTGCTCCTTCAGATCCATCCAGCCAGGTGCCGCCAAACAACTGTAGGGACCCATGGACGTCGTAGCTTCGCAGCCGAGTCACGCATCGCTCGCTGTCTTAGGAGTCCTAGACTGACTTGTGTGCCGCGTGGTTCATCCAATCGTCCAGGAAGACCTTTTCGTAGTATTGCGCGGCCGTGGCGTTGTCGATGATCAGTCCCGCGTCGCGGTTGCTCAGGACACCTTCACCCGACCAGTTCATGCTGGAAACGACGACAATGTTGTGATCGAAGACGAAACCTTTGTTGTGAGCATTGTTCTGGATTCTCACGTTGTCGAGATTTATGCCCGCTGCCTGAAGTGCATCAAGCCCGCCCTTCGTGGTCTGAAATTCACTGAGGATTATTTTCACGTCCAAACCGGCATTGATCTTGACAGCGACCGCGTCCACCAAATCCGTAAACTTGGCGTTAGCAGGATCGCTGGATGGATGGATGTACTGAAGCTGGATGTAAAGCGACTGCTTCACGGAGTTGATGAGATTCAGGATTGCCGTTTGATAGACACCTGGGTCGGGCGTCAAGAGGGGAGTGATGGTGACTGGTTCCGTTATTGATTGAGGCGCGGTGAAGATGAAATTGCCTATCGTCGCCCGCGGAGTGGTTGGGTTCGGGGGCGGTTTGAGGGTCGGCGAGAGACTCGCAGCGTTTTGCGTGGCTATCTGGAAGTCGTTATCCAGATAGGCTTCGAAGGTTTTTGCGAGGGCTGCGGACTGAATGATGACATGCCAGTCGCGGTCGCTGCTTTTGGCGGTCTCTTGGTCAGCCGAAGTAGGATTCCCGATCGGGTCGATGTCCGGCTGGTTGGAATTGTTCAGATTCCCGCTCGACAGCCAAACGGTTTGGCTGTCGCGAACCATCACTTTGATGTGGTAGGCCGTTGGAAATATCCAAGTATCTGCTTCGGGGCTCGATCGGACGAGTGCCCAAGCTTCTGAGAAGGTTTTGCCGAGTTTCGTTTGCAGAGCCTTCACGGTCTGCGGATCCGTCTGATTTGCGCTCGGATTGCGAGGAGGATCATCCAACGTCAGTTGGACAGCTTTTCCGGCGAGTTGGGCCTCGAAAAGATCCAGAATATGTTCCGAAGTAAAGTCGTACATGCTGACCTTGAGGTGGCTCTTGGTGCCAGAGACGAATTTCTGCAACTGTGCCCAGCCCGCGTCGGGGCTTACATGGCAGATCATCGGGATAGTTCCGTTTGCCGGGCTGAGCGGAACATTCGCCGGCTTGTAGTGGAGGGGTATTTTCGTTTGATGAGCCGCGGCAACCTTCGGAGCGATCGGCGCGACAGCCTTTCCAGTGGAAGGGTCGAACTGCGGGAGGAGGCTGGTACCTCTGAATTCCGCGCGGTGATCAGCGAGTCGAGAGAATTGTTCGGGTTGATCATGGCTGAATTGTTCGACTTGCGTGGCTTGACGAACGTCGACAGGCGTTCCGTCAATTTTGGAAGGCAGTCTAGGAGGCTTCTTGCCGGCCGCGGTGATAGCCACGATAGCCGGTTCTTTGCTCAGCCAGCTCGTTTTGGTGGAGCAATACCCAGGCGTGACGAAAAGGACCCCTGGCTTTTTGAACTTAGCGATGTTGCGTTTGATTTTGGGAATTAGGTAATCAAGCTGATTCACGGCTTGTCCTCCGCATCGAAGTTGTCAGCGATCTGCTGTACGTGCGCGCACCCGACGCTCACCGGGTTCGGTAAAGGGTTCCGCAGAAGACCGGCGGCAAGAGCTGCCAGCTCCTTGAAGCGTTCGCGGCAGAGCCGTCGAGCGTTTTTCGCGTCGGGCGGGAGCATCACGTGGCGCGTCAGCCCGAATCCTGGGCCGGCGGTTTTGCCCGGGTATTTGTTACCCGCGGGCATAAGCATCAGGCCTTCACCGAGCGGCAGGACGACGCGCGGCATCAGGTCAATCGCGACGCTACAAAAAGCTTTTAGTTGAGGTTCGACGCCAGCCGCATCGAATTCAAAACTCCATGCCAGCATTCGAAGCATCAGGCTATAGGCGGAGTCAAAAAGAGCAGCGACCTGCACGGACAGCGGATCGTCAATGGGATTGGCGTTCGCTCCGTAGCCGGGTTGCAGGCCCGCGGAAGGGTTGTTCATCGCGGGCCTTGCGGGCGAAAAGGACGAACCTTGCGCACCCGATGCCTGAAGATCCTTGAAAATCTTCACAAAGGCTTCGAAGTGCGAATTCTCCCGGTGGTGAACGCGCCCTTCGCCCTGCTCGGTAATTTCTTCAATGGCTTGCAGAGCTGAGCCACGGTCTTTCACGGCTACGAGATCCGGAAAGTGCACCAAGTCGGTAGTCATTTGCTGCGTGGGCGAGCCGATGAAAAGTTCTCTTTCATCGATATTGCAAATGCCTGATTCGATCAACGCGTACAACTCTCCAACGGAACCAAATTCAATGTCCTCGGCGTCCTCGCCTGGTAGTCTAAGGAGCTCTTTGATATCCAGACCCGGAGGCTCCTGTTGCGGATGTTCGTAGAGGATGAATCTGCGAAGGCTGCGAAGCCCAAAGGGTTCGAGTTCGATGGGAACGTTCAGGGGATAGTACTTCGTGTTCTGCGGAAAATTGGGCCGGAGGTAGTAAGACGTCCCGCCAATCGCTGTGGTCACGTTCCAGACGAGAGCGAGATGAAGCATCTCCTGGGAAGCGATGAAATAGAGCTGGGCCGCCCAGCGGCGGATTTTCTGTTGCTCATCCCACGTGATTCCGCCTTCCGAGATGTCCCGCTTTAGGGAAAAGGCGGCGTACAGGTAGGAGCACGCGATGCCGTGCTCAAGCTCCGCGGCTTCACAGAGAAGCTTCAGTAAATCGGAACGCGTTCGAATCGTAGTGGCTGGGCTCATGCGTTTGTCTGCGGCTTGGTCTTAACACCAAGCTGGATGGCGATATCCTCGGCAGTTCGCAGCGCTAGAGCTGCGAGCGACAGCGTGGGATTTGGACTGCCAACGGTGGGAAAGACAGACGCGCCGGCAATAAAAAGATTCTTGTGATCGTGCGAGCGGCACTGGGCGTCGACGACTGAAAGTTTCGGATCATTGCCCATCCGGCAGGTGCCCATGATGTGGCCCGCGCCATCATAGGCTGTGGGATCAGTCCCCAGATCGAGATCAGTTGCGCCCATAAGGCGGAACATATCGGCCATAGTTTTTGTTGCTTGGGCGAGTCCCTTAAAGCTGTAGTCCGGCGGCGTGAAAGTAATCTTGGGGCGTGGTAAACCGAGCGCATCCTTAATCGTCGACAGCTCGACCCTATTGTTTGCATCGGGCGCGACCTCAACCGAACAACTCAAACGGATTTGGCGAGCGACGCGTTCGAACACGGCCCATTGCAGCTCCGCTCCAATCAATTGCTCATTGGTCACGGAATCAATGATTTCGGCATAGGGTGCATTCTTTCTCGACCAGCCGTCGTTGTTAAGCGAAATGCGGAAACCGGCTCGCTCCTTGCGGAAATCGCCGTCGCGGAACGATTCAATTCCAGATGTGGATGGTGGACCCCGGAATGGGAAGAGCTTTTCGGGAGCAAGTCCGAACGTGCTCTTGGACAAATGGTCCATGAGATTGCACCCCACTTGACCGCTGGAATTCGCGATTTCGGACATCAGCAACAATCGCGGCGTCTCAATCGCATGAGCTGCGACCACCACCACTTCCGCCGTCACACTTTGCGCTACGCCCGCGTAGCTCAAGAAATGCACCGTGTGCACCGAACCGTCTGCGTCCTTGTCCAGTTTTGTTACGACACATTGCTCCCACAGCGCTGCGCCTTCCGCCTTGGCTTTCGCCACGTGCACCGATCCGTCGTACTTCGCGCCTATCGGGCAGAGCGGAACGCAGATCGAGTTTCCAGCGCACGGTGGCCGTCCGTCGTAGATTTCAGAGTTTCGCGCCGAGGGAGTGCTTCGCACTCGGTACTCGGCCCCTTCAAATACTTTCCCGTTGACGCGCTCGGATATCCATAGGTCCGAGTAGCTTGGCCAGATCATGTTCATCGGAAAATCTTTGCTGCGTTGCGACCCGAATAGCCCATCCCATTCGGCCTGTGAGCCGGCGACGCCGATTTCTCGTTCGGCTTCGCAATACCACGGTTCCATCTCGTCGTAGCTGATGGGCCAGTCAACCATTGCCGCCGGAAGGTTGGGTCCGTCGTACTGCGACCTCATTCGAAAATCGTTGCGAAGTAGGCGCGGAGTGTGCCCCAACCAATGCCACGTAGAGCCGCCCGTTCTGCGCTCGTATGTGCTCTTGTAAAGCAAATGGGGCGCAGGCGGCTGCTCGTAGTAGTCGGTCGGGCTGTCGGGGCTCGGCGCTTTCGCGTCGGTCTCGGCCTGAACATATGGACTGTGCGGAGTCTTCGCGGCGGCGATCGCGTAAGCGCCCACCATTTGCGCCCGCGACGGGTTGCGACTGCCTGCCTCCAGCATCAGCACTCTCGCGCCAGCTTTTGCCAGACGATACGCCACCATGGCGCCCGCGACGCCTGCACCGATCACCACAATGTCGAAGTCGCGCGCGCTCACTTCGATCCCTTCGGCTCATTATCGGGACGGTATCGCCAATGGCCAAAATATCCACCCGAGAGTCCTGGCGGGTGAGCTCCAATGATGCTCCACGCCAAGCCGCTGAAATATTCCTCCTGGGTTCCAAATCGCATCACGGGCGAGGCGGGTGGGTTCATGCCCAGGTTGTCCTGCACGGTGGAGGTGTACCAAAGCAAAATAATCTGGCAGACGGTTGGCCGCAAACAATCGTTGCCTACGATTTGTTTCTTCACCTGCTCGACAACGTCCGGCCCGTTTCTCAGTCCCTGATAAATTCTCAGTATTTGCGTCAGCAAGGGACTAAACGGGCTGCTGTTCAACCGGTCCAGATATTGACGCCCAAGATCTACATCCAGGTCGCCGACGCCAGTGAGTATTCTTGACAACGCAAGAAAATCATCGAAGTCCGAACTCCGTGCTGACGACGATATCTTTTCTGGCATATCGCAACTCAAGCCTCTGCGCGCTGCCCGTCACTAATTCCCCAGGGCGTAGTTCACAAAATCCTTAAGCTTGAAAGAAGCGTTCTTGGGCTTCCACGTCGGATCGGAGCCGAGTAATGAGTGGTTATCGCCGAACATCAGTCCCAGGAACACTTCTGCGACGATTCGACCGCCCACCGGCCCGAGTTGGGGTGTCGTAATAGGGATTGGATGTTGCACCGGGATTTGCACCTTCACCTGATGGCTCATCGCTTCAGCCAGGACGTAGGTCCACAGAGGGCAGTTGTTTGCGAAAACAGGAGAGATCTTGTCAATTGGCACAATCGGAGGATCGGTGGGGTCCTGTTTGTCCACACCTTTTCCGATCAGTATTTTTTCGTCCGGCATGGGAGTGAGGCCCATGGCACGAGCAACCTGCTGCCCGGATGGAAGTCCCATCTGCCAACCACGTATCAGATTGCGGACGGGCAGGGCTGGCGGAGGCGCCGCAACAACGGCCGGAATTGGAAGATTGGAAAGGGCGAATACCACAGAAGTGTCGATGCGATAGGCAAACTGCAGGCGAGTCTTGTTGTTTGGGTCATCATTCTTGTCTCCGTCGCCATAGGGTCGCGTATCAATGTCTATAAAACGTCCCCAGTCAATTGCTCTGCCTTGTACCACCTTGCGAAAACCAGCGAGGTCATCGGTGAATCCGGCCTTTTGGGAGTCAGGGGTATTGAAAATCGGAAGCAGGTTGCCGTCATTGAGCCGGTAGCCAGGCCTGACCATCGAATGTCCTAGTCTGTACGCCGCCACTGAAAACTCTACGGGCATGAACGGCCCATTCTTCCAATGGAAGAACTTAAGATTCTTCTTCTCGTACTGCCCGTTCGTCTTCAGCGCATCCAGTACATCGGAATGGATAATCCGAGGAAGAAAATCGTGGAGGATCATGTATTGATAGTGAAAACGAACGAGTTTCTGGATATGTGGAAAGGGCAGCGTGGGATGGTCCTTCACCATGCGATTGTGAAAGCGATGAAACAGACCCTGAAGTTGCGAAACGATTGTATTTTCATCGTTGCGTGGATCGCCAATGAGCGCCCGCGCAGGGTGGGCAGAGTTCCGTGGCAAATCCGTGACCTGGAACTTGCTTCCGGTAAGTGCATCGCCTAACAGAAATGTTTTACCTTCTGTGTCGTATATGTACGGCTGGTCATCCGGCCCTCGTCCATATATATTGTCCAGATCGAAAGCTGGAGTTCTAAAATCAGTCAGTGCATCGGGATCATCCTGCGCCTGCAGGCTGCTCGCCGGATCGAACGTTATATCGTGATCCATAAATTGACCGAGGTACGTGTACAGAGCGGGAATCCCGCTCTCTTCGGGATCTGGTCCGTCGGTGGGTGGGTCAAACGTCGCCGACATTCCGCTTTTGCTCGGCTCAATCTGGGATCCTAGCGAGGTCAGGTTTTTTATATTTTCATGCTCGGTTGTGCCAAAAGTCGCCTTTGGCAGCGAGCGAAACATGCGCCCAAACCGCCCCTGAAATTGCGGGGAGCGGTTGGTGGACATCAATCCGCGAATGGGTGTGCTGTGCCGTTGCGGCATAGAAGTCCTCCGGATTACAAATTAGTCAGTGACAAAGTCTCGAGTGGAGTGAGTGGCCGATGACGGCTACATCTAGTTGCAAGGTGAAACGCCGTGCCCCTAAGAGAGAAGAAAGCATAGCAACACCTGTAGTCGCCGCACGAAATTAGAGGCGATTCTTACGGCATATTTTCTCTCTTGTCAAGTGAAAAGGATATAACGGTGTAATTAGCATCCGCTTATTTACGGTTGCCATGTTGCACGCGGAGGTCTTCTTGCAAACTTGTCCCTAATGTTTAGCGGAGCGTCGGCCTTTGATACCAAGTCGCGCTCGTCGCTGAAAGTCATGCCGCGATTCACGTGAGCTCAGATGTGCGCTCCGTGCCTCGCCTCGCGGCGCAAAAGTAACCGCAGCGTTCCAGAAGCACTGGAGGATTCTCAGGTGCCCGGTCCGCGTGGGCCAAGGCTGTCGCCGGTGCGTTAAGTGCCCAGAATATCCCGCTTTCAGAGGTTTTTACGGCTGGGAAGAGGTGCTAAGTAAGCGCGAAGAAGCATGAGTCGGGCCATGTCCATCGTGGTGGACCAACGCAGTTGAGTTATTCGAACTTACGAACTTCCAGCACAAATTCGTCGCCGACCTTCTTGAGCGGACCTGTGACCGCGGCTTTTAGAGAGCCGCCTGCGTTCTTCACTTTCTCCTGAAGTCTCAAATAAGCGTCCTCTTCGATCGGATCCACCGGCTGTGGGGCTCCCTTAACACTGTCCCATTGAACCTTGTCGGCTGGCTCCATTGGCTGAAGGAGCAGAGGCGGCCGCTTATCGTTACCATCGATAATCAGGCCGTCTCCTGCACGCGTCTCCAGCTGACCTGCCACGGTGACTTCAACGCCGCGGAAGACATGCGTTCCGTTCGCCATCTTGGCGAACTCAGTGGGCCACAAATCGAGTGCGGGCAGGCCGTCGTGCTCTAGGTACACAAAAGCTGTCGAATCCTGCGCGTTCGGAACGGGCCTGACTAGGCGAACACCGTGCATGTGTGTCAGCGATTCGTATGCGCCGCCCCAGCAGGCGGATATGCCGTAGGGACAGCCGGGAGTGACACCGACCACCACGGGAGGCTGTTTCTCCGCCGCCACGATCTCGGCGTCTTGCTCGATGGGTGTCTTCTGCTTCAACACATTGAGGGCTACGGCGCTGGTACGCGCGACTGGCTGAGCAGCCACGGGCGCCGGCGCAGCCGTGATCTGAATAATCGTGGCTATCGAAGGGACCTTTCTCTGATTTAACAGAAACAGCATGTAATGCCCCGGAGGGCAGACATTGCCATCGGCGGGCGCAGTAACGCTCAACCCCAACCCGTTTGCGCCGCGGACAAAAGCAAGAAAGTTGATGCGCTGGTTCTGATTGTTCGAATGCGTCACGGACGAAAGCCGGATCCAGGTGACCTGGCTGATCTCCGAGGGAGTCGGAGTTCCGACGTCAAACGCTTGCCCATACTCTACTTTAGTAGGGGCTCTACTGATGACTGGACGTGCGCCCTTAAACAGATAAGGCGGGGAGAAGAGTTGTGCGTCGGCATGCGTGTCTTTTGGCGGATTCGACTGAAGCCCGTTATTCGGAGCATACTCTCCGCCGCCGCCGCTGAATACGCGTCCATCGGGCAAGAGAACCGCCGTGGAGTGGTAGCAGCGGTCCACCCCTTCGGGAGCCATCTCCGACCACGTTCCAGTATGCGGATCCCAGAGTTCGGGGGTGTGGACGGGCTGGCCTGGCCCCAAGCTATCAAAGCCGCTGGCCTGGCTGCCCCCCGTCACAAGTACGGTGCCGTCGGGCAAAAGGGTTGCGTTATGCTGCCGGCGGTGGAACTTCATGGATCCGGCGACGGCCCAGGCTGGTTTCGCAGCATTAAGATCGATGGTTTCGGCGACATTGGAGGGCAGTACCGGTCCCACGGTCCCTCCCCCTCCGCCAATAAAAATCACCTTGCCGAAATCGTACATCACCGAGGGCGCATAGTCGGCGTTATTTACGAGACGCATGGCGATGGGAAGCCAGGTGCCGGGATTACCGTGTCCGACGTTCTCGAAAAAGTAACTCGTGGCCAGTGGGCCCGACATGAATAGGTCGCCGTTCGGGGCCACATGGAAGCGCGGAAACTGCGGAAGGCCCGTGAAATTAGTGAGATTATTCCAATTCCCATTCTCCAGTACTTGAGAGATGTTGTTCGTTTGATTGGGATTGTTGGGAGGCGCCTGGGGAGTACCGATTGCGAAATTTCCGGCGCATACGAAGGCTCGTCCATCGGGAAGCGTGATGGCTGTGGGATACCAGCGGCCGTTGCTCATCGTTGGACCCGGAGTCCACTTATCGGCTGAGGGATCATAGAAAGTGGAAGTATCGAGTCCCTGGCCGTCGAAAAAATGCCCCCCGGTTACCAGCAGACGGCCGTCCGCCAGGAAGGTGTGACCGGAGCAGAAGAGATTGATGGAATTGCCTTTCGAATCTGTAGGTTGATTGCTGGTGGGCTTCGCAGGAGCGTTGGGATTGGCTGGATCCCAGATGAACGCATGAGTTTCGTGCTGGTTGAGAGACGGAAAATCAGGCGTGCCCGGAGGATTGCGCCGTCCCCAGAACAAAACTTTCCCGGTCGGCAGAACATGGGTGTGAATCGGTACGTTTGCCAGGGAAATCTTTGCGGACCACTGGCCAACCTCGGCAGGATCAACTGCCTGTGCGGCCAGAGCAAGATCGACGGTCGCCGCTTCGTCCTGGCTGAGAGTGCTCGGAGCGGTATAGGTGGCCGAAAGCGAAAAGGGCGAACTGGGTTTTGCCGCTGGTGCCCCGGCCAAGGTGAGCCGGAGAGTGTGGAACCCCGCCAACTTGGAAATCGTGTTTAGGCCGGTGCCTGGAGGAGCGTTTAACTTGAATACCGACGTTGCGAGGACGGAGTTATCGGGGTTGAGAACTTCCATCGTGATAGTCGTATTAGGCGTCCAGCCGGTAACATCGGGCTTGAGAATCAGACTCAGTGGACTGTTGGCGCGGCTCCAGATGCGGGCAACATTGAGCGCCTTGCCGTTTGTAGCTGCGGGAATATCCAGATCTTCAGCGCCTTCAAAATCTTGATCGACGGGACGCGACACCACGTCGAAAGGTACTCCTCCGAGGCCCTGCCGACTGTAACAGACGTACCCGCCTCCGTTTAGATTTTTCGGAATGCTGATTGTCACCGACCCATTCCCATCGGTTACAACGTCCGGGGAGTGGCCTGTGTAGTCGTGAAGCGATACGTTAGAACCAAATTCAGTAGCGACAGTGATAATTCTTGTAGTATTTGGATCGTTGTTCAAACCCACCAGCAAATTCGGCGCGCCCAACCGTTCGTAGGCGAAGACATTAAAATCCTTCCATCGCTGCTGGGTTGGTCCGAAGGCAAGTTTCTCGTGAATCCAGATCAGATTGTCGATCAGGGGCTTTAGTCCAAAACAATTCTTGTCCGAGCTGTAATCGCGGTAGTAGACGCAGGGGTAGCCTTCGGAGGTGAGAATGTAGGCGTAACCCAAAATTTTATTAATGACGATTTTCTCCCCGGCAGTGAGGTCGGTATCGTGGTTTTCCACAAAGGTGACCGCATTCATCGGAGAAATCCCGGCCAGTCCAACATGATCCAGATCAGCCATATTGAAACCGCCGGGTGCGTTGCACATCGCATTGAGTACGAACTTCAACGGGAAATCGAATGCGCTGGAGCGTCCCTTCATTCCAGTGGGATTGAAAATCCACCCGTTGACAAGCACGCGGCTGCCATCAAAGAATTCTCCGACCGCAAATTTCCCGCTCATCGACTTGCTGGTCAAAAATGGGAAGAGGAATTCGGTAGATAAGCCCTTTACATCGTCAATTCGATAGCCTTGAACGTCCAGAGCACGCGTCAACCAGTCACCGGCTGCGATCAGATTATCGAACACGTAGTGGGGCGGTTTGGCGTTGATCGGCGCCAGTTCGCGCCCGAAAGGAAAGTCATCACTCGGAGGGCCCCCCAGAGCGGGATCGCGTGGAACGTTCGGAACGAAGTTAAGTGGGTTTTTAGGAAAGCGGCCCACGTCCGGTGTTCCGTCTGCGCCCAAATAGCGGAAGACGAAGGGTGTTGTGTCGCCAACCCGCTGGTGCTCGACCATATCCAGATAAACATCCAGTCCGTTGGCCCGCATGACGGCCACGCAACGCTGCAACTGCTCGCGGGTTCCAAATCGTGTGGCCCGCGAACCCTTCTGGTTTTTGGACCCGATGTCGTAATCGTCGAAGGGACCGTAACCGTCCGAGCCCGGCTTGTCCCCGTCCGAGGTCTTCAACACCGGAGGCAGCCAAACCGCCGTGAACCCGGCCTCGCGAAGCTCGTTTGCCTGCTTCGCAAGATGATCCCACCACCAGTCAATCGTTGCATCCCCATCCGCGGGAGACGGAACAGCCTCGTTGGGCGGCATTTTGAAGAAGCCTTGAAGTAGAACTCCCATGGCACTTTCTCCTTACGTTATGACCGTGGGAAAGCGTCACCAGATACTCGCCTTGCTTTTATTTCCGAGTTCGCCGCTTGGACCCATGCTTCCGTTGGATCGAAGAGGCAGACGGGCGGACCTTCGGACCAGCGGCGCGTTTTCCTGCGCGGACTTTGGACGCAGACGATGGCGCGGCGGTAGCTGATGCGCCGACCTTCAGCACGCCAGCAAGCGCTGTGCCGTCGGGAGAACCCAGGCCGCTGGCCGCATCCCATCCGGGCCCTGCATCGTAACCAACATTATTAAACTGCTGAAAACTGACGCGATTGTTTCCCACTTTAATATCGTGAAACGCCCCGGATGCGTTCGGCGGCGAATAAAGCTGAGGGTTCACAAACCCGACCCTTCCGTTCAGCTTCTGATTGATCGTGGCGATTAGCGCCGCCCACAACGGGGCGACGGCGCTCGTGCCGCCCTCCTGCTCCTTTTGGCCGTCCACAAGAATGTTGTAGCCGGTGTCGGGGTCACCGTCGCCAGTCACATCGGGAACGCCGCGACCCTTGAACCCCACAGGATTAAGCGACTGCGGAACGTTAGCCTGTCGCTGATAATCCGGAAGGGGGAACGCACCGCTGACGCCGCCTCCGCCTGACCCGAATGAGCCGTCGTCTCCAACCGACAGATCGGCTTGTCCCTGGTTCCATACCGACTCGGCCGAAATGGCGGTATTTGCGGTGAGCAGCCGGGTTCCACCGCAAGAAAGCGCAAAGGGGCTGGACGAGGGAAAATCCACATGTGCCTTGCCGTCCCAAACTCTCGGTCCGACGTCAGCCGCACCATCGTCCCCGGCTGCAACGCACACCGTGATTCCCAACATCGCCGCCGCTTGCAATGCCTTATCGAATTCCACCTGAAAGTTCGCCGTCGACATGCTCTCGGGGCCGCCCCAACTGATCGAGATCACTGAAGGATTGTTTTCGGTATCGTGAATAGCCTTGGTTAGTGCATCCAGAAAGCCGCTGGAGGTCGCATTGTTCGGGGCAAAATAAACGACGTACTTCGCGCCAGGCGCCGCGGCGCCCGCAACTTGGATGTCTAGGACGACTTCGGCGTCGTCGCTACCTGCGCTGGTTGGTGTGTTCGCCCCGCCATCGACCGAGACGGGGATCACGGCCGGCGTTGGAAGTCCAATGCCTGAGAAATACGCGTCGAGATCGGAAGGTCGATAGCCACCGCCTAATTCAATGATTGCAATCGTCTGGCCGCTGCCGTCGACACCTTGCGGAAAATTGTAGATTTTAGCGAGCTCGGCCCCCGTGAATGCCCGGGCCGCTGTCGCCTGGGAGCTTGATGAATGCCGTGTAGCGACCGGGCGATTGTCGAGGCCAAAAACTCCTTCAATCACAGATTTGAGTTCAGCAGGAATCTGCACGATGCCTTCGCGACCTCGATAGGTTCCACCCGCGTAGGCGTAGGTCTGAAGTTTCACTCCGAAGGCGCGACTCATGTCCTTCACGGAGCCTGCAAGGATGACGGTTCGGCGAGCGGCACTCTGGTGGACCACGTTGAGGTTGTACTCCTTGGCGAATTTTCCGACCAAGGCGAGATCTTTGGTGGCGGCACCGTAACTTTCCTCAAATTCGTCGTGAGTTAGCTGTTTCAATGGGGCATTCGACAGCTTCAGCATATCTTGTGCCGGCAGGTTGTTTTTTGGGCGAATGCGGAGCGTCACCTCAAGTCTTTCATCGGAGGGCGCCGGAGCAATGGCCCGCGCATCCCGATATCGCTCTTTCTCGCTACCGGGAATACCTACCATTTTCTTCGAAGCCATGGTCTATCCTCCTGATCCAAGCAAATTCTATTTGCGTACGCCTCCTGACTATCCAAGTCAGATTGTTAGGTTCGGCCCAAGGATCGCGAGAGCTGATCAGCTCGACGTTGCGGACGATGCCTGCGTAAACCGGTAAGGCGTTCGCCCGCCGTTCGGATAGGGGCGGAGGCTACAACTTGTGCGATTATTTTTCAAGTGAATTTATAGTCGTGAAGCCAATACCCTGCTCTGGAAGTCCTTACATGAACAATAATGAAGTGGGATTCGCGGCGCTATGCCCACTTCCTGGCTTGGCGAAGCAGCCGGACGCTGCGAAGTCCTGGGAAATTGACAAATCAGCGATTCCTATCGTCTCGTCTCGACCCGCCTCGTAAATTGGAAAAGTATTGAGCGTTGTTAAGATTACTTAACGCTTAACATATTGATACTAATTTCGTGATACAAGTGATGCCTTCTCGCGGTTGTTTTGACTCTTGGTAATGTCCCCGGAAAATCTAAATAAAGGAGTAGACGCATGAGCGACGACACGAAGGCTCCATCGAATAGCCTAACTATGGGCGATTTCAGGATAACCCCCGTTTCTGGGCAAATAGGACCGAGCGTACCTCTGGCGGCACGAGTAGCAGGTCCGCCTCAAGATCCGCTGGGTCCTTTGGCGGGTCTGCGAGGCACGTGGAGGGGGACCGGATTCAATCAGATCTGGCGGCCATTTCATGGGACGCAAGACCGCTTCTTGGAATTGAACGAAACAACGGAGATCCTACAATTTCTCGAAATTCCTGGGGATATCCCCAATCGCGGCCTGCTTCAAGAGGACATCACCTTGCATGGGCTGACCTACCTACAGATGATTAACGATGCCAACGTAAAACAGCAGAATGGCCAGCCCGCTGGCATCCATATCGAGCCTGGTATCTGGGTCAGTGTTCCCGCGACTTCAAACCCGCTGGATCCGCCAACCGTTACTCGGCTCGCAAATATCCCGCACGGGACTTCGATTGTCGCGCAAGGGACCGCCATATCCAGCAACGGCACACCGCCCTTTGCACCAGCCAGCATCATTCCATTCACGATTGCGCCGCCAAACACCCCTATAAACTTTCCCGAGATGAATCTGGGTGTTCCGACGACCTTTCGCACGCTACCAGGCGACATTCCCAATGTCACACAAGCCATGGTGAATAATCCCAACGTCGTGCTTGTGGCGGGGGTCGCGGGAAAGCAAATTCAAGCAGTCACCACACTTAGAATCTCTACGACTCCTCTGAATCCGCCTCCGTCGGGTGGCGGCACGTCAAACATATGCTTCCTGCAGGGAACAGCCGGAGGTCCAAACGCTCAGTCCGTGGAGGTAGATGCCATATTCTGGATTGAGGATTTTCTAGACCAAAATGGAAATCCAAAAACACAGCTTCAATATTCTCAAAGCGTCCTCTTAAACTTTAACGGCCTAAGCTGGCCCCACGTATCGGTAGCAACACTGTTGAAAGACTAAGACCCTACCGGTGGTAACCAAGAACTCGCGGTCATATGTGCTCGCCGAATAACCACCCAGATTTGGTGAGATCCCTGCGGAAGTCACCGGGGTATTAGTGGCTGAACCGGATCTAGGTTTGGCCGCCCCAGGGCGGTTGATACGTCGGCGTAACTAAGGCCGAGACCGGGGGGGAACTAGCTATCGGTTCGCACAAATCCGCGAACGCAAGAAATCTTCGGAGTTCGAATTTACGAACTGATGCCCGACATCGTAAGGCGAGTGCAACAGTAAACGCATTGTCCATCCTGGAAATGGTCTGAGGGCACCACGCCAGCAGCAACAGGATTGCGCCTACCCATATATAAGGGTTCCGACTCTTTGAAACAGGGCTTTGCCGTTCGGCCTTGACTGCTCTGGAATCCTTTCGCATACCACGCCACTTTTGAGGTCGACCGCCCAGGGAAAGATAATTAGCCTTTCCTTGTGGTTTTGCTCGATGATGTTGCTCGGTCAATAGTCGTCACCGGTTCCATTGAAATAAAGGAGGCGCCCGGCGATGGATGGTCCGTTCTACGTATATGCTCTGAAAGATCCCCGGACTTCGCCAGCCAAGCCTTTCTACATCGGTAAGGGCACAGGTGTAAGAGCATGGGAGCACGTGACAAACGTCGACAACACGAGAAAAGGCAAGAGAATCAAGGAAATCCTCCAAGTGGGTCACAAGGTGATAACCATAAAACTGGTGGAGGGTTTGACAGAATTGCAGGCCTTAAAACTTGAAGCAGAGTTGATAAGCTCTTTTGGCACGGAAGATGCGGGAGGTGTGTTGACAAACTCCGTAATTCCTAGGGGTAGTTTGACGCGGGCAGACTCTGACATAGTAATTCCACTCGGATGCAAAGAGAAAGCCCAGATCGGCCTAACGATGCTGAAGGAAGCGGTGCTAGAACTCGCGTTGGCGAATCCCAAAGGGATTCTGAATTCTGACGTAGCGAAAGGGTTGGCATTGCAGAGTGACTATTTAGGTGGATCAAAGGATTATCTGAGTTGGAGTGTCCTGGGCCTCTTGATGCGCGAAGGGCGTATGCAACGAGTAGACCACTCAAGAAGACACATCTCAATGATTACCTAACTTTGTGGTTTTGCAATGGGTTTGATAGCCTTCTTTGGTTGGTCACTGCGTAACAATCTGGTTAAGGTCATCTGACAAGTAGATGTAACAGCTACTTAGGATAGTCCCTTGCGCAACACGGAAATGCCAGTTGGAGGCAGCTCTTGGGGCCGCAAAGCGACGGATTGGTTATTTCCCTGGGTGGCGTGCTTCCTTGGCTTGCGGCTATCTGGTTTGCCTGCGCAACGGGTGTGCTGCTGATTTGGAGACGAACCCGGACTCGTAAAGAAATCCTGCCTCAGAGGAAGTCTGCACATGGCGTCAGGGCTTCCAAAATTGAAAACCATGTGGCGCGACCGATATCGGCCGAGAATGTGGCGGAAACGGCCGTAGCGAATACAGAAGGATATAGCCACACGGGGTGCGGGTCAGATGAAACCGAGTCGGAAGAAGCAGTAAACAGCCCGGTTACGTTTGAGGATTCTGGAACATCCTCCGGGGAAGCGAGCGCAACGAGCACTCCCAATAAACTTCCAGCCAAAGAATTGCGCAAAGCCGATGAAGTGGCGGTTTTGCCGCCTGTCATCGAGGCGGTTCCTGTCTTCGCAGACACAGAGCCAAAAGAAGAAAGCAATCCAGAAAAGTTGATGATTTTGTCCGATGATTCCGGAAAGGCAATCGCTGCGGAAATTAAGGCGATAGTGCCAGCGTGCGAGGAAGAGCGGAGTGAGCTTCCTGGCAATGGCGGCTCCTTGGCGTTCCCTAAGGCGTTTGACGAGACGCAGATCGCCGCCGATGACAGAGAAGTGGAACATGAAGTTCAAGCGGAAGAAGGCGACGCAACGGCGAAAGCAAGCAATGCTGCCAGTGAATACGAAACGGAGGAGCTTGGCGAGGAGCAGGAAACGGCTGGCGTCGAGACCGGGAAGGCAGTAGGTGATGAAGCCACTCCGGCACGTTACCGCGCGCCAGTTCTCGGTCCGGGGAAAACGCAACGAAGGAAATCGGCAAGGTCTGGCGCCGCGGACCAGGAACAAGTTCTGGAGTTGCGCGCAAGCGCTGTTTCCGACCGCCACGGATTTTGTCGATTTCAAATTATCGGCAGGCGGCCAGCGGGCGCGCCGGCGGAGCTAGAGGCACATGGCGGGCGGCGAACGATTGCGCTCTCCGAGGTGGCGGACGATTGGTATGAGGTCGCGGGATTGGATGACGTGCCGGTGGTGATGGAGCGCGGCATAAGGCTGTCCGCTTCAGTCGGCGATGGCGGCGAGGTCAATTGGGAGCTCAGAGGGCGTGACCTTTATGTTCTGGCCGGATTGCAGGGAATCTCTAGATTCGTATCGACAACGCGATTGTCGATAGGCGAGGAGCAAATTGTGCTTTGCCGCGACAGCCGGGCCGCAGAAGTACAAGCAATTCTCGCGGAGGCCGGATGTGATGGAGTGCAAGTGCATGGGAGAGATGATGGAGCACCGTTGGGTTGGCTTTTCTTCAGGCCAGTGAATCCATCTCGTTCCGTGCCGCAAGTTCCTGGGGACGATGTCCTCAACCTGATTCGTCCAATTCCTGATATCGAAGTAAAGCTTGAAGGCGGGCTGTGGTTGCGCGACTCGTCCTGGATAGCCGGGTATCCGCCAAAAATCCACATTGCGGGCGACCTACCGTTAGGGACTGAAGTAATGATCGACGGTGAAGCAGCGGAGGAGCGCGAACCAAGAGTCTACGTGACGGGCGGTTCAGGGCGTTCTGGAAGCCACGCCGTCTGGTGCGCAGGGAAATCCGCCAGCTACGAGATTTGCGAACCCGATGTGCGTAGGGATGAATGGAAGACAGATGGTTTCTCCCGGCGTGTAAGCGGAGCGGTGGTCGCAGGGGCGGGCAATGCTCACGGAATTGTGGCCAGCGTGCCGACTTCAAATCCGGTTCTGATAGGTGCGAATGCCGGTGAAGTATTCAGGTGCGACAAAAGGCCCGGAAAACAGTGGACCGGCCTGGTGCCTTTCGCTGTGTGTTGGGCGTTGCCCGAGGACGCACTTCATTGTGACCGCAGATTGCGGCGAGTGCTGCTGGTAAAACCAATTGCGCCGGTTCATTCGGTTGTTTGGAAATACAGGAGGAAGAGCGCGTCGGGCTCAATATTACAGTGGTGTCACGCGATCCGGGACTGTCAGCGAAAAAGGCTGGTATTGTCTCCGGCCGGCGAGGCAAGCGAGCAGCTGTGGAGGGAATACAAACGGGAGGCAAAAGCCGTGTGGCGAGCGGCGAGGTAAGGCTCGCTTAGACGAGAATTATGGGGCCAAACGAATTGTTCTTGTGGCTGTCAGCCCGGCGCGAGGGCTCCTGGGGACTATTCCGCTCCGCAGTCGAGGAAATTCTGACTGGAGAAGACGGTGGCGACGGTAGTGGAAGTACAGCCTCCTACCAGAAGATGCGTTTTGCCCTTGAGCAGCTAGGACACGTGGAATTCGAGGGGAGGGACGGGGAGGGGGGCTGGCGGGTTGCGCCGCCGGTACTGGCCGTGTCGCCGCAACCGGAAGCTCTCATTGGTATCGTTTGTGGCGCCCGTTCATTGCAATTGATGGCGCGTTTTCGGTCCGCGTGCGGTCCGCGTTGCGAAATTTCCGAGAGTGCTTCTCATCCGAGCGTACTTCGGATTTCCGCCGACGACTTGGGCCTGCTCTCGCGAGTGTCCGAAGAAACGGGGCTCGGATTCCAGCCGGATACGCCCATCAGAATTCTTTCGTGCGCGGCGCGTGTGGAGCGCCTTGCGGGTTCGAGGCCGGCGCAGCTTCCGTTCGGAAAAGATTTCGAAGTATCGCGTTTTGTGGTGGGACGTTTCGGCTGCAGGTGGGTGGCTTCGTCCGATGCCGAAGCCGCACAGGGAGCGGACGGCCTTTTTAGGTTCGTGCGATTTCAGATTCCGGGACATTATTTGAAGCTGGGCGGGAGCGTCTTGAGAGTCGATGGACAAACCGCAAAGTTCTTTCTGCTGGCACAGCGGCGACGGCAAGTTCTAAGATACGACCGTTCAAGCCGCACGTTATCCGTTCCCGGAATTTGCCGTCCACCGCTTTTGATAGACCGGGCACTGGCGCTTTGCACGGGCTTCCCTGCTGCGTACACGCTTGGCAAGAGGGCCCTGAGTTATACGGGAATCAGTGAAGATATAGCGGGCTTTGCTGCAAGTTTGTTGTCCCAAAGCGGAATATGAACAATCCGATTCAGCTCTTTAATCAGTTGCGCGAGATGTATCTGCGCTACCTCGACAGCCCCTTCGATATCCGCTACCCGGATCTCGTGGCTGAACGGCGGGGCCTGCTGAATCAGGACGGCAGGATATTCCGGGAACCGTTGATAGAACCAGTACCTCTTTATGAACGCGACGCGCGGACGTTCCCTGTGTTCGCACGTGAGGCGCTGGGAGGCTCTTGGCCAGCGCAGCTGATTAACGATCTTGCTGAATTCGTTTCGCTGGAATTGTTTCCTGACAGCCGCAGGCCGTACACGCACCAGTGCGATGTCTTCCAGGAAGCAGTGCTGAACGGAAATGATGTTGTAGTCACAACCGGCACCGGTTCCGGCAAGACAGAGTGTTTTCTGCTCCCCGTCATCGCGGCGCTGGTCAGGGAGTCGGCGACTTGGGGTCCGCCGCCACCTCCGCCGCCTCAGTGGGATTGGTGGAATCACGGGAACGCGAGAATTTCGCAACGAGGGCATGAGGACAGGAATTTGAGACCCGCAGCGGTGCGTGCGCTCATCCTGTATCCGTTGAATGCACTGGTCGAGGACCAGTTAGCGCGGCTCAGGACAGCGCTTGACGGCGGGAGGGCGAGGGATTGGCTGGAAACTGGCAGGCGGGGAAACCGACTTTATTTCGGTCGGTATACCAGCCGGACGCCTGTGGCGGGGTTTCAGAACGCAAACAAAATCAGGCGCCTGCGCGAGGAATTGATTGAGACGCAGCTCGCTGCGCAGCAAGTGGCTGGGGGTCTGGCCGAGAGATTTTTTCCGAGAGTGGACGGTGGCGAAATGTGGTCGCGGTGGGATATGCAGGAGAGTCCGCCGGATATTCTGATCACAAACTATTCCATGCTGAACATCATGCTGATGCGCAGCGTGGAAACATCGGTGTTTGATTTCACACGCCAATGGCTGGCGGACGATCCCTCGCGTGTGTTTCATCTGATCGTCGATGAGTTGCATTCCTATCGCGGTACCCCTGGAACGGAAGTAGCGTACCTGATTCGTGTGTTACTGGCGCGCCTTGGGCTCTCGGGGGATTCACCGCAATTGAGAATCATTGCGTCGAGCGCATCCGTCAACGACGATGACACAGCGCGCGAGTACCTTGAGGGTTTCTTCGGGCGAAGGGGAGACCGATTTCGAATTGTCACAGGCAGGATGCTGCCCTTCGAGCCTGCTGCGGAAGGCGCGGTGGCACAACACGTGGCCGCCCTCTCGGCATTTGGTGCGGCGCTTGGTGCGGACGGGCAGGCGGATATGGCGGGCGCGGCGGCGGCACTTCACCAGGCAACGGAAACACCCGCTGTTCCTGCGGGAAGCGCGCCTGAAGTTGTGGTCGGTGCTGCCGTCGAGCACATCAGGGCGGGGGCTGCGCTGCGTGCCGCTTGCAGCGTTCCAGGACCTCCCATCGCGGCGAGGCCGAAAACTCCGAGCGAGATCGGCGCGGCATTGTTCCCGGATTTACCGGAAGCCGGACGGCTCGATGGTATAGAGGGATTGCTCGCTGTACTGTGCAAGGGACGTACGGCAGAAGGGCGACCGATATTGCCGGTGCGAGCGCACCTGTTCTTCAGAAACCTCCAGGGTCTGTGGGTATGCTCGAATCCTCATTGCGATGCCGTAGCACACCGCGTAGCACCTTGCCCCGTTGGAAGCCTTCATTACAGCCCCGCGCTGACGTGCGCCTGTGGGGCACGGGTTCTGGAATTGCTTTACTGCGAGGCGTGCGGCGAGGTTTTTCTGGGCGGCTATCGCCAGGCAGGGGCTAATCCCAATGAATGGCATTTGAGCCCGGATCATCCTGACTTGGAAGCATCGCCGGAGCTGGTTTCTCTGGAACGAAAATATACCCGGTACGCGGTCTTCTGGCCGGTGTTGGGGGGCGCCGCGCCGTTGCGTCCGACATGGACGCAGGACGCGGTCCAGCGGCGCTGGGTGAGTGCGTATCTGGTGCCGGAAGAGGGCCGGGTAGCGCACGGGAGGCAAGCGGGAGCGGTCAGCGGATTTATTTACGACGTGCCCGCACTGCGTGGTCCAAATGGCGAATTCCTCGATCCCGATCAGCTGGGATTGAACGAGAGCGCGGGGCAAGCATTTCCGTCGTGTTGCCCGCGATGCGACACAAACTGGGCGCGCCGGGAAATCGGATCACCTATCCGGACGCAACGGACGGGCTTTCAGAAATTGGCTCAGGTTCTTTCGGAGGTCCTGGTGCGGGAAGCGGGCCTGGAGGATTCGCATGCCAGGAAACTGGTGGTCTTCTCGGACAGCCGGCAGGATGCGGCCAAGCTTTCTGCCGGAATGCGTTTTGCCCATTTTCGTGATGCCCTTAGACAAGCACTCGCCGTTGCCCTGCGAAATCAGCGGGACGGCGTGGAGGCGTTTTGGCGGCAGAGCAACGGGGAGATTCTGTCCATCGAAGAACAGGCGGCAGCGGATGAGTTTGCGGCGCGTAATGTAAACGATTCGCGCGCATTGACGATGGCCGCCAATCCGGCGACCGCCCAGAGACCTTCCACTGGCAACCCGCAACTGACGTGGGCGGAGTTGGCGCAGAGAATTCGGGACCGCGCTGCGATGGGTCCGTTTGCCATCGCGCCGCTGGCTCTGGACGCGGCGTCGCAGCTTCTGGTCCGGGGTATGAATCCTGGCGGCTGGTCGGCGGATGTCTTGTGGACAAATCTAGGTGGCCAGCAGCGGCACTGGAGAGAGTTGTATGAATGGCCTGCTGGTGGAGTTCCGAGCGAAAGGCCGGTGAATGTGCTCAACGCGGATGAGCGGCAGCACTTGCGAAGCATCCATCACCACGCGGAAGAAGAGGTGATGGATATTGTTTTTGCTTCGGGAAGGCGAAGCCTCGAGTCGCTGCGGCTTGCTTATGTGACCACGGACAGGATCGCGCACCCGGCGGCGGATGCTCTTCTGCAGGAGGCTGCCGATGCCGTGATTCGCATTCTGGGCTCACGCAGGAAGCTGGCCTCGAAGAACGGGAATAGCTCGGCAATGATGCCCGGATATGTCCGGGCCTATCTTGAAGCAGTTGCCCAAAGAAATGGGCGTGTGCCCGCCGATTTCCAGAGAGACGTAATTGATTATCTCGAGGGTCACGGGTATCTGAACCAGTTTGTTGTACACGACCGGCTTCTTTGTTTGCAGCAGCCGCAAAACGATTTCTGGGAGTGCCCGCAATGCCGGAGGATTCACCTGCACGCTGCAGGGGGAATCTGCACAGAATGCTCGTCGGTTCTGAATCGACCTCGGCCTTTGGCGGACAATCCGCCCGACGACGATTACTACGGGTTTCTCGCGGTGCGGGCCGGTGATCCCTACCGGCTGAATTGCGAGGAGCTGACAGGCCAGACAAACAAGAGCGACGCGCGCCAGCGGCAGCGCCTTTTCCAGGACATCGTGCTGCCTCAGCTTGAAAACGCTCTCACGGATCCTGTTGACCTGCTGAGCGTGACGACGACCATGGAGGCCGGTGTCGATATTGGGAGTCTCTTGGCGGTGATGATGGCGAACATGCCGCCGATGCGTTTCAATTATCAGCAGAGGGTCGGGCGTTCGGGCCGCAGGGATGCCGGGATGTCGGCGGCGTTGACGCTGTGCCGGGGGAGAAGCCACGATGACTACTATTTCCAGCGCCCGGACCGGATAACTTCCGATCCTCCGCCTTCGCCCTATGTCGATATGAGTAGCGAGCCGATTTTGCGCCGGGTGCTCGTGAAGGAAGTTCTGCGGCAAGCGTTTTTGCCGCTCAATTTGAGTGGTGCCACGAACAGCGTGCATGGGGAATTCGGACCCGCCGCAGGCTGGAACCAACCTGTGAATTCGAACAGCGGCCTCACGGTTCGTGACGGTGTTGCGTCGTGGATTCAGGCAAACCAGCATGAAATTGAACGGACGTGCGACGTGCTGCTTGAGCACAGCAACCTTGCGGGACGCCGGCAGGCCTTCCTGGATTTTGTCAACGCGGGTCTGATTCCCAGGATGGATGCTGTCGCGGCGAGCACGACGATGACGCAGCGTGACCTGAGCGAGCGCCTGGCGGAAGCCGGCCTGCTCCCGATGTTTGGATTTCCGACAAGAGTTCGGATGCTCTATCACGAGCGCCCGAGAATTGGCGACTGGCCGCCAGAAAGGGGCGTCGTCGATCGCGAACTGGACATTGCGATAAGCCAGTTCGCGCCGTGCGCCGAGACCGTGAAAGACGGGCTGATACATACGTCAATAGGTGTCGTGGATTATGTACCTGGACCTGGCCGGATCGACGAGGTGCCACAGCCGCTGGGAGCCGCGAGGCCCATTGGCTTGTGCCGGGCGTGCCGGGCTGTGGACGATCAGCCGGTGCCTGGGCCCGCCTGTCCCGTTTGCGGCGCGGTCGATCCCGACTTCAAGGTCATCCAGTTGTCCCAGCCGCTTGGTTTCTGCACGGGCTATCGGGGAAGCCGGGATTTTGATGGCGTTTTTGAATGGTCACCCAGAGCTTCGAGCGCGAGGGCCGGTGCGACGCTGCGTCCGTTGGTGCCTCGCGCGAATTTCGGGGTGTGGTCGGGGGAGGAAACAGTTTTTGTAATTAATGATAACGGAGGCGAGGGTTTCGATTTCCGGAAGCTGGACGGACACGACATGTGGGTCACGCCAGAGGCGCTTGCCCAGATCGATTGGGCCAATGCACGCTTTGATGCGGCGGCCCCTGCGGATCGCCGCGCGCTGGCATCGGTGAAACGTACTGATCTTCTGGTGCTGGGAATTCGGACGTGGCCACAGGGAATTCTATTTTCGCCTGTGGAGTTGAACGCCAGGGCAGCCTTGTATTCGCTGGGATTCCTGCTGCGGCGTGCGGCGGCCGATCTGCTTGACGTGGATGAGCGTGAGCTAAAGGTGGGATTGCGCGTTGTCCGGGATAATCTCGGGAACGTGACGGGGCAGGTATTTGTATCGGACGATCTGGAGAACGGTGCCGGCTATAGCACGTTCCTGGGCCGTCCGGGCGAGGCCGAAAGACTGTTGCAGTACATGGTGGGAATCGGGAATTCCGCCTTTTACGAGCCACTCGTGGCAGACAGGCACGCGAGCGCGTGCCAGACATCATGCCCGGATTGCGTGCGGGACTTTAGCAATCTGTCGTTCCACAACATTCTTGATTGGCGGCTGGGCCTGGATTTGGCCCGTCTGGCTCTTGACGCGGCTGCGGAAATTGATCTGAACGTGGGGTACTGGCAGCCTCTGGCGACGCAAGCATCACAAAACTATTTTGCGGCGCAGACTGGCTGGGGCTTTCAGACTTACGGTGGACTCCCAAGTGGGCGGAGAGATGTGGCGGTTGAAATAATTTGCCATCCGTTGTGGAGCCGGAACCCGGCGGCCCTGCATGGGGGGCTCGCGCAGGCGGCAGCCGAAGCGAGAGCTGCGGGAGCAACGCGGGTTAATTTCCGATCGCTATTCGACATTCTGAGAAGGCCCTATTTAACGTGACAAGGGAACACAGTTCCGGCGAGTTGAAAAAGCACAAAAACGGGGCGGGCGAGCCCCTGTCTCTGGTGAGTCTGTTCTGCGGCTGCGGCGGCCTCGATCTCGGTTTCCGGGAGGCAGGCTTTCAGCCCGTGGTAGCCATTGATAAAGACGCGATGGCGTGCAGGACCTACGAACTGAACCACCCTGGTGTCCGGGTGCTGAAACAGGATCTTTCGTCGGCCCCAAAAGGGTACGTTCTTGACCGGTTGGCGGAACTGCCTAAGGAAAGAAAGCCGGTGGGAGTGATCGGCGGGCCGCCTTGCCAAGCATTTTCACTAAGCAACGCGAATGGCGGCGCGCACGACGCCCGCGCGAAACTTCCACACAACTATGCCGCAGTGTTGAAAGATTTGGCTGCGGCCTTTGAACTGGATTTTTTTGTGTTCGAGAATGTGCTCGGGCTTCGGCACAAAAGACATTCGGAGCTTTTTGGCGTATTCAAGAAGCTCTTTTCGTCCGCAGGATTTTCGATCTTTGAGGGAGAGTTGGACGCGCAGGATTTCGGCGTGCCCCAGGTTCGGAAGCGGATTTTTGTGGTCGGATTTAACGAGGAGAAATACCCGAACCTCGATTACGAATTCCCTTCGGGAACTGCGAGAAAGAAGAGGACTGTCGAGGATGCGATCAGGGGACTACCGAAGCCCGTGTATTTTGAGTATGGGCTCTTGGCTGCAGATATTCCTGTGCATCCGAACCATTGGTGCATGACGCCGAGGTCTAAGAAATTTTTCAATGGATACCTGAAAGAGGGAGATGTCAAAGGGCGGCCTTTTCGGGTGCTTCCGTGGGACAAGCCGAGCTGGACTGTAGCCTATGGTCACCGCGAGGTTCACATCCATCCAACTGGTCGCAGACGCCTCAGCATCTACGAAGCGATGCTGCTGCAGGGCTTCCCGTCGAGCTATACGCTTTTGGGCACGTTTTCGGATCAAGTCCGGCTCGTGTCGGATGCCGTTCCACCACCGCTAGCGAAGGTGTTGGCAGACTCAATTCTGGAAGTGATCCAGCATGGGAAGCAACTCACGCGGCGCGAGCCGCTTCTCTTTCCCCGCTCGATGCAAGCCAGAGCATAGAATCCTGTGGTCCACCCAGGCCGCAGCGAAGGGTGTCAAGGCTGCTTGTGGCTTGAGGGGATTTTTCCGCCGTTTTGCGCGTGAGAGTCGGCGCACCTTTTCGTGGCGAAAGAAGAAAGTGGCTTCGTTTCACCTGCTGCTAGCGGAGGTTTTGCTGGTCCAGACGAAGGCTGAGGATGTCGCCGTCGTTTGGCCGCGGTTGGTCCGTAAGTACCCAACGCCAGCTGCGCTCTCCGTAGCAAGTGCTAAGAGCCTCGTAAAGCTGCTTCGGCCGCTAGGATTACAAAATCAAAAGGCGAAGTCCTTAATCACTATTTCCAGAACCCTCCTGGAACATTTTGGTGGACGTGTCCCACGATCCAAAGAACAACTTCTGTCAATTCCTCATGTTGGCCTGTACACGGCTGCGGCGGTGCAATGTTTCGCGTTTCGAGACCGTTTGCCTATCGTCGACGCAAATGTGCTCCGCGTGCTCGGCAGGATTCATGGGATCGAGACAGGTTCCGACTTGCGCCGATCACGAGAAGCATGGACTCTCGCGTGGGCAATTCTCCCTAGAAAAAATGCCAGGCTGCATAATTATGGGCTGCTCGATTTTGCTGCGCAGGTCTGTACGGTCAGGCGCCCGCGCTGCGAGTCTTGTCCCTTGAAGCAGACCTGTTGTTTTGCCCGCGAGTTTCTAGCAGGCGTGCGAACGGAGCGTTGAGATCATGAGCCAAAATGTTGCGCGAGTCGAAGTGCACGCGTGGTTGGTGTTGTCGTTTGGTGAGGAGCGGCAGCATGGAGGAAACGCTGGGTATCGAGACGATCCGGAGCGCGTGTATCGCTACGATAGCTTTGTGCCGAACCATAAGCGGGTTTCCGAGGGAGATCTGCTGGTTATTGCGGGGCGCAAAGGTCTAATGGGATTTGCGAGGATCGCAAGAATTGAAAGACAACCTGGATACAAAACCTTCCTGCGATGCCCGGAGTGCCGCACGAGCGCGATCAAAAAACGAAAGTTCGCAAAAGTGCTGTTCCGCTGTAATCACGGCCATGAATTCGACGTGCCGCTCAGTGAGGAAGTGGAATGCCAGGAATTCGCAGCGCATTACGAGGGTACTTTCGTTCGCGCTACCCACGATATTCCTATGCATGAACTACGAGAGGCTTGCCTGAAATACGCGGATCAACTTGCCATCCAGCAACTCGATTTCGACCGAATACAGATAAAAGCCTACTATAGCGCTCCTGAGCTCGAAGCGTTGCTTGGAGTTCCCGTTGCTGTGGCAACTAGGTCGAGCGAGATTATCAACCGTCGGCGTGCGAGTAGGGAAAGCGTTCTGGCGGCGTTCGCAGAGATTGACGAAATCGGGATTCCTTCGCGTTATCGAGCCAGACTCTATGAAGTCGCGCATGATGGAAACAGGTATCCGGTACGGTATGTCCTTTCTCTTGCGATGCAGAACGCCGCGGGGACGAGTGTTTCATCACGGGCCACAGTCACAAGTGAAACCCTTGCAGGCCATGTTCTGGAGCGGCTCGGTTTTGTGGTCGAAAGAATTGGCGGAACCGTGGAGTTGGTCGAAGATCTAATCGAGATGAAGGGTGAAGAGGCGCCGGATTGGGAATTCAACCCTGCTGGTCTTGAAGATGCGCGGGAGCGCGTCGCCGGGGAAATCCTAAAGCGGCGCGCGCAGCTGGCTTTCCGGAAGATGTTGCTTAAGGCTTATGGAAACAGATGCGCGATCAGTGGGTGTAAGGCAACTGAGGTCCTTGAGGCATGCCACATCGTTCCCTATCTCGGGCCGAAGACAAATCATCCATCGAATGGGTTACTTCTCCGCGCCGATTTACACACGCTCTTCGACCTCGAACTCATTACGATCGATCCCGAAACTATGAGGGTCGCGGTCGCGCCTTCCCTCCGCAAAAGCGAGTATGGTTCTCTTGAAGGCGTTGAGCTGCGAAAACCGGCAATTCCAACTCTCGCGCCAGCGGCTTCCGCGTTCGCAGAACGGCGGAAACGTCACGATTCGCGTGGCGTTTGAAGTCCCGGGTCCTCCCAAACGGGCTCGTGCGACGCCAGAATTTCATCCGTCACAAATCGCACAAATCGGGCAAGTGCAAGACCGCAAGTTGTTGAAAAGAATGGTAGGCCCGTGGAGACTCGAACTCCAGACCTCTACCGTGTCAAGGTAGCGCTCTAACCAACTGAGCTACGGGCCTAAAGGCAGTTGCCAAACTTTTTTTCCATGTTACGCGGCATCGCTTTCAAGTGCAACTCGCTCACACTTCACTCACGCTTCACTCACACTGATGCTCTGTCTCGTGCGTCTCGGAGAGAGTTGCGGCACGGTGCGGCGCCTGGTTCCACGGTCTGGACCTGACGTGGGCGACCGTAGCGAACAGCGAGATTGTTGTGGAGGTCTATTAACCGCTAATTCCGGGGCCCGGCGTTTAGTAGGCCTCGACCGTCCTTCAATTCACGCACGTCCACCGTCGATTCCGCCTCCAGCACGGCGAGCTTGGTAAGTAAGATTTGCTTGTCCCTGGGCAGCATATCGTCTACAGCCAGGAGCACGACCCCCTGCGCGAACCGGTAGCCGTCCCATTTCCTGAGCTGTATTTCGCGATTTGGGTAGTAGAGCGCGTCCCGATTCGCTCCTAGAACCAGCGTCAACCGTGGCCGGAGAGATTCGGCCCGGTGGAACTCCTGCTCGACTACTCGACACGCCGATAGATAGATCGTTTCAGCCTGGGCGTAGGGCATGGCTTGGTTGCGGGGATTGCGGACGGGGAACAAGCGGCCATTCGCGGGGATGGATTTGCGGCTAGCGGATTCTTGATGATCGATTTCCGACGCAGGGGACGATCCGGAATCGTGGTCGGATGCGATGCCCCCGGGGGTTGCTCGGGCGCTCCTCACGTCCAGAGAGGTGATGACATAGTCCCCAGGAGGCAGAACGGCGTTGCCCCAGTGTACCTCCTCGGAAAAATGGAACACGGTCTGTGCGTGCGCGAGCGTTGGTATTGCCGCGCTGAGCAACAAGACCGCAGGCAGGAATCCTCGCAACGAGTGGATTTGAAGCTGGCTGAACCGCGTTCTATTCGAAGAGAACCCTGTGGTTTGAAAATGGCCAATTCGAACTGAACGATTTGTATCCATGGGCCGCACTCTCCACCAGGAACTTCGCTGTTCCCGGTGACTGGTAACACTCGTTTACGATGGCACACGTAAATCGTCGAGGTCCAATTCAAAGAACGGGGACGTGCCATGGAAAAAACGCGGCGGAACGCCGATAAAACAGCTTGAAGTTTGGGGGCCGGCTTGGAGCTAACGGCGCTGGAAGACAACCGATTGCGCGTCCTCGAAAGCTACTTGAAATCTTGGGTCGGTGCGCAGCAGAGCCGCAATGGCCGATACCCTCGGCGTGATCACCGTGTTCGCGCGGACAAGATCGGGGTTCGAGTTCCAGCCGGGCTTGCCCGTCCACAGTTCGGAAAACTGCTGAATGCGATCCTGGCCGTGAATGTTGTTCCGGCCATCGATCGCCACCGGCAGTTGGGGAAGCCGCCAAATTAAGAATCCGCCCCAGCTCAAGTCATTGAGAAGCGGACCAGGGAGGTGGTGGTGTTCCACGAACCAGGAAGCCTCCTCCGGAAATTCTCCCGCCACATTGACCGCCAGAGCATCATTGGAAATCCCATAGCGGCTGTAGCAGACGGCTAACACCGCCAGTACACAAACCACGACGGCCACCCGCATCCGCGTGGAAACTGCGCCCAAATCCGAGGGCGAACCGCCGGAGCGCCTCTGATCCCAGCCGTCAGCGATCACGCAGGCCGCTACGACCGCCAGGAACCAGACTTCGCGCACGGAGCGAAAAGCCATCATCGACGCCGCGGCTAGGAAAATCAGCCACAGAGGCTTTGCATCGCGCCGCCATCCAATGGCCAGCGCCGCGGCGAGCGCCAGCAGCAAAACCACGAAATGCTGTGGCTGGCGGAAGCTCATGGCTTTGAGTTCGCTGATCGCGTCGTAGGTTTTCGTCTGGCGCATGTAAAACAAAACCGTCGAATAAAGCCGCGCTCCGTAGGGGTTGAGGAGCGTGGCCAGCGCGCTCGAAGCGAAAACCAGCCAAACCTGCTTCGGCGGCACGTAGTTTCGAGAGTAATTTGACCTTGCGCCTGCGGCCGCCGGCGGGCTGTAGCGAAAGAGCGCGTCGAGCAGCGGTTCACAGGCGAAGACGCCAAGCACAAACAGGCCGTCCACGAATTGAATATGCCAATTGGCCCACAGCGCGAACAGCGGCGGCAACAGCCAGAGCCTCGCTCCACGCCCAGTGCGCCGGGCGGAAAGTAGAATGTCGAAGGTAAGAATGACCAAGAGGATGCTGAGCATTCCCGGACGTGGTCCCAGGATCACCGTCATGGCATAGAGCGCCACCGCGGTGAGCCCCACCGCGCGCCAGAATCCCGCGGAAAGCCCTCGCACCAGGTGAAAAAGCGCCAGGGAAAGAGCCAATCGAACAACAACTTCGTACAAGGCGATGGACAGGAAGCCCAGGCGCGCGAACGCCGCCGCGCTGATTACATCGAAGAGCCAGCTATATTCCACCCATGGCTTGCCCATCCCGTAGGCAGAGAACGGATCTGTAGCGGGCACCGCGCGATGTGCCAGGATCCAGTCTCCCGTACGCAGGTGCCACCAAATGTCCGGGTCGGCGATGTAAAACGCGCGAAGAAACAAGACCGCTAGAAAAGAGTAAAGGGCCACCAGCGCGGCCAGCCGAGCCGGTTCCGACTCCAGGATTTGGGAGAGCCGTTCGATTCGGCGCTGGCTGCCAGGCTGCGAGCTTCCGATTTGCGCCGGCGCATCGATTTCGCTCACGATCTGCATCTTTGCTCCAAGGCGATAGCCAGCCCCGGCGTCCCGAGGACAAGGCCGCTCGAAGGTTCCCTCTTTTAGGTCTAGCGATAGGTTAGCCGAGGGTCAGGCGATCCGTAGGCATTCCGCTCGAACCGATGCTCTATAGTGCATTAAGAATTTGGAGCCAGTGGCACAGCCACTCTTGGCTGTGCAGAGAGGGCTAATTGTGGAAATGAAGGGGACGGACATGCTATATCCGCCCCCGAATTGCTCTCGATCCAGCGCGCTGACGGCCGCTAGAAGCCCAGCTTCAAACCGAACTGGATGTGGCGCGGACCGCCCGAGCCCAGCACGGAGTTCGCCGAATCGGGCGTGCCGGTGGAGAAGCCGAATGATGATTTAGACGGATCGGTGCCCGGGGCGCCGAAGTCGCCGTGGTTGGTGAAGTTAAAAAATTCCAGCCGAAACTCGGCGCTGTACCGTTCCTTGAATTTCCAAATCTTGTCCACGGAAAAATCCAAGTTCCGATAATTTGGGCCGAAGAACGATCCCCGGCTCGCGTCACCCAGGGTTCCGTAAGCGGGTGGAGTTAAAACGCCTCCATTGGACATGAAGCACCCGGCATTGAAGAGCGCAGCGACGGCAAGACTGGCATATGTGCTGCCGGGAGCGTAGGGAGCCTGCGCGTCGGCAAGGCAGGTGGCATTGGCCAGCGCCGCGGCTCCGATCAGCTTCGTCGGTGCGGCGGTGTTGTACGCGAAGGCATTGTTTGGTCCCACGTAATTCCAGAATTGATACGAGCCGTTGCCAATGGAGGTATTGAGGATCTCATTTGTTCCCAGCCAATCGGTTTTGGTTAGATCGGCAATCGTATAAGCCTCGCCGGACTGAAGCGTGAGGATTGCGTTCACCGACCAGCCTTGGAGCATTTGCCCGGGCGACTTCCTGCCAGGCAATTGGTACGTCGGCGAAAAAATAAAGCGGTTAGGCAGATCGTAGTTGGCGTTTCCGTAATCCGCACGAATGTTATTACTGTCGGACGGCAACGTATTCATGATGAGCGTGGAACCGGCGTCGGCGATGTCCAGAGTGTGCGAGTAGGTATACCCGGCAAGGAACGTCAGCCCGTGGAAGTTGCGCGCCTGCAAAGTTGCCTGCAGGGCGTTGTAGTTCGAATATGCTCCGGTCGTTGCTTCGTCGATCTGGCTCAGGTAAGGGAAGATCGAACTGTATGGCCCTGCTTCGAGCAGGGAGTTGGCCTTGCAAGTGTACAGCGGTGGAGTTATGCAAGTGGCAACGTTTGCGCCGTTCAACGGCCAGCCGGCGCCAATCGTAGGCTGGTTAAGATCTTTGAGCACCTCTTCGTTATAGCCGTGAACTCCCACATAGGCCACGTCAAGAGTCAGCCGATTGGTAATGGCGCGCTGGACGTCCACGTTCCATTGAACGGACTTGCCTTGGCTGAAGTTGGGGTCCGTCGCGCCTGCCTGGCACGGTGCGGCCGTGAAGCCTGCGGGCAGACCCGGCTCGGTAGCATAGGTGCAGCTCAGCCCCGTATAGGTGGTGCCGTTAATCGCGACGGCGCTCGTGGTGGGGAAGATAAAGGAGCCGGGCGCCAGATTCCCCAAGGTGTTCCACTTGACCTGCGCTCCGGTCAGATTGAAATTCGCATAAGTATGGGCATTCAGGTCCGTGCCGCTATTATTAACGCCGATGCTGGGGAAGTTCGCCCCGAAGGGATTCGTCGGATATTCTGTGGACATCGACGCGCCATCGACAAACATACTTCCTGCCGCTCGTACCACGGTTTTTCCGTCCCCACGTACATCCCACGCTAAGCCAAAACGCGGCTCCAGATATCCCAAGCCTGTCTTGAATAGAGTCGGAAGCGGTTCACCCGAGCCGACCACTTGTATCGCCGCCGTAGTGGCAGGGTTCACATTGGGATCGAAATTGCCTATATAGTTGAAGCGCTCTTTCACCGGCGTGTAAATCTCATAGCGCAACCCTAGGTTTAGGGTCAGGCGCGGTTTGATCCGCCAGTCGTCTTGAGCGAATCCTGCAAACCAGTTCGACCGCGCGATGATCGCGGGATTTCCCAAAGGAATCGACCCGTTATTGACGGTTCCTTGCAGGTAGTTCTGCAAATTCGAGAAAAGAACCGAGCCGGTCGCGTTGCTGTAGTTGATGTGGTTATAGATGATATTGATGTATTCAAAGCCGAATTTGAAGGTATGCCTGCCGTGCAGATAGGAAACCGTATCCACCAGATCGACGTCGCCCTGTGGGCCGCCGGAGCTGGTCCGAGCGTTTGCTCCCAGAACCCCCGTGAAGCTGCTGAACGTGATCGTCGTCAAGCCGCCGTATAGAGGATTCGTCACGCCTGTCGGCATGCTGTATCCCGACGGCCAGGGATTTCCCGGAATCATACCCACGTCGCCATTCAACGTTTGGTTTCTGATGAACACGTAGCCTAGCCGGAAGTCATTCACCAATGTGGAATTCGGAGTCCATGTCCAGCTTCCGGAGTACTGCTGACCGTTGTTAGTACCGGCAGTCCAATACTGCGGCAGCAGTTCGGTCGAGCCAAGGTTTTGGGAGACGGACTTCGATATATAGATCAAGCCGCTCAAGTGGTGGTGCGGGCCGAGAACGTAATCGGCCTTGAAGATTCCGTTATTGAGCGGCAAATTCGTGGGCCCGCTTTGCAGATAGGTAATCGAGTTGGTGTTATTGATCGGAAAGAGGTTCTCCACCCCGCCTGCGCCCAGCGGCGACAAAACCGCCGGCTGTGGCACACAATAGTTGGATAGCCCCGGATTGGTATAGTTCACGATGCCGGCCAATTGGGCGCTCAGTGGGTTAATTGTCTTTCCCGCGGTAACCGTCGCCATGCACGCGTCGACCATGCTCAGGCATGGCGCAGCGCTTGTTGGCGCGCAATTGGCCAAGTCCGCCGGGCCGTCCGCGATGTCGATGGGCGCCTGCGTAGTGGCCGTGTTCCCCGTGACGTCGCGCACGCCCTCGAAGTTCGCGAACCAGAAAAGCTTATCCTTCAGGATGGGGCCACCGGCTGAGGCGCCGAACTGCTCGAAATTCGCCGGCGTGACCCGCGCCGTGAACACATTCGCCGCATCCGTCGCCTGGGCATCTCGCCCAAATGCGTATGCCGCGCCGTGGATGCTATTGGTACCCGACTTGATCCCCAGGTTGATCACATATCCGTCTCTGAAGCCGTATTCCGCCTTGGGGTTCTGCATGGAATTGAACTCCTGGATGGCGTCGATCGGCACCAGGGAACTGGAATCTCCGCCACGGTAAGAGGCATTCAAGATCGTGGATCCCGTGGTGTTGGAGACGCCCATGATTCCTTCCATGCGCAGGGCATTATTCGAAATGCGCCGGCCATTGGTATTCGAGCTTCCCGTGCCGGCGCCGGGCGTGCTCACGTTCCCCGGACGCAAATCGAGCAACCGCTCGAAGTTGCGGCCGTTCAGCGGCAGTTCGCTGATAGATTGGTTGGTTACGGTGCCACCCAGGGTGGCATCGCTTGTGTCCACCGCGGGGACCTCGCCAGTGACGGTGATGGTCTGGGTTTGTTCGCCCGGCTGCACGACGAGGTCTACCCGGATGGTCTGCCCAACTTCCAGGAGCACGTCGCCGTGCTCCACATTGCGGAAGCCTTTGGCTTCCGCCCGAACGGTATACGTGCCGGGGTTCAGGGCGGGAGCAACGTATTGGCCCGCGCCGTCTGTGGTTAGAACCCGGCTGAATCCGCGCGCAACGTCGCTGATGGTGATGGTGGCGCCGGCAACCACGGCCCCACTCTGGTCGAATACGGCGCCTTGGATGGTGCCCTGGCTGGTTTGCGAAAAGGCCGGCGCGCAAATCAGCAGCAACGCGACAATCGTTGACAGCAGTTGGGCCGCGCTTTTCGTCTTGGCGCACACCCGTTCCTGATGCTTCCATGCAAATGGAATAGCTCTCATAGGGCCCCCTAAATTACCGACGTTCGAGATTCCCGGGTCGAACAGAAGCCTTGGAAACTGGCGCTCGGAATAACACGAAGCCATTGCGAAGTCAAGGAATCGTGCGTCGCCTGCGCCGCGTTGCTCGCGCCCAGAGTGAGCGAATCATTTTGGCGCCCTGGGTAACCTCATTCACGGCGTTTGCACCCTCGGCTAGCCGGGTATAATGAGGGCCACATCAACGGAGATTCACCAGAGGAGAACCGCGAAATGCTAAATCGCTACCTCAAATGCGCACTTGTCATCCCGGCCTTCGCGTTGGCGTTTACGTCGCTGGCCATGGCCCAAGGCCAAAGCGCTCAACTTCCCGGAGCGGGACAGGCCAACACGCTCTACAACAGATTGAATATCGGCCCGGGCGGACCCGCTCCCAAAAAAGATCTCAGCGGCTCCTGGACTGGCCCGCTGGACGCGAAACTCGGCGACGTCCCTCCCATGACCCCGCAGGGCCAGGAGCGGTACAAGGCCAATAAGCCGGAAAGGGAATTCCACGTTGCGGGCTCAAACGATCCCTTCAGCACGTGCGATCCGTTTGGCTTTCCTCGAAGCGACATGAATGAGGTCAGGGGCATCGCTTTCGCCACCATGCCCGACCGAATCGTCATTCTCAATCAGTATCAGCAAGTTTGGCGCGAGGTCTGGATGGACGGAAGAGCGCTTCCCAAGAATGTGGGCGCCGCCGAAAAGGGTGCGCCCGATCCGCGCTATTACGGATACTCCGTCGGCCACTGGGAGGGAGACAACACGCTGGTCGTCGATACCACCGGCCTGGACGACGCCACCTGGATCAACAGCGCGGGATATCCGCATAGCACCAACGCCCACGTACAGGAGCGCTTCACGCGCTTGGACCATAACGATTTGCAACTCGTCGTCACCATCGATGACCCGGCGTTTTATATCAAGCCGTTCGAGCTCACCACCTCGAATTTCAAGTGGATTCCGAATCAGCAGCTCGACGAGCAGCTCTGCATCCCGTCCGAGATGCTCGAGTATAGAAAGATCGTTGCCGATCCTGCCGCGAAAGAAGAGAAGTAGGGAAGTAGAAGACCGCCCGCCTTGGCGGGAACGCTTCCGATTTCGACGCCGTAAAGAAGAGCTGAAAAAAGAAAGGAGCGCAGATTCTGCGCTCCTCTGGTGAAATTCGAGAGTCTTAAGTTTCCGCGGAACCACTTACTTCTTGTTTGACGCTGCGTCCACAGGCTTAGCAACCGTTTTGGTGTAGTCCAACTCCTCGGACACCGCGCAAACCTGCTCGCGAATGTCGAACCACTCTGGCTGCAGTCCCATCTTGAATTTGTCCAGGGCGTTCCACGGTTTCGTATACATCTTGGGATCGTCGATGGTCATGGTGAGTTCCATCACGTCGTGGTTCACGCGATGCCAGGTTTCGGTCACCTTCAGCTGATCGCTGTGCGGGCGGCCGACATTATCGATCCAGGTCCGTTCATCCAAGCCAACGGTTTCGACCACAAAAGTGTAGTCGTCCGTCCAGTGGCCTACTGAGTATCCATACCAGCGCGGCTCGGGAACGTCGTCAACTTTGGGGAGCTCTCTCCCATCCATCCAGATATTCCGCCAGACCTGATCGTTCTGGTAAACGATCGCCATCTGGTTCTTGTTTTGGTAGAACTGGATGGCCCTCAGATTGAAAAGTTCGATGCGCGGAAAGCCGATGGGATCGCAAATATCGAATGGGTCGTTATTTTCCGCGATCGGCACCGCCGTGACTCCAAACCCCGGCTTGTGCTCGTGCCAGGTCTTCAGCCCGAGAGGTGTGAAGGGCAGTTCATGCTCCGGCTTCCCGTCGGATGGATATCCTCTCGGGCCCGTCGCAAAGACGCCATCCCGATAACCCGGTATCGGCTCCCAAATCCCGCTCAGATCGCGCACCGGCGCCGGAGCGCCGGTCTGAGCGGGCGGCTCGGGCACGATGCGGTCCCACCCGTCTCGGTGTATGTTTTTGCCGGACTGTCTCTGCGGAGCAGTTTGCGCGCGCGTAACCGGCGCATACGCCATTCCCGCGATGATGATCGCTGCGGCCACAAAACGATTTAGCATCGAATTCTCTCCCTAAATCCGCTTACGCCTGGCGAGTCCCTGCCAGGGGAAATATTTAGCGCTCGTTACCCATGCTGAGCTCTTGACCATCCGGAAGCACCACTTTCTCCACCCGCCCGATGGGCTCGCCGCTCTTGGCCATGCCCCTCATCGTCACCGTAACTTCCTCACCCGGCTTGAAGGACTTCGCAGTGATGCCAAAATTCACCAGCGTGGACGGCGCATTCCATTCGCCCAGCCAATGCACCACGTTGCCCTTGTCATCCTTGGCGTCAAACTTCAGGAAGGAATGCGGGTTCGTCCACACCCATGCCGTCACGGTTCCCTTTACCGTCATCGTCTTGCTGTCATACGCGGCGTTGCCATGATGTGCAAAGAGCGAAGTGGAAACGGAAAGAAGCCCCACTGCCGCAAGGAAAGTCACTGCCAGCTTGTTTCTCATCACTGCCTCCAAATAATTACCGGGACGGCCCAGACCTCTGGTGCATTCCGATGGCGGGATTCTACCAACTTCCCCTCAGGCTCGCAACACGCAGCCGCCTTTGAAAATTGCGCTCCGTCTAGGCTGGAGCGAGCTCGGTGCGCGCATCGCGTTCATGCCGCGCGAAGATAAACACGTCACGCGTGCTCCTCGCGCCGCCAAGCCCGCCAGGTTTCCTACTTCTCCGGGGCCACGCCCTTGCCCCCCGGATCTCCGATCAGGCTGAGGTATTGAATCATTTCTGACGGCAGGCACAGTTGCTCGGCGAGTTGCTGGCTCGGCCACCACTTGAAGCCCAGCTTGCCCAGCACAAACGGCTTGGTGTAGAGCGTGGGATCGTCTACCGTCACCGTCAATTGCAGATCGTTGTGGTCCACGCGGGTGTAGCGCTCCTGCACGTGAGCTTGCATCGTATGCGGATATCCCGCCCCATTGAGCCAGGTATTTTCGTCCAGCCCCGTGGTATCTACGACGAACGTGTAGTCGTCTTCCCAATGGCCCACGGAATATCCGTAATATCGAGGATCGGGCGCGCCCTTTTCCGTCGAGCCCACGTTCTTGGGCAGCGGGCGTCCGTCTGTCCAAATTTCGCGCCAGGCCCGCTGATACTGGCTGAGAATGACCACGCGGTCCGGCATGTTCGCGAACGACTCGCCCCTGGTCTCGAAAATCATGTTGCGTGGAAATCCCAGCGGATCGCACGTGCGCACAAAATTGTCGTTTGTTCCCGAGACATGGTATTTCGCCTCGGGCTTGTTCTCGCTGAAGCGCTTTTGTCCCTCGGCCGTGAACGAAGGAGTTTCTCCCGTTCCCGCGGAGATCGGCCCCACCCAGGTGCCCGTAAAGTCGCGCTTGGGCGCAGGTCCCCCCGGACCTTCATTCAGCTTGTCGTAGTCCGTATTCTGGTACTGGGCCGTCGCCAGCAACGAAAAGCTCAGCACTGCTGCGACCACCATCATCGCGCGCGTCAAGCGATTCCGCATTTTCTCGATTCTCCTGTGAATGAATGCACGGTTTCGAACCACAAATCGACATCGCTTGGACAGCGATTGGCGGTAGCATACACTCCAAGCCAATAGCGGTCAACGGCCCGCAAACTCTGCTCGTCGGCCGGTTTGAATTTTTTCCGGCGCGCTTCCCGAGCCCCTGAAAAGCCTGCGGAACTTGATTATCGAAATATTGAAATGTATTCTACCGCTACTGCTGAAAACCGAGCGAACTCCCGCATCCTTGCAGAGCGGGCTGAAAAAGGCTGCAACAGGCCGGTAATAGGCCGGCAATAGGCCGGTAATAGGGAGGATCGATGCGGACTCTATCCACGGGCTCAGCGCTCGCATTGGCGGTCGCTCTCTTGAGTTCATCCTTGGCCGGTTTTTCAGAGCCCGCGCGGCCCCAGGCGCCGCAGTCCAAAAAGCCCGTCGCCGTAGATACGGAAGATGCCAAGTGGGTTTATAACGGCCTCATTCGCGTGAACGGCACCGGCGGCCCGGCGCCCAAACACGATTTGACAGGTACCTGGGCCGGTCCCCGCTCCGGGGCGGGCGTGCCGGATTTCGCCAAGGGCGATGTCCCCAGTCTCACCCCCGAGGGGCAAAAGATTTTCAGCGAGCGCAAGAGCTTGCAGAAGTTCAGCCCTGCCGGGACCAACGATCCCACCGTCAGGACCTGCGATCCTTTCGGCTTTCCGCGCGCCGCCATTGACGAAATCAGGGGCGTCTCCTTCGCCACCATGAACGACCGCATCGTCGTCCTCTATCAGTTCCAGCAGGTCTGGCGCGAGATTTGGACCAATGGCCAGCCGCTTCCCACGAACGTCGGCGCATCGGTGAAGGGCGCGGCCGATCCGCGCTACTACGGCTATTCGGTGGGCCATTGGGAGAACGACAACACCCTGGTCGTCGATACCACGGGGCTCGATGAGAACACCTGGATGACCGGCACGGGATACCCACATAGCGTCGATGCCCACATTCAGGAGCGCTACACCCGCGTCGATCACAACGACCTGCAAGTGTCGCTCACCGTCGACGATCCCAAGATCTATACCAAGCCCTTTTCCCTCGGCACCGTATATTTCAAGTGGGTTCCCAATCAGATCTTTGACGAGAAGATCTGCATCCCGTCCGAAGTGATCGAATATCTCAAGGCCGTCGGCGATCCCGCCGGCACATCCCCATCCGCCAAGTAGTGACATACGAGGTCAAAATTCAAATTGACCCATCACTCCGGCGGTGCCTTCGTTGACACCACAAATCATCTCCGATATTCTTCAGCCATTAGGGTAAAGGCAAACCGCGCAGTCGATCTCACGAGGTGCCCGTATGCGAAGCCCCATGCGAACTAAGTTAGCCCCTTTTGCTCTAGCCGGCGCTCTCCTGGCGCTTTGTATTCCCGCGTTTGCGCATCATGGCGCCGCCGCCTACGACATGAGCAAGCCCGCGGTGTTCAAAGACGCCGTGGTAACCAAGTACTTCTGGGCCAATCCTCACACGGTAATTTTCTTCGACGCCAAGGACGATAAAGGCGCGGTCACGCACTGGTCCACCGAGCTTGGCAGCCCCTCCGCTATCGAACTGATGGGTTGGAATCGAAGCACGCTGAAGGTCGGCGATACCATCACCGTTTACATGTTCAAAGCCAAGAACGGCAACTCGGTTGGCCGCATCAATAAGATCGTTCTCGCCGATGGCACCGTGATGCGCGATAGCCAGACCGGCGCCGATAATGGCGGACGTGCGGACGATAGTGTCAGGTAGCCCCTCTGCGAATTTTTCGCGCCAGCTTGCATGCCTCTTCAAGGCATGAGTTCTGCATGAATCCTTCAAGGTTCGGAGCCCCGAGTTTGGGAATAAGCGCACGTTTCGGAACAAGCGATGGTTTGGGCACAAGGAAGAGTTTGGGAATAACCACGCCTGCGAAATGCGCCGCCGCTGCTTTGGCGGCCGTTCTCGTCTTGTCCGCCGCGGCCATTTCGCTCCATGCGCAGGGCCAGGCGCCCGCCGGCGGCGCGCTCGCAAATACGCAATACAACAAGCTGCAAAATAGCGGCCCCGGCGGCCCCGCTCCCAAGCGCGATTTCACCGGCTCCTGGGCAGGCCCGATTCAGATCGATAGCTCCGTCGTGCCGCCCCCGCTCACGCCTTTCGGGCAAAAATTGCTGAGCGAAAATAAGCCCGAGGCGCAGTATCACGTCGCGGACACCAACGATACCTTCGCCCGAATGTGCGATCCCCTGGGCTTTCCCCGCAACATGGTCTTCGAAATCCGCGGAATCGCCTTCGCCGCCATGGCCGACCGCATCATTGTCTTGAACCAATATCAGCGCGCCTGGCGCGAGATTTGGATGGATGGGCGCGAGTTGCCCAAGGAAGTCGGCAGCACCGCCAAGGGCGCGCCCGACCCTCGCTACTATGGTTATTCGGTGGGCCATTGGGAGGGAGATAACACGCTCGTCGTCGATACCACCGGCCTCGACGAAAAAACCTGGCTAACGCGCGCCGGCTATCCGCACACCGTCGCCGCCGTCGTCCACGAGCGCTACGTCCGCACGGATCACAACGATTTGCAGCTCACCCTCACGCTCGACGACCCGAAAATCTATACCCAAACCCTCAAGCTCGGCACCGCCGATTTCAAGTGGATTCCCGACCAGCAGCTCGAGGAGCAGATGTGCATCCCCTCCGAGATGCTCCAATATCTCACCATCGTCGCCGACCCCGCCGGCGCCGGCCTCGCCCCCGACAAATAGCCCGTACTCGTTGGCACCACCAGGAGGGAAGAATGGCGAAGAAACGGAAGCCCATACATCCGGGAGAGCAGCTTCGCGAGGAGTTCATGAAGCCCTACGGGCTGAGCATGAATAAGCTCGCCCTGGACCTGCGCGTGCCGGTCACGCGCATCGCCGAAATCGTCAATCGGCGCCGCGGAATTACCGCCGATACCGCCTTCCGCGTGGCGCGCTACTTTAAAACCACGCCGCAATTTTGGATGAACATGCAACTGAAGTACGAGCTGGACGTGGCTGAGGAAGAACTGGCGGCTAAGATCGAGCGCGACGTGCGGCCCTTCGAGGCCATTTCATCGCGTTAGTCAAGGCATGCCGGGCGTGGGAGTCGAACCCACACGAGGAAAATCCCCACGGGATTTTAAGTCCCGAACGTCTGCCATTCCGTCAGCCCGGCACGCTGGCAGTCACCCGAGCATACTAAGCACTTCGTCGCAAGACAACCGTATGAGGTTTTTATCCTGCGCCGCTGGCATCAGTAGTGGCGTCGCTCGCGGAAAAGCCTTTGTAGAAGCGCGAAACGTCAAATTTTGCTGGCGCGCGTCAAGAGATAGTCCTGACGGACCGTATTATCGCGGAAGTACTCGGAAATCAAAGCTTCCATTTCTGTACGAAATGCCGCCAGCTTCGCCGGATCGCTTGCGAGCGATTCAACCATCTTGATCACCGGGCCGGCCGTTCGTTCAAACATTGCCCGGAAATGCTGAGGACTCAGCGCGGGAGCGAATAACGTCGCGCGATCGAATACGATGTCTTTCACCGCGCTACCCAGCCGCTCGGAGACGATGCGAGGTTCGCCCCATTGGGGCGGAGGCGCGACGCCCGGCGGTGGCGCGGGAGCATACCGCGCCGTAACGGTGAACATCCGCCCCGTAAAGAGTTCGGGCGGCCAGGTGGCGAAGGCAATCGTGCCTCCGGGCTTGAGCACGCGCAGCATTTCTGCGATGGCCACGTCGGGACGCGGCGCAAACATGTGACCGAACTGGCTTACGACAACGTCGAAGCTGGCGTCTCCAAAGGGCAGATTTTCCGCGTCTCCTTCGCGAAATTCTATCTCCACGCCCGCGATCTTGGCATTTTCGCGTGCGCGTTCCAGCAAGGCGGGGGTCAGATCAAGACCGGTGGCGCGTGCCCCCAGACGTGCTGCCGTAACTGCGACAACGCCCGTTCCGCAGCCCACGTCCAGCACCCGCTGCCCCTCGCGCACACGCGCGTGCCTCACCAAATAGGGAGCAACAATGGTCGTGAATGCTTCGAGTGGCGCAAAATGCGTCCAGCCTTCCCTCTGCGCTGCTTTGAATGACTGAAAAGGGTCGACACTGACGCCAGGTGTGCTCATGGTTGCCCCTCCGACTCAGAAAGCGATCCCGTGGGATCGAAAGACCTTATGTTGCCATGAGCGGCGCTGTCAAGTTTTCAGACAACGTAAAAGACTATACGATTTGGCGAGAACCCCACATATCCCCGTCGAATCGAGCAGAACGCGTTGCACCGGCGCAACTCGTGCATTGCGAGCCTATTGTCCGCGTGTTAGCATCGTCCCGCAGCAGTTTGTAGTCCGGCTTTTGAGCGCAGCGCGGCTGATCCCGATTTCCGCCCCCGGTCCCCTCGCTCAATCGCCGCAGCGAACCGAACTGAGGAGCGAATCACATGAAATGGTTTTCCAGAATTTTTGTGGCCGCCGCTTTGATGACCCTGGCGCTCTCCGTGAACGCCCAGACGCGTCCCGTCCAGAAATTCGGCAATGTCACCATCACCCCCATCTATCACGCCACCCTGCTGATCCAGGCGGGCGGCAAGAATATCTACGTCGATCCGGCCAAGCCGGCTAATTTCTCCGGATTGCCCCCGGCCGACCTGATCCTCATTACCCACGACCACGGCGATCACGTGGACCACGATCAAACTTCAATCAAGGCCATCTCCAAGGAGGGCACCGAAATTTGGGCGCCCGAGGCAGTGAAAGAGTTCGTCCCTCAGGCCACACTCGTCTCCAATGGCGATACCAAGAAGTGGGATAAGTGGACCATCGAAGCGATTCCCAGCTACAACATGGTCCGTGGGCCAAAGGAAGGCCAGTTCTTCCATCCCAAGGGCCGCGGCAACGCCTACGTGCTCACGTACGGCGGAAAGCGCTTCTTTATTTCCGGCGATACCGAAGCCACTCCGGAGATGAAGGCGCTCAAGAATATCGATGTCGCCTTCGTATGCATCAATCTCCCCTACACCATGACGCCTGACGAAGCTGCTGACGCAGTGAAGGAGATGCATCCCAAGGTAGTCATCCCTTACCACTATCGCGGCATGCCGCCAACCGACCTGAACGAATTCAAGACCAAGCTCGCGGGTACCAAGATCGACGTCCGGCTGCTGGATTGGTATCCGAAGGCGGCGTCCTAAAGCCGAGTTCGGCCGAGCATTACGCAGCGGTTTAGCTGTTGTAGGGTTTTGCTAAGCCGACTGCTTTATTAAGCGCGGTTGTCTTACAGAAAAAAGAGCGGGCAAGTCAATCTTGCCCGCTCTTTTTTTCGCGCTTCCGTCCGCTGCGGCTGCTTCACCGCAGCCGCGGCATCTCATATCTTAATGCTGTCATCCCGAGGCGTCCGGCAGGACGACCGAGGGATCTGCTTCTACGACCGATCTGCATTATCGATCCGTCTGGCGTGCCTCGTGGTGATGCCGCCGTCAGTCTGCCGACGCCTGCAGCGCCTTAGGCCGCGCCGGTCCTTTCCCCGCCTGCGTCTCGCCGATGGCCCGCGCGATCTCCTCCACGTCCCGCGGCGTCAATTCGATCTCCCCTGCGCGAATCCAGCCATCCACCTGCTCGGCCGATCGCGCCCCCACAATCGCGCCGCTCACGCCCGGCCAGACCAGCGTCCACGCGACGGCGATAGCCGAGGCAGTCGTGCCATGGCGCTGCGCAATCGGCCGCAGCGCATCGCGCAGCCGCAAATTGCGGCTCAGGTTGGGTTCCTGAAATTCGGCATTGTTTCGCCGCCAATCATCTTTGGCGAATCCCGCGACGCGCTCGGCGCTGAATCGATCCGTCAGCAGGCCCGATTGCATTGGACTGTAGGCGATCACTCCGGTGCCGTGGCTGGCGCACCATGGAATCAGCTCCTCGGCGGTCTCGCGGCGAATCATCGAGAAAGGAGGCTGCAGCGAGTCCACGTGGCCCACGCGCTCGCAGCGCTCCAGCAGAGCCACGGTGAAGTTCGAGACGCCCGCGGCCCGCACCTTGCCCTCCTGCTTCAGCCGCTGCATCTCGCCCCAGGAATCCTCGACCGCCGTGCTCTCGTCGGGCCAGTGGAATTGGTAAAGATCGATCCGCTCCACGCCCAGCCGCCGCAGAGATGCCTCGCACTCGCGACGGATCGTTTCCGGACGCAAGTCCCGCCGCGGCGCCTCAAAGGGCTTGCTGCGATCGGCCGTGAGGCCGCACTTGGTAAAGATCAGCGGCTTTTGCGCGGGCGAAATTCCCCGCACGGCTTCGCGCACCACCTCCTCCGAATGCCCCAGCCCGTAAATCGCCGCCGTATCGATCCAGTTGATTCCCAGCTCCACCCCGCGGTGGATCGCGGCGATCGACGCATCGTCGTCCTGCTGCCCCCAGCCAAAACTCCAGCCCCCTCCGCCGATGGCCCAGGTTCCCACTCCCACCGTCGTGATTTCGAGTCCGCTCTTGCCCAAAGGCCTCTTGTGCAATGCCATAATTTGTTCCTCGTTTCTTTCAAGCTCTTGGGGTTTGCCAATATACTTTCGGTTGGCGAATGTGCGCGGCGCTTGCCCGTCCACCCGCCAACGCTGGATGCGGCGGAGCGCCCCGCTCCGATGTTAGCGATCCGATGTTAACGATAGGTTCCGCTCTAAGGACGCCTATTTGATTGCCTCGCGCCACATGTGGTTATATGCAAGTTCGTTTGAAAAAGTTACATGCGGCTCCGTTTATAAAATGTTTGACAAAACTCACGGGTGGAAAGGGACTCTTCCTTTATGAGCGAGATGGTCACAAAGAAAGCCACGCGAATCGAAAGCGACAGCATGGGCCCGATCGAAGTTCCCGCCGACGTCTACTGGGGTGCCCAGACGGCTCGATCGCTGGTGCACTTCAATATCGGCCGGGACACCATGCCCCCCGAGCTGATTCGCGCCTTTGGAATTTTGAAGAAGGCCTGCGCGCTGGTGAATCAGGAGCTGGGCAAGCTGCCGCCGGAGAAGGCGCGTCTCATCATCCAGGCCTGCGATGAAGTCATCTCCGGAAAGTTGAACGACGAATTTCCCCTGCGCATCTGGCAGACCGGCAGCGGCACCCAAACCAACATGAACGCCAACGAAGTCATCGCCAATCGCGCCATCGAACTTGCCGGCGGCGTTCTCGGTTCCAAAAATCCGATTCATCCCAACGACGATGTGAACATGTCGCAGTCTTCCAACGACACGTTTCCCGCCGCCATGCACATCGCCGCCGCCGAGCGCATCCACAGCGCGCTGATTCCCTCGGTGCGCCGCGTGCACCAGGCGCTCGATGCCAAGGCCAAGGAGTTTGCCGACGTCGTCAAGATCGGCCGCACCCACCTCATGGACGCGACGCCTCTCACCGTTGGCCAGGAGATGGGCGGCTGGGCCAGCCTCATCGAACGCGATGTCGTCCGCCTCGAGCAGTCCCTCGACGGCATTTACGATCTGGCCATCGGCGGCACCGCGGTAGGCACCGGCCTGAACGCGCATCCCGAATTCGCCGAGCGCGCCGCCAAGAAGATCGCGGAGCTCACCCACCTGCCGTTTCGCTCGCATGGCAATAAATTCGCCGCGCTTTCCGCGCACGACGAGCTGGTCTACGCCCACGGCGCCATCACCACGCTCTCGGTTTCGCTGATGAAAATCTCCAACGACATTCGCTGGCTCGCTTCCGGACCGCGCTGCGGCCTGGCCGAGATCCGCATTCCCGAAAACGAGCCCGGCTCGTCGATCATGCCCGGCAAGGTAAATCCCACCCAGTGCGAAGCCATGACCATGGTTGCCGTACAGGTCCACGGTAACAACGCCGCCATCGCCTTCGCCGGCTCCCAGGGAAATTTCGAGCTGAACGTTTTCAAGCCGGTGCTGATCTACAACTTCCTGCACTCGGTGACCCTGCTGAACGACGCTTCTCGCGGATTCGTCGACCACATGGTTCGCGGAATCGCCTTGAACCGCAAACGCATCGATGAATATGTGCAGAACTCGCTGATGCTGGTCACCGCGATCAGCCCCAAGATCGGCTACGACAAAGCCGCCAAGATCGCCCACGATGCCTACGTCGAAGGGCTGAGCCTGCGCGAAGTCACCCTGAGGCTTGGCTATCTGACTGGCGAGGAGTTCGATCAGCTCGTGCGACCCGCGGACATGACCCATCCCTGAGGCGCTCAAGCTTTTCCGTTGTCATTACGAGGCCCGGTGTTTTGGGCCGAGGGATCTGCTGTTCGCCCCCGCGCATGCTTTGGCCCGCCAGACTTGCCGGCCGCTAGTATTTGTAATTCACAATCAGGTGCGCGACATTCGACGTCCCATTTCCCCACATGCCTTTCACGTAAAACGGGTCCAGCGGCTCCGGGTTCTTCACCACTAGGTCGAATCTTCCCGCCTCGCGCAAGGCGTCCGCATCGAGCGTCACCTGCAGCTCCGTCGCGCTCATGGCGCGAAACGGCGCAGGCTTGCCCTTGAAATAGACCACGGACTTCCGCACGAAGTTGAACCCCGTAAGCGTGACCACCGCGGAGTCGCCTTGCGTCACGATAATCGGGTTCAAAGTTTCAATGGCCGGCTGCGGCGAATCCGGCGGATCGGGAATCGCGCCTTCTTCGGCGGCTCTCTGCGGTCCCCCTTCACCGCCGCGGCTCGCTTTCTTCAATACCACCGCCCACGGCAACCCCTCGACGCTCACCGTTTGTGCCGCCACGTTGTCAAACGGGCTGGTGTAGTTGGCGTGATAACCGAGCTCCACGATTTTTCCGTCTTGTATCACCGTGTTGATCTTGTCCAGGTTCTTGATGTCCTGCAGCGGATCGGCGTTCACGAGGATCACGTCGGCCAGCTTGCCCGCCTCCACGGTTCCCAGCAGATTTTGTTTCCGCAGCATCTCCGCCGGATACTTCGTCGCTCCCATGATGATCTGCATCGGCGTGAGCCCTACGTCGGCCATAATCTGCATCTCCTGATGCAGATCGACGCCCGGCACCCAGCCGTCGTTGGTGTTCCCGGAAATCACCAGATGCCCGCCTGCCTCCACGAACATCTTGTGGAAGCGCATCGCGTTCTGGTAGCCCTTCACGCGCCGCTCGCGCAGCGCGCCCTGATCGACTCGCACATAACTTTGCAGCGCCCCATGCATGGCCGCCGGCGGATAGTAAGCCAGCAGCTCGGGATCGGTGAAAAACATCCGCGCTTCGGCGGCGAAGTCTGCCCACTCCTTTGGATATCCCGGAAAATTGATCATGAACGTCGGCGTCAGCGACACGTGGTGCGCCACCAGCACTTGAATCAGGTCGCGCGCTTTCTGATCGTCCATCTCCGCGTAGCGGTCCAGTTCGTTCCTGTCGTCGCGGCCCTGCTTGAATTTGGAAGGGTCCTTGGTAACCGCGATGCCGATCCCCGCCGAGTGCGGCAAATTGGCCGCGCCCAAAAGAGCGGCGTCTTTCGGAAACAACACCGGCCCGTACGCTCGCGCGAACACCGGCTTGCCCGCTTTGTTGGCTTCGTCGAAGGCCGCTTGGTAGTAGTCCATCGGCAGCGCGCCATCGTAGGTCAGGATGTAATCCGCGCCGGCCGCAATCCAAGCCCTCACGAGTTGCCGCGTCTCTTCCGCCGATTTCGGCACCCGCGTGTGCGTCAGCGGATTTTCCAGGCCCGTCGAGACGTTGGGATTGGGGTTTACGCTCAGTCTCGAAACGCCCGTAAACGCCCGCGGCCCTCTCGCCTTCCCATGAAATACGGCATCGCGATAGGGCACGGCCGTCTCGCCGGTAGTTCCCACGTCGATGGTGGACGTAATGCCGTGGTTGAGCATCCCCTCGCCGAAATACCAGCTGTAGGAATTCTGCGAATCGAAAAGCCCGGGAAGCACGTACTTGCCGTCCGCCTTGATGATCCACGCATTCGCCGGATAAGAAAGATAAGCGCCGGCTTGGCCCTTGCTCGATACCTTGGTGATCTTGTTACCTTCGATAACCACCACCGAATCTTTCACCGGCGCTCCGCCATTCCCATCGATCAGCGTGCCGCCTTCGATCACCACTGCCGCGGGCGCTTGCCCCTGCGCCAGCGAGAGGTTGGAGAAGCCGCAAACAATCGCCAGCAGCAGAAGAAGCGCCGCTCGGCGCCATGAGTCCCCATGCCGTTCGCTCATTTCGTCCTCCAAACCGCGGATTGTACGCCAATTTAAGCCCCAGCGAACGAATCCGAAGCGAGCGAAGACGAGCGGTACAAAACGAGCGAGCGAAGACGAGCGGGGACAAAGGCGACTGCGGATATCCGTGCCGTTATTGCTTGTTTGGTTTGAACGGCGGGGAACTCACAGTTACGCGGAAACTTCTCGCCTATTCCACGCGCTCCAGTTTCAGGACCGCTCCCGACTTCTGCGTCAGCACCAACTCTTTCCCATTCACGGCGAATTCGTATTGCCCGCTGGAGCCTAGGACGAACGCGCTCTTGGCCACTTGGACTTTCGTTGCCAGCATGTTGCCCGTCACTGTATATGTGCCGGACTGGACGAAAATCGCATCAAAGACCGCCACCTTGTCGGCGTCGGTTGCCTTGGCATTCGAAGCATAGGCGGGCAGCGGCGCCGTGCCGTTGATCCTTAGGAAGCTGTAGTGCTCTTCCGTAAAAACATAAAGGCCCGGCTGAGGATTGGTGATCGGCGGCTTATTCACATCGTCGATCTCCGTCACCTTCCAAGCCCCCACCAGCGGATTCGGTTTGGCCGCGGATTGATCATGGCCGGACTGCCCATGGACGGTTATCGCGATGGCAAACAACCCCAGAAGTGTAATTCCGATCAGTCGGCGCACTGGAGCCTCCTTTTGCGGCGTCTCTCCGCACCAAAATAGAATCTTTCTTGAGGACTCGCGCGGGAATCCTCGGCACCAAAGCTAAATCGCGAGTGAGGAGATCGTTTTCCTGCGCTGTATCCTCGGCCCCTCCCGCCCGCTTTGTCAACTCCTGACAGGTACGCGCATTGACCCCCGCGGTAAAACGATCATCCGATCAGGATGATCGTCCCGAGCGACGAACGGGAGCGAGGGATCTCTCATTGTCCGCTCGCGAGCAAGCAAGCTTTACTGAGGATGTAAAATATAGGTACGCTGAAATTTTCAGCTGCGGTGGGTGGGCCCACGCGTCGGTTTTAGCGTGGGGGATTTTCGGAGGTATGCGCCTCCGTGGGGATGGCGTCGCGCTCAAGCTCGGCGACGGGTGCCCCACCCTTCGCTTTTCAAGGGTGCGGGTTTCGGTCCTTTCTTGATGACGTTTGCAAAAAGACGGGGGAAGGGGCCGGTTCTCTCGGGAGTCGTTACGTGCAACTCTCGTAGAATGCGCACTTACGCAGAACGGGCCGCAAGCCCTTTAGAATACGCACTTACGAAATGATTGGACTTAAAACGGGATTGTATACTTCACGCAAAAAGCGGAGTATAATCCCGAGCTATGGATAAGCCAAGAGTATCAAAGGCATTCTGGGGCATCCTCGTGAGTGCCTTCTTTACTTTGGTCACCAATTTAACTCCGATTCCGCAGGAGATTAAGCCAGCCCTTGTTTGGTTTTCATGGACAATGCTACTTTTTTGCTGCGCGGGTTGGTTACTAACCCATTTTGAGGTTGCTCAAAGGATTAGGTCTCCCCAAGGTGCTATGACTATTTTGATTGTAGCCGTTGTAAGCGCTCTTGCGGGTATCACAGTCTGGATGCTGATACAGTCGAGGGTTACGACGGTTACACTGCCGACTTCTCAACCACCAGCAACGATAGAAGCGGTTCCGCCTCCACCGGACGATTTACAAGATTCACAATATGCAGTGCTCAAGCTCTCTACGGCCAAAAAGGCAGAAATAGATGCGATGAAATCTACTCTCTTTCGCATCAAGTCAGACATTCTGGACCAACCTGAATATTACAAATACAGAGCGGCAAAAGATGCGTATCGTGCAGAAATGGAGAAAATAGAAGCTGAGTGTGGGTGTCTAATAGATGCAGCAAAATTTCAAGGTATACCCAAGCCTCCATCTCGGATTGATGCGAATAAACTGAATATTTCCATCACGGCTAAAATGGTAGCCGACCGCTTAGATGACACATTTTTTTGGGTAATCAGAGGCTCAACCAAGGTGCGAGTGCCGATTGCTCTTTTCGTGACGCTGACCAATACGCAACCGATACCCCTTCAGATAGAAACGCTCTATTTGGATGCTAAAGGAATTGACGGCTGGGCTGATATCCGTATGGTGGGTTCATTACTCCCGCTAAGTGTACCCACAGATATGCCGCTGGTGCTACAGGGGAAGAATGCTGCGATGGTTGTACGAGGAGGTTATTTACTTCCGAACCTTTATAGCCGTGTTATCCAACCCGGCGACAAGGTTAGTGGCTGGCTCGTTGCCGAATACCCCAAAGGCTTCAAAGACGGCACAGATATTGGAGATATGCGAATTTCCTTGAGTGCGGCGGGTTATTGGGTAGCATCAAAGACTTTCCCCGCTCATCCACGTGTTTACGAGAATCAGGCATTCAATTTTTATCCAACTCCTCTAGACACGATGCTGACCGAGGACTGGTAGAGAGGTTTTAGGCCGCAGGTTCGGCTACTTGTGCAGTTAGTTCTTTGTACTCTAGGTTTGGAGATGCAATTAGCTTGATGATCGTATCGCGGAAAAGATACGGATTCTTGCGGTTATTGAAACGGAAACACATCTCATCAAGGTAGGCTGGAAGATGCTTCGCGTCCACTTTATGCCACGTGCCCACAATGCCGCGCTTGAGAAGGGAGAAGGCCGATTCAACCGTGTTCGTGTGAACGTCGCCATGGGCATATTGGCGTGTGTGATTGATTGTGCGGTGCTTGACGGTTTGCATTTTGTTCAGAGCCCAAGGATAGATAGCGGATTCGTCCGTCACGATCACTTCGACATGGCTTCCAAGGTTCGCATTGATAATCTCGCGCACCGTTTCGGATTTGGCGTCTTTCGCCCGAATCAGACGCAGATCGCCGTTGCGCTGCCTGATACCTATTACGACCTGCTTTACACTCTTTGGTCGCCAACGTCGCTTTTTTCCTCCGACATAGGTTTCGTCTATCTCTACGGTGCCACCAAGCGGCTCGGCGGTACTTTCCTGCATGGCCTTGCGGATGCGATGGCAGAGATACCATGCTGTCTTGTAGCTCATTCCCACGGTGCGCTGAATTTGGCAAGCCGAGATGCCCTTCTTAGCCTCACAGAGAAGCGCCGTCACCATGAACCATTTCCACAGCGAGAGGTGGGAATCGTGGAAGATGGTTCCCGCAGTTACGCTAAATTGATAGTGGCATTCGTCACAGTCGAACGTATCGCGGTTCGCTACTGGCGTAGCCTTAGAACTGCAACGGGGGCACTCTGGACCATTCTTCCAGCGCAGTTGCTCCAAAGCCTTACGGCACTTCGCGTCTGTGCCGAACATCTCGGTTAGCTGCGCCAAATTGATATTAGGAGTGTTCATCGGCTCACCATGAAAACTAAAAAGCATCCGAAGGACATGACCAGCGACGAGCTAATGAAGCACTTATTCCACCCAAAAGTGGTTAAGCACATTAAGCGGGTCGCAAATCCTAAGAAGAAAAGCACAAAGGAAGGTTAACAAAGATGGGCTTTTGTGTCAAGTATATAATCCCGCTTAAAAGCCCGCAGAATGTGCACTTACGAAAAACACCCGGGGGGCCTCGAGCGATTCCGTCCCTTTCCGAGGTTGACAACGTTGCGGCTCTGGCGTAAACCCCTGGAACGCCTGCCACGTCGGTAGAGGCTGGATTGGCAAAGGGTAGAACTTAGGGAGGCTTGGTCTTGTCAGCACCCACTGAAAAAGGTCTGTCCGCGCTGCTCGAGGAGCGCCGAACTTTCCCGCCCGCCGAGGAGTTCCGCCGCCAAGCCAATGCCGGCGATCCCGCCATCTATGATCGCGCCATGCGCGATCCCGAGTCGTTCTGGGCCGACGAAGCCAGGAAGCTAGATTGGTTCACCCCGTGGCAAAAGGTGCTCGACTGGAACGTGCCCTGGGTCAAATGGTTTGTCGGCGGCAAGCTGAACGTCGCCTACAACTGCGTCGACCGTCACGCGCACTCCGCGCGCCGCAATAAAGCCGCCATCATCTGGGAAGGGGAGCCGGGCGATTCGCGCGTGCTCACCTACGGCATGCTCGAGCGCGAGGTGAATCGCTTCGCCAACGCGCTGCGTTCGCTCGGCGTTTCCAAAGGCGACCGTGTGGCGATCTACATGGGCATGGTTCCGGAGCTGGCCATCGCCATGCTCGCCTGCGCGAAAATCGGCGCGCCCCATAGTATCGTTTTCGGCGGATTTTCCGCCGAAGCCTTGCGCGAGCGCATCAACGACGCCAAAGCCAAAGTGGTGGTCACCTGCGATGGCGCCTGGCGCCGCGGCACCGTCGTGCCCCTGAAAGCCAGCGTCGATGAAGCGCTCCGCGACACGCCTACCGTGAGCAATGTGGTTGTCGTCCGGCGCGTCGGTGACGCCGCTAAAGCTGCCATGCAGCCCGAGCGTGACGTTTGGTGGCACGAGGTCACCGGAGCAGCCTCGGACAAATGCGCCGCCGAGCCTATGGACGCGGAGGACATGCTCTTTGTCTTGTACACCAGCGGCACCACCGGAAAACCCAAAGGCATCGTGCACACGTCGGGCGGTTATTTGGTGGGCGTATCGACCACGCACCGCTACGTCTTCGACATCAAGGAAGATGACGTCTACTGGTGTACTGCTGATATTGGCTGGGTCACCGGCCATTCGTACATCGTCTATGGGCCGCTCGCCAACGGCGCTACTTCGCTCATGTATGAAGGCACGCCCGACTTTCCCGACCGCGATCGCTTCTGGTCCGTCATCGATAAATACGGGGTGAACATTTTCTATACCGCGCCCACGGCCATTCGCACCTTCATGCGCTGGGGCACGGAACTGCCCGCACGCCATTCGCTCGAGAGTTTGCGGCTTCTCGGTACGGTCGGCGAGCCAATCAATCCCGAGGCCTGGGTTTGGTACAACGATTACATCGGCCACCGAAAGTGCCCCATTGTCGACACCTGGTGGCAAACGGAAACCGGCATGATCCTGATCTCGCCGCTTCCCGGACTCACTTCCACCAAGCCAGGATCGGCCACGCGCCCGCTTCCCGGCGTTGTCGCTGAAGTCGTCGACGCCAACGGTCAGCCGGTAGGACCCGGAGCCGGCGGATATCTGGTCGTCAAACGCCCCTGGCCCGCCATGATGCGCACCATCTATGGCGATCCCGATCGCTACGTCCAGCAATACTGGTCCCGCTATCCCGGTATGTATTTCACCGGCGACGGCTGCAAAGTCGACGAAGACGGTTACTTCTGGCTTCTGGGCCGCGTCGATGACGTGATGAATGTCGCTGGCCATCGCATCTCCACGTACGAAGTGGAAAGCGCGCTTGTCGATCACCAGTCCGTAGCCGAAGCGGCCGTGATCGGCAGAAGCCACGAAGTTAAAGGGCAGGGCATCTCCGCCTTTGTCACTCTGAAGGAGGGCATCGCCCCGGGCGAAGCCCTGAAAAACGAACTCAAGCAGCACGTCGTCGGGAAGATCGGCGCCATCGCCCGGCCCGATGAGATCTTCTTCGTCCACGAGCTTCCCAAGACGCGCAGCGCCAAAATCATGCGTCGCCTGCTGCGAGACATTGCCGAGGGCCGCGTCCTTGGCGACACCACGACGCTGTCCGATCCCGGCGTCGTATCGCGGCTGAAAACGCAATATCAAGAGGAAGGTTAGCGCGTGGGATTTTAGTCAACGCCTTGGCGTTTGGCCGGCGCGCTCGACCTAAGGCAAACCCACATCTCGTGATGACAACGCCGGAACTGGTGTCATCACGAGGCCCGGTGTTTGGGCCGAGGGATCTGCAGTTCGGTTTGCGGGAGGGAAGGCCGGTTGACGGCATTCCCGCCTCCCTCTAACATCGTATGTACAAGGTCTATAGAGCTTCCATATGAAATCCTCACTTCCGGTGCGTGATCGCTTAGGCCGCCCGCTCGAAAGCCTGCGCCTGTCGGTCACCGATCGCTGCAACCTGCGCTGCCTTTATTGCATGCCGGAGGAGGATTACGTCTGGCTTCCGCGCGAGGAACTGCTCAGCTTCGAGGAGTTGGCCCGCCTCGTCGAGATCTTCACCAGCCTGGGCGTCTCCCGCGTGCGCCTTACTGGCGGCGAGCCTTTGCTGCGCCAGAATCTCGATCGCCTCGTCGCCATGCTGGCGCGGAATCCGCGCGTCGAAGATCTTGCGCTCACCACCAATGGCATCCTCTTTGCCGATCAGGCCGAGGCGCTCAAGCGCGCCGGCCTGGGCCGCGTGACCATCAGCCTCGATACGCTGCGCCCCGCCCGCTTCCGCCAAATGACCCGTCGCGACGAGCACCACCGCGTGCTTTCCGCCTTTGACGCCGCGCGCCGCGCCGGATTCACGGGAACGAAAGCTGACGCGGTGATTGTGCGAGGCGAAAACGACGACGAGATCGCCGACCTGATCGAGTTCGGCCGCGCCAATGGCGCGGAGGTGCGCTTTATCGAATATATGGACGTCCTCGGCGCCACCAAATGGAGCATGGCTAAGGTCGTCTCCCGGGATGAAATGCTGCAGCGCCTCGAGCAACGTTACGGAAAAATAACTCCGGCCGGCGACGCCAGCTCCGCTCCCGCCACGCGATTTCTGCTGCCCGATGGCACCGTTTTCGGAATTATCGCCTCCACCACTGCGCCCTTTTGCCGAACCTGCGACCGCAGCCGCATCACCGCTGATGGCTTCTGGTATCGCTGCCTTTATGCCACGGACGGCACCGATCTACGCAAGCTCGTGCGCAGCAGCGCTGGCAGTGCCAGCGCATCGCGGAGATCCGCCGATGCCGACGCGGAGATTGCACGCGTCATTGAAGAATCCTGGCGCGGCCGCGAGGATCGCGGCGCCGAAGAACGGGCCGCGGGAAACAGGCGCGAGGCGTTTATTAGGATTGAAGAGTTGCGCCGCGACCCGCACCTGGAGATGCACACACGGGGCGGCTGAATCGCTCGGCTGCTAGTTGCTCGTCGCGTGGCCCAGATTGACGCGCGCCTGCACGATTCGCGAAATCGAATCGCGCGTGACCACTCCCACCACGCTGTCGCCTCGAACCACTGCCAGCTGATCCACATTTGCGGATCGCATGCGTTCGAGAACATTCAGAACCGGTTCGTCCGGCGCGGCCCATGGTAGCTGTTCTCGCGGAAGCATCGCCGCCTGCACCGAGGTCGATGACCATTCCTCTCGTGGAATCGCTTGCAGCGCCTCCAAGCGCATCAGCCCGACCAGCTTGCCGTCGGACACCACCAGATGCGCCCGCCTTCCCGTGCGCGCCGCCTCCTGCGCGTACTCTTCGAGGGTGAGATCGCGGCCAATCGTAGGCATCTCCGCGGTCATCACGTCGATCGCGCGCAGCCCTTCGAGAGCGCCCTGCGTGGTGATCTGCGCGTAGCTTTGCCGCGCCGCCGTAAGCAGGAACCAGCCCAGGAAGATAAACCACACGCCGTTCACATTGGAGTGATAACGAAGGGCCAGAAACAGTCCGAAAGCCATCATCGCGATGGCGATGGCTTGTCCGATCCGCGCCGCGATGCGCGTGGAGCGGGAATAGTTCTTGGTGATTCCCCAGATGATCGACCGGAAGATGCGCCCGCCGTCCAGCGGAAAGCCGGGCAAAAGGTTGAAGGTCGCCAGCAGCAGATTGGTTCCCGCAAGCCATCCGCCCAGCGCGTTCAACATGCTTCCATCCGGAGTCACGAGAGACAGCAGATAAAAGCCGCCCGCGAGCACGTAACTCGATGCGGGCCCAGCGGCGGCGATGAGGAACTCCTGCCCGGCGCGATCCGGATCGCGCGTAATGCTGGCAATGCCGCCAAAGAAGAAAAGAGTGATGGAGGCGACGGGAATCTTGTAGTGGCGGGCCACTACGCTGTGCGAAAGCTCGTGAAAGAGCACGGAACCGAAGAAAAGCAGGCTGGTTAGGATGCCCAGGGTCCAGAGTTCGCGGCTGCTCCACTGGGGATATCGGGCGCCAAACTCATCGCCCAGCGAATAAGTGATCAGCACAAAGATCAAAAACCAGCTCAAGTGCACGAAGATGGGAATCCCGAACACTCGGCCGATTTTTAGTCCCGTGCCACGCATGTGAGCCTCTACGGCAGTATAACCGAATCGGGAAGGGGCAGTGGACGGCGGGCGCGGAGCATTTCTGGTAACCCCGGCAGCAATATCTTTAGTAACTTGGTACATCTTCGGCAGCCCCTATCACTTTCGGTAACACGCCCATAACTTTCCCGCCCTGGCGGTGCGCGCCTCGACTACGATTCCAGCGGCGCGCGAGAATCGCGCTTGTGCCCGAACGGGGATTCGCGCCCCAGGGACGACGGACGATATCCACGCTGTAATCCGGAGATTTCGGCGGAGTAGGCGAGACCAGTCATGAAGTTACGCACATGAAGTTACGCACCAAATTAGCTGTTTTTACCGTGGCGGCGGTTTGCGGTTCGCTCGGCGTTCTGGCCTGGAGCGTCAATCGCTTTGTCCGCAGGAAGTTCGACGAGGCGCAGCGGCAGCAAGCCGGCACCCTGGTAACGCAATCCCAGCGGGAGTTCCTGCGCCGTGGCGACGAAGTGTCCTACGCACTGCAGGGGATCGCCGAAGCCGAAGGAACCCTGCGCATGGCCATCGATTTGAGCCGTCCTCAGAGCGATCCTTCGATCTATGCACGCGACGCGCGCGGGATCGCCACCTCGCGGCAGCTCGATTTCCTGGAGTTTGTCCGCGACGACGGCACGCTGATCTCTTCGGCGCAATGGCCGGGACGCATCGGCTTCAAGAACGACTGGGTGACGCAGCGGACCGATTGGGATCAGCAGAAAGCGTTTCTCGCGAAAGTCGAGCTTCCGGATACGGTCGATCTGGGATTGCTGGCCGTTCGGATCGTGGGTGTTGGGGAAAAGAAGCTGTACATCATTGGGGGCCGAAGGCTCGATGCCGGCTTTCTACAGGCACTGACGGTGCCCGAGGGTATGCAGGTCTTCTTTTATCGCAATCTTGAGAACGGATTTGTGCCGGACGCCCTGGTGGATTCCGAAGGCCCGGCGTCGCAGCCGGAACGCTTCTCGAACCTGATCGAAGCGATGCAAAGGCAGCCCCGCGCCGGCGAGTATGAAATTCCGGGTGCGACGGCGCCGGAAGCCGAGAAATTCATGGCCCTTCCACTCACGGGCCAAAGCAATGAATTACTGGCGGCCATACTGGTGGGCAGTCCCCAAGCACCTCTCGCCAGGACTTCCAGATACATTCGCAATGCCGCACTGGCGATTGGGGCGGCTGGAATCTTCCTGGTACTGATCTTTTCCTGGTCCATTTCGCGGCAGGTGAGCGTGCCCCTGGAGCGCCTGGCCAAGGCCGCGCGCGAACTTGGCGCGGGCCGCTGGAACGTCAAGGTGGATACGCGAGCGCGAGGCGAAGCGGGCCGCGTGGTGCGGGCCTTCAATGAGATGAGCGCTCAGGTCGCCGCAAGGCGCGAAAAGCTGGTGCAGGCCGAACGCGTGTCCGCATGGCGCGAACTGGCCCGGAATTTCGCGGTGGAGTTGAAGCTTCCCCTTTTCTCCCTGCAAGTCACGCTGGAGAATTTGTCGCGGGCGCGCGAGCAGACGCCGGAACAGTTCGACGAGACGTTCTGGGAGTCCATGAAAACGGTCACCACTGAGATGGAACACCTCAAGGGGATCGTCACCCGATTCAGCGACTTGGGCAAGATGCGCGAGCCCCGCAAGCAGGCTGTGGACGTGAACGAAATCGTCCGCGCGGCGGTAACCTCCTTCGAGCCCCAATTCCAGTTCCGCGGCCGGCCGCCGGTACAACCTGAGCTTCTGCTGGATGAACACGCCCCCAAGATTTCGGCGGACGCGGACCTTTTGTACAAAGGCTTCGAGAACGTGATCGCGAATTCGGTGAGCGCGATGTCCATGGGTGGAACGCTCACCGTCCGTACCGCCCGGCAAAACGGAAGCGTATGCGTGGAGATTTCCGATACTCGCGGGGGAGTAGAACGGGGCAAAGCGGCGGACTCACCCGCGCCTTACGCGGCCAAAGTGGGCGGAGCCGGATTGGGCTTGGCCACCATTCAGACCGTGGTCAGCGATCATGAAGGGCGGATGAGCGTGGAGACCACCGCGACAGGAACCACGTTTCGCATGGAGTTTCCCATTGCCTTGAGCTCGGCCGTCAAGCCAGAGCCGGAAAGCGCCTCCGCGCCATCAAAAGGCCAGCCGAAGGCCACTGCCGGAGCCATATCGGCAGACTGACGCTCAGTCCAGTCCTCCCCTGGCGCGCATGCCATATTTGACGCGCGGAAAGACATCAGACAAGTCCTCCAATTCTTACTTCGTGTCTTACCAACGCTCGGGAGTCATCTTCATTGATCCATCACTCGCTCGCGGGCACGCGGCGCTTCAGCTCTTCAAACCAGTTCAGCACCACGTTGAACTCTGTAATGGCTGGTTGCTGCTCGGAAGGTTGCACCATCAAGAAGCGCTGGCCGTCGGCGCTAACGTCATAGTTGGGCGAAACGGAGTTCGTGGACTGGTAAGGCCCTTGAAAGAGTCGTTGTGCGATTACGGCTTGGAATGCCGGTTGCGTGGCGACTTGCACCACCATCATCTTGTCCCCGCTGCGATAAAAGATCTCTCGGCCACTTCGCGACCACAACGGCTCGCGTCCGCCATCCGGGGAAATCTGCCACTTCCCGCCGGAGCCGGTAAAGGGCTGAACATAGACCTCGTACCGGCCCGACTCGTCGGAGGCGTAGGACATCCAGCGCCCGTCGGGCGAAAAGGCGGCATCTACTTCCGAAGCCGCAGTCTGAAGGAAAGGCTGCGCTCGATGGTCGCCATTCACTGAAAACACCCACACGTCTTGACCGCTTAAACGAGACTCGCCATAGAAAGCCAATAACTTGCCGTCAGATGACCATGAATAGGGCTGTTGATCCCCAGGCCCAACTAAGAGCCTTTCCTCTTTCCCGCTTCCATCGGCGAGCCTCCAGAATATTTGCCAGGGTTCGGACCGATTGGAGGCATAGGTTATGCGCTTGCCGTCAGGCGTCCAGATTGGCCAGGCATTGTTTCCATCAAAGGTCAGGCGGTTCAAGGTCTTGGCCGGGAAGTCATACACCCACAGGTTATTCTGGATTCCGTCCAACTCCACCACCAAGCGGCGCTCATCCGGAGAAATCCTTGGAAACGCGTAGGTGCGCCGCAGCGGCGTTCCGGCCGGCGCCGCGACTCCCTTCCGATCAACCCAGACCAAATTGTTCTCCGCCTCTTGGAATCCGCCTGCCGCGTAAACCAACATCCCAGAGCGGGACAGGCTCCATGTGGCTTTATCGCCACGGTCGGTTAAGACATCCTGCAACACGGGCGCCGGGGTTCCCGTCACTCTGAGGTTCACCGGATCAAAGGCGACGGCCATGACCACACCTGGCAATTTAGGTTGCACGTAGAGCAGATGGCCTGTGGGCGAGTAGTGGGGGAGGCTGGCGCCTTGTATCAAAACGTGCCGCTCGCCGGACTTCAGCGACTGGGCCACGATGGAGACATCTTGATAGGTGGCTCCATATGCCGTAAACAGCACGGCGCGCGCCCCAGGCAGCAGTTCTGGTTGCCGGTGGCTTGTTTCACCCTTAGAGGAATCCAGGGTTGTAATCGCCTTAGCTGTCCCTCCGTTTGCGGAAACTTGAAAAACACCGGTACCCCGGGCGCTTGGGGTAAAAACGATGGTCCCGTCGTCACCCCAATTCCCGCCGCGTGATGATCCGGCATCGGCCAGCACGACTGGGGTCCCGCCGCCCGAGGGAATCTTTTTCAGCTTGCCGTCGGCGAAAAAAGCCAACCATTGACCATCGGGAGAAAAAAAGGGATTCGTCGCGTCATCGGTTCCTTGAAAGGTCTTCGTGTCCGCCGCCTCAAGGGTCCGCAAGTATAGTTGGTGCCTGCCTCCTTGATCCCCGATAAAGGCAAGATGAGTTCCGTCCGGCGACACAGAGAGGGAGGAGTCTGAAAAATTGGCGGGGGACAGACGGACGCCAGACGGGATGGGAAGCAGAAAACGTGCGACGGCCGGGGTGTCCCGTGGTGATGGCTTGAGCTTCCAGACGGCGATACCCGTGAAGGTGGCTAGAACAACACAGGTCGCGAGCCAAAACGGCGCGTGCCGCCACGGCGTGCGAACGGGTGTCGCTGCGGTTTGCGCCGGTGTTGCGTTTGCCGGAGCGGCTGATAGTTCCTCGATTTCGAGTCGGGCGTCGCCGATGTCGCGCAATCGACGTTGCGAATCCTTTTGCAGGCAGCGACGCAGCAGATCGCGAATCTTCGGCGGTGTTCTCTCCGGCAGGGCGCCCCAGTCCGGCTCGT
>Ga0335085_10000450_pt1 | contig 117217 bp, 98 predicted proteins | sample Lox_Sample_45_FD_206712 | JGI IMG/M metagenome (GOLD analysis project Ga0335085, IMG submission 206712) | Soil microbial communities from Loxahatchee National Wildlife Refuge, Florida, United States - Lox_Sample_4.5 | ecosystem: Environmental > Terrestrial > Soil > Wetlands | place: USA...
CCACCGCTTGCAGGCGGCGGCGCTCCAAAGCCTCGAAGTCTCGGCGCACTCCCTTGGGGTTTCCCATGCTGACATAGATGCCAGGGGACCCCTTCGGGTTGCACTATATTATGCGATCATCAATAATAGTCGATCATTTAGAATTACTGGTGTCGTACCGTCTGGAAATGGATGGACGGACCTGGTTCCTCAAAATTTAGGTGGCTGCATGCGTAACAGTGGTGTTGGAACTGGACTAGAAATTACTGAATAGGATTCACTGCGATACATCGCTCTCCTTGCGATCTTTTCTCAAGGGAGGAGTTTTGACAGCCAATTTCAAAAGCCGCTCGAATCGCTGGTACTCAAGCGGCTTTCGCTTGCGTCGCTTTACGGTGTCCTCGGCCTTGTCGGACTGCTTTGGCTCTTGCTCGGTCATCACCCGGCCTCCTGGCAAGTCAGTAGATTCCACGTCAGCCGCTTGCCGGTTACTGACCCGAGTACCAGTTTGAAGCGGTCGGCATCGTTGCCCTTGCGCTCGTTGTAACGGAAGGTTTGCTCATCGAGGTAACGGAACAGATGGAACGGTTCGATACTCACGTAGGTCCCCTTGATCGCCCGCTTCAGGAGGCTCCAGAAGTTCTCCATCCTGTTGGTATGAACTTCGCCGTCCACGTAGGCTTCCGCGTGGTCAATGACCTTGTGCTGATAGTCTCGCAGACCTTCATAGGACTCCAGCGCGTCCGTGTAGAGCATCGAGCCTGGTTCCACGTTCTCTTTCACTTCTGCGTGAAGGTGATGCTTGCGCCGACCATCAACCACGCACGTCACCGCCTTTCCGGTGTGCCGCTCCAGAAGTCCGAACACGACAGTCTTGCCGTGCGGGCCGCGTCCGTGAATCTTCTCGATGCGCTTCCCCATGTGCATATTCCGAGCCTTGCCGCCGACGAAAGTCTCATCGGCCTCAATCTCGCCTGTCATCTTGTTGATGCTCCCGGTGTGCATGACGTGGCGAAGTCTCTGAAGCATGAACCACGCAGTTTTCTGAGTGACCTTGATCGCGCTGGCAATCTCATAGGAACTGACTCCATTCTTGCAATTCGCCAGCATCCACATCGCGCAAAGCCACTTGTCGAGGCCGATAGGCGAATCCTCGAAGATCGTTCCCACCTTGACAGAGAACTGCTTTTTGCAGTCAAGGCACTTCCACATGAGGCGGGTCTGAAGGAACGAGAGGCGCTTAGACTCGCAACGCGGACACACCGGGCCATGAGGCCACTTCACGTCGGCAACGGTGTTAAGACACACCATCGGGTCAGAGAAGTGAAGGATTGCTTCTTGCAGGCCGCCCGGGAATTCATTAGTTGTTTTCATGAGAATAAGATAGCACGCTGTCAGGGTGAGTCAAGTACTATCTTCGCTTTAGAATCAGGAGTTTAGCAGGTGAGCCAAGTAAGTTGTTGCCTAAAATAGACCCGCCGGGACGAAGGCCGCGGACCACGGGTCCGCATCGGGGTCTGGATTCCCGCTTTCGCGGGAACGACCATCGAGTCGAAGTGCCCCCAGATTGCAATGGTGTCATCTCCGCGAGAGGCCTGCCCTGAGCCTGTCGAAGGGCGGGGTCCATGTCTTGTCCTGGTACTCGTGGCCGCTAACCCGCAGAACCGCCGCTCTTCCGAGTTCCAAAGAAAACACCCAGGGAAATCCCCAGGAGCGTCTGGACGGCGCCCAGCCAGAGATTCGAAGTCCTCATAAACTCAATCATCTCGGACGGCTTCAACCCGGCAAACGGCTGATACATGATGGTTGCGATCACCAGCACCAGATAGAAAACAGAGAGCCAGAAGCTCAGATGATAGGCGAAGCGGCCGACCGTGGCCGGCGATTCGGGCCGGGTTACGGCGATGGCGCCCGTGATGAGGGTCAAGGTCGGCATGACCGTCGGCAGGAACCAACCCCAGGCCTCGCTGGTCTTGTCGCCATAGTGCTCGTTGAGCGACTGGACGACCAGCAGAAGAAAGACCAGGCCCGAGCCCACGAACCAGGCGGTTGCGAGCCGCCTCTGGCCGACGGGAACCGGCACCCTGTTACTCATCGCTTTAACTCCTCTTCAGTCCATAGCCCCGCCCCGGCCAAGTGTTGAATGGCGGTGAGCGCGCTTGGAACCACCGGCTGCGGATCGGCCTCCGGATTGGGACGGTAGAACTCGTAAATCAGCGCCTCGCACTTGACTTGAGGCGTGATCGGCTGGGCGGCCACCTCGGCCGGCAGGGTGTTGGGTCCCGTGTCCGCCAGATGGGTCATGGCTTCGGGCGTGGGAGCGGGACCTGGTGCGTTGACGGAGAGGCTCGTGACCAGCAGCGCGACGACCCGGAAACGGCCGGGGTTGGCGGTGAGCAGGGCCTTCAGATAGCCGGACAGCGTGAACTTTGTCAACGTGTCGTCGTTGATCGAAAAGCGCGGGGACTCCGGACGGCCCTCTTCGTCGATACGTTCCAGGCGCCCGACGACCGCAAATCCGCCGCCCTTGATCGGGTAGATGGACCACTGATCGATCTGCGCCCGCCTCAGCGCCTCCTGGATTCGTTGGCGGGCGTCGTCCATGTTGGCCGCTCCCTCGGTGACGAGGGCGTCGGGAACAAGGTATTTCAGACTCCACTGCGGCGGCGGCCAAGGAAACCACTCACTGGCGGGCGATTCGGCGCCTCCTCGCTCCAGAGGGGCCGGTGGCGGCGGAGCGGTGACGGCCACTCGCGCCGTGCAACTCGCACTCCCGCCAGGGCCGGCAGCCGTCAGGGTATAGACGGTCGAGTCTTCGGGTGTCACCGGCTGCGACCCCGAAGCCTGCACGGTGCCCACGGCAGGCTCGAGATCGAGGGAAGATGCATTCTGGGAGTTCCAGGTCAGAGTTGCGGACTGGCCTTTCAGTACCGTCGCGGGCTCAGCCGACAGGGTGCAGATCGGCGCTGCGGGTGGGGGAGGCGGAGCAGCCTCTCCACGACTGCGGGGTGTCCCGGCATGACAGCCCACCATCAAAAGCAATAGGGACAGGACTGCTATCAATATTGCCTTGTTATCTTTCGAATCAGCGTCCATCGAGTGCCACCGGCGGTTTTTTGGATCGCTGATAGAAGCTACCAGCAAGGAGGATACGGCGCAAGTGGCCGCATGCCCCAAGGCCGCTCGGCGCGGGCCGCCCGGTTTGTAAGATGGGTCTGAAGCACCTGCCCCGGTTCGATGATTGGGTGGGGCCCATCGCGCGCTTCAGGTTTACAATTATAGTAACTATATAAATACTATCGGGCGCGCATTTTTACAGAACAAAGCCGTTAGGTGTAAGAAAACAAAGGCACTTAATTTTTGGGCTTGCGGCAAAGCCGTTAGGTGCAACAAACAAACCACTTAGTGCGAAAAGGCCGTTAGGTCCAAGAAAACAAAGCTGGTTAGTTCCGTCAGAGGAACATTCCACCACGCGGGAGCCACGGGGCATTGCCAAAGAGCAAGGAGGGGAAGAGGCCACAGTTCGGCCAGTTGTCATGGCCGGGAAAGGCGCTTCGAGGCCTGGTCGGAAGGGCGGGAAAACCGGCTCCGCGGGCTTCGGGCTTGGCGCGGCCGCGCGGTTTGTGGGAATATGGCGCTGCAGGCGCTCCAGGTTACTCGATCATTCCCCGGTGTGTGCCCGGCCGGGGCGGGAAAGGGCCGAAAAGGGACAGTGGCATCCACAGGCAGCATCACGGTCAAAGAGATCTTCGAATTAGTGCGCGACGACCTGGCCAAGGTCGAGGAGGAGATCAGCCGCCAGACGGTCTCCAGCGTCCAGCCCATCACCGAGATCGGCCGCTACTTGCAGGACGGCGGCGGCAAGCGGCTGCGGCCCATGCTGGTGCTGCTCGCTTCCAAGCTGTGCGGCTACCAGGGTCCGGCGGCGATTCGCCTGGGCGCGGTGGTGGAGATGATCCACACCGCCACCTTGGTGCATGACGACATCATCGACGAGGCCGAGACCCGGCGCGGCCGTCCCTCCACCAATTCGCGCTGGGGGAACCACAAGAGCGTGCTGGCGGGCGACTGGCTTTACATGCAGGCCTTTAACATCGCGGTCGCCGAGCGTAACTTCGCCATCCTCGACCTGCTGATCGGCCTCACCCAGCTCATGGTGGAAGGCGAGATGCTTCAGTTGACCCTGCTGCATCGTCTCGACGTCAGCGAAGAGAGCTACTTCGACCTGATCTATCGCAAGACCGCCGCCCTGTTTGCCGCCTGCCTGCGCCTGGGCGCGCTGGTGGGCCGCGAGGACGAAAAGGTGGAGACGCGCCTGGGGGCCTGCGGGCTCAACCTGGGCCTGGCCTTCCAATTGATCGACGACCTGCTCGACTTCACCGCCTCGGAGCAGAGCCTGGGCAAGCCGGTGGGCAACGATCTGCGGGAGGGCAAGCTGACGCTGCCCTTGATCTGGCTGCTGGCGCGCTGCCGCCCCGAGGAGAAAGAAAAGGTCGCGGCCGTGCTGAGCGACGGCAGCTTCGAGCGCGTGCCCATGGTGGAGATTCAGGATCTGGTGGAGCGCTACGGTACCCTGGAGGCCACGCGCGCCAAGGCTCGCGAACTCGCCGGTCGCGCGGCGCGCGAGATCGAGGGTTTTCCCAGCTCACCCTACAAGGACGCCTTGTACTCGCTGGCCGAGTTTATCGTCGACCGGCAGCACTAACCGCCTCCATTCCAACGTAGCGCGAGCCGTAACCCGCACTACAGAAACAGTCTCCGGGCCCTTGGGTCGATCGTAACCACAACAGAGACCCCCGCTTTTCGCGACCTTTTCCGGCACCGTCATGATAAGGGGCACGGAGCTTGGGGGCGGTCCCAAACCCGCGCAACTTTTTTCGCTCGTGAGTGTTATCCATAATGATCTTGAGGTCCATCTAGCTCTTCGACGCCGGCCGTCGCAGTTCTTTTTGTCTTCAGGCTATCGATGCTGGCGGATGCGAGCATTATCCCAGTTTGATATACTGCAAAGTATGATCTCCAAGAGCGAGGCAGCCTGAGCGCCAACGACCGGTGAGGCTGGGGAGGTTTCGCCGGCAGAAGTTTGTGTCGAGCACAAAACGGAGCCTGGCAGGGTCCAAAGGATGGGCGCCCAGTCTCGACCGACGTGGGTAGAGCCGGGCTCTTGATCAAGCGCTTATGATCCGCAGCAGATTTGTGATCCAGCAGGCCGCCCTGAAGGGTGGTCTTTACGCTGCGTTCACCTTTGCTTACGGGCTGGCCTACTGGGCGCGCTTCCATTCCGGATTGATCCCAGGGCGGTTGGACTTCCGCCGCTCCGACTACCTCCTTCTTTACGTGGTGGCAGCGGTGGCCTGGGGAGCGCTGTGCCGGGCGGCAGAACTCGACCAGCTCTGGATGGCCGCCAATCCGGCGCGCTGGACGCGCCGCGCGCTGGTGGTGACGGCGGCCACTCTGGCGGTGCTCTTCGTCGGGGCTTTCTTCACGCGCTCCTATTCCTTCTCCCGTCTCTTCGTCGTTCTCCTGGCCATCCTCAATCTGATCTGCGTGCTGGTCACTCCCCGTGTCCTGCTGATGTTGACGCGGCGGCGCTCCGGCCCGCAGGAAGACGTCCGGATTCTCATCGTAGGCGACGGCTTCTATGCCGAACGAGTGGCCGAACGCATCCGGGAGAACTCCTGGGTGCCGTGCAAGGTGGTGGGTTACGTCGCCGTCGGCGAGAGCCCCGGCGGCGTGGTGCGCCGCTTGGGGGGATTGGAAGAGCTGGAAGCGGTCTGCCGCCGCGAGCCGGTCGATGAGGTGTTGGTGGCCCTGACGCTGGAGCAGCTCAGCCAGCTGCCGGAGTTGAAGCGCATGCTGGCCCGCGCCTCCGTGCCTTCGCGGCTGGTATGTGACTTTCTGAAGGAGGTGGCGGCCAGCGCCACGGTTTTCGAGTTTTTTGGAACGCCCGTCCTGGACCTGCACCGCAACCCGGCCGATTCTCTGGTCTACGCGGTACTGAAACGTTCGTTTGACCTGATCGTGGCGGCCGTGCTCCTTCTCCTCTTGCTGCCGGTCATGATCATCGTGGCGATCCTGGTGAAGTTGACCTCTCCGGGGCCGGTGCTCTTTTCCCAACGAAGGGTGGGCCTGCACGGACGCACGTTCATGATTCACAAGTTCCGCACGATGCACGCCGAGGCCACGAATGTCTCCGACCAGGTCTGGACCACGCCCGGCGACGCCCGCCGCACGGCTTTCGGCAGCTTTCTGCGCGAGTTCAACCTGGATGAGCTGCCGCAACTGTGGAACGTAATCCGCGGGGACATGAGTCTGGTGGGCCCGCGTCCCGAACGGCCTTACTTCGTCGATAAGTTTTCAGAAGAAATCGAGGAGTACAACGTGCGCCACTTCCTGAGGTCGGGCATCACGGGCTGGGCGCAGGTGAATGGCTGGCGGGGAGACACCTCCATCACCCGGCGCGTCGAGTGTGACTTATACTACCTGAAGAACTGGTCGTTCGGGCTGGACCTGAAGATTCTCTGGCTAACCCTTTGGAGAGGGTTTCGCGATCGGAACGCTTATTAGCCCGGTCGCACGGTTTGGGCCCGCAAGGTGCGGCTTTCAACCCGAAAGAGGTGAGCCGGCTTACTTGGCCCTGACCGGCCGTATCAGGGAGCTGAAATGGGATTCGGGCGCGGAACACCGGCGAAGATTCTGCTGATCGCGCTGGAGTGCATCCTCTGTCTCGCTTTGATCTTCTGGGTGGGGAAAGTCTACCTGGCGGACGTCATCGGACACAGGATCTCGGTTCAGGACTTGACCCTGGCTTCGCGCCTCGACCCCGGCAACTCGGATTATCACCTCGGTCTCGGCCGCTTGTATGAGTACAACGTGTCGGACATCGATCCCACGCGGGCCATCGCCGAGCTGGATCAGGCGGCCCAGTTAAGTCCGCTTGATTCTCAGGCATGGCTCGACCTCGGCGCCGCCGAGGAAGTGACCGGCGATATCAAACAGGCGACGGCAAGCTTGCGGCGAGCTGACTACCTCGCCCCGGACCTGTCGGGATCGCAGTGGGCGATTGCCAATTTCTTCTTGCTGCACGGCGATGTCGACGAGGCGATGAGCCATTTCAAAAAGGTGCTCGCCGGGACCCAGCAATTCAACCAGCCGATCTTCGACACGGCGTGGAAGGCGGTAGGCGATGGAGACAAGATTCTCGCCGTGCTGATTCCCAATAATCTTGAGACCGAGACGCGATATCTCTGGTATCTGCTGGGGAAGAACAAACTCCCCGAGGCCGAGAGCGCCTGGCGCCGGCTGGCCGCCGACCATTACGATTTTGATCCGACGCTGGCGAGCAGCTACATCAATGCCTTGATGGCCGCGGGTCTGGGGGATCAGGCCTATCAGGCCTGGACGGAGATGCAAAAGCGGCACCTGATTTCAGAGTCGCCCGAAGCCGGGAATCTCCTCTCCAACGGCGATTTCGAGGCCGAATCGAAGTACTTCGGCTTCGGCTGGCACATCAATCCCGTTTCCGGTGTTTATACGGCTTTAGACACCAGCGTCTTTCATTCCGGGGGGCATTCCCTGTTAATTTCCTTCTCCGGCCAAAGCAATCTTTTTTACCAGGGCGTGACCCAATGGGTGAAGGTCACGCCCGGCGTCGCATACCAGGCCCAGGCCTACATGAAGACCGAAGGTATCACCACCGACAGCGGGCCTCGCCTGTGGGTGTTCGATCCCTGGAAACAGGCGGCGCTGAGCAAGTTCTCGGAACAGCTGCTTGGGACCAACGAAGGCTGGACGTTGCTGACGGTCGACTTCACCCCTCGAGACACCGACTTCGTCACGGTGGCGATCGCCCGGGTCCCCAGCCAGAAGCTGGACAACCAGATTGCAGGCAAAGTCTGGGTGGATGACGTGAGTGTCAGGCCGGCGGGTGAGGCGGCGCCGTCGGCCGCCCGGCCCTGACCACCCGCCGTTTGACGACCGTGCGTATCGCGGGGCCCTCCTCCCGCCGCTCCACGCAAGCCGCTTTATAGCCGACACCCAGAACCACGGACAGGATCAGAGCGTTGGCCGGGATCTGAAGGTTGAAGTCCATGACACTGTGCAGCAGGATGGCGAGCAGGGCTCCAACACAGCCCAGCACGACGGAAGACCGGTAGCGGCGGGAATCCGAGAGGAAGGTCGCGATCATCTTGACCAGCAGGTAGACCATGGGCAGGAAGAGCAGCGCCGCACCCAACAGACCGGTCTCGGCCGCGAACTCGACGTAATCGTTGTGGGGATGGTCGATGAAGAGCGTCGCGAAGTTGGTTTGATAGTGCCGGAAGGCTACAACAAAGGTGCCGAGGCCTGAACCGGTCCAGGGATAGTCGCGAATCAGGCCCAGCGCATCTTTCGCGAAGGAGAGCCGGGTCGCGATGTCGAATTCCTGGGTACCATAGCTCAAGCTCTCGAAGCGTTGCAGGATGCTCCCGAGCCCGATCCAAAGCCCATAGCCCACCGCCAGCCCCATGAAAGACAGGAGCCCTAGCAGCCAGGTCTTGCGTCGCACCCGCAACTGCGCCAGCAGGGCAATAAACAACAGGCTCACCAATGCGCCCAGGATTCCTCCGCGCGACTGAGAAAGGACCAGCGCCACCATCATAACGATCAGGAGGAAGATGTAGACGATCGCCTGAAATCCTGCCGGCTCGACGCCCTGAGTTCCGTGGGAGTAAGCCTTCCGGCGATTCTCCTGCCAGAGGCGGAAGTAATAAAGGACCGAGCCCGCCAGGAAGGGGAGCGTCATTTCGAGGGCGCCGGCGAAGTGATTGTGGTTGATGTAGGTGCCAGTGGCCATCCCCTTGTAGTATTGCTTGTTGAAATTAAAGATCTGCTCCCAGCCCATGAGGTATTCGACCGAACCGTACACTGCCTCGATCAGACCAATTCCCATCAGGGTGCGCACCAGCAGGCTACTCCGGCTGCGCGAGTCGAACAGGGTGGCAGCCAGAATGAAGGCGCTCAGATAGGCAAGGTATCTGACCCAGAGGAGCAATGTGGCGTGGGGATAGATGCTGAGCGTCAGCCAGGCCGGAGTGACAAGACTGGCGGCCGGACCTTGAAAGCGCGCCGGCTGAAGCCAGCGAACCAAGCCCACCGGAAGGGGCACAAGCTGGAGGCCGCTCCAGACAGCGAAGAGAACCGGCCAGACTGAGACCCGCAGAGGCGGCCTTCCTTGCCACGTCGTACGGATCAGAAGCGCCAGTAAGGCCGCGAAGAGCCCAATCTCCATCAGTGAATAGGCGAGCGGGCCGACGCCTCCGAAGTTCAGAACGGTGGCTGCCAGCACCACGGCCAATACGATCTCAAGAACTCGGTTCATGCCTGCCGCCAGAAGCCAGGACTAAAGCTGGCCCTAATCACGAAGTGCCTTCCGAAGTTTCGGCCGATATCATCCGAGGCGGGTCGCCGATCACGTGCCTCGCAGAGGAGCAGAAGGCTGCGACTCGATATCAGCCGTTTGTGCCGCCCCGCGAGCCGCGCCTTGGCAGATTTGTTCCTCCCAGTAGGCCTCCAGATCGGCCAGGGTTGCCTCCATGCGATACGCCGGTTCCCATCCGGCATCCGCACAAGCCTTGGCGGGATCGCCAAAGCGCAGCAAAGATTCCCCGGAACGCACCTTCTTCGCGTCTGTGCGCACCTCAATCGGCGCTGCAACCCTGGCGATGAGTATTTCAATGATGGCCTGGATTGAGACCGTGCTTCCGGAGCAAAGCTGGTAGACCTCGCCGGGCCGGCCCTTTTCCATCAAGAGCGCGTAACCGCGAACAACGTCCCGCACGTCACAAAAATCCCGCCGAATGGCCGTGTTTCCTACCGACAAAACGGGTGAGCGCGTGCCGCAAGCCACTTCCGCGACCTGCCGGGCAAGGTCAGAGCATACAAACGCGGGACTCTGGCCGGGGCCCGTGTGATGGAAAGGGCGCACCCTTACGGCCAGCAGGCCGTAGCTCAGCCCAAATTGAATGGTCAGAAACTCGGCGGCCACCTTGCTTGCGGCGTAAGGACTTGCGGGCCGCAACGGCGAGTCCTCTCGCAAGGGCAGTTCAGACTCATCGATGCGGCCGTAGACGTCGGAGGAACTCACGATCAGGATCCGCGTATCAAACTGGAGCTGACGCCACGCCTCGAGAAGGTTCAAAGTGCCCCCGAAGTTGACATCATGGCATTCACGCGGCCTCTCGAAGGAATCCACCACCGAAGAGAACGCGGCCAAATGATAAATACGCTCAGGCCGGGTCTCGGCCAGAACCTGGCGGACTCGGCTGAAGTCCCGCAGGTCGGCGATCTCAACGCGCACCGGCCTCGGCAAACGCTGGGTACCTTGCAGACTGTCTTCCGGGCGCACCAGCAGGACGACGTCCCGTCCCTGCCCGAGAAGATGCGAAGCCAGGTGCAAACCCGCGAACCCGGCCCCTCCGGTGATAAGAGCGGTCACAGCGCCCTCTCAGCCGGTCGCGACGCTTGCTTCTCGAGGGCTTCCAGATCCGCATCCACCATCATGGCGACCAACTGCTCGAATGTCACCGTCGGCTGCCAGCCGAGCTCGCGGCGGGCCTTGGCCGCGTCGCCCTTCAAATGATAGACCTCGGCCGGCCGAAGCAGGGCGGGATCGGTCTGGATGTGGTCGCGGTAATCCAGCCCCACGTGCGCGAAGGCCACTTCGACCAGCCTGCGAACGGAGTGTGTCAGGCCGGTGGCCACCACGTAGTCCCGGGGTTCCTCCTGTTGGAGCATCAGCCACATCGCCCGCACGTAGTCGCCCGTGAATCCCCAATCCCGCTCCGCGTCCAGGTTCCCCAAGCTCAGCTTCCGCTCGAGGCCCAACTTGATACGGGCCACTCCATAGCTGACCTTGCGGGTGACAAACTCCAGGCCGCGCCGAGGCGACTCATGATTGAAAAGAATCCCCGAACAGGCAAAGATCCCGTAGCTTTCGCGATAATTGACCGTGATCCAGTGGCCGTACAGTTTGGCCACGCCGTAGGGGCTCCGGGGATGAAAGCGCGTAGACTCGCTTTGGGGGCTCTCCTGCACGGCCCCAAACATCTCGCTCGAGGACGCCTGATAGAAGCGAATCCCTGGGTTGACTACCCGGATCGCCTCCAGCATGCGCGTGACGCCAAGGGCGGTAAACTCCCCGGTAAGCACGGGCTGATTCCAGGAAGTCGGGACAAAGGACTGCGAAGCTAGATTGTACACTTCCTCGGCCTCGCTTTGACTGATCGCGGTCATCAACGAACTCTGGTCCAGCAGATCTCCGGGCAGCAGCTCGATGCGGTCCTGGAGGTGTGCGAGCCGCTCGAAATTGATAGTGCTGGAACGTCGCACTAGCCCGAATACCTTATAGCCCTTCTCCAGGAGAAACTCGGCCAGGTAAGAGCCGTCCTGGCCCGTGATTCCCGTGATCAGGGCTCTCTTGCTCATGACTCCTCCCGCTCGATAATGGTGGACCGGGGGGGATGCGGCGGACCGTCCCTCCCCGCCGCTCGTGTGAGCGCTTCTTCCACATACTCGCACAATGTGTGCCCCATCAGGAGGTGGGCCTCCTGGATGCGGGCCGTGTCATCGGAAGGCACCATGACGCAGTAATCGACCTTGGTCTTGAGGCTCCCGCCCGTTCTCCCCGTCAGGGCGACCGCGATCATGCCTTTGGATTTTGCGGCTTCGACACCGCACAGCACGCTCGGCGAATTGCCGCTGGTCGAGATCGCGAAGACGATATCGCCGCGCGCGCCCAGGGCCTCGACCTGGCGCGCGAACACACGGTCAAAGCTGTAGTCGTTGGCAATGGCGGTCAGGCAAGACGTGTCGACGGTGAGCGCCAAGGCCGGTAACCCTCGTCGTTCACGCTTATACCGCCCGACGAGCTCGGCGGCGATGTGTTGGGCCTGGGCAGCGCTACCGCCGTTTCCGAACAGGAGAACCTTCCCACCCGCCGATAGCACCTCGCTGGTCTCCATCGCCGCCTTCTCCAGGCTGTTCAGCAGCGCCCGATCTTCCAACAGCGCTCGGCTTAGGGCGGCGCTTTCCTGGGTCCTGCGACGCATAAGGTCAACGAAATCAACGTCTGATATTGGACGCTCGTCGGTCATGACCACACCCTAAAAGTGAGCAGCAATTGCACACCCCAGCATTAGCATCTGGTGGCTCGCGAGGACGTGAGTGCTGGAGGTTCGGTGCTCTGACCACCCTGCGGCCACGGGCCGCTAGATCGCTCCGGAACGCCTAAACTCGCTCAGCTTGTCGGCGATAAACGCGCTCATCTCGGCCTTGAAACGGGAAACGTCAAAACGCTCTGCATTAGTACGGGCGAAGGTTGGATCAAACCTTCCTTCCACGGCCTCGAACCGCCTGAGGGCCTCAATCAAGGCATCGACCATCTGCGCCGGGAAGAACAGACCCGTGCAGCTCTCCGGGCCAACCGCGGCGTCCGCATCATACCCGACGACGGTCTCCAAGGCGCCGCCTTTGGCGTAGGCGATCACCGGTCGACCGCTGGCCTGGGCTTCGATGGGCGTCAGCCCAATGTCTTCCTCGCCGGGAAACAGGAACGCCCGGCAGCGCCGATAGTGGTCCCGCACCACAGCGTCGGGCTGCGAGCCCATGAACGTTACTGACGGCCCCGCCATCCGCCGCAACCGGCCCAGCTCTGCGCCGGACCCTATCACGACCAGGCGCCTGTTCAGTTTACTACAGGCCGCGACCGCCAGATCAACCCGCTTGTAGGCCACCAGCGGGCTGACCACCAGGTAGAAATCCTCCGGCTGGCTGTCGGGCGAGAAGGTTGAGAGGTCCACCGGCGGGTAGATCACCGGGGCCTCACGCCGGTAGAACTTCCGGATACGACGGGCGCCGTTTTGCGAGCTGGTCACGAAGTAGTCCACTCGGGCGGCGCTCAAATGGTCCCATTGGCGGATGTAGTTCATCAAGGGAGGAATGAAGAGGCGCTTGAGCCGGCCTGCCCCCTGCCAGTAGTCCTGATACATGTTCCAGGCGTAGCGCATGGGCGAGTGGCAGTAGCAGATATGGCAGGTCTCGGGATCGGTCAGCACTCCTTTGGCGGGGCCGGACTCCTGGCTGAGAACCAGGTCGTAGCCGCGCAGGTCGAACTGCTCCAGCGCCATGGGCATCAGCGGAAGCAGCGACTGGTATGCCCGGCGAGCAAAGGGGATCGATTGCAGGAATGAAGTACGGATTTGGTGTCTCCGGATGCGTTCGGAGGTCTGCTCGGGATCATAGACTAGGGCGAAGATGTCGGCCTGGGGAAAGATTCCGGCTAAGGCTTCGATGACCCGCTCGCCTCCCCGGTGTGTGACCAGCCAATAATGAACAAGCGCGACTTTGATCTCACCGAGACGGTCCGTCATCTAGCCGAGGATTCCTGACTTCTCAGATGAAGTGGTCTTGCCAGCCGGCCGAGCGGTACTGCTTGAAAACCGGGGCCCAAGGCTCATCGACTGACTGCGGCGGTGGGCCTAGCCGGAATGGCGCCTGGAAAACGCTGAACGTCCGCTCGTACCTTCTGTTTGTCTCTCTCCATCGTGCGCCACTCCAGTCTCGACACCGCTAGGGTCATTCCGACCAACGACATGAGCAGCAGCACCACCGAACCCCTGCCAAGAAGATGTTCAGTAACACTCATCGCCAGGGTGCCCACCAGGCAGGCTTTGGCCGCTTTGCGCAGCACATGCAGACTCGACTTCGGCATTCTAGACTCGAAGAGACAAAGCTCGGCCCAGGCACACCACCACACCCTGAGGGTCAGCCACAGGCCGATGATCCCGCCCTCGGCCCAGAAATGCAGGTAAGAGTCATGCGCGTGGTCGTCGCCATTCACAATCTTCCCGCCTACTCCGATCCAATACAAGCCCTTAATGCCTTTGAAATCAACTCCGACGTCGTTGAACCGCCCAAAGCCGATGCCCACGATGGGACTGCTGGCAATATCATCTAACGCGTCGCTCCAGATTCTCAGGCGGTCAGCATTGGTACCGTAGTATGGATCGGTAATGGTGTCGATGCGGTTGAACACGGACGACGTCATCACGCCCAGAAGGACGACAGGGACTCCAATCAACAGCCCAACGCGCAGCGCTGTTCCCAGCTTCCGCAGCGGTACGATAAGGGCAAGTCCGGCCAGGAAACCAAGATAGGAGCCGCGTGAGTAAGTAAAGAGAAGCCCGGCCAGGCAGCACAGGAACACGACCCACATAAACTGCTTGAGCTTCGCGGTGAGATTCGCCTCGCGGACGATTGTAAGCGACAGGAGGCTGCCCAGGGCATACACGCCGCCGGAGGTGTTGTGCGCTTCATACCAGCCCACGAACATGCGCGCCCCGACGCTGGGCTCAAAGACCACCAGACCAAACCGCTCCAGATAGTCGGCATACGGCAAAACGTGCACGCAGTAGGCCACGCTCGGAACGGCAATCAAGGCCAGAAGCAGCACGAACAGGATCCAGAAGTTGCGGAGCTGCTTAAGCTTTAGGGGCCATCCCAGAAAACCGACGAACGCCGTGTAACTGACCAGAAGGGCCCCATCGCGGCGAAGAAACTCGTACGAGATCAGGTTCTGAAAGTCGGCGGTGGACCAGGAGTAGTTGAGGAGCCAGTATGCCAAGCAAATCAGGATGGCCCATTCAAGCCGTCTGAAGCCCAGACCCTTGGAAAGCCTGAGAGGAACCGACCACAGCAAGACCAGTACCAACGCCGCCGCCGGAATCAGAGGCTCCCGGTTCTCCAGCAGGGCGATCAGAAGAGTCAGTCCTACGAGGCCGTTGATGACGACCACAGCTTAGTTTCTCCTCCTGCCAAGATCATTGCAGGTTCGAGACTCGGGGCGAAGCGCCTGGGGCGCGTCCATTGACCGCGGCCTGCGGTGAGTCCGCCGCCGCCGTGCCCTCAGTTCTGCAACACGTCGCGAAAGACCGCGCAGTGCCGCCGGGCGCACTCGTCCCAGGAAAACTGCTTCACCCTTTCCTTGCCTTTGGAGCGAAGCTTCTGCTGAAGCTCCGGGGAGCGCAGCACGCGTTGGATGGCTGCGGCCAGATCTTGGGCGTTACGAGGGTCAAAGAACTCCGCGGCATCGCCGGCGACCTCGTGTAGAGACGCGACCCTTGAGCAGACCACGGGCGCGCCGCACGTCATGGCCTCCAGCAGGGGCAGGCCGAAGCCTTCGTACAGGGAAGGATAGACAAACAGGTCGGTGCTGCGGTAGAGCCGGAGAACTTCCTCACGGCTGGCGTATCCGCGCACCTCGATATCATGGCGGAACGGGCTGGACGCAATTGCAGCTCGAATGTCTTCGGAGCCCCATCCGTTCTTCCCGACCAGAACGAGCCGATGAACAATCTGCCCGCTGGCCCGCAACGAAATGAAGGCATCGATCAAGGTGATGAGGTTCTTTCGGGTTTCCAAGGTGCCTACAAAAAGCAAGAAAGGTTCCTTGGCACTCTCCCGCGGCTGATCGGGCAGCTCAGCCCCGGCCTCATGAACCGTCACCACCCGGCTGGGTTCGATCCGGAAGCGCTCCAGGATCTGTACGCGCACAAATTCCGAGACGGCAATCAGCCGCGCGCTCTGCTTAACCGCCAGGTGCGCCAAGGCTCCCTTCCAAAGGCGATCCCCAGGAGCCAGGAAGGCCGGCGACGAGGAGTAAAACGACAGGTCGTGGATCGTATTGACCACCGGAATCGGGCAGTACACAGGGCGGCTGTAGTCAGGGCAGTGAAGGAGCTGTGCCTGGGCACGGACGGCCAGGCGGGGCAGCGCCCACTGCTGCCAGGCCGCCCGGCGCGCGCCGTTCGCCAGCCCTTCCGCGCCCACGATCTGGATGTTCTCGCGCACGGGGATTAGGTCGACGGCCGGGTCCGCGCCCAGCAAGACCCATTCCACATCGTCGCAGACTCGAGCCAGCGCACGCACCAAAGATAGGGTGTAGTAACCCACGCCCGTAAGCTGGCCGGAGACAACGGCCACATTGATGGCCACTCGCATGCGCTGCCGACGGGCCCTTTCTCTTCGATACAGCCCCTTGCCCGGCCGCTTTCTCTCACTCGATCTCCAGGTAGGCCACCGTAAGAGCGCAGGTGGGGCACGGCGACTCGTTCTTGACCGCTTCCAGCGGGACGCTAACATGCCAGGTTCCGCCGGTGAAATTGCCCTTGAGCTCCTGTCGTTGGCCTGACGCCGTGACCAAAGTGGTGTGTTTCGGTATGGCGGTCACACCGATTGATAGGGCCAGGGCCGGCTTCTGGATGGTCGCCTGGTCCAGCAGAAATGCGATGACGGTCCGGTTTGTGCCTACCTTGAAACCCAACGCTGCCTGCGCGTCCGTCGCCACGGCCTGAGGCAAAGCCGGGGTCATCTGAAATTGGGCGAAAGGGGCCAGGGAGCCTCCGCTCAAAACGTCACTCATGACGGCAAGCCGCTGTCCGTTGGCGGTTAGGGTATACTTGCCACCCTCGGACCTCAGTAGGCACTTGTCGGCGTCGGCACCGGGCCCCGCAATTGTAAACCAGAAGAGCTTATATTGATCAGGGTCTTTCCAGCCGGCCTGAAGGGCCCAATAGAGAGACTTCAGGTAGAGGTCCGGGAGTTTTTTCGGCGTTTGGTCCCAACCGACTTCGGTTTGCCAGATGCCGTGACACTTTCCCGTCTTCACCCATTCGTTGTAGACCTCCTGCCAAGCAGCCACGTCCTTGTAGTGCAGGCTCACGATATCAGTCCATTGCCAGGCATTATGGTAGTTCAAGACCTGGCTGAGCTCCTGAACAGAATTGCTCACGGGCCACCCGCCCAGAACCGCGAAACAGTGGTGTTGGCGAACAATCTTGGCTGCTGGCAGATAGATCAGATCGATGAACTGCTGATCGGTTCCTGACCAGAAACCCGCCTGGCGGGTGGGCTCATTCCAGATCTCGTAATAGCGGAGATTAAAGGGTGGCGCGCTATAGTGGCCGACGAATTGCTCCACGAAGTCCTCCCAGTCTTGGATGTTCGTGGCGGGCCCGAAGCCTTTGGGAGCGCTCGTCGCCCAGCCGGTTCCCAGCAGACAGGGCAGGTACTCCGCGCCTTGGGAGTGAGCTGCTTGTACTCTTTGGTCCGTCTTCGCCCAATCCCACTTTCCTTTTTGCGGTTCGATGGCACTCAATCCGAGGCAATCGCGGAACCATCCCAGCCCGAGCGGTTTAGTGATCGAAAGACCCAGCAATCCGTTGGCACCATTGAAATTCCTGAAGGTGACCCCCCTCGCCTCGCCGGCAGGAGCACCCTGAGGGCTGGCCGAGACCGCGAGTTGCCTGTCATGGGCCTGGGACTCTACGCCCGATCTCGAATTCTGCGGGCACGCCATAGTGCTGGCAGCCAGCAGAAGAAGCGCAAACAATGACATGACCTTACCTCCTGGAGAATTGCGGTTTGGCCTCGAACCCGATTCACCTTTCCAGTCTCCGGTCCCCCGTCCCTGATGTCAAGTTCCACCCACACTAACTACAGTCCCTTCAATGCCGTCAGGGTGGCTCGGGCGCACGCTTCCCAGGAGAATTGTTTCGCGCGCTCCAGGCCCTTTTGGACCAGCTCGTCACGCAGGGTCGAATCTGTCAGCACGCGCTCCATGGCCGCGGACATCTCTTCGATTGACTCGGGATCGAAGTAAAGGGCGGCCTCTCCGGCGACTTCCGGCAGCGAGGAGCGATTGGAACTTATCAGCGGAGTGCCGCAGGCCATCGCTTCCAAAGCCGGCAATCCGAACCCCTCATACAGGGACGGCATCGCAAAGCCTGCGGCCAGCCTGTACAGAGCGGCAAGCTCATGATCCGGCACCGCTCCCGTCAGGATCACCCGGCCTTGAAGGGACGGCTCTTTCAGCAGCTCTAGGAGAGGCTGATAGCCCCAACCGAGCGGCCCAGCTAAAACGAGTTGGAAATCTAGGTCCATCCGGCTGGAACTGAGCATTTGGTAGCACCGGACCAGCCTGAGCAGGTTCTTTCGGGGATCACCGCGGCCTACGTGCAAGATAAACGGACGGTGAATTGCATAACGCTGGAGCAATTCCTGAGCTCTTGCGGAGCTCACCGGACCAGGGTGGAAGGTGTCGGAATCAAAGCCCTCGGGAGCCACCACGACCTTTGCGCCTGGCACACCAAAGCGCGAAACCATGTCACTCTTCGAGCATTCGGAAACGGTGAGAATCAGGTCTGCCCGGCGCATGCTGGAGGTGTAGGTATGGAGAAAGACCTTCCCTAGGGGAGAGTTGTATTGCTCCGGGAACAGGAGCGGAATGACGTCATGGACCGTGACAGCCAGGCGCTTGGGCTTGACGTAGACGGATACCGGGATGGGTTCGAACAAGGTACCGGCGCGGAGTCCGGCACTGAGCGTGTTCACCAGCGCGTATTTCCAGAGGCGGTGGAGTCGCATCAACCGCCGAGGCGCGATTTCGAAGCGGGGCCGAGACGCCAGTCCGTCAAGCTCGCACGCGTCTGCTGATGGAACGAGAATGCGGAATGCCAAACGGTCTTCGCCAGCCGTGATCCTAGCCAGCTCCCGAAGGAGATTAATCAGGTAACGGTTAATGCCGGTGCCCACGAAGGGCCTGCCAAGCATATAGCCGTCGAGGAAGATCGTCCGCGACATAGGGGCAACCATCAGGTCCTGCAGACCGGAAGTATCTCAGAGGGCTTCCAAGGCGGCGAGAGTCGTGCGGGCGCACTTCTCCCAGGAGAATTGCCTGGCGCGCTCCAGGCCTCGGGTGACAAGGTTCTCGCGTACCGCCGAATCCGTCAGAAGTATCTCCAGGACGGTGGACATTTCCTCCACCGATTCAGGGTTAAAGTAAAGCGCCGCCTCGCCTGTGATTTCCGGAAGACTCGACCGGTTCGAACTCACCACCGGACACCCGCTGGCCATCGCTTCGAGGACCGGCAAGCCGAAGCCTTCATAGAGCGAAGGCATCGCACAGCATGACGCCTCCTGGTAGAGGACGGCAAGGTCCTGATCCGGCACGGCGCCCGTGCAGATCACGCGCCCTTCAAACTCCGGCCGTCGAATCATCGCAAGAAGATTCTCCGAGCCCGGGCCCTGCGGACCGCAAAGAACGAGCTGGAAATCGAGACCCCGATCATTCAACAGCCGACAAGCCTCCACCAGTCGAGCCAGGTTTTTTCGCGGCTCGAGGCGCCCGACGTGCAAGGTGTAGGGGCGGCGGATCCCGTACCTCCCGAGCAGCTCGTCGCGCTCGGTTGGACTCGCTGCCCCCGCGTTAAACGTCTGTGAATCGAACCCATTGTAGGCGACCACAACCCGGTCGGACGACACTCCGAACCGCGTAACCATATCAACCTTGGAGTGCTGGGAATCCGTCAGGATCAGGTCAGCCCTGGCGAGGCTGGTGCGGAAGCAATGCTGCAAGAACAAACCCGAAGGGGACCCGTACTGATCCGAAAAGAGCAGCGGAATAAGGTCGTGTATGGTCACCGCCAGCCGGGTTGTCTTGAGGTAGACGGGAGCCGGAAAGGGCAAGAAAGCCACATCGGCCCTCAGCCTTCTGGCCGTCACCGCAAAGAGCTGCCCGAGCTTCCACAGCGGCCGGATGCGCATGGCGGGGAATGATACGAATTCGAATCCCGGTCTTTGCGCCGGCAATGCCGGGTTAGCGTCTGCCACTGAAGGCACGAGTACCTTTACTCGAACTTGATTCGCACCCCGCGTAGCGAGTTCGATCTCGGCCAGCAGGTTTACCAGGTACCGGTGCACACCGGTCCCCTTGTAGCGGTGGGACGCCAAGCTTCCATCGATGCTGATCGATCGAGCCATCATCAAAGAACGGCAGCTCTCTGGGTCCCTAAGCTGTTCCGGCTCGCAAACGTGCCTACGCCCTCCGCTTGCGCTGCGCTTTGCATGCCGCGGACTCCTGCAGAACGCGCAAGACCTTCTTGCCGACAGCCTCCCAAGTGAACTGTTGAGCCCTCTTCCAGCCCCGGTTGGCTAGAGTCCGGCTAAGGTCCGGGTCGCCCGTCACCCGGGCAATTGCATCCGCGAATTCCTCGGGACACGGAGGTGAGACCAGGACGCCAGCGTCCGCAACGACCTCAGGCACCGATGAAACATTTGAGGCCACTACCGGCACGCCACTCGCCATCGCCTCTATCAGAGGCAGCCCGAACCCTTCGTACAGAGAAGGAAAGACGAACAAGCGAGCACCGGCGTAAAGGACGGAGAGGTCGTCGTCCGGGACCCGCCCGAGAAATTTCACCTCGCGTTCCGTCAGACCCCGGCGCCGCACGCTCGCGTAAATGCCAGAATTCTTCCAGCCGGAACCTCCTGCAATCAGCAGTTGGAGCCTCCACTGACCGCGGTCGTGAAGAATTCCGATCGCTTCAATCAGGGTCGTTAGGTTCTTTCGCGGCTCGACTGTGCCTACAGTGCAGATGTAGTCGGGGGAAGCGGCGTACTTTTCGGCGATCAGGCGGGCCGAACTGGCACGGTCGCGGGGGAGGAAACGGGCGCTGACTCCGAGATGCACCACATCGATCTTTTCACTGGGCGTACCTAGCAGTTGTTTCATGTCCCGAGAAGTTGAAGCGGAGATCGAAATGATGCGGTCGGCTTGGCGGATCGCTCTCCCTGCAAACGCACCCGTGGCCACACGGTTAAACCACTCCATCGTATCTGGATAGAGAATCCAAACGAGGTCATAGACTAGCGCAACTCTTGCGGTTGTTCGAGCTAGTCCGAACGGGAAAGCGTGAGGTCTGGACAGCAGGAAGACGTCCAAGCCCCGGTTGCCGTCGAGCGGCTCCATTCCACGGAGAAGGTAAAGGCGACCTAGCATAAAGGGGATCCGAGGGTGGATGCACTTGTGCCAGCGGGGGTTTTCGAGCGGGAGGTCAAAGTCATTCTTTGAATACAGGTAATAGTGGTTCTCTTGGTCGATCCGTTGCAGTTCCCTCAAAATCTCGGTGAGCGCACGACGAATGCCCCCGTCCGGGCGGGATAAAGGATCAGCGTCGATTCCTATCTTCATGACGAAGCGCTTTCGGCCGTCAGATTGTGGAAAGTCGCAGGACGGTTGCGGGGCTACCCAGTCTTTGCCGCAGCTTCTTGGTCTTTGCCCTGCCCGGACGCTCCGACCGATGCCGATCTTGGCCCTTGGTCCCACTTCCACAAAAGCAGGCGTGCGGCTGGAAGATAAGCTTTTGTCCATGCCCTACGCTCTTTGCGACTAAGGCGCCGAGCTCGCACCCCTGTAACAACTAGCAGTACGTTGAACAGAATTACTAGAGCCGAAGCAATCCTAACAAGGAAATACTTGAGAGGACCCCAATGCTTTTGCAAGTAATACATCTGAGACCTAAAGAACATGATCACCCGATCGGGCTCAGCGATGCGTCCAATCGAGGCCGACTGATGGTGGGTAACCTGAGCCTCCGCCAGATAACGAACCCTCCAACCTGCCTTCTTAAAGCGAAGACACAGGTCTGCGTCCTCGAACCAATAGTGAAAACCCTCATCGAAGAGGCCGACCGCATCCAGGGCTTCTCGCCGAACGAGTAAGCACGCACCCGCCAGATGCTCGGCTTCGCTACTGCACTCCGGGTCTCTGTCCAGACTAAAAATGCAGTGGGTCCATGCACGCCTTTCCAGGCGTTCCTCCAATGAGGACACCAGCGCCAAGCAGTTGAGCAGGTGGGGAAAGCGCCGGTTGGTAAAGTGCTGTTGGACAGAGCCGTCGCTATTGAGCAGTTTGGGCCCTACGGCCCCGATGTCGAGACCAGAATCCAGTGCTCCCACCATCAGTCCAAGGGAGCCGGGTCTCAAGATAGCATCGTCGTTCAGGATTAGCACGTGCGTTCCCTGGCTGATGCGGATGGCCTTGTTATTGGCCGCCGAAAAACTCAGATTTTGCTCGTTCCGAATGATTCGAATCGCGGACGAGCAGCCGGCGACCCGCCCGGGATATCCATCGCTCGAAGCGTTGTCGACGACGATAATTTCGGCGTCGAGTCCAGTGGCTTTGATTTCAGCGAGGCAAGCGGCAATGCACTGGGGCAGAATCGCCGGCTGATTGTGGGTCACAATGCAGATCGAAACGTCCATCGAGATGCAGCTGCCGACTCTCGGGGCCAAGACGTCGCCTGCTGCGTCTCGTTACGAGGGCCTTCTAATGGGCGACACATTCTGCGCGACAAGCGCTTGCGTCCGGCATGAGGCTCGAAAGCACTAAGACCGGCCGGAACGTGTCGGGAGAGACCCAGCCCCGTTAAGGGAATTATCTGACAACATCATTCTACCATCGATGCCTTGTTCGCCGCCCACTGACACCAAACCTGCGGCTCCAGTGGAGGGTGCTGCCCGACCGTGATTCGGGTCTGCAGAGCGCCCAGGTCCGTGGGGCATTCACATAGAATAGCCTTGCTTGGGCTTGACTCACCCAGCTGTCTTGAGTCAGCATAGGCGATCTACTTAGAGGTGAAGAGGGGAGCGGAGGGCCATTTGCCCCAGATGGCGCGTAGGCATGTTAAGACAGGATGTTGCGGCTTGATTATAGCGGCCCTGGTGGCTGCTACGTGGGGTTGTGGAGGTGGCGGGATGCCGCCGGCGGCCGTGGCCGTTACCCTGACCTCGATTGCGCTTAGCCCTTCAACCGTGAGTCTCTCAGTCGGGCAGACTCAGCAATTTAAAGCTACTGGCACCTACAGCGACGGTTCGACCCAGGACCTGACGGGTTCTGTGGGCTGGAGCTCATCAAACACCGCCGTCCTGGCCATTAGCAATTCCGGTCTCGCTACCGCGAAGGCCACGGGTTCGGCGACGGTCACGGCCGTCAGTCAGGCCGACCCGTCAAAGACGGCTAGTGCCAGCGTCACTGCTGTCGCGCTGACGTCAATGGCGATAAGTCCGTCCAGCGTGAGCCTCTCGGTAGGACAAACTCAGCAATTCAAGGCCACCGGCGCTTACAGCGACGGCTCGAGTAAAGATCTTACCGCTTCGGTGGAGTGGGCCTCATCCGATCAAACGATCCTGACGATTAGCAGCTCAGGGCTTGCCACGGCTAATGCGGGGGGCTCTGCGACCGTCACGGCCGTCAGCGCGAGCGATTCGTCAAAAGAGGCCAGCGCCAGCGTGACCACTGCGTATGCAGGCATGCTCACGTATCACAATGACCTAGCTCGCACCGGCCAGAACCTGAATGAAACCGTTCTCACACCTTCCAATGTGAACTCGACGCACTTCGGCAAACTGTTTTCCTATGCGGTTGATGGGGCAATCTACGCCCAGCCACTTTACGTTAGGTCGGTGACCGTACCGGGTCAGGGTGTGCACAACGTGATCTATGTGGCCACCGAGCACGACAGTATCTACGCATTTGATGCCGACGGAAAGGTCTCGGATCCCCTCTGGCATGTGAGTTTCATCGATCCCCCGGCAGTCACCACCGTTCCTTCAGCAGACACCCTCACTGATGACATCGTTCCGGAGGTAGGCATCACGAGCACGCCGGTGATTGACCCCGTGCAGGGAGTGCTTTATGTGGTGGCTAAAACCACCGAGGGCGGCGGTTTTGCGCAGCGGCTACATGCGCTCGACATTACCAATGGACAAGAGTTGTTAGGCGGACCAACGGTGATCAGCGCATCGGTACCCGGCACCGGCGAGGGCAGCACCGGCGGCTTCGTGAGTTTTGACCCCCTTAGGAATAACCAGCGGTCTGAGTTAATGCTGTTGAATGGGCTCGTCTATGTGGCGTGGGCTTCTCACGGTGACAACGATCCTTACCACGGCTGGCTGCTGACCTACGACGCAACAACCCTTAAGCAAACTGCAAGTCTCAACGCCACGCCAAATGGGATGCGGGGTGGGATCTGGGAAAGTGGCAGTGGGACGGCAGCCGACGCGAGTGGCCAGATTTATCTTGCTACTGGCAATGGCACCTTCGACGCCGCCTCGGGCGGGCTGGATTACGGAGATAGTGTCCTGAGGCTGGACACGGGCAGCCTCGCCGTCCTGGATTATTTCGCCCCCTTCAACCAAGAAGACCTTGCTGCCGCGGATCTCGATCTGGGATCGGGCGGGCCGATGCTCCTTCCTGATCAACCCGGGCTTCATCCACACCTGCTGGTGATAGCGGGGAAGGAAGGGCGCATCTACTTGCTCGACCGCGACAATCTGGGCGGTTATTCGACCGTCTCCGACGTCGGCGCCGTGCAGGAAGTGACGGGCCAGATCAACCTCAACTTGAGTACGCCCGCCTACTGGCAAGGCAACATTTACTATGTCTCCCTCCACGACAAGCTGAAGATGTTCAGTCTGGCGAATGGAGTGCTCTCGAGTTCACCGATCGGCATGTCGCAGGTCTCCATTGGTGGTGTGGGAGCTACAGTTTCGATCTCCGCTAGCGGCTCAAGTCAGGGAATTGTGTGGGCGATCGATTCGTCCGCCCACTCCAGCGGCGGCCCGGCGCGACTGTACGCGTTTTACGCCACGAATGTCGCCGACGAACTCTACGACAGCGCCCAGGCGGGTTCGCGGGACACGCCGGGAACGGCCAACAAGTTCGCCGTGCCGACCGTGGTCAACGGCAAGGTCTACGTGGGAACGGCTACGGAGTTGGATGTCTTCGGACTTCTTGGAGCCCTGCCTTAGTTGAAAGTGGCGCGTCGGCTCATCACACGTCCTTGAACTCATTTCTATCGCTCTGCTAAAAGCAGGCTTGGCGCGACCCATGGCTCGCGGGCCGCACTCCAGATCGGTGCACCCGACGGCATCGCATTCGTGCGAAGCGGACGACAGAGCCTTTTTGGGCTATATTAATGGAGGGGTCTGGACGGGCCACTAGGCTACTGCCGTTAACGATTTCTGATGACACGTTCCTGCGGGCTCCGTACGTTCTGCGTTGTCCGACAGAATGCAGGCCCTGAAACTAACAGTGAAGAGTCTTCCGGTCAAGCTGGTGGTCACATTTGGCACTCGCCCCGAGGGCCTCAAGCTGGCTCCCTTGATCAGCGAGTTGCGCCGACAACCCGAGATCTTCGATACCCGAGTCTGTGTGACGGCTCAACACCGTGAAATGCTTGATCAGGTGCTGGACTTATTCTCAATCAAGCCCGACTTCGATCTCAACCTGATGGAGCGGGGACAGCGGTTGGGCGGATTCGCGTCGCGGGCCCTGACCAAGCTCGACGAACTCTTCCGGCAAGAGAAGCCCGATCTGATTCTGGTCCAAGGAGACACCACCACGACCTTTACGGCTGCATTGGCCGGATTCTATAACAAGGCTGCGATCGGGCATGTGGAAGCAGGGTTGCGTTCGTTCAGCAAGAGTGCGCCCTTCCCCGAAGAAATCAACCGGCGGCTTACAACGCACCTTGCCGACCTGCACTTCGCTCCCACCGAAGGAGGACGCAATAACCTGCTTCGAGAAGGGATCGATCCGAGCAGGATTTTTGTGACCGGCAACACCATCGTTGATACCTTGCAGCGCATGGTTGGCTACCTGGATTCGGGAAGCCTGACGGCTCCATTGCAGGAGCGCTTTCCCCAGCTTCCGACACGCTTCGTTTTGGTCACCATCCACCGGCGGGAGAACCACGGGAAGAATCTGCAGGAAGTCTGCGAAGCAATTGGTGAGCTCCACGACCGCCTGGCAGATGTACACTTCTTCTTTCCGGTGCACCTGCATCCGCAGGTGCAGGGCCCGGCGAGCCAGACTCTGTCGGGCTTGCCGAGGGTCCATTTGCTGCCACCGCTCGATTACACTTCGTTCGTATGGCTAATGCGGCACAGTGGGCTGATCCTGAGCGATTCGGGAGGAATCCAGGAAGAGTGCTGCGCACTGGGTAAGCGAGTGCTGGTGATGAGAGAAGTCACCGAGCGGTATGAGGCAATCGAGTCGGGATTCGCTACCCTCGTGGGTTGCGATAAGGACCGTATAGTGGCCGCGGCAATTCAGGCTGTGCAAGACGGTGAGCGACCCCGTTTGAACGCCAGGAATCCGTTTGGCGACGGTCGGGCGGCCGAACGCATTGTGGCCGTGCTTGCATCGCGAGCCAGCCATTCTTCTCTCGAGCCTGACCGCTAGGGTGGCATTTGCCCAGACCCCAGATGCTGACAGCCGAGGCTGAGATCTCCGGGCGCCAGCCAGTGGCGCTGGGGCCTGACGAAGGATCCGCGAATCGGGTCTTAGGCACCGGCACAGTTTAAGGGTTCCCCAACAAGCGTGAGCACCGACGCCCCGATTCGATGTCCCAGTCAATGATCAGCGACGTCCAGGCCTGGATGACCCGGAAACAGGCCGCGCTCCTTCCTCAAGGCTCCTTGCGTGCGCGTCTCGTGGTTGGTGTCTTCTGGTCCATGGCCGGAACCCTGATAGCTCAGGCTTTGCAGCTGGCAGCGACGATTTTCGTGGCACGGTGGCTTGGCAAGTCGGAATACGGTCAAATTGGCATTATCAAGAGTACGGTCGGCATGCTTGGCATCTTTGTCGGGCTGGGCCTCGGCCTGACCGCAGTCAAGTACGTCTCAGAATTGAGAGAGCGCGATCCGGCGCGGGCGGGCCGCATAGCCAGCCTTACGATGACGGTGGCGGTTGTTTCCGGCGCCATCGTCACCGCAGCTCTTGTTCTGGGCTCTCCTTGGCTGGCTAGGCAGACCCTGGGCTCAGGCACCGTGGCGCGCCCTCTCGCCATCGGAGCAGGCCTACTGTTCTTCGGCGAAGTGAATGGCGTCCAGGGAGGCATTCTATCGGGGCTTGAAGCGTTCGAGTCCCTGGCTCGAGTCAGCTTGTGGGCCGGGGTGTGTTCCGTACCCATAATCATCACAGCGACATGGGCTTGGGGAGTAATCGGCGCCGTTTCAGGGCTGGTGTTGTCGGCCGGCCTAAACTGTGTGCTGACTCACCTGACGTTGCGCCGCGAGGCTTGTCGGGCGGGAATTCCTTTGTCGCATTTCGGAAGGTGGGAGGAACGCACGGTCCTCTGGAAATTTAGCTTGCCAGCTTTCCTAGGAGGTGCCGTCGTCACTCCTGTCAGTTGGGCTTGCAACGCTCTGCTGGTAAACCGGCCCAAAGGATATGCTGAGATGGGCTTATTCAGTGCTGCTGATCAGTGGCGAACCGCGCTGCTTTTCTTGCCTGGAATCGTCTCCAGAGTTCTTATGCCCATTCTCAGCAGCCATTCTGATGAGTCAGCCGGAGAGTCAGGCCGTTTCTCGACCACACTGGAGGCTGGGTACTCGGTGGGAGTGTTGGCCGCTTTCCCGTTAGTGGCGGCATTGAGTTTTGGCGGCGGCCTCCTTACCCGAGCCTACGGGCCCGATTTCGTGGGGATGAGGTATCCGCTGGCCGGCGTACTCTATGCGGCGGGCATCATAGCCATTAGCCAACCCATTGGTCTGTCGATCCAGGCCAAGGGTGCGATGTGGCTGGGCTTCACTTACAACCTGATCTGGGGACTCTGTCTTCTCGGCTCGTTTCATTTTGTGCTTTCGAAGTTCGGGGCATGGGGCCTAGGCCTCGCTTACTCTTGCTCGTATTTTGCGCTCACAACTGCCTTCAATTGGTACTTCTGCAAAGCAGGCTATTTTCCTCGGCACCTCGGAGCCCGCACTTACGGGGCCTCCTTCTGCCTATTGTTGTTCGCATTCGCGCCGCTGTGCCTGCCTGCCAGCTTGAGTTTGAGGGTTGGACCCGTTGCGTTCGCGCTCTCTCTAGGTGCGGTGTGGGCCTTTCTTCCCGCGGGTGTCAGGTCGAGGCTGATCTCAAGTGGAAAACGGCTGAGCTAATGCAATTGGAGGACAGGCAGTTTTCAACCGCCAGTGGAACTTTTTCAGTGCCAGCATATTCATGGGAATCTGGAGACCGCTTTGACAACAAGGGATTGATAAGTCACGTAGAACTTGTGTGCTAGGGCGCGGAAGGACGGCGCAGGCAAGAAACGCGCCGCCACACGACACAGCAGGTGTTGATTTGAATGTTGGTCTTCTTGTCCCACTATCCGGGTGATGTTCTGGATGTCCGGGATGGCATGTCGCAGCGCATCGCCGCCATCGATTCTATCTTCAAGGATGTCGAACGGACTTACCTCCACATCTCCTTCCGTGGGCACAAGCGGCAGCGGGCGCGAACTCAAGGATTGGTGCGGGTTGAGACCTTGAACTTCTATCTGCACCACTGGTCTATCGTCCGCTATCTTCGAAGGGCGCGATTTGTCTATGTTCATTCCATTCACAACGCTACCTTCATCGCGCCGTACTTGAAGTTTCTCCGCAATAGGCTTATCGTCGACCTACACGGTATCGTCCCTGAAGAAACTGCGTTTCTCGGCAAGCCAGCATGGGCTCGGGTTCTCCGATTCGCCGAGGAGGTGGCCGTCAACAACTCCCGGCTCATCGTGGTGGTCACGCAAAGAATGGGCGAGCACCTGCTGAAGAAGTATCGGGGCGATGTGCTCCCCTCCGAGATCCTCCTGTTGCCCAACGTCGAATGGCGCGAGACCGGAGCAGGCGCGTCGCGCGCTAAGCCCACGGCACACGAGGGCATCCGACTCATTTATGCCGGAACTGTTGGTGCCTGGCAGAATACCGATCTGATGCTGCGAACCCTGGCCCGAGTTATGGCCATCCGCGCGGACCTTCGCGCGTGCGTTTACGTTCACCCTGATTCAGTGGCGAGCTTAGAAGGCGAAGTCAGGCGCTTGGGTTTGAATGGCCGCGTGACGTCAGGATCTCTCCCGCACGAGCAGGTCTTAAGAGAGTATGCCAAAGCGGATGCTGGATTTGTCCTCAGGGATGACATCCTGCTCAATCGGGTTGCCATGCCAACCAAACTCGCCGAGTACATGTCGTACGGAGTTGTGCCAATCGTTCTGAGCCCTGACTTGGGGGACTTCATGCGTTACGAATATCGCTACTTGACGATTGAGGACCTCTACGACACTCATAAGTTGAATCCGACGGCACTTGCAGAGATGCGGCTCGCCAATTTTCGCATCATGGAGTCTATTGCCGCGCAAGCCGACGAGGCGCGGAGGATGCTCGCCTCCATGGTCAGGAGCTGAGGCGCCTCCGCCCGCAAACGCAAGTGCCAATCCTCCCGCCGATCAAGTCCCGGCTTGAACGGGACTACGTTCGGGAAGACCGGCTCTGAGCGTCCATTGCTTGGCGCTTGTTTGCAGGCTATACTCGGACGCGCGTAAAGGAGGGAATCCTCGAAGGGAGAATAGCTAACATGAAACGGCTAAAGCTCAATTGCTTGATTGCGTACGTCTTAGTAGGCCTCTTCGTTGTTCCAGACGTCAATGGCCGGGGTGCGGTCACGCAAGCTGCCAAGCTGGCATCGAAAGTAGGGATTACGGGGCAGCAGGCCGCGGCCCTAAGGCTGGCGTGGGACAATCTGTTGCGCGGCTACGAGGACCTCTTAAGTACGCCCCCAGACGTCAGGGGCGACACAAGTACGCTGGAGGGCCACATAAAGGCCGCTATGAATCAGCTCCACGCGGTCGATCCAAGTGCGATTCCCGTGGCCCCAGCCAGCATCCCAGTTCAAGACAAGGGGCGCACCCGTCAGTTCATCCTGGATGCCGTGCGAGGTCACCTCCAAAAAGCCAAGAACGTCATTGAGGGCGCGAAGGTGAGCCACCCCGATGTTCAACAGGCCCTAGGGAACATAACAGTTGCTGAGGGCGATGTTACTGAGATTCAAGCAACGCCGGCAAAGAAGTAGGCACCGCGCACTGTCGGGGTTGAGAGTCAAGAAACACCCCCCAGCTGGTGACTGCGCTGTGGTCAAGGGAGCTGCCCAAACCACGTATTTGGCTTCGAGCCAGGCCGAGGCGGTGCAAGCTTTTCGAGCCTGCCGTGCCCAGTGGCAGGCGAGCTACCCGGCGGTGGTGAAGCGGCTGGGGCGGGATCTGCCCGAGTTGCTCAGCTTCTTCAGTCTCCCCTAGCCTCGGTGCCGGACGCTGAGAACTGCCAACGTCATCGAGCGCTGCTTCGTGGAGGTGCGTCGCCGGACCCGGCCCTTGGTGTGTTTCGGCAATGAGGCCAGCGTGGATCGCATCATCTTCTCCATCTTGAGCCGCTTTAGCGAAGATTGGCGGAATCGCACTCTCCGCCTTTTCAGACAAGCAGCTTGGCATCACCCCGAGCTGTCACCGCCTCACGACCCGGTGCTGCTGTAGTTCCGGACCCCTCGCCTCCAGACCAGACACGCGAGTCCGAAGAAGCCCAGGCCTACGGCGGGAACCAGATTGAAGAAAACCCTGAACTCGGCGCGATGCAGGAAGTGTGTGGTGGGATAGAAGGAGGCAAAGGCAAAGGGAATGATCCAGCTCAGTAGGAACTGGATGAAGACGTTGTAGATCGTGAGCGGGTAGCGGCCGAAGGTCAGCATGTTGAAGACCGGGGGTACGATTCCCACCCGGTCCTCAAACCAGAAGGAGACGGCCGTCAGGATCAAAAACACCGCCAGGTAGATCATTGCTCCCGAGGCGATCATGGCCGGGAACCAGAGGTAGTCTGCCAGCGCCCAATGGTATCCGAGTCGCTTGCTGGCAACCGAGAGCACCAGCAGGCCGGTGAGGACCTCCTGAAGCGACTCGATGCGGAACTTTTCAAACAGCACCTGAAAGAGAGTGTTCACCGGGCGCAGCAGGATGCGGTCGAAACGTCCTTGAATGATGTAAATGTCTCCGAACTCGTACAGGTTCCAGCTGACCACGTTGAAGAAGCCGAGCGGGATGAGCGAGAAAGCGTAAAGAAATAGGATCTCGTCGAACGACCAGCCTTGCAGGCGGGGAATCTTGGTGAACAACACGAAGACGAAGCCGAACCCCAGCACCGTGGCCGCCATGGAGGAAAAGAAGGCGATGAAGAAGTCCGCCTTGTAAGCCAGGCGCACCTTGAAGTACTGCGCGAAGTAAAGGGCGAAGAGGCGGAAATGACGCTTCATGCCAAGAATACCCGCGGCCGGCGGTTCAGCGGCCCCGGCGCGTTTCAGCCTCCCTGGATTGTGATCCTCCGGCTCGACCAGCGCCACATCAGGCTTCCCAGCGCCAGCATGAGCGACGCCCAAAAGGCCTGCAGGGCGAGCGCCGAGAGGATGCCCCGCCCGCGGATCTTGCCGAGATAGAGCAAGACCGGGATGTAGCTGATGTATTGAAACGGCAGCGCGGCCAGGAGCTTCTGAAAGACCGGAGGAAAGAACGAGATCGGAATCAGAAGGCCGGAGAAGAGATCGAGTAGGAAGAACTTGGCGCGCAGCAGGCCCAGAATCGATTTCAGGCGGACGGCCAGTGTGCCGACAGCAAAATTGATGCCTGCTACGATGAAGAAACTAAAGGTCACGCTCAAAAGGAAGGCGCCAAACTGCGCTCCGCTCACCGGACGCCGCAAAGGGTAGACCAGCAGCAGGACGACCGCGGTGGGTACCGTCAGCAAGGCCATGCGGAAGACGGCCTGGCCGAGAGCCTGCGCCGTCAGCATAAGCTGCAGGTTGACGGGCTTAATGAGATTCATTACCAGCGTCCCCTCGGTCACCTGAGTCGCCAGGTCCTGATCGATGCTGTTGAAGTAAAAGGAGCGGATGATCCAGCCCACGGCAATGTAGGTCAGAATCTGGCTGAAATCGAAGCCGGCGATGCTTTCACCGTGGGTGAAGATCGCCTTCCAGATGAAGTAGTAGACCGACACGTAGATGAAGTAGGTCACGATGCCGGTGTAGTAGCGCAAGCGGTAGGCCAGGGTGTCGAGAAAGCCCACGCGCATGAACTGACCGTAAACCCGCGCGAAGCGCAGCAGCGATTGGGGTTCGAGGGCCACAGCTCCCGCCCTAGCGTCCTGCAGATTCTGCGGTCTCATCGCCGAATACCGTCCCTCTGAGATAGATCCGCTTCACGATGTCTTCGATCGGTTCTTCCTCCACGAAGATGTCCTGCACTTCAAGCGTGTTGACCAGGTTCCGGATAACCTCGGCGGTGGAGTAATGGTTGCGGTCGAAGCGCATGACGTAGGTCAGTTCGTCCACCCGTTCGCACGCGATTCCGTTGCTGGCCACCTGCCCGAGACGCGCCACCTGGGAACGGTCCTTGAGGAGAAACTTCACCTGGTTGTACTCGGCCAGCCGGTCCTTCATGATGGCAAGCGGACCGTCGAAGAGCACGTGACCTTTATCGATCACGATGATGCGCCGGCAAAGTTCTTCGATATCGGCCAGGTCATGGGTGGTGAGCAGGATGGTGGTCCGTTCACTGCGATTCATTTCCTTGAGAAACTCGCGAATGCGATCCTTGGCGACTACGTCGAGCCCGATGGTGGGTTCGTCGAGGAAGAGCAGCGGCGGGCTGTGCAGCAGGGCCGCCGCCAGATCGCAGCGCATGCGCTCGCCCAGGCTCAACTTGCGCACCGGGGTGTGCAGGTACTCCTTGACGCCGAGAATTTCCGAGAAGACTCCCAGCCGGCGCTCGTAATCCCGGTCTGAAATCTCGTAGATCTCTTTGAGCAGCCGGAAGGACTCCACCACGGCGATGTCCCACCAGAGCTGGGTGCGCTGGCCGAAGACCACGCCCAGGTGGCGCGTGTAACGGGGGCGGTCGCGGTAGGGCACGTAGCCGTTTGCCACCAAGCGGCCGCTGCTGGGAACCAGGATCCCCGTCAGCATTTTGATGGTGGTGGACTTGCCGGCGCCGTTGGCCCCGATGTATCCCACCATCTCGCCGGGCTCAATCGTAAAGCTGACACGGTCCACGGCGCGGATGGTGAGGTATTCGCGCACGAAGAGGTTCTGGAGCGCGCCCCACACGCCTTCGCGGCGGCGAAATGTGCGGAACTCCTTGGTCAGGTCCTGGACTTCGATGATTGGTGGCATGGGCTGCGGCAGGCTCAATCGCTCTGCATTTTACCTGTACTCTCCAGTAGACGCGCGGCTGAGGCCGAGGATGCGCTTTCTCCGCAAAGTGGAGACAGCCGGTTGATATAATGCCGGGCGGAGAGGCTGGCCGGTTGTCTGACGCGCTTTCGCCGTCGCTTGATCAGCCTTCCCGCAAAGGAGAAAAGCCATGCGAAGACGAACCTTCGTCAAGTCCTCGTTTGCAGCTTCGGCGCTGGCCATGAGTCCGGCCAAAGCTCTTTCGGCGGGCGCTGCCCGGCCGCCTGCCGGCCAGCAAAGCGCCGCTGAGAGCGGCCGGGAGTACTATCAGCTAAGGCGCTATGAGCTCCGTTCCGGACCTCAGGTCAAGCTCGTGAACACCTTTTTCCAGCAGGCTTTCATCCCGGCGGCCAACCGGCTGGGGCTCAGGCCGATCGGCGCCTTCACGGTGGTGGCCGGCAGCCAGAGCCCTTCGCTCTACGTCCTGATTCCCTCCGCCTCGCTCGAAACCCTGGTCTCCATCGATTCGAGTCTGGCTGCCGACCCGGAATATGTCAAGGCTGGGGCCGACTTCCTGGAGGCTCCCGCCGTCGCCCCGGCTTACATGCGCATGGAAAGCTCCTTGATGCAGGCCTTCGCGGGCTGGCCCAAGCTGCAGCCGCCCCCGGCCGCGGCCGAGAACCGGCCCCGCACCTTTGAGCTCCGCACCTACGAGAGTCCGAGCGACCGCGATCACGTCCGCAAGGTCGAAATGTTCAACAGTGGCGAATTTGACGTCTTCCAACACGCCGGCTTCCGGTCGGTGTTTTATGGCGACACGCTGGTGGGCTCGCGGCTGCCCAACCTCACCTACATGCTGGCGTTCGACGACCTCGCCGACCGCAACAAGCTGTGGGCGGCTTTCGGTTCTTCGCCGGACTGGAAGAAGCTCTCCACTTCCTCGCGATACGCTTTCGAAGAGATCGTCTGTAACATCACCAACGTGATCCTGAGCCCGACAGCGTATTCCCAGGTCTGATTAGACCTCTCTCTCGACGGCCGCGGTGGAGCGGTGACGCTCGGCCACGATCGTCACCTGCATGTCGCGCGCCAGGTGTACCACCTGTTGCACCAGGCTGGGCCGGAGCAGCGCCAGCCGCGGGAGCTTGCGGGGTCGCGCCAGAAAGATCTGGGTAACGCGGTTCACGCGGGCAAAGTCCACCAGGGTCTGCGCCACATCCTTGCCTTCCAGAATGCGGGTCTCGATGTGCAGGTTGCGGGCGAAGTTCAGGTGCTTCTCCACCGCTAGGCGTTCGGCCGGGGGCAGGTCCGCCAGGTCAGGCTGAGAGTGAACGAAGGCCACAAAACAGTCAGCGTGCAGGTAGTCCGCCACGCGTTTCCCGCGGCGGATCAGCCCGGCGCTGGCGGGATCCGCGGTCACCGAGATCAAAATCTTGTCCTGGGTCTCGGCGGACAGCGCCGGCGGCCCGGCCACGCTGGCTTCAGCGACGGCCGGCTTCTGGGTTTCCTGGGCCGCGTAGCGCACATCCACTTCGTGCGCGGTCTGGCGGAGCGCCAGTTCCCGCAGAGCTACCAGGGTGGACTCTTTGAAGAAGTTCTGAGTGGCCAGCCGCGCCTTTTCGGGCGTGTAGACCACGCCGCGCTTAAGGCGGTTCAGCAGCGCGTCGGGCGGCAGGTCTACCACCACCACCTCGTCGGCCTGCTGCACCACCCAGTCCGGGATCGTCTCCCGCACTCGAATGCCGCTGAACTGCCAAACCTGATCGTTGAGACTCTCGAGGTGTTGAACGTTCATGGTGGTGATCACGTCGATGCCCGCGGCCAGGATCACGTGGACGTCTTCCCAGCGTTTGTTCCGCTCCGAGCCCGGCACGTTGGTGTGGGCAAACTCGTCGACGGCGCAGCACTGGGGATGGCGCCGCAGGATGGCGTCGGTATCCATCTCCTCAAAGGTTACGCCACGGTATTCGATCTGCCGGCGGGTCATCACCTCCAAGCCTTCCACCCGGGCCATCGTGTCCTTGCGGCCGTGCGGCTCAAAGTAACCCACCACCACGTCCACCCCCTGCTTCTTGAGCTCGTGCACCTCCTCCAGCATCTTGTAGGTCTTGCCGACGCCGGCCGCGTAACCGAGCAGAATCTTCAGGCGGCCCCGGGGCGCCGGCTCGGCCATTCGTGGGCGTTCTTCTTGCGATAGGAGGGTGTCCATCGAAACCAGCTTGGGAGACCGCGGGTTGGCCCCGGTCACACCCCCAGAGAGGCGTGGGCGGGAGCGGTGACGGGGGGAAAGATCCGCACGTCCATGCCCTCAGCATCCCGGATCAAGTGGTCCACGGGACCGCCGAGGACACGATCCCACCAGTTTGCGGCCCCGCCCCGCGCTGCGAAGATCTGTGTCACGCCGCGGGCGCGGGCGAAGTCGAGGATCGTTTCGGCGGGGTCTTCGCCATCGAGAGCCTCGATGGTAGCCCCCGCATCGCGCGCCAGCGCCAGGTTGCGGTCCAGCACCGCCTTTTCCGCCGGGGCGATGTCGGGACTGGCCACGTATGCGGCGATCAACTCGCCGTGGAAGCGGTGCGCGTTGCGGCGCCCGCTCTCGAGCATCGGGCCCGCCTCGGCGTAGGGTGTGATCCACACCAGAAAGCGCTCCTGGGCGCTCCAGAGCTCAATGCCATGCGCCTGCAAATAACGCTCGAGCTGGTGGTCCACCACGTCCGCCGCCAGCAGCAGGGCGAGCTCGCGGAGCTGGGCGAGCTGCTGCTCCCGCCGTGCGCGGTCAGCCTCCCCGCAAGGATCGGCCTGATCCAACTCGAGGCAGGATTCAGGCGAGGCATCCACCACCTCGATTTCTTCCGCCCGGCTGATGAAAGCCTGCGGAACACTCTCTTTCACTTGCCGGCCGCGAATTTCGGCGACCCGCTCGCGCTCTTCCTCGATGTATTGCAGGTTGACAGTGGCGATGACGTTGATGCCCGCCTCGAGGAGTTGCTCGACGTCCTGCCAGCGGTGGCCGTTGGAACAACCGGGCGGGTTGTCGTGGGCTAGGCCGTCCACCAGGCAGACGTAAGGCGCGCGCCGCAGAACGGCTTCCACGTCCATGACCGGAATCCCATCCGCCATGCGCAACGGGATCACTTCCAGCTTGGCTAGCAGAGCCTTGACTTCAGGGTTGGTCTCCAGTTGGGTGGCGCCCACCACCACGTCCTGGCCACGCTCCTTGCGGCGCCGCCCTTCGTCCAGCATCCGCGCCGACTTGCCCACGCCGGCGGCGTAGCCGAGGAAGATCTTCAGCTTGCCGCGCCGCTCGCGCTCCTCTTCAGCCTGAACCCGGCGCAGGAGCGCCTCGGGATCGGGCCGCTCGGGACGAAGCACCAGAGTCTGAGCCATGATGGGAACCCCCTCTCGTCTATTATCCGTGAGGCGAGGCGCGGCGTCTATCCCTAGCCCTGAGGAGGCCCCGCTTCCCATGCTAAAATCGGCCATGGAGGTTTAGGATGTCAACTAAGGCTGAAGCCGCCATCGAAGACCTCTATCACGTGCCTGAGAACGGCAAGGCCGAGATCGTCGACGGAGAGCTTAAGCTCATGTCGCCAACCGGAGATTTGCCTGGCAGCGCAGCCTTCGCCATTGCCGTTTCTCTGCGCGCCCATGCGCAACGGACAAAAGTGGGGCGCGCCTATGGAGACAACGTAGGGTTTGTTGTCGACCTGCCGAATCGCCGGTCCTTCAGCCCGGATGCGGCTTACTTCATCGGCCAGCGTACCGGCGGGAAATTTCTGGCGGGCGCTCCTGTCTTCGCGGTCGAGGTGCGCAGCGAGGGTGACTATGGTCCGGCCGCTGAGCGGGAGTTGGCCGCCAAGCGGCGCGACTATTTTGCCGCCGGAACCCAGGTGGTGTGGGATGTCGACGTGCTGAGGGACGGGATCGTGCGCGTCTATCGCGCCGCTGCCCCCGCCGCCCCCAAGGTCTACGGCCGTGGCGAACTCGCGGAGGCTGAGCCCGCCGTGCCCGGCTGGACGTTTCCAGTGGAAGAACTGTTCAGTTAAATCTGGCCCCAACGGAACGATCCTCCTCGCCGTGGGCTTCTCATCGCAGCACTCGTGTGGGTTTTGGGGTCCGGGCCTTCCATCCCATCCTGCCGGCCACGGCGACCTCTGAGCACTAATCACCCTTGGGGTCTCACTTGGGCCGCAGCGGCTATGCTGTGGACCGGGCCGCGAGCCCCGGCGCAAGGACGAGGCGGTAACTCATGGCAGAATCTGCGCGACAAGGACGCGAATACGCGCTTGGGCACTCTCCCGAGGAACTCGACCGCCTGAGCGTGCAGGCGAAGTTGATGGAGGCCTTCACCTGCCGGGTCTTTGAGCGGGCAGGGGTCGGTCCCGGCATGAAAGTGCTGGACGTGGGCAGCGGCGCGGGAGATGTAGCCTTCCTGGTGCGCGAAATCGTCGGACCGGAAGGAAAGGTGGTGGGCACGGACCGCGCGCCGGCAGCTCTGCAGAGATCCCGGGAGCGGGCCGCGGCCCTCGGCTATGGCAACGTCGAATTCGTGCAGGGCGACCCCGTTGAAATGACGTTTGCAGAGCCCTTCGATGCCTTGGTCGGCCGCTTTGTGCTCATGTACTATCCGGACCCGAGTGGCGCTTTGCGCCGGTTGGCGCGCCACCTTCGACCGGGCGGTATTGTCGCCTTCCAGGAGTCCGACAACACGGGCGCGCGCACCTTCCCGCCCCAGCCCCTATTCAATCGGCTCTTCGAGCTTATGCAAAAGGCCCTGGAACTCTCGGGCGCTGATCCCCGCATGGCCCTGAAGCTTTACTCCACCTTCGTCGCCGCCGGGCTGCCCGCTCCCTCCATGCAAGCCGAGGTGGCCTTAATGGGCTCCCAGGACCCCCTCGTCGAGGCGCTTGCCAATTTTCTGGTGCAGGGCCTCCGCAGCATGGCGCCGGTCATCGTCAAGCACGGTCTCGCGACCGAGCAGGAACTAGGCCTCGACAGCTACGCCCGGCGGCTGACCGAGGCCTTCCGCGCCGGAGACGGCATCATGTTGAGCCCGCCGTTCATCGGCGCCTGGACCCGAAGAGCGGATTAGCGCGGTACCAGGGGGAGTCTTTACTCAGGCGAAGAGGGCTCTGAGCATGGTGATTACCAAAGGCTGACCTTCTGGCTACCCAAAATTGACTGTACATCGTCTCCCCCGATGGATACCTTCGTGTTGAGATCCTCGTTCACAGTCTGCCCCCGGGTGGCGCTTTGGACGATTCCTCAGCTTCGCCTGAGCAACCGTCGTCGAGGAAGACGGACCCTCAGGAGCTTCATATGCCGCCGACCAAGCTTGACGTTCGCACGTCGGCCCGGCCAGGAGACCGGGGCCCAAACACGAGGTCGCAAGCCTCGGCCAATCACGAACGAAGCCACGATGTTATAGAAAACAAATCACTTCTGAAATTATCTCGGGGTTCGAGCCAGGCAGCCTCGGCAAGGTCCAGCAACCGCTTCTTGCGAGGTACCGGGGATGGGCGTCCTCAGTCGCGGCATGCTAATGGTCTCGATAAATCTTCCTTTAGGTAAGTGCCGGGGATTCCTTGATATATTACCGCCATGTCGACGGTAGCCTCCGAGGCGCTGAAGCGCGGACTGTTCGAGAGCTACGAACCGGCTGAGTTCTACGACGAGATGTTCTCGGCGCCGGGCGTGCCGCGTCCGCATTACGTCAAGATGTTCGACCGCCTGGCAGGCCTGGCGGCCGCGCAGTTCGAGGAGCGGCGCCACCTGGCGGACGTGGCCTTCCTTCTGCAAGGGATCACGTTCACGGTCTACAGCGACGGCCGCGGCACGGAGCGCCTGTTTCCCTTCGACCTCATCCCCCGCATTCTCCCCCACTCCGAGTGGAGCCGCATCGAGCGCGGACTGGCCCAGCGGGTGGTGGCTCTGAACCTTTTTCTGCAGGATGTCTACGGCCAGCAGCGCATCTTTAAGGACGGACAGATCTCGCGCTCTCTCGTTTATTCGTGCCAGCACTTCCGGCGCGAGATGATCGGCATCGAGGTGCAACGCGGCATCCACACCCATATCTCCGGTATCGACCTAGTGCGGGACTCACGAACGGGCGAGTTCCTGGTGCTGGAAGACAACGTGCGCACGCCCAGCGGAATCTCCTACGTGCTCGAAAACCGCCTGGTCATGACCCGTACGTTTCCGGACGCATTCCAAGCCTACGAGGTTCTGCCCGTCAACCATTACCCGGCCGAACTGTGCGCGATTCTACGCAGCATCTCGCCGCGCGGCGGAGACGAGCCCCAGATGGTGCTGCTCACGCCCGGCATCCACAACAGCGCCTACTTCGAGCACAGCTTTCTGGCGCAGCAGATGGGGATCGATCTGGTGGAAGGCCGCGACCTGATCGTGGATGGCGGAGTGGTCTACATGAAGACCATCCATGGCTTGAAGCGCGTCGATGTGATCTACCGGCGGGTGGACGACGAGTTTTTGGATCCGCTGGCTTTCCGGCCGGACTCCCTGCTGGGCGTCCCGGGCTTGATGGGAGCCTATCGGGCGGGAACCGTGGCCCTGGCCAATGCCGTGGGCAATGGAGTGGTGGACGACAAGGCCATCTACGCCTACGTGCCTGACTTCATCCGCTACTACCTGGGCGAAGAGCCGATCCTGCGCAACGTCGAGACCCACCTCTGCTCGAGACCCAACGATCTCGGATATGTGCTCGAGCACCTGGAGGAGTTGGTGGTGAAGGCCGTCGGGGAGTCGGGCGGGTACGGCATGCTAATCGGACCCACGGCCCATCGCGCCACCCTCGAGGAGTTCCGCCGCCGTATCGAGGCCGATCCGCGAAACTACATCGCCCAGCCGGTGATCGCCCTTTCGCGCGTGCCCTCCTATCATGCCGCCACCGCCAGCGTGGCCGGGCGGCACGTCGATCTGCGGCCCTACTGCCTCTACAACGGCGACAAGGTGATCATCGTGCCCGGCGGCCTGACACGGGTGGCGCTGCAGCCTGGATCGCTGGTGGTGAATTCGTCGCAAGGCGGCGGCAGCAAGGACACCTGGGTGCTGCGGGGAGAGGACTGAGATGCTGTCCCGTATCGCCGATTCACTCTTCTGGCTGGCGCGCTACATGGAGCGGGCCGAGGATACGGCGCGGATTCTCGACGTCAACTATCACATGCTGCTCGAGCAGTCGCAGCAGCAGCACTATCGCCTGCGCTGGGAGCCGTTGATTGTGATGGCGGGCGAGGAGGAACGCTTCAAGCAGTTCTATCAGGAGGCCAACGCCGCCACGGTGTTTGACTTCCTGGCTTTCCGACCTGACAACCCCAGCTCCATCGCCCAGTGCATCGCCAAGGCCCGCGAAAACGCCCGCACCATCCGCGACTACATCTCGCGCGAGATGTGGGAAGACATCAACGGCTTCTATCTCGCGATTAATCGCTTCGAGCCATCCGAAGAGATCGCCGTAGGCCCGCACCGGTTCTGCAGCGCCGTGCGTTTCGGGAGTCACCGCTTCCACGGCGTCACCGACGCCACCCTTCCCCACGACGAGGGCTGGCAGTTCCTCCGCATCGGCTGGGCTTTGGAGCGGGCGGAGATGACGGCGCGCCTGGTGGACGTCCAGTATCAGAACCTGCTCGATTCTCCTTCGGCCGTCAGTGCGCCCGACAACCACCAATGGATGGCGGTGCTGAGATCGGTGGGCGCTTACGAAGCGTATCACCGCCAGTATCACTCTCCCATCGAGCCGGAACGCGTGGCGGAGATGCTGATCCTGCACCCGCAGCATCCGCGTTCGATCCGTTTCAGCGTGACCGAAGTGCAGGCGGGCCTGCGCGCCGTCAGCGGTACCGGTCCGGGTTCCTACGCCAATGAAGCCGAGCGGCTGACGGGCAAGGTGCTGGAGAGCCTGCGCTACGACGTCATCGGCGAGATCTTCAAGCGCGGTCTGCACGCCTACCTGCACGAACTGTTGCGGAACTGCCGGCTGATCGGCGAGGACATCGCCCGCTCTTACTTCTTCTACGCGGTGGTGGCATGAATCGGTATCACCTTGTTCATGTAACGCAGTTCCACTACGACGGGCCGGTATCGGAAAGTTACAATGAGGTGCGGTTGCGGCCCCTGCACGACGAGCGGCAGAGCTGTCTCTCCTTCAGGCTCCGGACCCAGCCCGGCTCGCAGATCACCTCCTACCACGATGCCTTCGGGAACTGGGTGCATCAGTTCAACGTTCTGCCGGAGCACCGTCAGTTGAGCATCGAGGCGGAGTCGGTGGTGCTGTCCCACAACGGCGGGTCGCCGGTGGAGGACGGGACGACCCTGGAGTCGCTCGACGCCCGGCGGCAGCTTCTTTTTGAGGATTACTTCGACTTCATCGCCCCCACCGCCTACGTGCCGCGGCTGCCGACTCTCGAGGAGATGCGGCAGGTGGCCGAGCGGGCGAGTGACGGAACGGTGCTGGGATTTGTCCGCGCCGCGTCAGAGCTGATCCACCAGCGGTTTCAATACGTGAAGGGCGCCACCCACGTGCATTCCTCGATCGCGGATTCTCTTCAGCTCGGCGCCGGCGTCTGCCAGGACTTTGCGCACCTGCTGCTAGGTCTGGTGCGGGGACGCGGCCTGCCGGGCCGCTATGTCTCCGGCTACCTGACGCCGCGTAGCGCCGGTGAGGCGAGCTCCAGCGTGGAAGAAGTGATCGGTGGGCAAGCCTCGCACGCTTGGGTTGAGGTCTACCTGCCCGCGTCCGGCTGGATTGGGTTGGACCCGACTTTGGGAGAGCCGGTGGGCGAGCGGCACGTCCGGGTGGCGTACGGGCGGGACTACGGAGACGCGGCGCCTGTGCGAGGTGTCTACAAGGGTCATGCCGGGCAAAGCCTCTCGGTCGACGTTCGCGTGCGCCCGGCGCTCGATGACGATGGGCACGAGCAGATCCGGGAGAGCTCGGCGATCGAGGCGGCCGCACCGATCGCAGAGAGGCCTCAGCAACCCGTCCAGCAGCAGCAACAACAGCAGCAGGAACTCGCGGTCACGGCGTCTCAGTCGGAGCGAGCCTCTTCGGCATGACCCGCACCTCAACGCCCGGCGAAAGCGCGGCGGTCGTCGTACTGATAGGTTCCGCTCGCGACGCGCCGCACGGGCCCCGTCAGAAAGATCTGATTGGCCGATGACCATTTCACGTCCAGACTCCCTCCCTGCGTGCGCACCTTTACAGCCCGGTCGGCAAGGCCGTTGAGCACCGATGCGACTACGGCTGCCGAGCTCCCGGTGCCGGAGGAGGCGGTCTCGCCCACGCCGCGCTCCCAGAAGCGAACCTCGATCTCACGCCGTGAGACCGGCTTCACGAACTCCACGTTGGTCCGGCGGGGGAAGAGCGGGTGACGCTCGATTTCCCCGCCGAGGGCGCGCCAATCCAGATCGTCAAAGCTCTTCAGCAGGATTGAGCAATGCGGGTTGCCCATCGAAGTGACGGTGACTTCGATCGGGCCGCGCGACGTCGCCAAAGGATAGCGAACGACAGGCGACGCGACTCCACCGTCGCCAAAAGGAATTTCCCTGGGTTCGAGGATCGGGGTGCCCATGGCGACGCGAAAGAACTCCTGGCCCTGCCTGCGGCCCTCGAGCTTCAGCTCCTTCAGCCCGGCCCCTGTTTCGATCATGATCCGCCCCAAGGCGCTCACCACTTCACGAAGTCGCTTTGCACTCCTAAAGGCCGATTGAGAGCGGATGCCACTGGCCAGCCAGGCGCCTGCGCAGCGGATGCCGTTGCCGGACATCTCCGCTTCACTGCCATCGGCGTTGAAAATCTGCACCGCAGCCTGATGCCCGGGGTCCGCCGGAGGCCAGACTACGAACAGCCCGTCTGCCCCCACGCCGGTGTGGCGAGCGAGAATAGCGCGCGACAGGTGAGCGAGATGGCGCGCCCGTAGCCCCCGCCCTCGCCGATCGAACCCGAGATCACGGGCCGAGATCACCAGGAAGTCGTTGCCGGCGGCTTCGTACTTCGCGAAAGGAACGTCAGTCATGACGGAGCGCCTCTGCTGGCGGCGCTGGGTTGCGCCGGTATATTCGTACTCTGTCTTCTCCGCGGAATTGATAGGTCTCAACCAGGCCGAACTCGGTGAAGGCGGCGGGAAAGGCCCGCATGAGCTGATCGACCGGATCGCCGTCACCACGAATAATCCAAGTGAGCGAGGAGAGGGGTGAAGCAGCCGGCCATTGCTCCGGCCCGAAGCGAACCAGGCGCCAGTAGCGCCGGTTCATCTCGGTGAGGGTGCGGCGGTAAGGAATCCCGACCGCCGGCATGACGCAAGGATATTTGCCCATCGCCATCAGGATCACTCCGCCCTGATACTCTCGCCGCAGAAACGCCGTAAGCGCCTGCCCCACCGATGTCTTGCAGGGCGTGTTGAGGATCGCCTCTTTGACGATACCGATTTCCTGGGCGCCCGCGCGGGTCCTCGTCCAAAGTTGGAACCCCAAGATCGCGATCATCAACCCGGCCGCCGCCAGGCGTCTGCTTGGCGAGAGACGCGCGCTGATCACAAAGCTCGGCCAGAGGGCGGCGGCGGGCAGCATTTCCAGACCGTAGCGCAGGTTGTAGTAGGTGTGGGGAAAGAGGGTGGGCACGTAAATCGGGACGGCAGCATGGGCCATCGACTGGGCGTAGAAGACCAGCGGCACGAGCAGCAACAGGGCCGCCGAGCGGCGCATCCGCCCAGACGCGTCCGCTGCCCAAGCCACGAATCCCAGCACGGCGAGCACGAGCGAGCCAGCGCCGATCACGAGTTTCAGATCCTCCGTGTAGTACCGCAGAGAGAGCAGGACGCTGCCGTCAGTGGGATAGCGGAAGCCGGTGGTGGCGAGTTGATGAGCATAGATAGCCTGAGCGGAGTAAGGACCGTTGTAGAACTCGAGGGCGTTTCCGAATCGATGCAGGTTGTGAAGCAGCCAGAGCAGCGGTCCGCAGCTGGCGATGAGGGAGAAGAAGGCCGCGTCCAGCAGGCGGTCCAGCCAGCTCCGCGGGCGCGCCAGCAGCACGAAGAGAGCGGCGAATGGCAGCAGATACCAGCCGTCGTAACGGGTCAGCGTGCCGAAGAATGCCGCCAGAGCCGCGCCGGTCAGCGGCGCCAGGCCGCCGTTCTGCTGGAAACGAAACAGCCCCCACACCACCAGCACCGCCCACATCACGCTTAGCGGCTCGGTGAGCGGCGTCGAGGCGACGTAGAGCATGTTGGCGCAGGCCAGGAACCCGATCAGAGCCGCCCAGCCGGCCGCCAGGTCGCCGTTCATCGCGAAACCGAGTTGGAACACGAACCAGGCCGCCACCGCGAAGGCTGCCATGGAGACTAGGCTGCCGGCCAGGCCGGTGCGCCAGAGATGATCGTTGAGGGCCAAAGGCGCCACCAGCAGGTGGTAGAGCGGCAGCCAGACGCTGCCGATCTCTTCGTAGCCTGGGGTGAGCGAGTCGAAGATCCGGCGGGCGCCCTCCACGTGCGCGATGGCGTCGCCGTAGAGATCGGTAAGGCCGCGCGAATAGAAGAAGCCGAGGCTGGCCGAAGCGGCCACCAGGATGAAGCCTGCTGCCGCCAGCGCAGCGCCGGGGGATAGGCGGGGATTCGCTGGTGCAGGGGCGTATGGGCCGGCCAGTCGCGAACCGGACAGCAACGGCGCGGCGGCAGGCTCAGACATTAAAATGCGTCATATTCTTGAATTCGTTGACGCGCGCCTGAATCTCGTCCCAGCTCAGTTCGAGCAGCCGCTCGAGCCCGAATTTCTCCACGGCGAAACTCGCCATCACGGAGCCGTAGACCAGCGCACGGCGCAGGCTGGCATCGTTCACCTTGCCTTCACCGGCAAGGTATCCCATGAAGCCGCCGGCAAAAGTGTCGCCTGCCCCGGTGGGGTCGTAAACCTCCTCCAGCGGGTAGCCCGGGACGAAGAAGATCGAGTCGTAGTGGAAAAGGGAGGCGCCATATTCGCCGCGTTTCACCACCAGCGAGTGCGGCCCCAACTTGCGGATCTCGGAGGCCGCCCGGCGAAGGTTGCCGGTGTTCGCCAGCATGCCCGCCTCCTTGTCGTTGATGATCAATAGGTCCACTTCCGACAGCACGCGGCGCAAATCGTCTGGCGTACGCTGGATCCAGTAGTTCATGGTGTCGAGCCCCACCAGTTTGGCGCCAGGAAGCTGCTGGCGAACCTGGAGCTGCAGCGCGGGGTGGATGTTTGCCAGAAAGACGAAGTCGCTCTCGAGATACTCTGGCGGCAGTTTGGGCGCGAAGCTCTCGAAGACGTTAAGCTGGGTGTCGAGCGTCCGGGCCTCGTTCATGTCGCCGCTGTACTCCCCGCTCCAGCGGAAAGTGCGGCCGCCGGCGCGCTCGATGCCGGTGGTATCGATCGTGCGCCCCTCGAACACCTTGAACTGCTCCGCGCCGAAGTCTTCACCCACCACCGCCACCACGCTCACCGGCACGAAATAGCTGGCCGCGACGGCAAAGTAGGTCGCCGCGCCTCCCAGGATTTCGTTCGCTTCACCCAGGGGTGTTTTCACGGTGTCGAAGGCTACCGACCCGACAACGAGGACGGGCACGTTACCGCCTCCTTTCCAGGCAGCAACCAACCCCGGTCGCAAAATGGGTTTGTGTAAAAATTGCCTTATTAATTCGAAAGGACATTATGGCTTTGGAATGGGTTTGGATGTAGCCCCCTATCTGTTGATTCTAAAGGGCATTATGCCTTCGGTCTAGCCCCCTCCTTTTCGTATCCAATTGATTATAAATGATATTCTGGCTTTGGCGTTCGGGTTTTTTCGCGACCCCTTCTTCCAAGACGGTGAAAGGAATGGCTTAAGCCGAACGGGCGGAATTCCGGGATCACCGGGTTTTTGTAACCGATTGATAATAAAGATCGTTCTGGCTTTGGGCGAAAGCGTCTTCGCCTTTTCTGCAGCCTTGATGCCAAGCGCCCCTAGCACAGCCAGTACTCCTCTTTACTTCATAGTACACGTGCTCCGGGACCGGGTCAAGCGATTTTCTTCCGGCGCCTTCCCTACCCCTCGACCGCGGCGCCTCGTCAAGGCTGACGCCCAACCAGGTACTTTCCCACCAGCAGATCGAGTTTCTTGCGGGTGGCCGGCGGAATCTTTTTCGGATCGGTGAAGATGGCGTGCGCCAGCGCCGAAGGGCAGGAGCAGGCGCGGTCGCGCGGCAGAGCGCGCACGGCCGCCCGGATGATCTTCTGGGCGTTCTCCACGTTCCGGTTGAGGTAATCAATCACCTGATTGACGGTGACGGCGTCGTGGCCGGGGTGCCAGCAATCGTAGTCGGTCACCATGGCCAAGGTGGCATAACAGATCTCGGCCTCACGCGCCAGCTTGGCTTCCTGCAAGTTGGTCATGCCGATCAGGTCCATACCCCAGGCGCGATAGGTGTTGGATTCCGCCTTGGTGGAGAAGGCCGGACCCTCCATGCACATGTAGGTCCCGCCGCGATGGTAGCTGACGCCGCTGGCCTCGCAGGCTGCCTCCAGCGTCTGCTGCACGGTGGGGCAGAAGGGATCGGCAAAGCCAATGTGAGCCACCAGGCCCCCGCCGAAGAAGGTCGAGGCCCGCCCGTCGGTGCGATCGAAAAGCTGCGAGGGGATTACCATTTCAAGCGGCCTGAAGTCCTCGCGCAGCGAGCCCACCGCGCTCACTGAAATGATGCGCTCGACGCCGAGCTTCTTGAGACCGTATATGTTGGCCCGGAAGTTGACCTCGGTCGGCAGCAGTACGTGGCCCCTGCCATGCCGGGCCAGAAAAGCCACCCTGTGCCCCTCCAATTCGCCTACCACATAGGCGTCCGAAGGGCGCCCGAAAGGCGTGGTCACGCGCACTTCGCGGACGCGGGTCAGGCCGGGCATGCCGTAGAGCCCGCTGCCTCCAATAACCCCGATCTCGACTTCAGTCTTCGCGCTTTGAGTTCGCCTCTTCGGCATTCCTCATCCCCCTGCGATTTGGACAATCCATTAAGTCCGAGCCCGCCTCCTACCTCGCCTCCACGGCCTCCGCCACGATCTTACCCTGCTTTTCGATCAGCCGCGCCCAGGGCATGTCGACGTCGTGCGGAAAAACCACCAGCACATGGTCGCGCACCAACTCCGGGAACAGCCTCCGCTTGCTCGCCAGTGTCTCCATCGGGTAAAGGTCCATGGCCATGATCCACGGATAGGGCAGGTGGGAGCTGGTGGGAACGAGGTCGGAGATGAAGCAGGCTCGCTCGCCCTGCGATTCCACCCACACCATCTGCATGTCCCGATTGTGGCCGGGCATCACCTGAACACGAATTCCCGGAACCACCTCCTGATCCCCCTTTGGGAAGACCGTCTGGGCCTCGGCCGGCAGAAAGAAGTCCTTGATGTAGCTCGCCCGGTCCCGCTCGCTCGGCGCGAGAGCGTGCTCCCACTCCGCGCGCTGGACGTAGTAGCGCGCTCGGGGAAAGGTGGGCACCAGGCGATCGCCGGCGCGACGGGTGTTCCAGCCGCAGTGGTCGAAGTGCAAGTGGCTGTTGATGACCACGTCGATCTGGTCCGGCTCGAGCCCGCGGCGGCCGAGGTCGTCGAGCAGGGTGGTGGAGTGATCGACCGCGTAGATGTCCGCGAACTTGGCGTCAAATTTGTCGCCCAGGCCGGTCTCGATCACCACGTTCTCGCGCCCGGTGCGAACCAGCAGGCCGTTAAGCCCCATCCGAATCCGGTTTCGGCTGTCGGGCGCATTCTTCTTCTCCCAAAGCACCTTGGGCACGACGCCGAACATCTGGCCCCCGTCCAGGGCAAAGGCGCCGTCAGAGAGCGGTAGAATCTCAAAGTCGCCGAGGTTCATATGGCCCAAAGCTTCTCTCACACCAAGGCGCCAAGGCGCAAAAGCCAGCTGCTCATCACACGTTCACTACCCGCGGCTGGTCCGCGCCATTGCCTCGACCACCGAGTGCGGATCGGAGCGCCGGTCGAGCACCTCGTCCACCCAGCGGTCGACGGCGCCGTCGCCCAGTTGCTCCTGGTAGACCTGCTCGAACAGGCGCTGGCGCAGCAAGCTGAGGAGGCGCCGGCGGCACTTCTCCTGACGCCGCTGCCGCTTCACGCCGGTCCGTTGGCCAAAGGCGCCAAACTCCCCGATCGCCGCCCGCAGCGCGCTTACCCCTTGCCCCGTAGTTGCCACGGTTTGCACAACGGGGGGCCGCCAGCCGTCGGGCCGCGACGAGATCGCCAGCATGGCGTGCAGTTCCTCCTGCAACTTGCCGGCACCGGGTCGATCCGCCTTGTTCACCGCAAAGACGTCGGCGATCTCCATGACGCCGGCCTTAAACGTCTGAATATCGTCGCCCATGCCGGGCGCGAGCACCAGCACGGTGGCGCCCGCCAGGTGCGCGACCTCCACCTCGTCCTGGCCCACGCCGACGGTTTCAATCAAAACTGTCGCGCATCCGGCCGCCTCGAGCACGGTGACCACATCGTGCGCGGCCGGGGCAAGCCCCCCCAGCTCGCCGCGCGTGGCCATGCTGCGGATGTAGACACCGTCATCGGAGGACAGACTCTGCATGCGGATGCGGTCGCCGAGCATGGCGCCGCCGGAAAAGGGGCTGGTGGGATCGACCGCCACGACGCCCACGCCTTGGCCCTCGCGCCGGTACTCGGCCGCCAGCTTTTCCACCAGCGTGCTCTTCCCGACGCCGGGCGACCCGGTGACGCCCACAACTTCAGCTTCGATGGCACGCTCGAAGAGCAGCTTGAGGAGCGCCGAGGCCTGGGGGGCGCCATTCTCCACCATCGAGATCGCCCGCCCCATGGCGCGGCGGTCTCGGTCCGCCACGCGGTCCGCCCAATCGTGAAGCTCATCGCAGGTCATCTGCAAGTGGCTCGTGGCAAGTGAAGAGAGACAAGAGACGAGCGATCGCCCTAACTCGTTATTCCGGCTACCGCCTAAGGATTTCCCGGGCAATCACCAAGCGTTGGATCTCGCTGGTACCCTCGCCGATCGTGCACAGTTTGACGTCGCGGTAGAACTTCTCCGCCGGGTAGTCCTTGGTAAAGCCATAGCCGCCGTGAATCTGGACGGCCTCGTTGGCCACCCGAACCGCCATCTCGCCCGCGTAAAGCTTGGCCATGGCTCCTTCGCGGGTCACACGCTGGCCCCGGTCGGCGAGCTCGGCCGCCCGCCGGACCAGCAGCCGCGCGGCGTCGATTTCGGTGGCCATGTCGGCCAGCTTCCACTGAATGGCCTGGAACTCCGCGATCGGCTTGCCGAACTGGCGGCGCTGCCGGGCGTAGTCGAGCGAAGATTCATAAGCTCCCTGCGCCATCCCGAGAGCCATGGCGGCGATGGAGATGCGGCCTTTATCGAGCACTCGCAGGCTGTCCACGAATCCCTCTCCGGGCCGGCCCAGGCAATTCTGGCACGGCACGCGGCAATCCTCGAAGACCACTTCGGCGGTGTCGCTGGCCCGCAGCCCCAGCTTGTTCTCTTTCTTGCCGGGGTGAAATCCGGGCGTGCCCTTCTCCACAATGAAGGCGGAGATGCCATGCTTGCCGGCGTCCGGATCCGTCACCGCCATGGCCACGCAGAGGTCGGCGTGGCTGCCGTTGGAGGTAAAGGTCTTGGCCCCGTTCAAGACCCAGGCGCCGCCCTCGAGACGGGCGGTGGTGCGCGTGCCGCCGGCGTCGCTGCCGGCCTGCGGCTCCGTCAGGCTCCAGCAACCGAGCTTTTCGCCACGCGCCAGGGGCGCGAGGTACTTGCGCTTCTGCGCCTCGGTCCCGGCGATGTCGATGTGTCCGGCGCAAAGGGAGGTGTGGGCGGCCACGATGATAGCCACGGAGCCGTCCACCCGCGCCAGTTCCTCGATAACGAGCGCATACTCCACGTAACCGAGACCGGCTCCGCCATACTCGGCGGGGAAAGGCACACCCATGAGTCCGAGCGAAGCCAGCTGAGGCAAGATTTCGACTGGAAAATGCTGGGCTTCATCCCACTCCATGACGTGCGGCCGGACCTCGTTCTCGGCGAACTCGCGGACGGTGCGGCGGATTTCTTCCTGCTCGTCAGTAAATTGAAAGCCCAAGAATTCGGCTCCGTGGGGTTCTGCGAGGCGCGGGAAACGCGCACCACTGCGTGTTCCGCCCGCCGTTTATAGCATACACGAAGCCAAACGCCCCGTGCGGGGACGCCCGGTCCAGCTGTGGTAACATTCTTGAGCGGAATGAATTCCCCATTGAGGCTCATGGGATCAGGCCGACAGGTGGCGTCCGCTCTTCAGGCAGCTATTCTGGTTGCGGCCGCGAGCTTGGCGGCAGCGGGCGACAAGCCGCAGGAGCCCACCCAGGTGAGAATCCAGGGGTTCCCTGCTGGGTGCGCCCTGGAACTGGATGCGGCGCCGGTGGGCAAGACCAGCACGCCCACCGAGGTGGTGGTGATCCAGGTGGACCCGGGAGACCATTACCTGCATGCCGACTGTCCCGGCCAGGCCACGCAGTCCTTTTTCATTTCGCCCAGGCCGGCCCAGCTGATTGACGTGAAGCCGAAGCCTCCCGCCCCGCAGGTTTCGCCGCTCGAGGCCGCCGAGGCCCGCCGGGAGCTGACGGAACTGGCCCAAAAGGCCATCCAGGCGCGGGGAGCCGGCCATGCCGATGAGGCCATCGCCGATCTGCACCGTGCCACCGAGCTCGATCCTGAAAACCCCGATCTGCACCAGGAGCTGGGCATCACTTTTCTCTTGATGAAGGATTGGGAGCGGGCGCGCGTGGAATACCTGGAAGCGATCAAGCATGACCCCACCGAGGGCGCGTCCCACAACGGCCTCGGTTATGCCCTGGAGAAGCTCGGCGACATCCAGGCCGCCGTCGACGAGTTCCGCAAGGCGGTGCGGCTTGATCCGGATGACAGCACTTACCAGGAGCACTACATCGAAGCGCTGGCGATTCTGGAGGATCAGAAGGAACGAGCCAAGAAGAAGAAATAGCGTTGGCACTCAATAGGAGAAGCAAAAGGAGGCATGAATGATTTCCAGCCGACCATACTTGGCCTTCGCGCGGCCATTGTTTTTGGCGGCCGTGGCTACAGTGTGCTGCCTGATGGTTCCAGTGCTGACGTGGGGCGCGGCTAAGGGTGAGACTCCGGATCGTGCGCAGACGGCGAGCTCAAGCCCCGGATCCGGGCCGACGGCCAACCCGGAGTCTAGCCTCTACCTGCAGGTGCAACTCGCCGGCCCCGTGAAGGTCTCCAAGCTGAAGACGGGCGATACCCTCGAAGGAAGGCTTGCCCGCGACGTTTACCTCGGTGACCGGGATGTGTTCCCCGCGGGCAGCCAGGTTCGCGCCGCCGTCGGCAACCTGGAACGTCGGAGGAGGGAATCGAGCGGCCGCTGGCCGGGCGTCATCACGTTCTTCATGCCTCGACACCAGAGCTACCCGACCGTTCAGTCGGCCACCGTCCGGCCGCCTGGTGGCGGCGAGGTTCCGATCCAGGCGAAGCTGGTTTCCATTGGTCCGCAAATGCTGGTTCAGGCGAAACCCAAGGCCGCAAATCCAGGGCCGGTGGTAAGTCCCGCGCCCCAGGCGGTCAAGGCACCTAATGAACCCGGTTCGCGCGCAAAGCCGCCGAAGCCCGGGCAGACGATGATTCTCGAGGCGACGGAGTTTCCAGGGGGGACCCCGTCGGCGCCGGCTGCGCCCCCCGAGCCTGGCGAGCTTGCGAATCAGGCTCAACCCGCGACGATTGACACCGGCACCCGCGCCCAGGTGATCCTGCTGGGAGGCCTGAGCGCGTCCAAGAGCCATGCCGGCGAGTCCTTCCGGGCCCGCTTGCTGGAGCCGGTGCGTGCCGGTTCGGCCATCGTGCTGCCCGAGGGCATCCTTCTTGAGGGCAAGGTGATCAAGGCCACCCCGCCACGATGGCTGAGCCGTCCGGGCTCCCTCAAGCTCACTTTCACCGGGCTGACCTTGCCCTCGGGGACAGCCAGCCCGGTAGCGGCCGCGCTTGCCGGAGCGCAATTGGATCCCAGGCTGCGCACCCGGCTGGATTCCGAGGGTGGGCTGAGCGGCGGCCGGCCGGGCAAAGCCTGGACGATGATCAATCTCGGAGCGGCCGCGGGAATCGCCAAGGTGAGCGACGACACTTTCCAATTGGTGATCGAGACCCTCGTCTCCTCTGCCACCGACGCCTCCACCGCCGGTACGGCCCGGATCGTAGCGGCCTGCGCCTCGGGGATTTTTATGGTGACCCGCCGTGGCCGGGACGTGGTGCTGCCGCGGTTCACCGAGATGGACATCACCTTCGAGCGGCCGCTGTCCGTCCCCGGGCAGCAACCTTCAGCCACAACCGGTACGGAGAACTGGGAAGCCAGCGGCGCTGCCCCGATCCATTCGAAGGGAGGCGCTGCGCGGTGAAGAGTGATTCCCGGCGGGCACGATGAAGAATCTCGGCATTCTGCTCTCGGGACGCGGCTCGAACTTTGAAGCCATCGCACGGAACGTCCTGGCAGGCGCGATTCCGGCGCGCATTGCGCTCGTGATCAGCAACCGTGCGGACGCAGCCGGGCTCGACAGCGCCCGCGCCCTCGGGTTCGAAACCCGGCTGATCCCGTCCAAGGGCAAAGACCGGGATGCGTACGACCGCGAACTGGTCGAAGCTCTGCGCGTGCGGGAAGTGGACCTCGTCTGCCTGGCGGGCTTCATGCGCGTGCTGGGGCCTTTCTTCGTTCGGGCCTTCCCGGGGCGTATTCTCAACATCCACCCATCCCTGCTGCCCGCCTTTCCAGGCCTCGAGGCCCAAAAGCAGGCGCTCGAGCACGGTGTGAAATTCACTGGGTGCACCGTCCACCTGGTGGACGAGGGTGTGGACAGCGGCCCCATTCTCGGCCAAGCCGTGGTACCCGTGTTGGAGGACGACACGGTGGAGACGCTGTCGGCGCGCATCCTCGCCGAGGAGCACCGGATCTATTCGGAGGCTATCCGCCTGGTTCTCGAGGATCGCGTCCGGATCGAGGGACGGCGCGCGGTAGTGGTGGACCAGTGAAGCGGAGGCAGGGTCGGGCGTATTCGGTTGCGAACCCGACGGGGCAAGCAGCGTGATGGCCCCCAAACTCAAACCACGCGTTCCCGGCGCGATTCGTGATCGGCAGACCAAGTGATGATGACAATTGACGAACAGCTTGCCTACCTCACCAAAGGCGCCGAGGAGACCATCCGGCTGGATGACCTGCGGGCCAAGCTCGAACGCTTTGCCCGCACCGGCAAGCCTCTGAGGGTGAAGGCCGGCTTTGACCCCACCGCCCCCGATCTCCATCTGGGGCACACCGTCCTGATCCGGAAGCTCAAGCATTTTCAGGACCTTGGTCACACGGTGATCTTCCTGATCGGCGACTTCACTGGCCTGATCGGCGATCCGAGCGGCAGAAATGCTACCCGGCCGCCCATGACTCACGAAGAGATCGCGGCGAATGCCGAAACCTATAAGAGACAGGTTTTCAAGATCTTGGACCGGGAAAAGACAGTGATTGATTTCAACAGCCGCTGGCTTGACAAGCTGACGAGCCGTGAATGGATTACCTTGTGCTCGAAGTATACCGTGGCGCGCATGTTAGAGCGCGACGACTTCGCCAAGCGGATCAAGGAGCATCAGCCGCTCGCCATGCACGAACTGATCTACCCGCTGGCGATGGCGTATGACTCGGTGGCGCTCGAAGCGGACGTCGAGCTCGGAGGCACCGATCAGAAGTTCAACCTGCTGGTGGGACGCACGCTGCAGCAGGAGTACGGGCAGGAACCGCAGGTGATCATGACCATGCCCATCCTCGAGGGACTGGACGGCGTCCAGAAGATGTCCAAGTCGCTGGGGAATTACGTCGGCATCAACGAGCCGCCCGCGGAGATGTTCGGCAAGCTGATGTCGATTTCGGATGAGATGATGTGGCGGTACTACCTGCTGTTGACTGAGATGACGCCACCCCAGATTGAGGAGCTCAGGCAAGCCGTCGCCGCGGGGGCTCAGCATCCCTTGGACGTCAAGAAGGCCTTGGCCCGTCGCGTGGTTGCTGACTTTCACGGCGAGCAGCAAGCCCGGAAAGCCCAGAGCGACTTTGAGGCACAATTCCGCGACCGAGGGTTGCCTTCCGCAGTGGAGAGCCAATTGTATGGTCTCAGCCAGCCGCGCAAGCTGTTCCGCCTGCTGACCGATCTGCAGCTCTGCGAGTCGAATTCCGAGGCCCAGCGAAAGATCAAGGAGGGCGCGGTTTACTTGAGTTTCGGCGATTCCGATAGACCCGACTGGCAGAAGATGACGGACCCGACCTGGGAGCTTGACCCGCAGAAGCATCCGTCGGCCGTGTTTCGTGTGGGACGCCACGTCCTCCAGGTCATGTTCGGCCCGGCGAGCTAGCCCCTGATTAGCAAGTTTTCCAGGCAGATCGCCTGCCGTCAGCCCGCTCCTTCCAGGGCCTACGGCCGTATTTTTGAAGTGTCTAAAACGGATATCGCTCATCCAATCTGGTAACTCATGATTCGGATTTGGGGAGGACCACCATGGCTCAGATCGCCGACGATTTTGTTCGTCATCAGCTCGTGGACCGGCGGCGAAGACTCGAATCCGCCGTGGCCTGGTCGCCGGCCGAGCCGCGCTTGACCAGGCTGCTGGCCGAGGTTGATGCGGCTCTGGCGAGGCTCGAACAGGGAGCTTTCGGGATCTGCGAAGTGTGTCACGAGCCGGTGGAGGCAGACCGGGTGATGGCCGATCCCCTGGTGCGCTACTGCCTCGACCACCTCACGCCGGCGGAACGCAGCGCCCTCGAGTTCGATCTCGAAATGGCGGCCACGCTGCAGCGTGGACTGCTGCCCCGGCCGGATGCAAGCCACAACGGCTGGGAGATCGCCCACACCTACCGGCCGCTCGGCGCGGTGAGCGGCGACTACTGCGACCTTGTGGTGGAGGACGGACCGGAAAGCGGTCTGTTCTTCTTTCTAGGAGATGTATCCGGCAAGGGGGTAGCTGCCTCCATGCTGATGGCGCAGCTCCACGCCATCTTTCGAACCCTCGCCGCCCAACACCTGGATCTCGCCCGGCTCTTCGGGCGTGCGAGCCGCATTTTCTGCGAGAGCGCGCTCTCCCCTTACTACGCAACTCTGGTGGGCGGACGCGCTGGAGCCGAGGGAAGGCTGGAACTCTCGAATGCCGGCCACTGCCCGCCCCTGCTGGTGCAGGGAGGAAAGATAACCCGCCTCGAGCCTTCGGGGACTCCCTTGGGGATGTTCAGCGACGGCGATTACCCCGTCGAAGAGCTCAAGCTCGAACCGGGCGATGCTTTGGTGATCTATACGGATGGCCTCTCGGAGGCGCGCAACGCTGAGGATCAGGAATACGGGGAGGAACGCGTCATCGACTCCGCGCGCAACCAGGTTCGCCTTGGGCCGCGAGGAATCGTGGAGGGCTGCCTCGGCGACCTTGCCCAGTTCATGGGCGGCGCGAGCCTGGCGGATGATCTGACGGTGATGGCGATCCAACGGACCGCGCTTGCCTAACGGACCGTTTCAAGGTGAAATCTCTGTATTTGTGCGAGCCTGGGCGGCGCGCTTCCGCCGGGTCACCGCCAATACCCTCGCATCCTCGGCGATATAGACGGCTTCGCTGCCCGTATCCCAAAGGTCCTGCATCTTCACCCCGTGCGCCTGCTGGTCCTGGGCCAACCGCAGCAGCTTGTCGGCCGTGGCCAGAGTGTCAGGAGCGTATTCCTCCGCCCCGGCTCGTCGCGCGGTGGCGATGGCGCGGCGGGCCTCTTCCACCACCAGCGATCCCGGATCCGTGGTCGCCGGCGGCGAATCCGGCACTGCATCGGCGCCCAGGGGGACGGCGAGTAATTCGCAGGTCGCCTGGGTGACGGGAATAGCAGGCGTGGCGCCGGGCATGACGTCGCCTTCGAAGACCACGTTCTTGCCGGGCTGGCTGACGGCCAGGTAAGCCTCAGCGGTCACGATCAATCCGAAGCGGCGGGGGAGCACCTTGGTGTTGAGTCGGCCCTCCGTCCCCGACAACTCGACCTCGCCGAGGTTCGTGAGGCGGCCTTCCGAGGTGACGGCCCAGAGCACATAAGTCAGGAACTCAGCGCCGATCTTCGAGGCTGGGGGGAGATTGGTGAAAGCGGCGTGTATTTTCAGGACGTTCTTGAACGGCAGGATCTCGGCCTGGCCAGCGGCTCCGGAAACCTGAGATGTATAGCGGAAGACGATCGTGGTGGGTCCAGCCAGGGCGCCGAAGTCCAGCACGCGGACCGACCGGCTCACTTTCGCCGGCTCGCTGAGCACGGCTGCGCTGCCTGACTCGCCCTGCCGCGCGTCGCAGATCGCCGGATCGCGAACGACGAAGGCGGCGAGCAGACTCGCAAGCCAGAAGATACTCCTCGCTCTTTTCGCCATCATCGCTCGTCGGAGGCGTTTAGGGTGGGCGCGGTACGCGTACCTTACTCCTTCGATTCGTCGGGTGGAATGCTGAGGTTGAGAACCACGATGGCGCGGTCATCCAGGGAACTGGCGCGTCTTAATTCGGATTGCTGGCCTTTGTAAGTCGCCTGCACCTGGTAATCGTCGATGGGCCTCAGACTGGTGAACGCATAGCGCCCGTCTGCTTGCGTGTAGATGCCGAGCGTTTTCCCGGTGGTCGTATCGGTGAGCTGCACCGTGGCCCCGGCGATCGGCTTGTCGGCCTGGTCCATCACCTCGCCCTGGATCGTCTTGGTGGGCGGCTTCTTCTGCTTCGCCGGCAGCGAAGACGGCAGGAGGGACGCCAGCGCCAGCCAGGCCGCCGCGAAGCCCAGGATGGCCCCGCGAGCGTGCCCCGCTGATCGGGGCCGGCGGTGGGCCTCCACGCTACCAGTCCTCTTCTTCCTCTTCCTCTTCATCCACCACAGCTCGCAGTTCAAGCGGATTCGTGCTGACCACTTCGAGTTCAGTTCCGCACTCATGACAATCCAGTTTCTCGCCTTCTTCGATTTCGTCATCTTCCATGTCGATTACGGCGTCGCATTCCGGACAATGCGCCATCGCACACCTCCGAATCATCCAACTTCGGCTAGAGGGCCAGTCTATTCATTCGGCGCGCCAATGTCCAGTCGCTCGCCCGGACCGCAAAGCCAAAGAAGGCTGTTGCAAGTCATGGCACGTTCGTGATAAATAACGGCCCTTCGTGGCCGGTTAAACGTTTTGTCAATTCCAGGTCCGAGCGCAGTCGATAAGGAGGAAACATGGGACGCGTTCCGAGAAGGCGGTTCTTGAAGGATGCGGGAGTAGCCGGCATGGCTCTGGCGGCGGACTCTTGGCTGGCCCGATCCGTAAAGGCCCAGGGAGCTTCGTCCGCCACCCGGGTTGTGGTGGAGCCCTCGCGCCAAATCTCGACCATCGACCCCCGCATCTTTGGATCCTTCTTGGAGCAACTGGGGCGCGCCATCTATACCGGAATCTACGAGCCCGGCTCCAAGCTGGCAGACTCGAACGGATTCCGGACCGACACCTTGGAGGAGATCCGCGGGCTGGGCGTGCCCATCATCCGCTGGCCGGGCGGCAACTTCGTCTCGGGTTACCACTGGCTGGACGGCGTCGGTCCCACGAAGGATCGCCCCGTCGTGCTCGATCGCGCCTGGGACACCATCGAAACCAACCAATTCGGCACCAACGAATTCATGGCCTGGTGCAAGCTGGCCGGGACCGAGCCGCTGATGGGCATGAATTTTGGCACCGGCTCGGCGGAGATGGCGGCCGCCCTGGTGGAGTACTGCAACGTGGAGAAGGGTACCCGCTGGAGCGACCTTCGCCGCCAGCACGGTTACGAGGCGCCGTATGGCGTCAAGTACTGGTGCCTGGGAAACGAGATGGACGGCCCGTGGCAGATCGGCCACATGCTGGCCGCCGACTACGGGATGAAGGCGGCCGACGCCGCCCGGCAAATGCGGGTGATCGATCCCTCCCTCAAGCTGATTGCCTGCGGATCGAGCGGTCCGTTTATGCCGACCTACCTCGAGTGGGACCGCCAGGTCCTCGAGCAGTGCTACAACGAAGTGGACGGCATCTCGCTGCACCGCTATTTCGGCAACAATGAGGAAACCGGCGGCGACAGCTCCAAGTACCTGGCCATGAATCTGGCCATGGACCGGCAGATCGAGCAGATTATCGCCGTCTGCGATATGGTGGGCGGCGTCAAGCGGTCGAACAAGCGGCTCTGGCTCTCGTTTGACGAGTGGAACGTCTGGTACCGGGCCCGCGGCGGCGAAGCCGAGAACGGCCACCGGCAACCCGCCCCGCATCTCCTGGAGGAGGTCTACAATCTCGAGGACGCTCTGCTGGTGGGCGGGCTGGTCAACTCCCTGTTGCGGCACTCGGACCGCGTCAAGCTGGCCTGCCTCGCCCAACTGGTGAACGTGATCGCGCCCCTGATGACCAACGAGACCGGAGTGCTGCGTCAGACCATTTACTACCCGTACGCCTGGGGGCTGCACTACGCGCGCGGCAGCGCCCTGAGCCTCGCCCCCGAAGGACCCACCTACAACGTGCCTCACCTCGGGCGGCCGATCGAGGAGGGCGGGACTCCGATGCCCGGTCTCGGCGAGGTGCCGTATCTCGACGTGGCCGCCACCTTCGACGCGGCTGCCAAGACGGCCACGCTCCTGGTTCTGAACCGGGATCTGGAGAAGCCGCGCGAGTTGCAGGTCGAGTGGCGCGAGATCACGCCCACGAAGGTCACCGCGGCGCAGGTCGTCACCGGAACTGACCTGAAGGCTACCAATACCTTCGAAGCTCCCAAGCGGGTGATCCCCCAGACGCTTGAGGCGCCGGCCGCCGCGTCCCGCATGACCTTCCAGTTGCCCGCCCGCTCCTACAGCGTTGTGACCGTGTCCGTGTGAGTCCCGTGGCCGGCGGCGCGGGATGAGACGGATCTGGGGCTTGACGCGGCCGGAAGGCTGGCGGCAGGCTGTTCTTATAGGCGACGCAGTTCGCCGAGAAGGAGGTGCCGCCCGTGAAACCAAGAACCTTGATCGCCGCCGGTCTGGCAGTCTGCCTGGTCTGGTGGGCGCCGGCGTTCGTGGGGGCCCAGGCGCAGGCGCAAGCCCCGCAGCAGGCACAAGCCCCGCAACCGCCCCTCACCGAAGAGCAGGTCGTCCAACTGATCAAGCAATCCAAAAAGAACCTGAAGGACGTGGCCGGCGTGGTGCAGGAGCGAGGCGTCAGCTTTGATCTGGATCCCAAGATCGAGAAGAAACTGCGGAAAGCCGGCGCCGATGACGACACCATCCAGACGGTGTACCGGGCCACGCCGGCTGGGCGGGCCGGCAACAAGTCGATCCTGACCAGCGCCACCGGAGAGCAGATTCAGTTGTCGCCCCAAGAAGGGACGGCATTCAACGCCATTCGGAACGAGCTGAATCCCGACCGCCTGCTCTCCCTGGTGGATAATTTCGCCAAGCAGTATCCCGACAGCAAGGCTCTGCCCTATGTCTACGCTCAGGGATCCAAGGCCTGCCAGGACAAAGGCGACCTGCAATGCAGTATCACTTACGGTGAGAAGAGCCTGAAGCTCGATCCCGAGAATCTGCCGGCCATGCTAGTGCTGTCCATGAGCCTCAGCCAGCCCAACATCGGACGCGACGAAACCGACAGTGAGAAGAGCGCCCGGCTGAAAGAGGCGGAAGGCTACGCGGAGCATGCCCTCAAGTTGATTGACGCCATGCCGAAGCAGGCGAGCGAGACGGACGATCAAGCCCGCCAGCGCAAGGGCGCGTTTCAGGCGGACGCCGAGTTCGCCCTCGGCATGGACTTCCTGCTGCAAGATGATCCCGGCAAGGCGGCCGAGGAATTTCAGACCGCCATCAATTCGGCGTCTAACCCGCCTCCCCAGTATTACTATCGCCTGGGCGATGCGAGTGCCAGCAGCGGTAAAACCGAAGATGCGATCCGGGCCTACACCAAGGCCGCAGAACTCGGCAAAGGCACGGTGATTGAGCAGTACGCCCAGCAGCGCATCGCCGAGCTAAAGCAGAGCAAACCCTAGCAGGATGCTGAAAGACCCGCCAGCCTGTCATTTCGAGGAGCCGCAAGGCGAGGAGGAATCTCGTAGCGTCAAAAAGGAGGCCTGTCTGGGACTACGAACATTTGGCAAGAGGGCCACGAAACCGGCTGCGGGATTTATCTCAGCGTTGGTCATCACTAGTTGTTTAACTACCTGGTTTGGCCAGCACCTTATGGTCGCCTCTCCTCGTGGCGGCGAATCCGTCGTACACGGAGCGTCAACCCAGGTCAATTGGTCCCAGTTCCAATTTGCGCCCAACCACGTGGGTCTGAACCCGTTTGAGACCATACTCGGTATTAACACCGTGGGCGGATTAGTCCAACTTTGGCGGTTTGGAGGACCTTCCGGTGCTTACACTGTGCAGACGTCACCGGCAGTTGTTAATGGGTTGCTATACGCGGGCGGGAATTCCATCGCCGGCGGCGGGCCGGGGTTCTTCGCTCTCAATGCGGCTACTGGGTCGTTGCTGTGGTATTACCAGGTGCCTACGATCTCGTCACCGGCCGTGGCTAACGGCTTGGTCTACTTTGGCGCGTCCACCACCAACTATGGCATTTTTGCATTGAACGCTACCACGGGTGCTTTGGTCTGGAAATTCACGCTGGGTAGTCTGATTTATGCTTCGCCGGCGGTCGCCAATGGGGTGGTCTATTTGGACTGCGCCGACGGAAACCTGTACGCCTTACAAGCGAGCACAGGCGCGCTGGTGTGGCAACGGATGATCGCCCCCGCTGGTTTCGTGGAATCTTCGCCGGCCGCAGCCAATGGGATCGTCTACGTGGGTTCACCCAACGGCAAGGTGCTCGCACTTAACGCCAAGACCGGAGCTTTCCTATGGCAGTACACCACGGGCTCCTATATTTACTCTTCTCCCTCAGTCGTCAACGGCGTCGTCTATGTTGGCTCGAGCGATGGCCATACCTATGCCCTTAACGCAGGGACGGGGGCTCTGGTGTGGAAATACTCAACGGGCGCGGTGTTGGGTTCACCCGCAGTGGCCAGCGGAGTGGTCTATGTCGGGTCGACGGACTTCAACGTCTACGCTCTCAATGCCGCTACAGGCGTCCTGGAGTGGCGGTATGCGACTGCGGGCTCAGTGGATTTTTCCTCGCCGTCCGTTGCCAACGGGGTGGTCTATGTGGGCGGTCAAAACTTGTATGCCTTGGACGCCGCGAGTGGCGAATTGCTTTGGCAAAACCCAACTCCCGACGCCTTGGAGTCCTCGCCGGTGGTCGTGAATGGCAAGCTCTACTTCGGCGACCAGCGCGGGAGCGTATATGCTTTTGGCTTATGACAGGCGGGAAGAAGCCCGCGCGGACCTCTGTACCTTCCGGGACTCCGCGGCGCAAAGCGCCTCGTCTAGGTTCGGTGCAGGCCAGCAGGTTCTGACGGCCCCGAGGGCGAAACATGAGTGAACCCGACCCCGAAATCTGCTCGCGCCCGGCTCGCAGCCAGCCTGAGCTCCCCCTCGAGTTCTGCCCCGTGTGCTCATCGCGGCTTGAGTCGAAGCATTGCAAGCTGGTCTGCGCGCGCTGCGGGTATTTCGTGTCTTGTTCGGAATTCGAATAAGCGCTTCGCGGGTGGCGCATCCATCGCTTTGTGATGTATGTGGACTCAGTTGTTACGGCGGGCCGGCGCACAGCAGAGCGGGCGCTCCTGCGCCAACCAGCCTGCCGTCTTGGTAATGGTCTGCCTCCAGCCTTCGCAAACCGTAACTATCCCTGAAACATAATCGGAGTGACTTGTTAAACCCTCCGCCCGCGGTGTACAGTCGGACAGCAACCGGGAGATCCCATGTCCCCACTCGCCTCAGCCTTGCGTGGCATTCGTGCTGAACCAATGCCTCCCCGATGGCAACCGGCCGCTGGACGGGCAGACGAAGTTCGGGCGGGGTCCCAGTTTCATGGGGGGGTACCCCACGGTCGAAGCCAAGAGGTCATTTAGAATCAACAAAAGCTTGCAGAAGGCGGACCGGTATCCCGTCAACATATTGACAGGCAAGCACTTCTGAAATCTATCCCGTCAACTTATTGATACGGAATGGCTTAGATTCAGGAACAGGGCTACACGGCCTTTGGAGTCAAACCGCCTGGATCAGGCGCGGCTGTTGCCCCTCCAACTTTGGAATCTCGATCTCTCGAATGAAACCGCTACTTCAGCCTCGTCCCGTTCGGCACGTCGTCCTTGAAGGCCCCCAGCACCGGCTTGCTTTCCGGGGCCGGCCGGGAACTCGGGGAAACGGCTTATAGGCACCGCCAGACGGTTGACAAATCGGGTTCTGTGAGGTTTTAATAGAATCTCCAAGCGATCTTGATGGAGAGGACTGTGGGAACGTATCTGGAAAAGGTACGCCGGGGTGGCGTGCGCTGGACGCTGATTGACGCCGAGGGCCAGGTGTTGGGACGCCTGGCGGCGCGGGCCTCCCGGGTGCTGACTGGGAAGAATTTGCCGGACTTTACGCCGAGTGTGGACCACCGCCGAGGCGTGATCGTCATTAATGCGGAGAAGGTCCGGCTGACAGGCAAAAAGTGGGACGACAAGTTCTATCGCCATCACACGGGCTATCCGGGCGGGCTGAAAGAGATCTCCGCCCGGCGGGTGCTTGAGACCAGGGCGGAGCGGCTGGTGCACGACGCCATCGTCGGCATGTTGCCGAAGAACCGGCTCGGAGACCGGCTGTCCACGCGTCTCAAAGTATACGTCGGCCCGGCGCATCCCCACGCTGCCCAGCGTCCGGCAGCCGTTTCCCTGAGCCAGTAACCCTCGTCGGGATTCCATTTTTATTTCGGGTTGAAGGAGTGCGTGTGACGGAGAGCGTTCAATTTCGAGGTACCGGCCGGCGCAAAAAGTCGATCGCGCGCGTGATTTTGAGGCCCGGTTCGGGCACGGTGACCGTGAACCGGCGTCCCTTCGACGGCTACTTTCCGGCCGAAGCGCTGCGTCTGGAGGTGCGGCAGCCCCTGGTGGCCACCGAAACCGAGTCGCAGTTCGACGTCGTCGTCCTGGCGCACGGGGGCGGTGTCCACGGGCAGGCCGGCGCGGCGCGCCACGGCATCGCCCGGGCGTTGCTGGCGTTCAACCCGGAGTTACGGACCAAGCTGCGCCAGGGCGGTTTTCTCACGCGCGATCCGCGGGCTAAGGAGCGCAAGAAGTACGGCCAGAAGGGCGCCCGCAAGCGGTTCCAGTTCTCGAAGCGGTAGGCGGTAGCAGGGAGCTGACATCCGGCTACCGGCAGCCGACAACCGGTTGGGAGGTAATTTGGCGAGCATCACAATGAAAGAGTTTCTGGAGGCTGGAGTCCACTTCGGCCACCAGACGCGGCGCTGGAACCCGAAGATGAAGGAATACATCTACGGGGAGCGCAACGGGATCTACATCATCGACCTCCAGAAGACCATGAAACTCTTCAAGGAGGCGGCGAAGTTTGTCTTCGACCTCGCGCAGGAAGGGAGGGCGGTTCTGTTTGTAGGCACGAAGCGCCAGGCCCAGGAAGCCATCGCGGAGGAAGCGAAGCGGTGCGGCATGTATTACGTCAACAGCCGCTGGCTGGGTGGACTGCTCACCAACAATGCCACGATTCAGAAGTCGATCCAGCGGCTCAAAGAGCTCGAGGAGATGGGTCGTGACGGGCGCTACGAACTGCTGCCCAAGAAGGAAGTGCTGAAGCTGGAGCGCGAGCGCCAACACCTGGACCGGAATCTGGCGGGCATCAAAGACATGCCGAGTCTGCCAGACGCGCTCTTTGTGGTGGATTCGAACAAGGAACGCATTGCCGTGACGGAAGCCCACAAGCTGGGGGTTCCGGTGGTGGCCATCGTCGACACCAACTGCGATCCGGATTACGTGGACTATGTGATTCCGGGCAATGACGACGCGCTGCGCTCCATCCGGCTTTTCACCTCGCGAATCGCCGACGCGGCTTTGGAAGGGCGTCAAGCCGCCGCCGAACGGCAACTCGAGGAAGAAAAGCTGGCCGCCGAGCAGCAAGCCGAAGAACTGGAGCGCCAGCGTGAGGCGCAGGCTTTGGAGCTGAGCGGCGGGCGGGAGGACGAAGTGATCGCCGAGGGCGCCTACCCGATCGAAGGCGACTACCTGGAACCCGCGGCCGCCGCACCTGTGGACGAACTGGATGAAGAGCGGCCCGCTCAACGGCGGCGGCCGGCCGCCGGTCCGGGAAGGACCAGTCGGCGCCGGGAGGGAAGTCCGGGGAGGCCTTAGCAGAGAACGGCCAGGGTAGGGTTTGAGAGATCGGGGCAGGCCTTGAGGCAGGGGAAGATGGCGCGAGGCCTGCCTTTTTCGTGTCAGGGAGGAAGCAACCAGGAATGAGTGTCAAGGCCGAGGATGTCAAGAGGCTGCGCGAGGTCACGGGCGCTCCCATGATGGAGTGCAAGAAGGCCCTGGAAGCGGCGAACGGTAATTTTGAGGAGTCGATTGTTTACCTGCGGAAGCGGGGGCAGGCCGCGGCCGCCAAGAAGTCCGGGCGCAGCGCCAACCAGGGACTGGTGGGGTCCTATATCCATCCCGGAGCGCAGATCGGCGTGATGGCGGAAGTCAATTGCGAGAGCGACTTTGTGGCGCGCACCGAGGAGTTTATCCAGTTCGCGCACGACATCGCCATGCAGATTTGCGCCACGGACCCGCGTTTCATTCGCAAAGAAGATGTGACGCCGGAGGTCCTGGAGCGCGAGAAAGAGATTCTGCGCGCGCAGGCGGCGGAGTCTGGAAAGCCGCCGGCGGTGGTCGAGCGGATTGTGGAAGGCCGGCTGGGCAAATTCTTTGAGGAGAACTGCCTCTACGAGCAGCATTTCATCAAAGACCAGTCCGGCACCACTACCATTCGCGAGCTGATTGAGTCCAAGATCGCGAAGCTGGGGGAGAATATCGCTGTACGCCGCTTCGCCCGCTTCAAGGTGGGCGACGGACTCGCGAAGCCGGGCGAGTGAACCGCCCCGGGCATTCGCCGACTTTTCCCGATCATGGCCGAACGCGACTCGGAACCCGTCTTCCACCGTATCCTGGTGAAGCTCAGCGGCGAGGCCCTCTTGGGCTCTCAAGGCTTCGGAGTGGACGCCTTGGTCGCCGGGCGCATTGCCCAGGAGATCCACGAGATCCACGATCTCGGCGTGGAAGTGGCCGTGGTGGTGGGCGGGGGCAACTTCATTCGCGGGGTGGTGGCCTCGGCCCGGGGCATTGACCGCGTGGTGGGCGACCACATGGGGATGCTGGCCACGGTCATCAACGCGCTCGCCTTGCAGGACGCCATCGAGAAGTGCGGGTCTCCCACGCGCGTCGTCACCGCCATTGAGATTCGGGAGATCGCCGAGCCGTTCATCCGGCGCCGCGTGGTGCGCCACCTGGAAAAGGGCCGGGTGGTGATTCTGGCCGCCGGGACCGGCAATCCGTTCTTCTCCACCGATACCGCAGCGGCGCTGCGAGGCATGGAGATCAAAGCCGAGGTGATTCTGAAGGCCACCAAGGTCGACGGGATCTACGACGCCGATCCCAAGAAGGTCCCCGACGCCAAGTTTCTGGCGGAGATCAGCTATCTCGACGTGCTCTCCCGGCGCCTGGGTGTGATGGACACCACGGCCATTTCGCTTTGCATGGACAACAGTCTGCCGATTATTGTTTTCAACCTGAACGTCTCCGGAAACCTCAAGCGAATCGTGCTGGGCGAGAAGGTGGGATCGCTCGTCGTGCGCTGATTCGCCAGGGAGGACTGCCGTGCCCGCCATTGAGAATCCGATCGTCCGCGAAACCTTGACCCAGGCCAAGACCCGGATGGCCAAGGCGCTGGAAGATTGCCGGCGCGAACTCGCCGGGGTTCGAACGGGTCGCGCCTCGGTATCGATGCTGGACTCGATCCGGGTCGACTATTACGGGACGCCCACGCCTCTCAACCAGGTGGCGACCCTCGGGGTTCCCGAACCCAACCTGGTCACCGTCCAGGCCTGGGACACCACCCTGCTTTCCCTGATCGATAAGGCGATCCGCTCCTCCGACCTCGGGCTCAACCCGATGAGCGACGGCAAGCTCCTCCGCATTCCGATTCCGCCTTTGACCGAAGAGCGCCGCAAGGAGCTCGTGAAGCACCTGCACAAGGGGCTCGAGAACCATCGCACGTCGGTCCGCAACATCCGCCGCGATTCGAATGAGGCCTTGAAGAAGCTTCTCAAAGACAAAAAAATCTCTGAGGATGATGAAAAGCGGGCTCTGGAGGATATCCAGAAGTTGACCGACGAGTTCATCGGCAAGCTCGATCAGGACGGCAAGGCGAAAGAGGACGAGATCCTGCAGATGAAATAAGCCGCCGGCCGCGCCCGTCAGCTCGCCAGGGCCACGGCGCAACGCTCGCGCACCTGGCGGAGCAGTCCGGGGATCTCGTAGACGGCGCGGTTCTCGAGCGCGGCCACCCGGGCGCGGTAGTCGTCGAGAACACCGGGACGAAGCAGCCGCTCCACCGCCGTGGCCACCTGCCGGAAGCTCTTCACCGCCAGTCCTACTTTTTTTTCCAGAACCCACTCGACGTTGTAGCGCTCCTGCGGCATCGTGCTCGCGTTGCGCTCCACAATCACCGGCAGTTTCATCAGCAGCGCCTCGCTCAAACATCCGGGTCCAGGCTTGCCGACAAAGAAGTCGGCGAGCTGCATGTAGTACGGGACCTCCGTCGTAAAGCCGAGCACCACGCGCGCGCAGCGCGAGGCCTCGGCGCGCAGATCGTCCGCCAGCGCCTGGTTGCGGCCGCAGAGGAGAATGAGCTGGACGTCGAGCCCCGAGTCGTCGAGGCGCCTCGCCACCTCGCGCATGGCCACAGAGCCCTGGCCGCCAAAAAGAACCAGGCCGGTGGCCATCTGGGGATGCAGCCCGAAGCGCATTCTCTCCAGTTCGCGGCAGACTGGCGGCGCCTCGTAGAAGCGCGGGTCCACGATCATGCCGCTGGTGCAAAGGATGCGGGCGGGCGCGACACCGAGGGCGAGCGCCTGTCCGGCAGCGCGCTCGGTGCCGCAGATATAGAACTGCTCCGGCGATTCGATCCAGAAATGCGGCGGAAAGTCGGCGAAATCGGTGAGCACGGTAACTAGCGGGACCGCAGGATTGGCGCGGCGCAAGCTCTCGGAGATCGCCCGGTTGAACTGTGGCACCACCGAAACCACCATGGACGGTCGTGTCTGGCGCCAGTGGGCCTCGAGCAAGCTCACCTCTTCCGGGTGATAGTAGCGAATGGCGGCGTGCAGCGGCGCCAGCAGCTGCTCCGAGCCACGCGTCCAGCCGCGGCGCAAGAGCAGGTTGTAAAGCTCTTCCAGGCGCTTGCCGGTAAGACGCCGCACCGGATCGATTGGATCCAGCACCTGCTGGAGACTCGTGAGATGCACGCGGCCTGTGTCCTCGCGCTCCAGCACCGCTTGGAGAGCCGTCGCCGCAGCGCGGTGCCCGCCGCCGGCGTCGAAATAGAGAAGCTCAAGCGTGTCCATGTCGGCAGCATGCCACATCACGAGGCTAGTGCAATAGCGTGTCACCGAATCTTCATCAAGCGGGCACAAAGACTTAACATGCGCGTTGTAGCCTACCGTGTGCGATGCGATATGCACGTTCACAGCGCTCACTCCGGCAGGAGCACCCTGCCGGGGCTGAGCCGCTTCTGCCGCGAATCCTACAGTCCTCCGGAAGCCGTTTATCAAACCTTGCGCCGTCGTGGCATGGATCTGGTGACGCTGACCGATCACGATTCCATCGAGGGCGCAGAGATTCTGCGTTCCCGGGCGGACTTCTTTCTCAGTGAGGAGGTCACTTGCCGTGCGCCCTCAGGCACCGAGGTTCACATCGGCGTCTACGGCATGGCGGAGCGCCACCACATCGAGTTGCAGCGCCGTCGGAACGACCTGCCGAGGCTAGTTCGCTATGTCAACGAGCAGCGTCTGTTCGCGGTGGTGAACCATCCTTTCTCTGCCTTGACCGGCCGGCGGCAGACGGAAGATTTCGCGTTCTTCTCGGCCTTTCCGGCCTTGGAGGTGCTGAACGCCCATCTGTCGCGTTCACACAACCAGTGCGCGCGCCAATTGGCGGAGCGGAATCTTCAGCTGGGGGTAGGTGGCAGCGACGCCCACACCGTGGCCTCCGCCGGCTCCGGATGGACCGAAGTTCCGGGCGCCCGAAATCGGGAGGACTTTCTGGCAGGGTTGCGCCAGGGCCGCGGGCGAGCCGGCGGCCGCTCGGGAACCTACGCCAAGCTGACGGCGGACGTGTTTCGCATCGCGCTGGCGGTGATGACCGACGAGCCGGCCACGATCGCCCTGGCGCCGCTCTTGGCGCTGGTTCCGGTGATCACCTTCGCCAATCTTGTCAGGGAGCGGACCTTCGCACAGAGGTGGGGCCGGATGATCCTCGACGGTCCTGAGCGGGGCGCCCTCCGGCAAAATTACCGGCAGTCGCAGGAGTCGGTCGCATGACGCTGGCTGGCGCGCCTCACGCTCTGCTCGGCTTCGTGGCTCACCAGGATCGGCGGCTGATGCGCCGCGTCCAGCGCTGGCGCCCGCCCCGCTGGGTACGCTGGTGGATGATCCTGGCCACGCGGGGCGGCGACGGCTGGATGTGGTATGGCCAAGGCGCGGTTCTGCTGATCGCCGGCGGTGACCGCCGTTTGGCCGCCCTGGAAGCGGGGGCGCTCGCCTGTGGCCTCGGCATTCTGACCTTTCAGATCCTGAAGCGCGCCATCGGAAGGCAGCGTCCTTCGATCCAGGAGAAACACAACTGGGCCCGTCTGCTGCCGCCCGACGAATTCTCCTTCCCTTCGGGTCACACCATCACCGCTTTTGCCTTCGCCGTCTCGATCGCCCATTTCTATCCGGAATTACTGCCATGGTTCCTCTTCTGCGCTCTGAGCGTTGGGGCCTCACGCATCGTCCTCGGCATGCACTTCTTGAGCGACGTGCTGGCGGGCTGCGCGATCGGATGTATTCTAGGCTACTGCGCTGGCCACGCGGCTCTCTGAGAGGCGGGCGGCGGCTCCGCGGCGAAGCGCCGTCATCAAGCGGTCGAACAGCAGGAAAAAACCGGGAGAGGAGCTATCGCTTTGAAGCCGCTCTCCCGGGAAGCCACGCCCGTTACCGAAAAATCAGCGTCCTGAAACTCTCGAATAAGCCCCCAGCCGGCGGCGCATCAGCGTGCCGAGACTGAGCACCCCGGACCCGAGCAGCAGCAGCGAGGCGGGCTCGGGGGTGGGGGTTGGAGTCGGGGTAGGGCAGTACGTTCCAGGGATGAGGAACTCCTGAGGACGGCCGCCCCGGCTCTGGCTGCCGTTGATGGGCACCAGGATATCCCAGCCTTTGAACTCGCTAAAGTTCAGCGAAGTGCTGCTGGCCATTGCCAGGAAATGAGAGGCGCCCGCGTCATAGTTTGAGCTTGAAAGCGCGGCCGAGTCAAACAGGCCCCAGATGGCAAACTGGATATCGTTATAATCCGACGTGGGCTCGGTTTTGAAGAGCGAGGTGAGGTAGGCAGCTTCCAGGTACAGATGGTCCGCATTGCTGTAACTACCAAACAGAGCGGAGCTCACTCCGGACGCGGTGAGAGGCACTTCGTGGGCTTTCCAGGTTTCTCCCACCCAAATCTCATCGAAATAATCATCGCAAGGCGCGTGGATCGTCTGACGCCCAATCTTGAGCTCGTAGGGACCTACGTAGACGCCGCCATTGTGGGAAGTGACGCCACTGGCGTTCAGCAAGGTCACGTTGACGGTGCCTGCCCGGGCCCCGCTTCCCAGACCCAGCATCAGCGCCAGACCAAAGCAAAGAGCAAGAGCTAAATTTCTCATCTTGAGGACAATCTCCTGACTTCTAGTCTCCGGAGCCCATTCGCGTGCCAACCTCCGAGCTCCACGACGTTCTGGCGGCAGCTTGGGTGCCAAAAGGCGGCTCTGGCATCTCGTTGAGGGAGAGGAATTTCTGAGTCCTTCTGATATCTGACTGATTAACGGATGGAAACCGCTTTCCTCCACCGACAGGGAAATCACTTTCCCTAGGGCGCAAGTTGGAGGCTTCAGCGATCGACCGAGCGGCCCCGGGGCCCTCGGCCGCGGCCGCCAGCCCGCTATGCTAAAGTTGATTGAGGCGCAAGACTTAAGGCACCCAAAGGGGCACTTGAACGAATGCCGATCGGCTACCTTGATTGCTCTTCCGGCGTGAGCGGCGACATGTTTCTGGGAGCTTGTCTCGACGCCGGCCTCGATTCGAAGAGCTTCCTGGCGGAAATCGGCAAACTCACTGTCGGGGCCTACGAGTTCAAGTCCTGCCGGGTGACCCGGGCGGGACTGGCCGGGACCCAGGTTGAGATCGCGGCCCCCGGAAAACAGCCCCACCGCCATCTGGCGCCCATCGAGCAGATGATCGAATCGAGCGCACTGTCGTCCAGCGTCAAGCAGCGGTCCCGCCGGATCTTCCGCCGCCTGGGCGAGGCTGAGGCCGATCTTCACGCCCTGCCTATCGAGAAGGTGCACTTCCACGAGGTAGGGGCGGTGGACGCCATCCTCGACATCGTAGGCGCCTGCGCGGCGCTGGAACTGCTCGGCGTCGAGGAGCTGGTCGCCTCGCCGCTGAACGTCGGCGCGGGACGGGTCAATGCCGCCCACGGGTCCTTGCCCGTGCCGGCGCCGGCCACGGCGGAACTGCTGCGCGGCGTCCCCATCTATTCGTCGGGCATCGAAGCTGAGCTGGTCACACCCACGGGCGCGGCGATTGTATCGACCCTGGCGAGCGGCTTCGGCCCGCTGCCCCCGATGAAGGTGGACCGGATCGGCTACGGCGCCGGCGCCCGCGACCTGCCGGGCCACCCCAACCTGCTGCGCCTGTTCATCGGCGAACGCACCTCGAGCCCCGATCTCGGAGCCACACTCCCGGGCGGCGACGTGGTGAGCATCATTGAGACCAGTGTGGATGACATGAGCCCGGAGGTTTACGGCTACCTGGTGGAGCGGGCCCTGGCCGCCGGCGCGCTCGACATCACTTGCGCGCCCATCGAGATGAAGAAGAATCGCCCCGGCTTTGATATCCGGGTGCTCGCCCGGCCCGGGCAGGCCGAAGCCCTGGCCGACCTGATCTTCGCCGAGACCACCACCTTGGGCTTGCGCATCTCGATGGCCGAGCGGCGGGTGCTCGAGCGCGAAGTGGTGAGCGTGGAGACGCCCTACGGCGCCGTTCGCCTCAAGGTCGGGCTGCGCAACGGGCGCGTCCTGAACGCGGCCCCTGAGTACGAAGACTGCCGGCGCGTGGCGCTCGAGCGCGGCGTGCCCCTCAAAGAAGTCATGCAGGCCGCCCAGGAAGCGTACCGGAGAAGATCGGGCGATCGGAGCGCCCGTTGACCTGAAGCGCGTACGCCTTTCACCTGACCCGGTCGCCCGTTGACCCCTTGATCCGATATGAATACCTTTTACCTTACGACGCCGATTTACTATCCCAACGCCCGCCCGCACGTGGGCTCGGCCTACACCACCATCGTTTGTGACGTGCTGGCCCGCCATAAGCGCATGTGCGGCTACGACGTGGCCTTTCTCACCGGCACCGACGAGCACGGCGAGAAACTGCAGCGGGCGGCTGCGGAGGCGGGACAATCGCCCAGCGAGTTCGTGGCTGAGAAGCGGAAGCTTTTCACCGCGCTCTGGAAGAAGCTCGGCATCCAACACGACTATTTCGTCTATACGGATCAGCCTGATCACACCCTCTCTGTGCAGCGCATGCTGGTTCGCGCCCGTGAGAACGGATATATCGAGAAGAAGCGTTACGAGGGCCGCTACTGCATTTACGACGAACGCTACATTTCGGACGGAACCGATCCGGTCAACTGCGATATCTGCGGGCGCCCGGCGGAACTGATCAGCGAGGAGAATTATTTCTTTAGGTTGTCGGCCTTCGGCGGCGAGGAGGGCCGGCTCATGAGGCTCTATCGGGAGCATCCCGAGTTCGTCCAGCCGGATTTCCGCCGCAACGAAGTCATCAGCTTCGTCAGAGGCGGCTTGCGTGATATATCGGTGAGCCGCAAGCGAATCAAATGGGGTATTCCCTGGCCGGATGATCCTGAACAAGTGTTCTACGTCTGGTACGACGCGCTCATCTCCTACATGACCGGTATTGGCTACGCGCAGGGCGAGAACGGCAGCGCGACGTTTCAAAAGTACTGGCGCAACGCTCCTCCCCAGGCGGAGCTGGTCCACATGATCGGCAAGGACATCCTGCGCTTCCACGCCGTCTATTGGCCGGCGTTCATCATGGCCGCTTATCCCGGCCAGCCGGAGATGCTACCCACCACGATCTTCGCTCACGGCTGGATTTACTACGAGCAGGACAAGATGAGTAAGTCGAAGGGCAACGTGGTGTATCCGGAGCCGATCATCGACGCCTTTGAGAGCTTCGGCGCCCCCGGCAACGACGCTCTCCGCTATTACCTGCTGCGCGAAGCGCCTTTCGGGCACGATACCAGCTTTTCCTACGACGCGCTGATTCAGCGCTACAACTCGGACCTCGCGAACGACCTGGGGAATCTGGCGAGCCGGACGCTGACGCTTATACAGAGCCGATTCGGCGGGAAGCTCGAGAGGCCTGCCGAAACGGGGGGCGCCGCAAGTGACCTCGAGCTCGAGATGCTGGCGTCGGGCAACCGGCTGACTGAATATGTCCACGACCGATTCGCGCGCTTTGATTTTTCTAGTGGACTCGAACGAATCTGGAGGCACATCGCGACTGTCAACCGCTACTTCACTGCCGAGCAACCCTGGGCGATCGTCAACGATCCGAAGCGGCTGGCGAGTGTTCTCCATCACGCAGCCACGGCTTTGCGCAGAGTTTCGGCATTGGCCTACCCTGTTCTGCCAGTCGCTGCCCTGAGGCTGTGGAAGCAACTCGGAGATCGGCGTCCCCTCGAAGAGCTCCAACTCGACGCGCCCCAGAACTGGGAGAACCTTCCGGAAGGAGCCGTTGTCGGCAAGCCCGAGCCCATCTTCCCGCGCCTCGACAAGGGCAAGACTCTGGCCCGGCTCGAAGCGCTGGCCGAGGCCGACCGGGTGCTCAGTCAACCGAAAGGAGTCCAAGTGCCAGTTCCATCCGAGAGCCAACCAGCTCCTGCAAAAGCAGATTCTTCGCCGCCTGCGGCTCCTCAGAATGACAGCCGGAGTTGCGGCAAGATCACCATCGACGAATTTGCCAAGGTCGAGATGGTGGTGGCCCAGATCGTCACCGCGGAGTCGATTCCGGGCGCCAAGAAGCTGTTGAAGCTGCAGGTGGACATCGGCAGCGAAACGCGCCAGGTCTGCGCCGGCATCGCCGAGTATTACCGGCCCGAGGAGCTTGTAGGCCAGAAGATCGTCCTGGTGGCGAACCTGGAGCCTCGCAAGCTGCGCGGGATCGAGTCGAACGGCATGCTGCTGGCGGCGACCAGCCCCGAAGGCAAGCCGGTGCTGGCGACCTTTAAGGAGGACGTGCCGAACGGGACGAGGCTGAAGTAGCCGGTTCATCGGGGTTGCGCCGTCGAAAGGGCCTAATCGGGCTGCTTTGACTCCAGAGGCCGTCTGACCCTGCTTCCTGAATATAAGCCATTCCGTATCAATAAGTTGACGGGATACCTCTCATAAGTAGTTTACCTATCAATAAGTTGACGGGATCCCCGGCCGCCTTCTGCAAGCTATTGTTGATTCTAAAGGACCTCTTGGCTTCGACCGTGGGGTACCCCCCCTCAATGGAGAGCGGTGCTCCGCCCGAACTTTGTCCGCTCGTCCAGCCGGCGGCCGCGCGCGGGGAGCCGGTGAACATGAGGGCATGGCGGCGATGGGCCGCCAGAACGCGCCGGAGTCAGAGGGATCTGCCGCCAGGACATGGGATCTCCTGATTGCCCTCGACTGTATACCACGGGGGCGCGCTCGACAAGTCACTAATACTATGATTCAGGGGGAGTTACGGTCTACAGAGGCTGATGGCGCAGGTCGTTAGCAGGGACGCGCTCGGACTCAACTCCGGCGACTCGCTCGGTGCGCCACCCGGGGACGGCTCGCATAATCCGCTAAACGTAATCGAACAGCGTCATGAAGCCGAAGTCCATGTGCAGTTGCTGGTGGCAGTGGAACAGGGTCAATCCCGGATTGTCGGCGGTGAAGTCGATTTCCACTTCCTGGTAACCGCCCAGCATGACCACGTCCTTCAAGACGCCGGCGGCGGCGAGGCCCGCGAGACGGGTCAATTCGAAGCTGTGGCGATGAAGGTGGACGGGGTGGATATCGTCGCTGGCGTTGCGCAGGCGGATGCGGTAGCGCTTGCCTTGCTGGAGGTGAAGGGTGGCGGGCGCCGGCTCGCTGGTCATGGGGTAGGCCGCGCCGTTGATCGTCCATCGATTGAAGCCCTCTTCGGCGGCGTTCGCCTTCTCGACCAGCATGTCGAAGGTCTGGTCGGGCGGCGCTGCGGAGGCGCCGGGCTCGGCGAAGCGCGCGTAATTCCAGCGAAAGGGCAGCGGCGCGTTCCATTGGGCTTTGCCCGTGGCCCCCGCGTACTCCACCACGACGCCCATACCGTGCCGCCGATCGTCGTCCGCCAGGTCGCCCATGATCCAGACGCCCGGGTGATTCATTTCCACGATGGCGGAGACGCGCTCCGCCGTCCCCAGCCACAGCACCGGAACCACCGCAGGCCGAGGCACGGGATTGCCGTCCAGCGCCACCACCCGGAAGGTATGGCCGGGCAAGGCCAGGCTGCGAATCTCGGTGGCGCTTCCGTTCAGGAGGTGAAACAGGACGCGCTCACCGCGCTTCACGCGAACCGGCTCGCCGTGGCCCAGCATGCGCCCATTGATGGTGAAGGAGCTGTAGCCTACCTCGTAGCCGTGCGGCATGCCCTTGGCCAAGGAGGCTTTCATGGCGGATTCACCCCGCTGCTCCAGGACCGGCACGCGGGCGGCGGGCGAGAGGAAATCCATCTGGACGTCCCCGCCGCGGCTGAAAGTGGGCTCGAACTCTTTGAGCACCAGAAACACCTCGCGATCGTAGCGGCCCGGATCGCTCTTGGGCTCGATGTAGACCGGTCCCACCTGCCCGCTGTACTGGCCGGCGGCGAGATCGGCGCCGGCTCGATTGTGGGTGTGGTAGAAGCGGAGTCCGGCCGGCTGCGGCGTGAAAGTGATGGTGCGGCGGCCGCGAGCCGGAATGTACGGCGTGCCTTCTTCGGCGGCACCGTCGACGTCAACGGGAATCTTCTGGCCGTGCCAGTGCAGCTGCTCGGGGGTGTCCGTATCGTTGTAAATATCGACCGTCACCGGCTGCCCTTCCTTGAGGCGCAGCAGCGGTCCTGGGAAGCGGCCGTTGTAGGTCACGGCGGAGACGATCCGGCTGGGCGCAATCTCGACCGCGGAGGCCTGGATGTGAAGGGTATAATCGGCGGAGCCGGCTGGAGGCGTGTCGGGCTGAGGGCTTGGCGCCACGGCTTCGAGAACCGAATGCGGCGCGTCGCCGAGATCGAACGCAGCCGCCATCGCACCGGCGGCCGCCCGATTAAGAAACGTCCGGCGATCCATGAAGCCTCCCCTTGAACCTAAGATAGACATTATCATGGTGACTGGGCGCCGGGTCATCGGGCAATCGGATCATCGGGTTTAAGCGAGATGTGAATTCAGAGTACAAACCATGAGGAATAATCAAAATCGGTTCGAGTTTACGGGCGTGATTCTCCGGGAGGGCCGCTTGTTTGCCTCCCTTTGTCTGGAACTGGACGTAGCCTCGCAGGGTACGAGCCCGATCGAAGCGCGCAAGATGCTCGCTGAGGCGGTGACCCTCTATCTTGAAACCTGTTTTGAAGCTGGGATTCCGTACCTCCGTCCTGTTCCGAAGGAAGAGGATCCCCGGGTTCAAGAACCTGAGAATCTGGTCGAGACGTTCCCCCTAAAAGTTGAATTCGAGGTTCACGCCGTTGCCTGATATTCCAACCGTAAGGCCGAAGAAGTTGGTCGCGGCGCTTAAGCGAATGGGGTTCTATGAAGTGCGCCAGACGGGCAGTCACTTGCAACTTAAGCGGGGGAACCTGCTTGCCACTGTCCCGATGCGTCCCGGAGATGTCAGCCCCGCTGTTCTTCGGTCCATCTTACGCCAAGCACACCTGTCAGTGGACGACTTGCGGAAGGCGCTATGAGCGCGCTACTAGGCCATTGACATGACCGGATCACCCGCCGGCCGCTTCGTCGATTCGCACGCCCACCTGGATGCCACCGATTTCGACGCCGATCGCGAGGCGGTGATCGCCCGCGCGCGTAAGGCCGGCCTCCAGTATGCGCTGCTGATTGCCGATCTCACCCGGCCGGAGAGCGTCCAGACAGCAGCCGGTCTGGCCGAGCATCATGAGGGCTTCTACTGGGCGGCAGGCATCGATCCGCACCAGTCCTCTGCGGCACGTGAGCAGCAATTTGCAACGCTCAGGCAAGTGGCCGGGCACCCGATGTTCCTGGCGGTGGGCGAGATCGGCCTGGACTATTACTACGATTATCCCCGCGACGCGCAGGAGCGGGTCTTCCGGCGGCAGACGGAGCTCGCGCGCGAACTGGGGAAGCCTGTCGTCATTCACTGCCGCGACGCCTGGGCCGATCTGCGGCGGATGCTGCGCGATGACACGGGAGCATCGGGCCAGGAGGACCGCGCCGGCATCCTCCACTGCTTTTCGGGTACGGCGGAAGACGCGCATGACCTCGTGGGTCTCGGCTACTACGTCTCCTTCGCCGGCAACCTGACCTTCAAGAAGGCGGAGGCGCTGCGGGAGGCCGCGCGCTCGATTCCTGCCGACCGGCTGCTCTCCGAGACGGACAGCCCTTATCTCGCGCCGGCGCCATATCGCGGCCGTCGCAATGAGCCGGCCTGGGTGCGCGAGGTGACGCGCGTGCTGGCGGAGCTGCGCGGCCTGACCGAAGACGAGATGGGTCGCCGGCTGGTCGAGAATTTCGTCCGACTCTTCGGCCTCGACCTGCCCGCCGGACGTTGAGGCGCGCGATGAGTTTACCGCTTGGACCCCCGCTTTCGCGGGGGTGACGCGCCGGCGGCAGTGCCTGCCCGATGGTGTCGTTCCCGCGCAAGCGGGAACCAGTCGTTGTCCGGCGGCGGCCAGAACCGATACGCGAAGTTGCGCCGGGACGCTCAAGCTGCCTATCCTTAGTGGTGCCTGTCGTGAGTTCCTTGACACGGGACCCGTCGCGCTGCGCCTCGCGCCACTCTCTCCGGTCGCGAGTGGGTGGCGGCATAAGACCGATGCGCTGGTGCCTGGCGCTGGCGCTCGCTTCTTCCAGCTTTCATCCCAGCCTTGCGGCCGGCCAGACCACGGCTCCTGGCGGCGCTGCGTTGCCTCCGCCGGTGCACCTCACGGCTGAACAGGACCACCAGCGAACCATGGACCTGCTCCACATCACCTCGCTGCGGCCAGGGGCAGATCCGAATAACCCGCAAGCGCCTAACGCGGTCAACTACGACGAATCCAAGGCCAATCCCTATCCGAAGCTGCCGGATCCGCTGCGGCTGAACGACGGGCAGAAGGTGACGAGCGCCGCCCTGTGGTGGAGCGAGCGCCGCCCGCAGATTGTCGAAGACCTTGACCGCGAGGTCTACGGCCGCGCCCCGAAGGTCACGCCCAGGGTCAACTGGGAGGTGATCAGCACCTCGCGCGAGATGAATGGCGACGTGCCCGTGGTCACGAAGCACCTGGCGGGGCACGTCGACAATTCTTCCTATCCGCCGATCAGCCTGAATCTCGACCTGACCTTGACCACGCCGGCCAACGCCCGCGGCCCGGTGCCGGTGATGATGGAGCTCGCCTTCGATCCAGTTTTGATGCGCAAGTTTCTCGCCCAGCTTGCCGCTCACGGGCACAAGCCCCCGCCGCCGTTTCCGGGGCCAAGCTGGCAGCAGCAGGTTCTGGCCCTCGGCTGGGGCTATGCCGCCCTCATCCCCACCAGCGCTCAACCCGATAACGGCGCCGGCCTGACGGAAGGGATCATCGGTCTCTGCAACAAAGGCCAGCCGCGCGCTCTCGACGATTGGGGCGCTCTGCGGGCCTGGGCCTGGGCCGCCAGCCGCGCCCTCGATTACTTCGAGACCGACAAGTCCGTGGATGCCAGGCATGTGGGCCTCGAAGGTCACTCGCGTTACGGCAAGGCCTCGCTGGTCGCCATGGCTTTCGATCCGCGCTTCGCGGTCGCCTACATCAGTTCTTCGGGTGAGGGAGGAGCGACGCTCTACCGCCGCAACTTTGGCGAGCGCCTGGAGAACGTGGCCGCCGCGAACGAGTATCACTGGATGGCGGGCAACTTTCTCAAGTACGCCGGTCCGTTGACACCCAACGATCTGCCGGTGGACTCCCACGAGCTGATCGTCCTGTGCGCGCCCCGGCCGGTCTTTATCGGCGGCGGCGCCACCCAAGGCGACGGTTGGGCGGATGCCGAGGGCATGTTCATGGCGACGGCGGCTGCGGGACCGGTCTACCGGCTCTTAGGCAAGCGGGACCTGGGGACCACCGGTTTTCCGCCGATCGGGACGGCTTTGATTGACGGCGATCTTGCCTTCCGCCAGCACGACGATGGGCACAGCCCGGCTCCGAACTGGCCGACGTTCCTGGAGTTCGCCCGCCGCTACCTCACCGGTCCCGCGCCGCCCGCTCACCCCTGACGAAATCCCATGCTGCTCGCCGGCCATCGTTCAACTTCGCTGCCCCGCCGCAGGAGGCATGACGCCGCACTGCTGCTGGTGATGGCCTTCGCGATCGCGATCCCGGTCCATGGCGAGGACGGCCATGAGGCCTGGCTTCGCTACGCGCCGATCCGCAACCAAGCGGCGCGAAAGCGGTTAACGGCCTTGCCGGCGGTGGCCGTCAGGCTCGACGAGTCTGCGGTCGCGGTGACCGCGCAGCAGGAGCTGATTCGCGGCGTGCGGGGGATGCTGGGCCGGACACTGCGCGCCGAAACGAGTCTCCCGGACGAAGGCGCGATTATTCTGGGCACCTTCGCCGCCCTGCAGAAGGCCGGCCTGCGACTGACCTCTTCCTTGAAGCCGGACGGTTATTGGCTGGAGTCGATGCCCGTCCGCGGTCGCCCTGGCCTCCTGATCGCCGCCAGCAACGATCGCGGCCTGCTCTACGGCGCCTTCGCGCTCCTGCGCAAGATGAATCTCGGAGATTCGCTGACGGCGCTCGACGAGCGGTCAGAGCCCGCGGCGCCGATCCGCTGGGTCAACCAGTGGGACAACCTCGATGGCACGATTGAGCGCGGCTACGGCGGGCGGTCCATCTTCTTTGAGGATGGCCAGGTGGCGCAGGATCTCACCCGGGTGCGCGACTACGCCCGGCTGCTGGCCTCCATCGGCATCAACGGCTGCACGATCAACAACGTCAACGCCGATCCGCGCCTGCTGGCCACCGCGTATCTTCCGAACGTCGCGCGCATCGCCGACGCATTTCGGCCGTGGGGCGTCCGCCTGGCGCTGGCCGCCGATCTGAGCAGCCCCAAAGCCGTCGGCGGCCTCGATACCTTCGATCCGCTCGATCCCCGCGTTGCTCAATGGTGGAAAGACAAAGCGGGAGAGATCTACGCCGCCATTCCCGACTTCGGCGGATTTCTGGTGAAGGCAGACTCCGAAGGCCGCCTCGGTCCTTCGGTTTATGGGCGCACGCCGGCCGATGCCGCCAACGTCATCGCCCGCGCCGTGGGGCCGCCCGGCGGGATCGTCCTCTACCGCGCTTTCGTCTACAACCATCATCTCGACTGGCGCGACCTGAAGAACGATCGCGCTCCGGCCGCTTACGACATCTTCCATCCTCTGGACGGGCAGTTCGACGCCAACGTGGTGATCCAGATCAAGAATGGTCCTATCGATTTCCAGGTGCGCGAGCCCGTCTCGCCCCTGCTGGGCGGGCTCGAGAAAACCAACGAAGCCGTCGAGTTGCAGATCACCCAGGAGTACACGGGGCAGCAGCGCCACCTCTGTTTTCTGGTCCCCAGGTGGAAAGAGGTCCTGGATTTCGACCTGCACGCGCGCGGGCCCGGCACGCCGGTCCGGGACTTGGTGGCCGGCCGGACCTTCCAGCGGCGGCTCGGCGGATTCGTCGGCGTCTCGAACGTCGGGCGCGACCCCAACTGGCTCGGCAGCCACCTCGCCATGGCGAATCTCTACGGCTTCGGACGACTCGCTTGGAATCCGGAGCTGACGCCGCATAAGATCGCGGACGAGTGGACCCGGCTCAGCTTCAGCCTGGACCTGAAGGCAGCGGCGACGGTCGACGACATGCTGCTGAGGTCTTGGCGCATCTACGAAAGCTACACCGGACCGCTCGGCCTTGGAACCCTGACCGACATTCTGGGCAGCCACTACGGCCCTGGGATCGAATCGGCGGAGCGCAACGGCTGGGGCCAATGGATCCGCGCCGACTCCGGGGGCATCGGGATGGACCGCACCGTCGCCACCGGAACCGGTTACATCGGCCAATACCGCCCGGCGGTGGCGAAGGTGTACGAATCGCTGTCCGCCTGTCCGGATGATCTGTTGCTCTTCATGCACCACGTGCCCTACACCTACCGGCTGCACTCGGGAAAGGCCGTGATTCAGTACGTCTACGATTCCCACTACGCGGGCGCGGGCGAGGTGAACGGGCTCATCCGGGAGTGGAGGTCGGTCCAGGGGCAGGTCGACGAGGAGCGCTACCGCGAGGTCCTGGCCGGGCTCGAATACCAGGCGGGCGCGGCCTGCGTCTGGCGCGATGCGGTCTGCAGCTGGTTCCTGCGCGAGTCGGGGATTCCGGACGCCCAGGGCCGCGCGGGGCACTTCCCGAACCGCATTGAAGCGGAGTCGATGAAGCTGGACGGCTACCAGGTGGTCGAGGTCACACCCTGGGAGACCGCCTCCGGCGGCAAGGCGGTGGAATGCCCCGGCGGCCGGCCACGCTGCACGGCTCACTTTGAGTACCAAGGCCCGGCCGGCTGGCGCGACTTCGTCGTGCAGTACTTCGACCAGAACAACGGCGTCTCCCGGTTTGCTGTTTATGTCGGAGATCAACTCGTGGACCAGTGGCTGGCGGGCGATCACTTGCCCTCGAGCAAACCCGACGGCAGCTCGTCGACGCGCCGCGTCATTGGCGGCCTGGCGTTGCGCGCGGGCGACGAGATCCGCATCGAGGGCATGCCGGACGCCGGGGAATACGCGCCGCTGGACTATGTCGAGATCCGCGGCTCTGGAACGGATGAGGGGGCCGAAGGCCCGCAGCGCTAGGGGTGAGCGCTGGTTGAGCATTCCTCTTGACAGACCAAGGGGTGCGGTTCGCTGTCTAGACAACCTTCCTGGCCGACATTCGCATCATTTTATTCTTACAGGAAAAGTTGCGTCGTTATGGATGAATGCGGGGCCAAGGCGATTTCGTTGTATCGCCACGTTTATGTCTTAAGCTCCTCCAACCCGTTGTAGTGCACTCTTCTCCTGCCAGCCCACACGCCTCGGGCTGGCAGGAGCTTTTTTCCTGGCTGAGCCAACCGCCGGACAGAAGCCCTGTGTGACCGTCAAGGATGTTGTGAGCCCGAGCCCTGGGCGAGGCGGTCCAGTTGCGTTGTCTCTTCCTCCGGCGCAAGCGGATGTCTTCAGGCTCTCCAGTGTGCAGAACTGACTCGCTGTCTTGAGGCTTCTCCCATCTTCATCTTCCACTTGAGAGCTAACTTCAAGAAAAGAAGGGCTTAAAATAATCAGGCAGAACCCGTGTCCGCGTCGCCACCGTCCGATTTTCGTCTGCTACCCTGATAGACGACGCTGCCGCAGTGCGCAGACCTGGCGGCAGTTGCTTAGGATGAACGCCGGCCGCGTTTCCATGGGGGTGCCGGTTGAAGGAAGCCTGCTATGCCCAGGACTCTCGAGCTGAGATCGTGGTCAGGGATCACCCGCGCCGGCCATTCAGGGTTCGAAAACGCGCGTGAGAGCAAACCAACGAAGCCGGAATGTATAAGAAAATACGTGGGTTGTCGAAAACGTGCCGAATGACCGGCGAGATGGCCCCGGCCAGTCCGGGCGCGGCGATTCTGCAGGAATCATATAATAAGGATGGCACGCGGAACCGTTGTCCGAGACGTTGACACTCCTGCGGCGGGATGGCAATATCGAAACACGCGGCTTTCCTGGATTCACGGCAAAGCGGCGCTCGGTTCCTTGCCGAAGTGGCGGAATTGGCAGACGCGCTACATTCAGGGTGTAGTGCCCGTCAGGGCGTGGAGGTTCGAGTCCTCTCTTCGGCACCAAGTTTTTTGTTCTCGCTGTGCTTGCAATAAGTTAAAGACGGGTCTAGTCTTTTGGTGTCTATAGATTTCCAAAAACAGACACCAAGGACTTGACCATGAACTTTCCAGCATTGAATATCGATCAGCGTCCCGAGCACCCCCCGGAACAAACTCCAACCGGACGTCGGACTCCCAACAAGCGCGTGAGGATTATCAAGAAAGTTCGCTTGGAAGATGGCGTCTGGAAATTTATTTCTCTGGCACGGGCCGGAGGCCGCTACGTATGGGACAGCCGCCCAGGGTACTACTTCGTGGAATGGTGGGAGGGCCGGAGCCGCCGCCGCGAGCGCGCTGGCGACACTCCAAGCCAGGCCCTGGAAGCCCAGCGTCGCAAACGAAATGAGCTAATTGGGGAACTCGTCTCGGGCGCTTTCCACGTGAACCCACGTGATGCCCGCCAAGTCGGAACTCCGGTGGCGGACGCCGCCAAGCTGTTCGCGGAGCATGTGAGAACCCATTCACCCTCTAAACCTCGGACACTCGAACGCTACCAGGAGGTCCTGGCTCACTTTGAACGCATCCTGCCCAGCAGGAAATACGTCGAGACCGTCACCCGCTCCGACATCGATGACTACAAGGTTGCTCGCAGCCGCGAAACGGTTGGACCTGTGCGCCGTCCCGTCTCGCCCGCCACGGTCAATTTCGAGGTAACGGTATTGAAGACTTTCTTCTACTACCTCATTCGTGAGCGCGGCATCGCCATGGAGAACCCTTGCGCCCGCTCGAAACCGCTCCGTGCTGAGAAAGAGCGCCTCAAGCGGCGCCCGCCGACTTACTCCCGGGCCGAGTCTGACAAGATCCTCGCTGCCTCCGACAGGATGGATCGCGCGATCTTCGCCACGCTGCTGTTGACCGGCCTCCGCAAGGAAGAACTGGGGCACCTCGCCTGGTCCGACGTCGACCTTCGGCATGCTGCCTTGCGGCTGACCGCCAAGGACGGCTTCGCTCCCAAGGACTACGAGGAGCGTGAGATCCCCTTACCCCCTGATCTCGTACAGGTCCTCTCCAACTTGCCGCGGGAATCAGATTGGGTTTTCGCTAGCGGGAATGGGAATCGGCTCGGGCGCAACGAGATGCTGCGCCGCTTGAAGAAAGTCGCGGAACGTGCAGAGATCAAGGAGGCGACCTTGCACAAGTTTCGCCACAGCTACGCTACCCGCCTCCTTGAAGATGGTTGCGACATCGTAACCGTCCAACACCTCCTCGGCCACTCCGACATCAAGACAACCCGAAAATACCTCAGCCCAGACCAGGAGCGCGCCCGAAAAGCAGTCAATCGGCTCTCGCTGAGGGTTAGCACAACGTGAGTTCTTCGGTGACCGAATAGCATTTCTTGTCGAGCGCCGCCGCCAAACAAGTAAGTCCTCGCCGGTTCGGTAAGGCTGCGGATCGTCCCTACGAGTAGAGACAGTTGTCGACCGGCTCTAGGGTCCGGGGGATTCCGGTAGGCAGTTTACAGGTGGCAGGATCCATCTCGTCAGGGAATTCCTCAGGGACCCGGAGTAGCACAAATGCGAGAAGATCGTGCGAAAAATCATCTATGTTGACCTGGACCCATCTATGCTTCCGTCGAGCAGCGCGATCATCCTCAGCTGCGCGGCAAGCCGGTCATCGTCGCTTGGCGGGGTAACCGCTCTGTTGTCTGCCCTGCTTCGTACGAGGCCAAGGAGTTTCGGAGTTCGTTCGGCCATGCCAGCAGTACGAGCTGAACGCTTGTGTCTCGAGGCAATCTTCTTTGCCTCCGGATTTCACATGTTATCGGGCAGTCTCGCGCAGCCTGAGGGAGATCTTGAAACGTCACATCGGCCTGGTCGAGCCACTGTCCCTCGACGAAGCCTACCTCGATGTCACCAAGAACAAAATAGGTTTAGCGACTGCGACCATCGTGGCACGCACGATCCGTGAGCAGATCAGCCAGGCATTGAATCAGACCGCCTCCGCCGGCGTGGGACCCAAGAGGTTCCTGGCAAAACTCGCCTCCGATTGGCGCAAACCGAGCAGAGCCGCCTTCGTTTCGGGGGAAAGCGCCTCCACGACTCTCGACGTGGTGTGCGTGGCGGGCGGACAGTGGAGGGCCGCGTCGCGGTCCGGACGTCCATCACATCGCTTGGTGTACTCAAAACGATACGGAGGAGTTGGAGTGGCCTGGCAAACTCGGCCGGCTCGCCTACAATTCTTCGCCGAAACGTGGGTTGACAAATCTGCATTCATTACCTACACTGAAGAATATGGAGAGGACGTTCCGGCTTAGGGAATGCGGACGCCAACTGTGGACGCGCGAAAAGGCGCGGCCTATCCGCAGTCGAGTAGGTCATGTCCTTGAGAGCCTGAAGGCTGGCGACGTTCTGGTGATCGATGCTTACGACGTGGAGGTCTTCGATTTTACCTTCGCGGCGGAGCTCTTCGGCAAGACCTTGTCGACCCTAGGCGTGGAGTACCCCGGCCGGTTTCTGGTTGTAGAAGGGCTCACCGAATGCGCGCGCGAAAACCTCCATCAGGCCCTTGAGGGATTAAATCTTCTTATGATTGAGCGGCAAGCGGATGGTCTCCGGTTGCTGGGCAAGGTTCATCCCGCCGATGCAGCAACATTCGCAGGAATTCTTGAGGCCGGAGAGGCCGTTTCCGCGGGCGCACTCAGCCGTAAACTGGACGTCAACCTCACAGCCATGAATGAACGACTCTCGAAGCTCAGCAATCTCGGAATCGTTAGGCGGGAGAAGAGTTCATCAGCCAGCGGCAGAGAGCAGTTCGTGTACAAGGTGATGGGGTAAGGTTTTTTGCAGTCACGTTCATTTCCTTCACTGAAGGACGTGGATAAAACAGATGCCGCCACCGGGCCGCAGGTGGAGAAAGGGAAGAACCACATGTCTGAACACAAAGCGCATCACGACCTGGAGGTGATTGTGCACTACCCTGCGGCCAAAACGCCGTTCGAACAGGAGGATGCCAATCCCAACGAGACCGTGGGTACGCTGAAATCTGCCGTGCTCAAGGCGTTTGGCCTCACGGAGGGGCAGAACAACGGGAGCACCTACACCTACACTCTTTTCCATAACAAGACGCCCCTTGAGAACCTGAGCGAAACCATTGGCCAAGTCGCGGGACATGCCGAGACACTTGTGCTCAAGCTCAGCCAGCAGGTGACGCAAGGGTGAGTGACGAGCTTTCGCACCTGAACCTGCGCGACGACTTCGCGGAAGCGGGCGATGCTCCCCAGTCCCGCCGATGGAAACTCGAGATGCCTTCCGATCTGGAGGTGCTCGTGACGCTCGCGCCGGCGCGTGAGCTCGACGAGAAATTTCAGGCAAGGCTCCTCTGGGCCCATTACCCGGATTGTCCGCCATCCCTGAAGTTCCGCGATCCGAAGACCGGGCGTCTCGATATGCCCCAGGCATGGCCCGTCGCCCGCGGCTTCAGACCGCAAAGCCTTGACGCCTGCGTGAACTGGTGCGCCGAGGGCTTCGCCATACACCCGGAGTGGAAGAGCGATGCTCGCTATCAATGGAATCCCAGCGGCAATCCGTTGCTGTGGGTCCTGCGCCAGTTACAGGAGGAACTCGATGAATACTATCAAGGTCGCTTCAAATGAATAACCCGTACTTTTCACCGACGCGGATCTGGCGGATACCGCAAGCCGCGATCGATGACTCTCGCGACGAGATGGCCCGCGACGGCGCCAAGGGCCACGAAGGTATCGTCCTCTGGCTCGGCAAGGACAGCGCCGAATTCGCCGAAGTAACGCACCTGATCCGCCTTCGGGGTCCCCTGGTCGAGAAGCGCAAGAACTTTATCAACATCCATCCGGCGCTTCTCAACGACGTTGCCGACGTCGCGATAGAGCACGGCCTCCGGCTGGTGGGCCAAGTCCACTCCCATGGTCCAGGTTATGGCGTGGACCTTTCGCCCATCGACCGTACACACGGAATTCAGGCGCCTTCTTATCTTTCGCTCGTCGCGCCTGACTACGCACGAACCCGAGTTCCCGTCCACGATTGGGGCGTGCACGTCTACACCTGCGAAGCCGGATACGTCCGCGTCAGCCACGATGAGGCGCGCCGCTGCTTGCAAATCACCGACAGTTTCCGTCCGCCGATGCTGGTCGTGGGAGGCGGATCATGAACCTCGATGTTGTTTATAGCCGACCCGCAAAAACTGCGGCGCAGCTCGCGGAACAGGCTTTGGACCGTCACCGGTTCCTGGCCAAGAAGGTGCTGCTGACTGGGGAACCCGAGATTCTCACAACCGCGAACGGCCGGAATTGCTTCCTCAATGCGGTCGGGTTGCTCATCAGGGTTTGCGCGAACATTACGATTCATATCCCAGCGGCCTGCGAAGGCTTGCGGGACGCATGCCGCATGTTTTCAGAGCGTATTGCCTTCGGACGAGGCGTGGAATACCGCGATTATGTTGATGACGTCGGTTCCTTCGACGCCATTTTGTCCGTCGGGGCTACCGTGAACCCTGGCCTGCCCTGGACGACCATCAATTCAAATGGCTGGCTCGCGCGTGTGAGTTCCGGCACTGGCGGCCTGCCAGCGGATGTTACGATGGAGAACCCGGTCGGCGCGCTCGCGGCCGCCAGCCTGGGCGTGGGAGAAGTATTCAAGCGCCTCATCAGACTGAGACCCGAGCGGGGCGACTTCCTCGATGGCCTTACGTTCTCGTTGCGGACCTATCGCGCCAGGGAGACCGATTGCCGTCCCGAGCTGCCATCCTCGCTGGACGTCGACCTCCTGCTTATCGGCGCCGGCGCGATCGGGAACGGCGTCGTGCGCCTGCTGTCGCAGCTGCCCTGCCGCGGCCGTCTCGATATTGTCGATCCACAGACTTACGGGGAAGAGAACCTCGGAACCTGCATTCAAATTGGGGGATATGACGTCGGCGCCTCAAAAGCCAGGACGTTGGCCGCCCATCTGCGCAGGCCTCTTTTGGAGGTGCAGGCCTTTGAGATGACGTTCGAGGAGTACGCCCGCGACGCTCGCGCTAACCAGGCAGTAGTGCTGAACGGGTTGGACAATATTTCTGCGCGCCATCAGGTTCAGCGCACGCTCTGGCCGGATGTAGTCGTAGATGGTGCGATCGGCGATTTCATGTGCCAGGTCAGCAGGCATCCTTGGCCGGACGATGTAGCCTGTCTGATTTGTCTATTTCGCGAGCAGGCCGGCGCTCAGGCCGAGATGATTCAGATGCAGGCGACGGGGCTCCCGTTAGAACGCCTGCTGCGGCCGGACGGTCTCGTCAGCACATCCGATGTGGAAAACGCGCCGGACGAAAAGCGGGATTTCCTGCGGGCTCGTCTGGGCCGTCCGATTTGCTCTGTTATTCAGGAAGGAATCGCGCTGAAGATCTCGGCGGACCAACAGCAGAAAGCCTTCGAGCCCTCAGTTCCGTTTACGGCTTGCTTCAGCGCCTGCATGATCGTGGCCGAGATGATTACACATCTTATGAAATGGCCCTCCGTTCTGGCCCCGCGTTTTCAGTTTGACTTTCTGATGGGACCGGCGCACGGCCAGGAACTGCCGCAGGGGCGGCGCCCAAGTTGCATCTGCTCGCGGCAGAAAAACATCGAGCGCGCGCGTGTGGCAAGAACGGAGAAAGCCGGCAATGTTTCAGAAATTGGTAACGCCGTGAAGTCGCCCGCACCATGAATGCGATAAGCGAAAAACGCGCGATTGGAGAGCGGCACGCCTGATGCTACGCTCGAAAACATGCGCGGCAGAGTGCGTTCCTTGAATCGCCTTGGAAATAGAGGCTGCATATGTGGAGCATCGATCACATCGAAATCAACGGGGGCTTTTTACCAGGACTGCAAAGAGTGTTGCCGGCGGGGCTGATTTGCATTATCGGTCCTCGCGGCAGCGGAAAATCGACCCTGGCGGAAGCGCTGCGCTTCGCCGTCAAGGGGGGCGCGGGGGTATCGAAGAAGCGGCTAGACCTTCTCCAGGCGAATGTCGGCAATAACGGTCTGGTGACGCTCACGTTGACGACCGACGCGGGTCTGAAACACACGTTGAGGCGTGGACTCAAACAACCCGCGGTGCTGCTGACAAGTGAAGGGCGCCCTGTTTCCGGCGTCGATCTCGATCGTGGCACCTACCTGCCCATAGACGCTTACAACGGCGATGAAATCGAGAGCATCGCGGACCAGGTTTTGGGCGAAACGCGCCGTGCGCTCCTGGATGAGCTTCGCGGCCCGGAACTCTCGGCGATTCACCTTTCGCTCGGCGAGCACCGCAGAGCCCTTGAAGCCAACGCGGACCAGATTCGGGCTGCGCGGCGCTCTATCAGCGACTTAGCCGAACGCATCGAGGAATTCGGCGATGTCCGCGCGCGTCTCGCCGCACTGGCCCCCGTCGAAGAAACAGGCCCCGCAGCCGCTTACAACAAGGCTTTGAAACAGCAACAACGAAACGCGAAGGAGAAAAAGCATGTCGAAGACTTTCTTCAGACACTTCATTCGCTGAAGGACGATGCGGAGAACTTCAGGGCGCGCATCGACCAGGCTCGCTCCACGCAAGTGTCGGAAGAGGATTCCCCGAATGTGGCAATGTGGCAGCGCTGCCAGTCGGAAGTCCAGAAGTCGTTGGCGGGCGCAATCAAGCACCTGACGAACGCCGCCACCGCTGTAGATGCCGCGATCGCAACGGCCGAGCAGGTGCGTACTGAACTCGCGGACCTCCATGCAAAGCAAGCCGCCGATTTCACAGAGCTGCAAAAGATGCATCAGCAAGCGGACGAACGCTCCCGCGCGCGTCTCGAACTGCAGCAGCGGGTTGCGCACCTGGAGGAAGCTGAAGCGGAGCAGGCGCGCGAAAAGGAGCGGCTGACCGAGCTACTGGAGAAGCGACGGACGCTGAAGGCACGTTTCTTATTGGAACGGGAACAGATATCGGCGCTTCGCGATATGGTGGCAAGTGAGCTGACACGGGAAGCCGGCGAAAAGATCCGGGTGCGCGTTCTTCGGAATGCCGATGACCTTGCATACCGAAACCTGCTGGTGCAAGGCTTGAAGGGCGCTGGCGTCCGCAACCACGACGAGATCCTGGCGTCGCTGCTACAGCTTCGGCCCGAACAGCTGGCACAACTCATCCAGACTGAGGACCATATCGGTTTCGATGAGGCCTGCGGGTTCGGCCCGGAACGCGCGAAAAAGATCCTCGCCACGTTTCGCGCGAACATCGATCCGCTTCAGCTGGAGGTCGTCGAGATCGACGACGTTGTACGCATCGAGCTTAATGTGGCGACGAGTGCGGAGACCATCTTCAAGGACGCCGCGGAACTCTCGCGCGGACAGAAGTGCACGGCTCTCCTCCCTTTGCTGCTTGCACGGACGCAGAATCCGCTGGTCGTTGACCAACCGGAAGACAACCTGGACAATCATTTCATCTATGAAACCGTCGTCAGTTCCATACAGCGCATAAAGAAAAAACGCCAGATGATTTTCATTACTCACAATGCCAACATTCCGGTTCTCGCGGACGCCGACCTCGTGATCGTGATGAATTCGGACGGCAAAATCGGGTACATCGAAAAGTCGGGTTCAGTTGACGATTGCAGGGAACAGATTGTGGATCTCCTGGAAGGAGGCAGGGAAGCATTTGAGCTGCGCAGGAAGCGTTATGGCGGCAAGTGAGACGCTGTATGACCGCCTGAGAAGACTTGCGGTCGAAGACCCTAAGACTGCTAGGACAGTCTTTCTGGAGGCCTTCGAGGGGAACGCCAATGATCTGGCGGAATTCTTCGAACGTCTACGCAAGCCAGGCGAGGCGAGACTGCGCCAGGTCGTCGCGAATGCAGTGCGTGCGCATCCTCAAAAAAACCGTCTCGTACCGGAGCTGCTGTCGTGGCGGGATGCCGAGACGGACGAGTTCACGAGGCGAGCGATAGCCGGCGCTCTTGCCGGCGTCGATGCTGCTGCGGTTCAAAGGCCGAAGGGAAGCGCGCCCGAGGCATTGCCGAGCGAGATTGTTGACGCTTACCGTTATGTTTCGGAACGGTTGAGACACCGACTACGCAATACCATGCTTTCGGCGCAGGCTGAGGCGAGTCGGCTGAGATCAGCCGCAGCGAATGGCGCTCTGCCGGATGTCCATGTCGCGCTCGCCAAGGTCAATGACTCGCTGCTGACCTTAAGCCGTGAGCTGGAGGCCACAGATGCTGATCCTCAATACTTTCAGCAGAGGTCCATCGCACTTGGCGATTGGGTTCGTCAGATGGACCTGCGCTACACAAGCCGCTACAGTTCCGTCAACCTCAAGCTGGTAAACGGGGACAATCCCGAAACACGAATTCTCGCTAGCGATTATCTGCTGGAGATAGTTTTCTGGAATATCTGGCTGAACGCACACCAGGCGGCGGGTATCAACTGCAGCGTGACCGTCATCTTCGAGGCTGCTGGTAACGATCTTGTCCTGAAAATATTGGACAGTGGCCAAGGCTTCCCAAAGGAGTTGAAGGACATCGCGTTTCAGGAGATGTATTCCACAAGGACGCCCGGCCGGGGGCGTGGGTTGCTTGAAATCCAGGAGGCTGTGGAGCGTCTCGGCGGACAAATTCGGCTTTATGAAGAGAAGCCGTCTGAGTACCGGCTGCAGATCCGGCTGCCGCTGGAGGGGCGATGAGCTATCCTCTCACGCTTCAGCCGCTCGTCATCGAGGACGAAGACAAGGTTAAGGATGCTTACCAGGCCATCTTTGAGACAATCTCGGGAGAAATCGGCAACTCTCTACCTTTCCGGATTCCGCCCCCCTGTTACGCATTCTCTTATGAGCAGGCGGTGAGTCTCCTCGCTAGCAGCAAGATCTTTCATGTGGTCATTTTGGACCTGCGTCTTCCCGAGAGACAGGGTTTGCCGGAAGTGCAGGATCAGGATCTCGGGTTGGATCTTCTGGAGCGGTGCATAAACCGGGATCACTTTCCAATTCCGGCTTTACTGGTCATAAGTGGGCATGTCGGCTCAACCGACCAGGTTCGCATTCAAGACCGTCTGAGAGATAACTGTTTCTACGGTAGGCTTCTCGCCAAAGGAGACTTCGAGTTTCTTGAAGGGGAAATACGGCGAGCCTGCACGGAGGCGCTGCGGTATGCCGGGGTCGGCATCCACCTCCGTGACGCAGAGGAAAAACAGTATCCGACATTGACTCCCCGGGATGAAGACCTCCTGCGCCGATCGGTTCTACAGCAGCCTGAAGGTATTGGCGTAGACCTGAACTGGTGGTCGGCAACGCGCTGCCCGGAAGGCGCCGGGGTTGCGGCCAGTCGTTGGACGAAGGTCCTCATGGGGCGTTACTTGCTTGATGATGGGGGCGGTTTCTCGAGCCCCAAATTTTTCAAGCTCCTAGTCGGACCTGATTCTCACAGCGTCATAGAAAGCGCCCGGCGCATAGAGCAGAAACTAACGCATATCAAGATCACCAGTACGGTGGTTTCGAGGAGCACGGGTTTGCTCGTAACGGAAAAGGTCGGTGCCCAGGACGCGCGGCCGAAGCCGCTCGGAGAGATCTTTGAAAGCATCGACCGCGCTGGCGCTTTCGAAATCGCCGGACAGATTGTGGGCCAAGTACACCAGCTCGGAGACCTGCTGGACGACAGTAAGCCGATGAAGTCGGTGCTCTGGCCGGCCCACGATGAAAAGACTTTGGCGGACCAATGGAAAGACCTGAAACCGCGATTGCCCACGGACGTGCCGTCGATCGATCCGGTGGCACTTTACATGGAGTTGCGTCAATGCGATCAGAAACTGCGGCTTCGGGAACGATCGCTTATTCACGGCGACCTGCATATGAGCAATGTTGCTCTTGACACCACCGCACGCGGCCCTGAGGCTTACATTTTCGATCCTGGCGTGATCAGGCGAAGCGCCGCCGGGCGCGATCTTGCGGTCCTGGAGGTCTCGGTTCTGCTGCATCAGCGGCTTGACGTGGCCACGCTAGTTCAGGTTTGCTCGGTCGTCTATGACGCTGCGAAGCCGCTGGGTGAGAACAGCTTCGCATCCCTCACGGAGCCTCTGGCGCAAAACATCGTTGAATTCATCCGCGGCCTGAGGGCGGGCGTGAATACATGGAACTCGGCCGCGATCTATGCTCTCCTCGTTTTCGACTCCGCTTTGATCCAGTTGGGCGGATTGAGTTTTGGTTCTTCAGGAAACCGAATCGCTGACCCGCGCGCCGCGGGTGTTGTGACCGCTTTCGTGGCCAGATGGTACACGAGCATCGCAAACGAGGCAGCTACACAATAGGACGTGGAGCGGTCAAGCCTCGCAAGCGCTGCGCTGTTCCCACACAAATAACGGCAGGCCAAGGGCCGGTGACCTTCCATAAGAACAGGACCCTTCGAAGGCCTGCGTCTCAGTTGCTGGCGGCAGCGCGGTATCGCTAGGACGCCCCTCTCACCATCGAGCAGCTTCTCTCAAACTTCACGGACCAGCCACTCTCGGAGCTCAAAGGCTCTTGGGGGCCGAAGATGCAGCGGGTAAGGGAGGCAGCACAGCAGATCTTGATGATGGCGCGCGCGATGGCTTCCCACAACGAAATAATCATGCAGACCCGGGAGGCGCTCCGAACTACGTGATGTTCGACCTGAAGCGCCGCCGCCGCATCTTAACGAGCTCGACAAGGTGTACGTGTGAGGCTCCAGGTGTTCGGCCAAGCTGGTGGAATTGCTGGGATCCATCTCGCTGCCCCGCGCCGTCTTCGATTCGTACCAATCCCGGCAAAACGCTGGAGACTCTCTGGATAAAGACGCAGATGGACGAAGTCGGGCCACGGCTTGATACGGGCTACGTGCATCCCCCCGGTGCGGCGTCCGAACGGTCACTGCCCTGACCTAGGTCCGCTGGTTTCAGCGGTGAAGGTACTATGGCAGGCGGTACTCGAGTGACTTTCGCGCGAAAAAATTGCCAACGGAGAGCTACAATCATCAAGACCATGCTCTAATATCTGGACAGCAGGAGATCAGCATCCAGAGTGCCCGAACAGACGAGCATGTCATAACTTTCGAGATGATGATCGCACCATGGCTAATGTTCGCGTTTGCAAATTTTTGAAATGGCTGATTACGCAGAACTGGTCGTAGTTCTACTAGCTCCCCGACCGCGCGGTCTTTCCAAAGAATGTGCCCCGTCTGCCTCTTGCCAACGCCGAACATTAGTCATGCGCGATCATCCGGGTTGAGGCAACTTAGCCCCTGTTATGACCGATCCTACAGAGGCCTGTCGAGGCTCCCATGTCGATTGAACGGCTGCGGCGGGTTCTGGCCGCTAACTATATGGTGAAGATCGATAGTTCCGCCGATACAGTGGGCCAGATCATCGTACGACAGCGCAAACGCATGGAAGCGGCAGCCAAGAGGCGCAAACCTCCGCCTGACGCAAAGGTACCCAAAGTCGTAGCCGCCCTGGAGGGCGTGCCGAGTTTCCGATTCAGGGCGATCGACTTGCTGCGAAAGATCGGCGATCTTACGACCCCGTCCTGGGTCAATATGGCATCCTTGAGCGCGAGTTGGGCGACACGGCGATATTTCTGGGCGATCGCGGAGCACGCTTCGGGATTGGGAGCGTTCAAGCTGAATCGCGAGGTGAGCGATCTCGATTTCCATCAGAAGACCCTTCTGTCCGACGAATTCGGCATCGGCATGGCGGGGCTCGCCATGGAGCAGTTGTTCACCACGAATGCCGCAGCCGACGTCTCCGTCGCGCTCAAAGACGCCAAGACATACCAGCAGATCCGGCGGCGCTCGGCAGCAGAGCCCGATTATCTGATGTGGGACGTGCGCCCGGGCGCCCCCTATTACGTGGTGGAGTGCAAGGGCAGCCAATCATCGAGGGGAACGACGCTCGATCAACTCCGGAGAGGATTGGAACAGGTGCCGTCGATCGCCTTCGGTGCCGGGCCCCGCAGGTCCGAGAGCCTCGTGATCGCGACGTCCATGCGCCCCACGGGAACCACGGTGTACATCTTCGACCCCCCCGGGGAAGAGGACGAAGAAGACTCGGAGCGCGTCAGCGAGCGCGCCGGGCGATCATGGAAAATCCGCAGCCCGGAAGAATTCAGCCGCAGGTCTTGGAATGCCGAGCGTTCGCGCGTCCTCAAGTGGGCCGGTCTGTTCCAGGCTGCCGCGCGAGTTGATGCCGAGCTTGAAAGCGCGTTGTTTGCCGCGCATTACGTCCCGGAAGTCCCACTCCCGGACCAGCCGCTCGTCCGGCGCGAGTTTGAAGGAGTCGGCTTTCAAGGGCGAAGTATCCCTGCGTTTCCCGAACTTGGCCGTGCCGGACTTTCCATTTTTACCGGTGTCGAGGAATCGGTCCTCGAGCACCTCAGATCCGAGTCCGGCCGAGAGCCGGCTGGCGAGCGCCCCATCGCCGAGAAAGTGCATCAGATGCTGGTAGCGAACCAACGCGACAACCATATAAGCGTCGGACCGAACGGCATGTGCCTCGCCATTGGGGGACTGTAGTCCCCGCGCTTTGCCTTCCCACGACGCGCGATAAACTCGCCAAAGCTTCGGCGTAACCGAGTCCATTCCGGGCCGGCAAAAGATTCCAGCTGAGAGGGCCACCCTGGAGCCTTGACGAACATCAACCGCCCGCAAGTCTCGCGAGGTTGGCCGCCGTTCGTTCGCGACTTCATTGGTGCCCTGACACTGGGGGACAAGGCTCTGTCACGTCCCTCGCCTCCGCTGTCGGGCCCCTAAAGGGGCCCGGCCGTCGCCGGAAGCCTTCTCCACCTTGGCAAGACCGCGCAGCTGACGCCTGCCAGAATGGCGTGGGCAGGTTGGCACAGCTCGCCGTCAGCCGGCTTCCATTGGCTCGCTTTGAGGCGACCACGACTGACGATTTGAGATGACCGTTGACGCCCGAACGTCGGCCTCTGCTTTCCTGCAATACGGTCGTTCCCCAACAATGCCTTTCTGCGCTATCATTTACCCGTTTCCGACCGTTCACAGAGGGGCCAGCGTGAAGAGTCTCAAACAGCTCTGCAAGCCTAGGAAGAGCGTCTTTGACCGGACTCGGCGCGACGTCGTCCTGGATCTCACCGACTTGGTTGAAGACAAGATACACCCCGCGCAGTTCTTCGATGAGAACTGGCGCACCGACGGAATGAAGAGGTTGCTGAGGGAGACATTTCGTCGTTTCGACGGCGCCTCGCAACAAGGCGTGTACGTGCTCTCACAGGCCATGGGTGGCGGGAAGACGCATAACATGATCGCCATCGGCCTTCTCGCGAAGCACCCACACCTACGCAAGACGGTAATGGGCGATCTGTACACCGCCAAGTACGATGGCAAGATTCGTGTCGTCGCGTTTACCGGGCGGGAGAGCGACGCTCCCTTTGGGGTTTGGGGCACTATCGCAGAGCAACTGGGCAAGAGAGACGCTTTCAAGAGCTACTACAGCCCGCTTACTGCACCTGGTCAGACCGCCTGGATCAATCTCCTTCAGGGCGAGCCCACGTTGATCTTGCTTGACGAGCTGGCCGCTTACCTCGAGGATGCAAAATCAAAGCCCATAGGGGATTCTAATCTTGCGCGGGTAACGACGACGGCGCTCTCCAATCTTCTAGTGGCGGTCGGGAAAGACAAGCTCTCCAACGTCTGCGTCGTGATTTCGGACCTCAAGGCGACTTATCAAGGAGGCGGCGAGCAAATCAATCAGGCCCTTGCCGACCTGCAGGCTGAGGTCGGTCGCTCGGCGATGACTCTAGAGCCGGTTGCTCTGAATACGGATGAAATCTACCACATCCTGCGAACCCGGCTGTTCGAAGAATTGCCGGCCCAGACCGAGGTTCGAGAGGTGTCGCAGGCCTACGCGGAAGCGGTGAGAGATGCCAAGCAGATGGACATCACCAGCGCCTCCCCCGAGAAGTTCGCCGTCCAACTTGCAGAGTCGTTCCCGTTCCACTTTGCCATCCGCGATCTTTACGCGAGATTTCGCGAAAACCCTGGCTTCCAGCAGACACGCGGGCTCATTCGCCTGATGCGGGTTATGGTTTCCCGGCTGTACGAGAGTGGGAGAGCGGACGAAATATCCCTAATTCATGCGCATGATTTGGATCTGAACGATCGGGAAACGCTGGCAGAGGTCGCTCAGATCAACCCAACTCTTGACAATGCCATCAGTCACGATATCGCATCCAACGGCCGGGCGATTGCCGAGAACATAGACTCTAACCTCTCGGGAACCGACGCTCAGGATGCCTGCAAGCTGATACTCGTCTCTTCCTTCGCCAACGTACCCAATGCGCTCCTGGGACTTTCTGTTTCGGAGATCGTTTCTTACCTCTGCACCCCTGGTCGGGACCTCTCACGGCTGCGTAAAGACGTTCTTGGTAACCTCTCCACCAAAGCTTGGTATCTGCACCCCACTCGCGACGGCAAGCTTTTCTTTAAGAATGTCCAGAACCTAGTCGCAAAACTCCGGACAACGGCCGAATCATACAATCGCGAATCCTCGCGTAAGGAACTCAGGAATTTCCTCGCAGGTATCTTCAGCCCCTCCATGAAGGATTGCTACCAGGAGGTGCAGGCGTTGCCTCCCATCGATGAGATTGAGGTCAAGTCGGAAAAAGTAACCCTGGTCGTCTCCGAGCCATTCTCTGGCGGCCTGCATCCCGATCTCCAAAGGTTCTACGCGGACGTGACATTCAAAAACCGGGTTCTTTTTCTGTCCGGGCAGCGGGACACGATGGAAGCGCTTCTTGATACCGCCGCCGAGCTGAAAGCCATCACTCAGATTGTCGGTGAGATGGAGAGTGAAAAGGTTCCAGACAGCGACCCACAAAAGGTTCTTGCGATCGACATGCTTGATAAGATCGGCTTCCGGCTTCTCAGCACTGCCCGCGAGACGTTCACCACACTCTTCTATCCCCAGGGCGACAAGCTGATGACGGCGGACTTTCTGATGAATTTCACGGACAACAACTATAACGGCGAAAAGCAGATTCGCGAGACCCTGAAAGCCAAACAGAAGTTCACGGAGGATGTCACTGGCGAGACATTTCGCAAAAAGTGCGAGCAGCGCCTCTTCACTCAGCCCACTATGCTTTGGTCGGAAGTCAAGAAGAGGGCGGCGACTAATCCCACGTGGCAGTGGCACCGAACCGACGCACTGGATCTTCTCAAAGATGACCTCGTCCACAGAGAACAGTGGCGGGAGGCTGGGGGTTATGTAGAAAAGGGGCCCTTTCCAGAGCCAAAGACTGGAGTTCAAATTCAGGAATGGTCAAGGGACGATGAAACGGGCAAGGCGACGTTGAAACTGACAGCCCTTTTCGGGGACACGATTCATTACGAGGTCGGGGCAGCGGCGACTCCGGACTCGATGAAGGTGCCTGACCCGCGAATGTTCCAGACATCCGAGTTGACACTGTCTTTCGTTTCCGTGGACTCAAAGGGCAAGCACGAAACGGGTGATCCGGTAGCTTGGCGGAACAGAATTACCATAAAGTCTCGAACATTCCAGAGCGGCAATGAAAAGATGGTTGAACTGCGCGCTGCTCCACCCGTGCCAATTCGCTACACGACGGATGGCTCCGACCCCAAAAACTCGGGCGGCCTGTACGCGGAGCCATTCACAGTCCCTCCGGCCACGGTTTGCGTCCTGGCTGTGGCAGAGAAGGACGGAATCCAATCAGAAATCCACCGGCGGGACATTACATGGGACAAAGGGCCGGAGGTAAAGCTCGATGCCGGCAAGCCGGTCGTTTGGCAACGCGAGCACCGGCCACAAACGACAAAGGAGTCGTACGAGTTTCTGGAGATGCTTAAGAAGTACCAGGGGGTGATACCCTGCCAGCGAATCGCCATTGTCGGCAAGAACTGGCTGGAACTCACCTTTGACGAGAAACTGCTACTTGATTGCGACAAGCTAGAGGGGGTGATCAGTAACCTGCGGGGCCTGCTCAGTGAAGGCCAAGTCGCGATTGAAACTACAGCCATTCATTTTCCCACCGGCCAGGCTCTGCTTGACTGGGTGAGAGATGCCCGGACAGAAATTAAACCGGAAGAGGTGAAGCAGTAGTGGCCCGAATCATGCAATCGAGTGCCTCGAAGCTGGAGGGTTTTGGTTTCGACCCCGCCGAGTCTGAGCACCACTTCCTGGTGACTATCCCAGTTAAGAAGGACGAGCACGTGTATATCAGCGAGCATTTTACTTGGGCGGAGAATGAGGCAAGACAGGAGCTCAGCGTCGCGTTGGGCGCGGAAGACGCAAAGATCCGCGTCATCTTGCATCGACTCAAGTGGGAAGACATCGCAGAGCCCGTCCAAATTGAATTCAATCACAGGCTCCGCTCGCAGGGGTTGAAGCCCGGCAAATGGAGGGCAGGACGCAACCGCGTGTCGAGGCTCCTAGGGAAGGAACTCGTCCTGCTTGCCTGGGGCATCGAGGATGCAGACCCTGCCCTGATACCCGTCGCTGTTCGTAACTGGCTGGGACTTGCGCCGGAAGAACGTTGGTGGCTGTTTACGATGACCAACGCGGCAACGGGGCACGCTATTTCGGGACGGAACAAGGGCTGGCGCAAAGCAGTGCGCTTTGCCCTTACCGAGAACCCGGTGTCGGAACACCGACAGAGACGATTTGCTGTCCCACTGTTTGCGAGCCTCGCAGACGAGGATTACATCGTGGAGCCACATCCCGGCGAGTTGGCAGACCCGACTCGGAAAGACCGTCGCTGATGGAAGCCCAAACCTTCATCGAAGTCCAGTTTCCCGTCTCCAAAATCTCGAAGGAAAGCTACAAAGAGCGGAAAGCCAATTACAGCCAAACCCTAACAGCACTCGGAAAATGGTGGGGCCGTAAACCTTTGATTGTCACCCGTGCCGCTATTCTGGGCTTGCTTCTTCCCGCAACAGGCGCCCCAGGCAAAGACCGGGAGACCTTTCTCAAGATTCTCACCATGGACACCGGCGGCCTTTGGAAGAGGAAGAAGGTCGCCATCCCGATGAGAGTGGTTTATGAACATCTCACTAAGACAGAGCGAGAAGAATGGTTCAGCCCTCAGTCCACGCCTGAAAGACCGAAGCTGAAGAAGACGAAGAGACAGCAACGCGAACACTTACAGGCCCTGGTTTTCTCGCGATTCTCATACGATGAGAAGCTGGAATACTGCGACCGCCCGGAACAGGTTGACGGGCCGTCCGAGGAGGCCTGGCGCGACATCAACGCCCACCTCGGGACGGCTGCAACGACCATTCCTGACTTGTTGCGTGAGCTCGGCAAACGTCGATTTGGGCATGTGCCAAGGGTCGGCGATGCCTTTTGCGGCGGTGGAAGCATTCCATTTGAGGCTGCCCGCATCGGCTGTGAGGCCTATGGTTCCGACCTGAATCCGGTTGCAGCAGTGCTGACCTGGGCGGCTCTCAACATTGTGGGCGGAGGGCCAGAAGTCATCGATGAAGTGAAGAAGGCTCAGGAAGATGTCTATCGAGCGGTCGACCGTCAGATAACGGAATGGGGCGTTGAGCATAACGAAGAGAACTGGCGGGCGGACGCCTTTCTTTACTGTGTGGAGGCCAAATGTCCAGAGTGCAAGTGGTCGGTTCCCTTGGCTCCCTCCTGGGTCATCGGAGAGAAGACTCGGACGGTCGCAAAGTTGATCCCGGACAAGGCGCACCGCTGTTTTCGCATTGAGATTGCCTCAAACGTCCCTGAGAAGGAGATCGAGACTGCGAAGAGGGCCGGAACCGTGAAGGATTCCGAGCTGCACTGTCCTAACCCGGACTGCGACAAGTCAACGCCTATCACGATGATCCGTGGCGATCGTCGCCGCAGTGACCAAAGTGAGAATGGGCTTCGGATGTGGGAAAACGCCGATGTCGTCCCTCGCCACGACGACCTGTTTCAGGAGCGCCTTTACTGTATTCGCTGGGTCGAAACATACATCGACGACAACGGCCAAGAAGCAACGCGTCGTTTCTACTGCGCTCCCACAAAAGAGGACCTCAAGCGCGAGGCCAAGGTTCTCGACCTCCTACGAGATCGATTCGCCGAATGGCAGGAAGAGGGCTTCATCCCCAGCCGGCAAATTGAGCGCGGAGAGAAGACTGACGAACCGATTCGGACACGTGGCTGGACATACTGGCACCACTTGTTCACCCCAAGGCAGTTGCTGATGCATGGCCTGAGTTCTAAGGCGATTTGGGACTCTTCATATTCGGACGAGGCTCACACCGCCTTAATGCTGGGCATTGGGAAGCTCATCGACTGGAATAGCAAGCTATGCAAGTGGACGCCGGCACCCGGGTCTGAGAAGACTGAGCAAACCTTCCTTAATCAAGCCCTCAACACGCTTTTGAATTTCGGCGTGAGGGGCCTGATCGCTGTCAGAGCCAACTTTCAGATTGATTTTAGCTGTTACAGGCTTGCGGGTGGCTTCATCGTACAACCTGAAGACACGCGCCACGTGAGGATGTGTGCCGATATCTGGATCACTGACCCACCGTATGCTGACGCCATAAATTATCACGAGCTCTCTGAGTTCTTCTTGGTATGGTACGAGAAACACTTCAAGAGATTGTTCCCCGGTTGGTACTTGGACAGCAAGCGAGCCTTGGCGGTTACGGGCTCTCAAGAGAGCTTCCGCAAGAACATGGTAGATTGCTATCGAAATCTCACCGCACATATGCCCGACAACGGTGTTCAGATCGTGATGTTCACCCACCAAGACGTCAAGGTGTGGGCGGACCTGGCTCTCATTCTGTGGGCCTCTGGCCTGTGCGTTACGGCCGCATGGTGCATCGCTACTGAGACCGACACAGCGCTGCGAGAGGGCAATTATGTTCAGGGAACGGTACTGCTGGTACTGCGCAAGCAGACCTCTCAAGCAACGGCGTTCCTGGATGAAATCGTGTCGCAAGTGGAGGATGAGGTCCGGAATCAACTTGACTCCATGCTGAAGTTGGATGACAAGGAAGATCCAAATTTTGGTGACACGGATTATCAGCTTGCAGCTTATGCCGCCGCCCTCCGAGTTCTGACCAAGTACAAGTCGATCGAAGACATCGATGTGTCCTATGAGCTCTCAAAGCCGCGGTCGAAGGGGGAAAAGTCTCCGGTAGAGCTAATCATCGGTGACGCCGTTAAGACCGCCTGCGATCACCTGATCCCGCAAGGATTTGACACCTTTGTCTGGAAGACACTGAGCCCCGATGAGCGCTTTTACCTAAAGGGTTTGGACCTCGAGAGCCACCGGGAATTTCGTTCCAGCGCCTATATGGAACTGGCGCGAGGCTTCGGATTGCGGGACTATAAGAGTCTGCTTTCCACTGGGAAAGCTAACCAGACGCGACTAAAGACCGCCAGCGAGTTTGGGGCCCGCTTGATCGGCGATCGCGGCTTCGGTGCGTCGCTGGTGCGACATACTCTGTTCGCCATTCGGGAGTGCGTCACGAAGGATCAGCCCTTGGAAGGAAGGAACTGGCTGAGGGGGGAGTTGCCCGGTTACTGGAGCCAGAGGAAGGCGCTGATCGCCATTCTTCGCTATCTCGCCTCGATGGAATTGAAGATCCCAGACTGGAAGGACGATGGCCATGCGGCGGGACTTTTGGCTGGCGCCCTTGAAAACGACGGCATTTGAGGTTGCGGTTCTCGCCTTCAGTGAAGGCCGGCGTCGAGCCGGTAATGATTCGTGGCACGGCACAATTCTTTAGATTCCAGGTCGAAGATGACCCTCCGTTACTCCTCCCGAAGAGAGAACTTGGATCAGTCATTCCTGAATCCCCGCCTGCAGTCCGCCAGGGCCTATGACCGCATCGCCGGCTACTTCAGCTCTTCCATCCTGGAAGTGGCTGGCGAAGCGCTAGAGAGCGTTTCAGGGCTCATTCGACTGGTTTGTAATTCCGAACTGTCTACCAAAGACGTGGCCGCGGCGCGCGCCGCCAATTACGCCATGCGCCGGGAATGGTGCGCTTCGGGACCTGAGAACTTGAACCATGAGAACAGCCAGCAGCGTTTCAGACGACTCTACGAGCTGCTGCGGTCTGCAAAATTGACGGTCAAGGTGCTTCCCTCCGAACGATTCGGACTCGTCCACGGCAAGGCGGGCGTGATCACCCTTGCGGATGGCCGGAAAACATCATTCTTGGGAAGCATCAACGAGACCTACGCCGCTTGGAAACTCAATTACGAGCTTGTATGGGAGGATGACACCCCGGAGGCTGTCGCATGGGTTCAGGAGGAGTTTGACGCCCTTTGGGGAAGCCCGGATGCAGTTGCCTTGGCCGATTTCGTGATCGAAGACATTGGCCGCCTGGCGAGACGGGAGGTGATCCCTGGGATTCCCGCCTGGAGGGAGGCGCCGGACCCTGCTGCTCCGATTGTTGAGAGCCCTGTCTATCGCAAGGAATACGGGCTCTGGGAACACCAGAAGTACTTCGTGAACCTCGCTTTCGAGGCCCACCGTGGACCGTTCGGAGCGCGCCTCGTCTTGGGCGACATGGTGGGCCTCGGGAAGACAGTCCAGCTGGCTCTGTCGGCGATGTTGATGGCATTATACGGCGATAAACCGATCCTGATACTCGCCCCGAAGACCATTCTCTCGCAATGGCAAGACGAGATGAGGGACCTGCTGGACATGCCATCAGCCGTGTGGACGGGAAAGGCTTGGCTAGATGAGAACGGGATTGAGCACCCCGTGGCCGGACCGGAGGGCATCAAGAAGTGTCCACGGCGAGTGGGAGTAGTTTCACAGGGTCTGATTACACGCAATTCGGATGTGGCGGAGATCCTTCGGCAGCTAACCTATGAATGCGTGATCGTTGACGAGTCCCACCGTGCCCGGAGAAGAAACCTGGGGCCTGGCCGCGAGAACGAGAAACCGGAACCTAACAACCTGCTCAGGTTCATATTTGAAATCTCGGCCCGAACCAAGAGTCTGCTCCTGGCGACTGCCACGCCCGTGCAACTATACCCGGTCGAAGCGTGGGACCTTTTGAACGGTCTTGCCGTCGACAACGAGCCAGTGCTCGGCAACCCTTGGAGCCAGTGGCGGCGCGCCGACAAAGCGCTCAACCTAATGATGGTAGAAAAAGCCTTGCCTGGCGATGAGCTGGAAGCATGGAATTGGATACGGAACCCTTTTCCGCCAGCACGGGAGTCCAACGACTTTACGATCCTCCGCCGTTCTTTGGGGCTTCGGGACGACGTCGCTGTTGCACCCCCTGAGTCTCTCGACCGGTTGACACAGCCTGACCGAGCCAGAGTGCGTCGCGTCGCCAGGTCGTTTGTGGAGTTCCACAACCCATTCATTCGTCACATCGTCCGACGGACGCGGGAGTACCTTGAGAATTCCATCGATCCGGAAACCCGAGAACCGTACCTGAAGCCTGTGCGCGTCGAGTTGTTCGGAGAAGATGAGAGTGAAGCGATTAAACTTCCGCCCTATTTGATGGACGCCTATCATCTGGCGGAGGAGTTTTGCGAACTCTTGAGCCGAAGGATGCAGGGTTCCGGCTTCCTGAAGACTCTTCTGCTTCGACGCCTTGGAAGCACAATCCAAGCCGGAATGAACACAGCGCAGAGGCTTCTTGGCGAGTGGCAGCAAATCGAAGAAGAAGATGACCGGGACGAAGAGCCAGACCAGCAAGAAATCGGCTTGTTAACCTCGGCAGAAGCACAAAAGCTGCGAACGCTGCTGGACTCGTTAGAGGCAAATCGTGAACGCGACCCGAAATTTCCGGTTGTTACGGATGTCCTCATCAACAGAAGATGGCTTGAGCTGGGCTGCATCATCTTTTCTCAGTATTTTGACTCCGTGTGGTGGCTCACCGAACAGCTCACGAAAGAGCTCCCCGGCGAACTAATCGGAGTTTACGCTGGGGGGCAGCGTTCTGGTGTCATGATGGACGGATCATTTACGCGTACCGACCGCGAAGACCTTAAAGCCATGATTCGCCGCTATGAAGTGCGTTTGCTGCTGGGAACCGACGCAGCGAGCGAAGGCCTCAATCTCCAAGCGCTCGGAACCCTCGTTAACCTTGACCTTCCGTGGAACCCCACTCGGCTTGAGCAGCGGAAAGGCCGCATTCAGCGAATTGGCCAATTGAGGGATACTGTGTACGTTTACAATATGCGATATAAGGATTCCGTGGAAGACCGGGTCCATGCGTTGCTATCTGGCCGGCTCCGGTCAATTCATCGTCTCTTTGGCCAGCTCCCCGACGTTTTGGAAGACGTGTGGATCGATGTAGCTCTGGGCGAAATCGAAAAGGCGCGGCAAACGATAGACGCCATTCCTGAGCAACATCCTTTCGAGATCAGATACCACCGCATCGAGAAAGTACCGTGGGAGTCCTGTGCCAGAGTCCTTGACGCGCGGGATCGAAAGGACCACTTGCTGCAAGGCTGGTGATCCATCTGGCCGGGGGGTTTGACCCGCCAAGTCATGGAACTTGCGAAATCCGTTTGGTTTTCCGGCTGAATTCTGACCGTGCCCGCGGTCAGGCGCCGTCTCAGCCACGAGAACGGAGATCGACCAATGAGTCTTATTTGGACAACTGGGGGTTCATACCGCCGTGTCGGCTACAGCAGCGAGTCTGAGCTTGAGTCAGCGATTCTTGAGGTTCAGGCTCAACTCTTCGGTCCCGATCGGATATACCTAAACATCAAGAAGAAGATTGGGGCAAAGGGAGGACTTCGTAATGTCCCCGATGGTTACCTGCTAGACCTTAGTGGCCGCAAGCCCAGGCTCTACGTAGTTGAGAACGAGCTCGCGGCCCACGATCCGCTACGGCACATCGCTGTTCAAATCCTGGAATTCTCACTTTCCTTTGAGATGGACGCCAGGGCAGTCAAGACGGTCTTGTTCAACGCTCTTCAGGAGCGTGCCGACGCCAGGGATCGATGTGAACGGTATGCTGCCTCCCATCAATTTCGCAATCTGGACCACTTGTTGGAGTACTTGGTATACGAAGCACCCTTCGCCGCGCTTGTGATCATCGATGAGCTGCCCGAAAACCTGGAGAATGTTTTGGCACGCAAATTCCAGTTTGGCGTTGAAGTGTTAGAACTGGCCAGGTACCAAAACCACGGCGGACAGAACTGCTACCGGTTTGAGCCGTTCCTTGCAGACCTCAGCGAAGACGCGACAACGGCCTCGTTGGACGAAGAGGAAGATCAAGGTCGGCTAGACGCCAGCGAGGTGGACACCGTTGTCGTTCCTGCACGGGAGGAGGGTTTTCGGGACGTTTTTCTCGGGGAGAATCGGTGGTATGCAATCAGAATCCACGGTACGATGCGGCCTCAAATCAAGTACATTGCGGGCTATCAAGTGGCTCCCGTCTCGGCGATCACTCATGTCGCCCCGGTAAAATCCATCGAGCCTTGGCGAGACACCGACAAGTTTGTGGTCAACTTCTCGGAGCCGGCCCGGGAGATCGGCCCCATAGGGCTCGTAAAGGGCGGGCGCGTGAGAGCGCTGCAAAATCTGCGATATACGACGCGTGATAAATTGATCGCGGCAAAGACCCTGGAGGACATTTGGTAGCAACTGAGTTCGTCCAAGCGATGGAGCGAAACCTCCAACCGCTTTTCCATGGCCCCGAGCTAAATCTCGGCCTCAGGTGCGGATGAGGGATCCGACCCGAATGCCCTGAAACGAGCCCCATCGAAGCGAACTAAATACATATCGCTCGAGGACGCTGTCGGGCTTTCGAGCCTCTAATTAGGCGGCTGCGAGCAGTCTCTCACGCCCTCCTGAGTTGCAGCCGCCGTCTCGTTAGAACTACCCTTGGGCATACGGACACGAAGAGAACTCACGCCCTTCCCGGACAATGAGCCGTCCGAACAAACTCCTGTACTTCTGCTGGTCCTGCGACGAGGGATTGTAGACTTCAACTTCTCCTGATACGTAATTGCTCATGAATCGGGACGCGAACGCGTCATAATCGGGAAGAGAGTAACCGACAAAAACTACTTTGTCAGAGGCCGCAAGCGTCGACTCTATATCGCTCCAGATGCGCCTGAGATCCTCATCTTGCTCAGGCAGATCCGGGTCGCCCGGAAAAAGCATGTAGTTGAGATCAGGGCTGATTCCTTGCTGGTCGGGGTTTTTCAGCGGAGTCTCCGCCGGATACGACAAACGGCTGCCGAATCCGATTGGCCGCCAAAGCCCCGACTCGTTTCGAAGGTTCTCGCGCAGATAACGGTTCCAGTTAATTGATCCGTGGGGCTTAAGTACGGCGATCGTGGCCGGTGCAGACAGTGAATAACTCCAAGGGACACCAGCCTCGGTAAGCGCAGTTTCGGCCACAACATCCCAGTTAAAGGAAACGATCGTGTTGCGGCCGCGAGACATGCTTAGCCACGACGCGAAGTTGCGGTAGCACCATTCGGGAAAGGGATTCAGTCCATGCAAACACCAAAGCATCCGAGCGCAAGCAGTTCGCAGCACCCATTCCGTTATTTGGGCTGGACCGGAGTAACCGGGCGTCGAACATAGTCTTCTCAGTTGTGCAGACAGCTCCTCAAACTGCAGACGGCCAGTGCGGTCGACCTCTTCTAGTCCAGCATAGAACTGTCCCTCAGGAAATCCCCCGTTTCCGGGTTCCAAGAACGTGGCGTAAGAAGAATGACGATCAAACTCGAGAAACCTCAGTACTCTCTCGCGAAGCTCTCGTGCAAGAGGCATCCTTGGATCGCTTGCATCGACAGAGAACCCGGCCCCTAGCACGAACGTTGAGTTAATTGCTGCGCCTCCTTCAAAACCGCATTACTGTGCAGCTCACCCCTAGTTGCTGCACCCGGCACTCTGCTCGGAACAGCTCCCGACAGTTTAGCACTCCGATTGCCAAGCGAATCGCCGAACTGCGCCGAGAAATCGACCGCGAGCTTCTCGCGTAAGACAGGTCATTGCCAAATCAATGAAGCCTGAAACGCTTCACTCAAAAGGCAGCGGACAAGTCTCCTTGCTGCCTAGTCGACGCGACTCATCTTTCACGTGCTCGAACCCAGGCCGCAAACGACGACCGAACGTGCCACGCTGCAGGTGCAATTCGCTCAGATGGATCGCCGGCGGTGGCCGATAGGCAGTCTCTTGTGTGCGGTCCTTCATTCTGATCCAATCCGAAGCGTATCGCCAAAAGGTGCTGTTCTGCGGGATTCCGTTACCCAAAGCACCGGATATTCCGGAGCCTCCGGATAACAATTACAACACAGGTCCGTGAGATAGATCAGGCAGACTGGGGTGATCCCGCTTTCGTCGACCCACCGGAACACTGGGCAGAAATCAGTGCCTCCGCCGCCTTTGGGCTCAAGCCGGATCGCCTCCGACGGTCCGAACTGCTGAGCGGACTGAACCGCGGCGTCGCAGTAAACCACGTGAATCGCTTCCGGCTGTGCCTCCTCGAAAATTGCCGAAATCTCGCCCGCAAATTGCTCCAGCTCGTGTTTTCCTATCGAACCTGAGGTGTCGACGGCGATCACGATCTCACCGAGACCTCCGCGCTCCACTGAAGGCAAGTAGAGGCCGGAGGCGACATAGCGGCGATTGGGCGGTGACCAGCGATAGTCAGAGGGCGTGGTGGCCGCTACGAAATCACGCAGGATCGCGCGCCAGTCCTGCCGAGACTGGCGGCTTTCGCTCAGAGGCCTCTCGGCTCCTGCTGGTTCCTGCCCGCACATCTTGGCCGACCGGAGAGCCTGCTCCGCCGCGATGCGCCAATCATGCTCCTGGCGGCTCTTCTCGGCTGGCGAAGCCGGTTGACCCTGTTCATCGATCGCATCCAAGACCTCGCCGAACCCTCCGGGCCGGGCAAATACTGGCTCGGGAGACTCGGTCGGTTGTCCCGCTTGCCTCAAGACTGCCTGACCAGGCGACTCGAGTTTTGGATTCGAAGTGTCATGACCCTGCCCGTCCTGCGAACTGCTATCGTTTCCTCCGGCGCAGGGTGTCTGTTGTTGCCCTTGTTTTGGCGCAATGTTAGGGCCAGTTCCTCTTTGAAGCAGACGGGCGTAGATCTCTTCCGCGCTCAAGTTGTTGAACGCAGGATCGAGCAATGCCCCCGCGGGAAGCGTGAAACCGTTTCCGAACAGAATGGGGTTGATCGCGAAATCAGCTGCTTGATTCCAGAGCTCAGGGTTCCGATCACCTCGACGGCACTGGTGGCCGAGTGCGCAGTGTAGGACTTCGTGAGCGAGTACGCCCTCCAACTCCGCTGGCTTGAGTTGGTCCACGAAGGCGGGGTTGTAAACGATCCTGGAGCCATCGGTCGCCATGGTTGGCAGACTCCGGGGCACCAGTTTCAACCTCAGGCAAAGCGTGCCGAAAAACGGTTGCGTCAGCAAAAGCTGGACCCGTGCCCGAGTGAGCTTTTGTGCCATCGCAGTGTGATGATGATGAGAAGTGTTCACGCCGCCCTCCCTTCGCCAGCAGCAGCAGGCGCAGGAACCGGGTACGCACCCATGTACGCAGCCATGCGCGTGGCGATTGCAGCAGCGGCGGCGGCGGTCTCTGTGCGAGTCGATTCCGACTTACGTAATTCCTGAGGATCGATCAGAAGGGACGCCCGGACTTCAGCCGCCAGCCGTTCCAATTCCGGGTCTGCGGTGACGTTCAGCTTGGGCAGAACATCCACGAGCTTCACCAGGTTGGTGATCACGGAATCGCGGAAGGGATGCTCCACACCGTTCCCGGTCACCTTGTAGGCCTTCAGGCGTTCGGCCAGGTGGCTGACGGCTTCGTAGAGGCGCTGCCACAGCTCCCGGCTCGCGACCTGGAGGGACGCCTCGACGGCTGCGGTGATCTGGCGCTTGATTCGCTCTTTCTCCTCATCGCCTAACGCGACGCGGAAGTCGCTCGCGTCCGGTAGAGGCATTACTTTGGTCTCAAAGGAAAACTTGGAGCTGAGCTCGTCAGGAGCGGGATAGTCCGCGGAGCGGAACAGACCACCGAGGCGCCCCTGGGCCTCTTCCACAAGCTGTCCGAACTGGTGCGCCAGAGCTTCGACGGCCGGCGTGAACCGATTCGACAGCTCCCGCATCTTCCCGGTGTGATCCATGTAGGCTGCTGCGGGGAGCACGCGATAGCCGTTATCGTCCCAGGGCAGCGTCATAAAGTAGTGCTCCTGGCGTGCCTCGCTCACGATTTTGTGGATCTCCGCGAGCGCCTCTTTGGGGAGAAGCACCTTGTGATAGCGACCGGCGTCGGCTTGCGCGCCATGGCGCTGGGCGATTTCCTCGGAGGCTTCGGGGTCGTGTTTCCGTGCCGACCAAACACTGATCGAAAGCGAGCACAGCATGGCTCGCGAAGACAAAGATGGTTCCGGAGTGGAGATCGAGGTCATGACAGTGTCTCCTTATCTTTGGTGACGCCATCTCAGGGAGAGAAATAGAGGGCTGACGAGGTCTCCCATTTCTGCTAGGCGATGGCGTTGTGGTTAGAAACCGCCCACTTCACGTACCCGGCGGTACAGCGGATCGCCGGCTCGCGAAGGGTAGCGTCGCGGACGCAGAGTACCTGAAACTCGGTCGGAAGGCGGTTGAGATACAGGCAGATCCGGTCGAAGTTGCCATCCGAGGCGCATCGGGCCAGCGCGGAGGCAACCGCATACTGCGCGGCCGCATTCTCGGGGACGGGTTCCTGAAGGGGGTTCAGCAGAATGGCATCGATGTTGGGCAATTCGCGGAACATCCGCAGAAAACCCGAGAATTCCGTGGCCGGGCCGGCTCCGACCGCTCCCGCAATGACCTCATGCTCAATCGACGGGTTCGACTGCAAGTCGAGGGAGTCGAGAATGCGTGATACAAATTCCCAGGAGCGCGGTGATGGGAAAGCGGTGGCGTCACGATCGAAAGCACTCAGCAACTCCGGCCGGAAGCGCAGGAATGCAATGACCTCTGGCCGAATCCCTGACTGGATCGCCCATTCGGACCATTCCTGTACATCGACCTCGAACTCCAGGTGTACAAACCGGTTTCGAAGCGGTGTCGGCATCCTGTTCGTTGCTGCGCGGTCTGAATCGCGATTCCCGGCGGCGATAATAGCCCAGCCCTCTGGCAGCGTGTATTCCCCTAACCTGCGATCCAGCACCAATTGATAGCAACTGGCCTGCACCATGGCCGGTGCCGCATTCAGTTCGTCCAGGAAGAGAATGCCCGTTCCGTCCTGCGGTAAGAACTCGGGCGTCGCCCATTTCGATCGGCCGTCGCTTCCGAGGAACGGCAGGCCGCGTAAATCGACGGGATCGAGTAATAGTGCTCGCACGTCTTGGAGCTGGGTGTGTAACGTTTCGGAAAGCTGACGGACGACGGCCGATTTGCCAATGCCAGGACCGCCCCAGATGAAGACGGGTTGGCGAGCAGCCACTAGAGCGCGCAAGGCGTCGGAGACAGCGGAGGCTTTCATTGGGATTTCCTCTCAAAGGAAGTTCAATTCTTCTCGTCAGATTGGGTGTGTGTTATTGGAGAGTCAGCCACAGCAAGCATTCCCTCATCCCTCTATGCAATCACAAGAAAGACGAAGCTTTTTGATCGCTTGTTTATTGGCTCCAGGGTGGCCAAGCTGCGGACGATGCCAAGCGTCAACCTGCCCATCGGCAGGTAGGGGTGTGTACTCCTCAGGGATGCTTGGCGTGCGTCGCAACAACGGCGCATGTCGTCGGCAGCACGAGCGGTTAGGGTGGCGCGGCGTTCTTAGGTGCGCGGTCCCGGCGCTTGTCTAATCGCGCTCCTCAAGGGCGCGTGCGGAAGGGCTCGGCGTCTCTGGCAGCTTCTCTCGCTTCTATTTTTTTAGCCATGACAGCTTCCCGACAGCGTGGGATCCTACTGAACTCTGATGTTCTCCGGACGATTCCAGAGGACCTCGAAGGTGCGCTCGAAGTCTCTGATCTCTTGCGAGTCCGCTGAGAAGCGGGCGTTGTTATCCTGAACGGCTTCCCCGGCTGGCGACCAGTTCGCGCTTCCATCGCGCAACATCGCTCGGTTAACACAGTACGCTTTTAGGTGCATTAATTCCGTGCGCGATGCGGGCTTTACCCGGATGTGTATATTCGGCTGCCCGATGAGAAGCCCCATTGCCGAGCCGTGCCGCCGAGCGCGTCGCTGCTCTTCCTGATATTCCATGCCATCGCGATAGATCCGTTCGGCCACTCCGTGGTCAGCGAGTTCGCGCAGCTTGGCTGCGAGCCGGCGGTCCGTCAGAGAGTACATGCAAATGTCCAAGGTCTGCCCTGGTGACCGTCTGGCTTCAGTATCGAGGTAATTCAGGGCTTCCATGTCCAGCCGTTCCAAATCCTCCTGCGGGGCGTAATGGTTGCCGGTAGGGTAGCCCTGTGCATGGGTAACCTCGGTCAGGTTTGTCAGGCTGTCGCGCAGCCGAGGGGCAAAGTGCCCAACCAGGAAAAACGTCAGCAGCAGCATAAAGGGAATGTGCAAACGTCGCATTGGGAGACCTCATTTCATCAACGTTCTTTCTTCGCCACGTGAGCCGCGTCCCACGTCCAGAACGGCAAGGCAAGAGAGCGGCAATCAGCACCGGAAAAGACGCTCTCAAACGATGCATTGAATTCCTCGTTTCACCAACCGAGACGTCCGTTGCCGGGCAGCAATTCTGGCTTCCGGTCCTACTGACCCGAACGGTCAAGCTTGTCGATAGTTGCCAGAACGACCCGACCAACTAACTGAAGGCTCTGAGGGCTACACTTATCAATGGCATCCGCCTCCGTGTGATGGTAGGTATGGAACGGCGTCAGGTCGATGATGTCCACGGCCGCTACCCCTCGCTTGAGGAAGGGCACATGGTCGTCCTCAACCGGGTAGGTACCGCCGCTAAACGAGTTTGCGTACCCGAGTTGTCGGGCACTGCCGAACACCAGAGCCTGCAACCACGGAGTCGAGTTCGACTCGCGCAGGATATCGAGATGCCGGTCGCCGACCATATCAACAAGAATCAGAGCCCGGATCTTCTTCAGCCTGCCGTCAGCGGCCAGTTGTTCCGCCATGTGCCGGCTGCCATAGAGGCTGTCGGTTGGAGACCACTGGCGGAACGCCTCCTCTCCATCGAAATACACCAGCCAGTAGGTCAACCTGTTCTTGCGCTGTGCCAGCACCCGACCTAGTTCTAGCAGCAGCGCGGTGCTGGATCCCCCGTCGTTGGCTCCGACGAAGGGCATTCCTTCCAGGCGAGCTGTGTCGTAATGCCCCGCGACAACGACCACCGAAGGGCTTTCTCCGGGGACGATCCCAATGACATTCGTCATCGGGATGTCGCCCGCGGGCGTGACGGCGGTGAAGTTGTCGTGCCACACCTCGAGTCCGTCCACTTCCATTTCCACACTGATGTACTGCCGCGTCTTCTCCAGCGCCGGCGACCCGGGCGGCCGTGGCCCGAAGTGCACCACGTTTTGGAGGTCCTCGAAGGCGCGCGCCCCATCAAAGGACCGCCACATCGGAACTGCATAAAACCGGTGCCACGCAAACCATCCCACCACAACCGCTGGACCGACAAACAAGATGAGTGTCTTCCGCGTCTGGATCTTTCGCCGCCTCCTGATGGTCACCGGCGCGGCCAGTCCTCCCGCCACTTCGTCTAATTCCATGGTCCCTCTCACACCTCGACTCGTAGACTTCACTGGCAGTCCGCAGGGCGGCCCACCCTTGAGTGGCAGCAGCCTACTCGAAGACCCCCAGGGTCTTCTTCTCGCCTTCTGCAGGCGCTTCCACCCGCCTAGCGGCGCGTCGTCTTCCCCCGCCCGCAACGATTCCGGCTACGAACTGCACTACGCCACGCCCGGCGTACCAGCCAATCCCGGCCACGAACGACAGCACGAAGATCGCAAACAGCACCGCAACGGGTTGCATGTCTTTGCCTCCCCTATTCCCCTGGCACGGTCGCCTTCGGCGCTTGATGCGGACCACTCACCCGCTGGTCAGGGCGCGCCGTACTCCATTGACAGTTCGGTCAGAATGGGCACCATCTCAGGCGATCCAAGAGCGTGGCGGAAAATCCCTCTCAATTCCTTCCATTCTTCCGGTGAAAAGCCGAACGCGATGCCATTGCTACGCTGGCGGAAATAGAACCGGGTAGCCGCGTGGGAGTCGCAGGCATTCGTGTACCCGAAGAATTCCGCCCCCTTCCAAATGCCGCCTGGCGACACCTGCTCAAGCAGGGTGGCGAACTCTCGAATTTGAGGGAACGGCCCCAACGGGTAGACGGTCTCCCGACTTGTCATTTCGAGTGCCATGGCAAGATCTCCGTCGCTCGTGAGAAGCGCTGAGAGCTGGAATTCGCCGCCACAAACTGGCGGGAAGACAGAAGTCCTCAAGGCATAGTCTCGGACCTGCGAGGCCTTCCTGTCCGGCCGCACAGGTCGACGTTCCTTCAGCCAATGGCCGAGAGTTGCCAGCCGGAAAAAGGTTGGGAGAAACGGCATCAGGGCCTCGTTGATCGCCATGGCGCCCGAGAACTTTTCATCCTGCAAGGCCACGTGCAGGGTCCGGCCAACCAACACCGGCCTGACCGGCGACTCCGTTTCACGTAGTTCCCGGATCAGGGATTGCACAACTCCACTCACCCTTGTCACATCTGAGTCACGCCCATCCGCCCACGCACACGCCTGCAACTTCTTCAGGTAATACTCGTCCAAGTCAGGGCTCTCACCCGCTCTGATTTTGAGCAGGGCGAGAAAGGCTTCAAGCAAGCCAATGAATGATTCCGGCCTCGGGAATTGCGACTCCGGGTACACTCCCTCGCAGGCCACTTCCAGGTATCGCGCCAGCACGATCCATTCCGCGCGCGACAAGCCTCTCTGCTGCTCCCACTTCGTGCGGACACCGAGCAGCGCTTCAGTTGGATTCTTCAGCAGATCCACAACTTCCAAACGATCATCGAGCGGGTTGCTCTTTGCTTGCTCAAGCAGCATTTTGGCTACTTCGGACATCGAGGCCGACGTGCCGCGCCCGTTGGAGAGCACTCCGCGAGCATGCTCCAGGTATTCCCTCAAGGTCTCCGAGATCCGAAGAGACAAAGTTTGTTGTTGTGGTTTCCGCTCCCGGCCCATACTCACCTCTCCCTCGCTTGATCCACGTGCTTACGTACTACGTACGTTAGGTTCAGCCTGCCCTTCGCCCCTACGAGCAACCGCTCGTCCAGCCGCAATTTCCGCAGCGATAACACGCCCCGTTCCGCGTCATGATGGCTCCACATTCCTTGCAGGCTGGCGCATCGCCGTCCGACGCAGCCTCCAGGGAGGCGGGAGCCGGGCCCACGCTGGTGGTTCCGGCGCCCGTTTTGGGAGGAGACATGGCGGGGAGAAATTTCAGGGCCAGCCAGCGGAAGAGATAATCCATCAACGACTTCGCGTAACCGATCTCCTTGACCGTTGACCAACCGCTCGGCTCGAAGCGCGTGTGGCTGAACTTGTCGCACAGCACCTTGAGAGGTACGCCGTACTGCAACGCCATCGAAATCGCAATGCCGAAGGAATCCATCAGGCCGGCGATCGTCGAGCCGGCCTTGGCCATCCGGAGGAAGATCTCGCCAGGCTGGCCGTCCTCGTATAGACCAACCATCACGTACCCCTCGTGGCCCCCGACGGAAAAGTGGTGAACAATCGCTCTGCGCTCGTCGGGCAACCGATGTCGGGCAGGTTGGGGATCTTTCCGCATATCGGCCGCAACTGCGCCTTGGGGGACGATCGCCGGGGCACCTTCCGCTGACGCGTCGCCAAGAGCCTTCGGTGCCTGCTGGTTGGCTGTGCTCGACGCCTCGTGAAACTCACTTTGATTCGACCGGTCGCCGTGAATATCATCGATCGTGGCGACAGCTTGTTCGGTCTGACTCTCGTTCATTGCGCCTCCTTAGGCTTCTCTTCACCGCCGAGTAGAGAAAGACCCGGCTTGTGGTGTTCACCCGGCGCCACGACCTCCCTCTGTTCGCCGGCTGTCCAGTTATCCTCACTACCGTCGCGGTGGCGGTTTACCCAGCGCCGCGTATAACTCTGTAATCCTTCGAGCCACACTCGCGGGTCTGCGGACGAGATCATCGCCGATTCCTCCACGGTGAACTTCTCTCCGCCCGCTTGCCGGTCCGCGGACCGCTGCATGTACTCCCCGAGTTCTCCGGTTGCGCGCGTCATCGGGATGTACAACCATGCCGGTGTGATCACAAACGCCAGCTTGTCCGCGACACAGAGGCGGGAAAACCGGCGCCGCAAGCGCTTCGCGTAATACCGCGAGTGGCAGAGGCACAGGTCTCGCCAGACCGAACCAAAGAAACACCCCATGATTTTGGCGCCGAGCTCGACGTGGCGTTCCCCGTCGGCTCCATCCATATCACCCCGGCCGATGTAGCCCATGTCATGGACGATGAACGCGACCCACAGCCTGGGGTCCCACGGAAAGCCGTACAGTTTCCACCACGCCGCCGCCAGAAAGAGCCAGTGGAGTGCAAGACAATGAGCGCCAAAAAGGACGCTCTTTGTTCCCACGCGCACGTTCGTCTCCTCCTTTATGCGGTGCATGGCATCTCGTATCATTTCGGCCCAAGACCGGGTCTTGCCCCGGGTGGCCGTTTCTCAGCGATGCTGGTCCTCCGAAACGAACACCGCCGCGGTGGTGTCGCCGTACGATTGTCTCCAGTTGGCCAAAGTCGCGAGCGCGGCACTGATCGGACTCTTCGCCGGCACGAGCGCCACCGTTAGTTGGTAACGCCGCAAGACCTCCTGCCAGCCCGGCGATACCGTGATCAAGGTTTGATAGGCGTTGACAAACTGCGAACCATAAAGATCGTTCCGGCAGTCGAAGAAGACTTGCCGCCCGGGCTCTGCGTAAATGATGTAGTCCGCCCAACGATCTGTTGTGAACAGGCGTCCTGGTGGCACGTGCGCGATGGCTTGGATGGGGAGGGAGGAATCCGGCCCCAGTCGAAGGGGTTTCGTGTGAAACACCGCGATGAGAAATATGCCGACGATGCTGTAGCAAACGACCGTAGCGAACCGTGAGCGCTCCAGCGATGCCTCAGCGGCATGGAGCTGCCTCCCGAGGCTCCGCTGTCCCACCACGTGCTCCAGCAGGTTGGCGACCGGGGCCGCGCAGACGATCGCAAACAGCGGAACGTTGCGCACCGAGCCCAAGCTCAGATGCATCCAGGCGAGCGTTAACCCACACCACGCAAACCGTCCCCGCAACCCGTGCCACAGTCCGGCCGCAACACCCAGAGGCAATAACAGCTCAAACCAGTGCAAACGAGGATTGTGGAAGTCAGGTGACGACCACTCCGCAACCTGCGCGGTCACAGTGCTCGGTGAGAAGAGGTACTCGACTATGTGCCGATGGAGCTGAAGGCCGTATGGATTAACGAGCGTCGCCGCCAGGCAAGCGAACCCCGTAAGAGCAAAACACCGCGAATGCCGCTCGTGAGCCAACCGTTCTTCTTGATTGCCCTCGCCGCGCGCCTGGGCAATCTCCGCCGTGCACCAGACCGCCAGAATCAAGAATCCCGCGACAAAACCAGGGTGCAGGTTTACCCAAAGGACCATCAGAAGCGGTAACGCAAGCAGCAGCATTCTTTCCCTGCTTGCCCGCGCTCCCTCGATCACCCGGCAGAACACGGCGACAAAGAACCACGTGAATAAGTGCGGGCGGGCGAGCCAGTGAATTGCGGTGGTGGCCATAGTCAGGCAAGTCACTGCAAAAGCGACCGCCGGGCCGGAGTGAAGGCGCGCTGTCAGGTAGATCAGCATCGACGTCAGACAGAGAACCGTCAGGCCGAAGCCTGCGATCACGGCCAGGCCGTGCAGATGGTTGAGTAGCGCGTAAAGGAAGTCGGTCATCCACTCCCAGTCACACCACCGCCGGCCGGCGATGGCAAATGAGAACGCGTCCACTCTGGGAATGGTGCGTTGGGCGAGAATCCAGTCACCGGTTCTCACATGAACGCCTGTGTTGGGATCGCTCAACAACGCTGACGGGCCTCCGAGCTGCAAATAGAGCAGGCCTACGGGCACAATGAGCGCAAGCGAACTCA